>ERZ831979.586-NODE-586-length-40407-cov-22.224475_pt1 | contig 40407 bp, 27 predicted proteins | sample MGYA00519952_ERZ831979 | MGnify/ENA primary metagenome ERZ831979 (study PRJEB31850, sample SAMEA3708723) | human gut metagenome | biome: human gut; feature: human-associated habitat; material: faeces | place: China | collected 2014 ...
AATTTAGAAGAGATAAATCTCCCAATCAAATCTTCGTCAGAAAAGTTTAGACGACTTCTACACCTCCAAACCGCTCAATGCACACTATGGTGCCACACTTACGCTGGAGAAACGGCAGTTGAAGTCGGCTTTAAAAAAAGTTGTAAATTGCTTGCTATGCAGCAAGCCTTTGATTATTAAGTAGGTGTTCAAAAATTATTTTGGCTCTGTAACGAACCGTGTGGGTAATGGCTTTTATAAATACGAACTGCTATTTTTGATATACGCTTTCACTTGTTGGATTCGTACACATTTCGCTGCTTATTGTGCGCCTTGCAGTTTTAACAACTAACTTAATAAGAGCAAAAATCCATAGTTCGCCTTTATCTTCATTTCAAGCCGGAGCGAGCGTGTGGGGAACCTATTTGAGTGTTTTTTTGAAAGCGCTGATTATCAGTAATTCCGAGATTCTTGAAACTGTCTCGGAACTAATTTCAACAAGCTCGGAACTAATTCAAACTAGCTCGGAACTAATTTTAACTAGCTCGGAACTAATTCGGACAATCGCGGAGCTATTTTTGACAACAGCTCATCGCGTAGTTCAAACAACGGCAAGCAGATGGAAAATATAACTGATTATTTTAATATAAATTCACCTAGTGCGCAGCTTTCTGTTTAACATATATGGCGAAGGAAACTGTGAGGTTGTGAAAATTAGCCATACATAACGTTACAGAGTTATTTGTAGAATTCTACTGAAGTACTTTTACTTTGCATCAGTGTTCTTGCATTGCTTTTGCTGAGCGAACGGCACAACAATGCTGGTTCAAATGTAAAAATAATTATGAACACCTACTTAACTAATAATTTATTTACAACGAAATGGAACAAGTAAAGAAAACCCCGGAAAATGGCATGGCGTCTTTGCCCCTCGGACTTTGTGAACTTATGTCGGCCCGCATAGCGCATTTCAGCAAACAGGGCCGTCAAAAAACGGCAGACAACTATGCGTGTGCGCTAAGGCATTTTCAACTTTTCAAAAACGGAGAAGACGTGGCATTGGCCGATGTGTCGGTGAGCGAGATGAAGGATTTTCAGCAGTATCTTATAAGTAAAGGTTTGAAAATGAACACCGTGTCGCTTTACAACAGGGTACTTCGGGCAGCCTATCATTATGCCCTCGATGCCGAAATCATCAGTATGGACAAACGTCCCTTTCGCAAGTCGTTTACCGGTCGTGAAAAAACGCGTAAGCGAGCCGTTGAAAGCGACATCATCAAGCGTTTAACGAAGCTTCGGCTGTCAAGCAATTCGTGGTTATCCTTTTCGCGCGATTTATTTCTTTTCAGCATTTACATGCAGGGCATGCCGTTTGTCGACATGGCCCATCTCCGAAAGGAGCAAGTGAAGAATGGTTGGGTACTCTATCAGCGTCGCAAAACGAATCGTCAGTTGCGGGTAAAGATTCAGCCCGAGGCACAGGCAATAATCGACCGTTACCACTCCGACACCTCATTAAGTCCGTATGTATTTCCCATTGTTTACGATCATTCGAATCAGAAAATTCGCGAATACATGAGTGCGCTTCGCGTTTACAACCGTCATCTTAGCCTTTTGTCCACTCAGCTTGGTTTAGACGAGCCCTTGAGTTCGTATGTAGCGCGTCATACCTGGGCTTCGTTAGCTCGCGAATGTGGTATGAGCGACACTGTGATTTGCGAAGCCATGGGTCACAGCCATGTCGGTATTACGAGCATCTATCTGGCCTCGCTGGATACAGGCATTGTGGCCAAAGCCAATAAAAAGGTAATTGCTTTCCTCACAGGAAAGTGAGTGTTATAGATACTCGCATTTGAAAACCCTAAATCTTTAGTTTAGCGGTAGTTCACGTAAGTAAGAATTAAAAATGTGAAAATATAATATGATTACTAACTTACGGAAAAACATGGTATAGCATTTGCTGAGTTTTGAAATATCAGTAAAAAACTGTATATTTGCGTTTCTCAACAGTTCCTCCTATAACAAATAGGAGGACACTAGGTGTTATAGTGTTTAATTGTTAGTGCAAAGTTATAAAGAATCAAAATAACAATATCAACAAAAGTGGGCCTATAAACTACAAAAGTGGTTTTTATCTAAAGTACCTAAAAAAACTTTTTTTTGTAAGTTTCGATTGTCTGATAATGAAGAATATAGCATAAATAGGCAACTTAATTTTAGAACTTATCTTAAATCTGCAACCTACATCATATAACACAATGTGCTAAGATTATCCTTTATTTTTTCTTCAACAGTCTGCGATACTAGTTATTTATCTATAAAAAATGCTCGCATTCTGAACATAAAGTAAGAATACGAGCATTCTGTGCATAATGAAATCATGCGTTTTTTGTAAATTTCGACTGTTTACGTTTTTTGAATTCAGTTCGTAAATCAGTGGGCGATTTTCCAAATCTTTTTTTACAAAAAGTAGTCATATAGTTCACGGTAAATCGGTATTTATCGGCTAATTCTGTGATAGACATATTCGTCATCAGAATGTCACGAATTATTTTTTGTTCCTTTTTATGAATCAACCATTGACGGGCAGATACACCAAATGTTTCCTTGAATTTTTTTTTGAATGCCGTTGAAGACATGTTTAACTTATCAATCAACTCCTGAGAAGTTTCTACTTGTGGATAAGTTTTCAATACTAAATCCTTGAAATCAATATCACGCCCTAATATAGGTGCAAAAAGTCTGGCTAAATCTTCCTTACGGTAAAGCCCACGTAATTCAAGAAAGAACAACTCCTTTTTAAGAGATTGAAAGTGAATACAAAGCATACCTGAACACAGAATTTTACGTGTTAATTCTAGTTCTTTGAACAGCAAGTCATGAACAGGAAGTAACGTAATGCCTTTGTCTTGTTTGACGGTAGGCTTAAAATCCTGTAGTTGCTCAATGGAAAAGCGGTTGCACAATGACATATCTCTGTCGAAAGTACAACCTAATATGATTGTGTCAGAGATTGCTTTTCCATGAAAACTATCTCCTGCACAGACTAGAAAGAATTGCCTACCTTGCACCCTTTTACACACAGCTCCTGCTGTAGATATATCAATTTCACCCGATAGAACAAATACAAGTGCATTATGTTCTACATCTTCTTTCATAATGAATTTGCCAGCTTTTATTTCTGCTGTTTCTATAATAGCTTGTTCGCCTGTTGTATAGTATGTGCAGGCTAAATGCTCATTGGCATATTCCAATTCATTAAGTAAATGCTTACGATTTTTCATAGTTTGATATGCTTTGAATTTAATAGTTCCAAATAAATAGCATCATTTTTAGGGTTGTTAAAATAGTGTTGAGTAATAGTATATATGGTATTTAACACCTAGTGTCCTCCTATTTGTTAGAAGATGTGTATCGCATGCTGCATCGTTATTTCACGACAGATAGGAATTTGTATTATTATTTGGTGTAATGAAAGTATTGAAAATTAATGCTTTATTCTATGTTGAAAAGGATTGAATCATATAGTTTATAGACCATAATTAATGCTTTAAAGTAGGGACTGATTGGTAAGAATTTATTGGATGAATGCTGAATATTTAATTCATACGATGAATAAAATCAATCAAGTAAGCGTGATATATAATAAAATAAGTTAGAACGAATGACAAGAATGAAACGGCTATCTCTCATTCTGTTCCTGTTATTGGCTTCATTCTCTTGCAGCCTTCAAGCACAGGATTTTGCTTTGAAAACAAACGGATTGTATTGGTTGACCACCACTCCGAATGTTGGTATGGAGTTTGCGCTGAGTCGGAAAGTAACCATGGATTTGTCGGCTGCTTATAACCCGTGGACGTTTAAGGATGATAAAAAAATGCGCTTTTGGCTTGCACAACCAGAGGTGAAATACTGGTTTTGCGAAAAGTTTGAGGGGCATTTTATAGGTGTTCACCTTCATGGAGCCCAATATTTTGGCGGATTCAGCGACAAACGTTACGATGGTTATTTGGCCGGAGGAGGTTTTACTTACGGTTATGATTGGATTCTTTCACCGCATTGGAATCTTGAAGCGGCCATTGGCGTAGGTTATGCTCGGTTATGGTATAAAGAGAGTCCACGCATACCGTGTGTGAAGTGTTATGAAAATAAGCACAAAAATTATTTCGGCCCTACGAAAGCTGCCATTTCACTGATTTACATCTTCTAAAAAGTGCCTCATGAAAAAAAACATACAATGTGTGACCCTGCTTTCTGTATCACTCGGCTTGTTGGCCGGATGTGCATCCAGACAGCAGGAGGGAAAAAACATAACCGTGACACCCACTCCATGCGTATTGGCTCCCGATAGTGCAAATCAGGTGCAAATGAATTTGCAGTTTCATGTGCCCGAAAAATACTTTTCGAAACGTAGTCGACTGGTTATTACACCGCAGTTGGTGGTTGAGGATACGGTAAGGGATGAATACCTGCCCTTGGTTGTGGATGCGCCCATTTATGGAAAGAAGAAAAAGCGCATGGAAAAACTCAATGGTTATGCCGACCCTTATGCCCAACGTGCGCAACAAACCGATAAAACCTCGCGTGCGCTGAATTTGCCCTATCATGAAACGCTACAGCTGCCCGAAGGGGTGGACAATGCACACATCGTTGCCGTAGTTTCAACCGATGGGTGCGGACAGTGTACGGGTATCGACACGCTGGAAGTGGCTGCTATCAGCAACCCTATCACGTTGATGCCCGAAGTCAAAGACCAATTGGAACTGAACTGGATTGAACCCGAATTTGTAATCCGCCCCAAGGTGATGCAGGGTAAAGGAGTGGCTAAATTGCAGTTTGCTATCAATAAACACGACATAAACCTGACGATGGGCAACAATCGAGTCGAATTGGAACGAATGGTCGAAACCATAGCTCCGGTGTTGAGCGATTCGCTGGCTACACTTAATTCGTTGACCATCAGCGGTATGGCTTCGGCCGACGGTTCGCTACCCTTCAACACTGCTCTGGCCGAACGTCGTGCTCAGTCGGCCCGTAAGTGGCTCATTGCGCAGCTAAAGGCCGACAGCCGGGTAAGCAAAATCATGCGCACAGGTTCGCGTCCCGAAGGATGGAGTCCGGTGCTTCAGGCCATGGTGGCCGACGGCAATGCCGACTCGGCGGCAGTGAAAAATATACTTGAAAAATATGCCGGTTCGAACGACGATGTGCAGGAACGACATATTCGCCGTTTGCCGTGCTGGAAAGATATCAAAAACCGCTATTTGCAGAAAGACCGCAAGGTGGAATACGTTTACACCTATACACTCAAGAGTTTTACAACCGATAGCGAACTGCTTGACATGTACGGCAAACGTCCTGATGCGTTCAACGAGGAAGAATTGTTGCGCGTAGCTACGCTGGCTGATACACACGACAAGAAAAAGCAGGTGTACGAAACCATTATGACCTACTTCCCGCAGTCGCAGGTGGCCGCCAATAATTTAGCAGTGCTCTACTTGCGCGAGGGAAACACCGACAAGGCGCGCGAGGTGCTGAACCGCTTGGCTCAGTTCTCGCCCGAGGCATTGAATACGCTGGCGGCTAGCTATGTGTACACAGCCGATTACGAGCGGGCTATCGAACTTCTGCAAAAGGTTGATTTGCCCGAGGCGCGTTACAACCTGGGCCTCCTCAAAGCTCAGCAGCGCAAACTGCACGAGGCATACGAACTGCTGAAACCCTTTGGCGACTTGAACAGTGCCATTACTGCGCTCAGCGTGAACCGCAACAACGAGGCCCGACAGATACTTGGTGCGCTCAATGATTATACGCCCGTTGCCGAATACGCCCGTTCGCTCACCTTTGCCCGCTTGAAGGAGAACGACAACTTCTATCGCCACATCAGCAAGGCCTGCACCGAAGTCTCGCTGCGCAAGCGTGCAGCCACCGAACCCGATTTTTATCCTTACCGCGAAGAGGCTGCTTTCCGCTCGATACTTAACGAAATAAAGGAGGACGCGCAATGAACAGAAAACTGACTCTTCATATCTTGGTCACTCTGCTGGCCGCAGCGCCTTTTTCTTCGTGTGTTCGCGATGACATTGAAGCCTGTCCGCCTTTACAGGTAAACGTCACAGTGAAGGATAAAAACTACTTGAATGTTGACAAGGCTACGCTGAATATGGAAAACCTGAACGAAAAGTTGCCCGACGATTTAGCTTTCCGTGCCTACGTACCCACACTCTGCTATGTGCTGCGTGATGCGGCAACGGGCAAGGTGATGCACGAACAGGCGGTGTTTGCGGTCGAGGGCGATGCGCAGCAAGTGCCTCTCACGTTTCCAGAAAGTCTGCCGCACGGCAAGTATGTGCTGACAGTGTGGGGCGGTTTGGACAACGCTGACCAACTTTCGGCCGACCGTTTGTCGCTCAACCTTCATGCGGAGCAAGCACCCGGTGCCGATGTGTTCGTGACGAACGATACTTTGGTCTATGATGCGTGGAACCACCTTTATTCCGTCGATATGGAGCGCACCAAGGGCAAACTCGTCATTCAGGCTACGAACCTGCCCAAGGGTATTACAGCCTCACGTAAAAGCGTCGATGGGCTGTTTGGTAAGGTGAACAGTTCGTTTGGTTATGCCGATACGGTGTCGGTAAGTACGTCAAACATTTGGGACTCTCCTGCTGAAATTCTAACGAAAACAATATTGGCTCCCTCAGTTAAAAAAGATGCTTCGCTGCTTAGTCTCAACTTTGATGCACATAAAGATGGCAAAGACATTATGTTGACTCCTAAAGAAGTATCCATTACAATGAAACGCAACGAACTCACTTTGCTGCGTTATGCCTACGATGATGGAGGCGACTTTACCATTTATATGTTGGTAAATGATAATTGGGAGGTTGTTCACGGTTTGGATATAGATTAAGTAGGTATCACACAAGATAGTTAATAATTCTTTTAATTTATCACTACAATATTACATTATGAAAAAACAAAGTTTATTGGTTGCATCATGTCTGATGATGGGTGCGGCTGCAGCTTTCACTTCGTGTACTAATGACGACGTGATTGTTAATTCTGATTTCGATCAAAGTATTGCTTCAGCTCAGGTGCTGACACTGCAAGTGGCAAGTGCTGGTGATGGCATGACCACGCGTGCCGGTCGTCCGTTGTTGAGTTCTGCTGCAGATCAAAAGATTGACCAAGTGGCTCTTTACTTTGTGCAAACAAGTGAGGGCGCTAATAAAGGCAAACTTGTTTTGAAAAAGTGGGTAAACTGGACAACTGCTGCTGACTATGCTGATGGTAAGCAGCTTGAAATTGCCTTGAAGAGTGAGAATAATCAGAAGTTGCCTGCAGGAACTTACGATGTATACGCTGTAGGTTACTCAGGAACGAAAGCTGATGACACTAATTTCACCTTTACTCCGGGTGAGATGTTTAGCGATAATGGCAATGTTATCGGATCAGATAATTGGACGAAATTCCAAGCTACTCTGAAAAATGAAGCAAACTATGCCGAAGAAGTGTTTGCCGGCATGACTACTGTAACCGTTAACGATAAGGGAGCATTTGACTTGCAAAAAGATGGTAAGAAGAACCACATCGTGCTCCATCGTCAGGTAGCCGGTGCAACGGGTTACTTCAACAATATCCCCGTATCGGTTGATGGCAAGCCCTCGCGTTATGTTCGTTTGGTTGCTTCGGCTAAGAATAAAACGGTACACTTTAGTGAATACAATACAGCTCTGCTTGAAAACAAAGGAACTCTTCCTGTTAAATACATTGTAAATGGAGCGGATCCTGCTACTTCAAACAAAGATGTATTGTTTGCAAATGGAAATTCAGCCTTTACTGTTTACCAAATTGACCTGCAGGAATGGTTCAAGAAAGATCCAAAAGTTGGACAAGATAAGCCTTATATAGGTTATGACTTCAATGGTGACGGCTTCTTAGGTACTGACGACGTGAAGGCATACTTGAAACAAAATGGTAAAGAAACTGCTGCATCAGCCAAAGACTATGAAGCTGTTTGGGTGAATGCCAATTATTATAAAGGTCAGTCAGTGTACAGAGGAACTGTATTCGGTGCTGAATTTGTGATTCCTATTGCATACGTTGATGGTCAGAATACCTTGCAGTTGCAAGTAACTGATGAGGACGGTAATGTATTGAAGTACTGGAACATCAATGTGAAGAAGGAACAATTGCATAAGCCGGGCAAGGAAGCTGCAGCTTCTGGTGAAAAGTTCGACGATTCGCAGAGCGTGTTCAACCTCTACAGAAACCACATGTACAGCGTGGGTATGAAGGCGAATAATACAGTGCCCGGAGAACCTACTCCTACTCCCGATCCTGAAAATCCAAATCCGAACCCCGATCCTGAAATTCCTACTAATCCTGGTGAGAATGAAAAGCCTGCCGACTTGTCTAAGGGTCAGGATCTGATCATCTATGTTAACGATAACTGGGAAGTAATTCACGACATGGAGATTGACTAATGCTATAGGAAACTCCACAACCGTTTCTATATATCTAACTATCCGTAAGGCAGCCGGAGCGCAGAAGGTTCCGGTTGCTTTTCGGATATTCTTCTTCGATATTTTCAGGTTTGAATGGAATGTCTGTATATTAAGAATCTTTTTACATACGCATCTTTTTCAAAGCCGCTTTCCTCGTTGTTGGCATAATGAAACAACGAGGAAAACGGCTCGTCTACGTTTTTTTTATGTTCATAATATAACGACGAGTACCGACCACTGGAATGTTTGGAAGAACACAACGATTTACCAAGAAACAAAAACCACAAGATTCGATGAATAAAAATCATTTTCTGACAGTATGTATGTTATTACTGGCAGCCCTGTTCGTCGGGTGCCACGATGATGACGATTTCTTGATGGATGCCCCCGATACCAATGGGCAGCCACAGGTTTCAACGTATGCATCCGTGCTTACCTCCTCCTTGGTAAAAGAAGGAGACTATTGGCGGGCTACTAAGCGTGTTCCGCTTGTTGGTAAAGGACGTGTTGTAGATGATTTGACTAATAATTTAGTCGCTTTGTTGAATAAAGATATACATGTAGGACATCTTGTAGACGAAGATTTGACAAATAGCATTTCTACTGCAGGATTGTTAAATGCAGAAGTACTAGTTAATCAGATAGTGTCTATACGTGACCTTCATTATATTTATGCTCCGAATCAAAAGGTAGGTTTTGTGTTTAAACTCACAAACTTCTCTACACTTGACTTAAAGGTCTTAAATTCTCTTTGTATAACAACGTATTTGAAAGGAGAATTACAAGAATCTTTTGGTAATAAGGAAGGTACAGGCGTACTTGAACTGGATTTAATTAGTGTAGCCAATAACGACGAACTTAAAGAACTTTCGTTTATGGCTACCAAGCCTTTCGATGAGGTGCAGTTGAACATGGCCGGAGTAGGGGTGAGTGCTTTAGGAAATAACCTAAGTATTTACTATGCCTTTGTGGGCGAAAATGAAATGAAAACGGCTACGGCCGAAAGTACTTGGTTTCCCGAAGCCCATTTGCACAAGGGTTTTTCATGGACCAATATCCTCAACTCTGAGCATATCGTCGACAACGACCTGACCAACTATGCTTATTACGGCACCTTGAGTGGGCTGCTTGGCGATCCGCATGCCACTGTCGATTTTGGCCGCAAAATACCCGCCGGTTCTGAAGTGGGGTTTGTTATCTCGAACGTCGATGTGCTTAACATTGATGTGTTAGGTTCCATCATCTTAGCTACTTACGACGAGAAGAATGAAGAGATGGACCGCGCAACGATTACCAAAGCAGTCGGCCTTTCGGTGGTGAAAGTTGGTAACCACTCTCGCGTAAGTATGAAAACCACCAAGCCGTGTAGGCAGGTATATATCAACTTTGCCGGTCTTGAACTGAAGTTGGGTGGCACCAATGTGTACTATGCCTACGCCTGCGATCCGGTGACCGTGGACATTACCAGCCGTTTCGCGTTCAGCAAGGATACGATTAGAACTAACTCATACACCCTTCCTGTGGTTCCAGGTGGAAAGATTACTTGGGAAATAGTGAGTGCGCCTCCTGGTTCCTTGCCCGAAATAAAGGAAGTGACTAACAAGGAAACTGGATATACCTCCATCAAGCTTATTGGTATGATCGCAAATGGGGACTATCATCTAAGTGGTATTTTTATCCCCAATGGAAGTCCCGAAGGTGGAAAGGAAAAAATTCCCTTGGAATTAGTGGTTACTCGCTTGGCTGAAGAAGGAAAAATTGAAGGTTTTCACGTTTTGGATGAAGACGCTGGCGCTCATTTAGGAAACATCAAAAATGGTGGTTCACTCATATCTATCAATAATGGTACAGATGGTCCGAATTTGGTTGATACAGACCGAGAAAATTATGCAAAGTTGTTTGAAGGTTTGGGAATTGGTTCGGATGTAGGTATTGTGGCTATTGATCTTGAAAAACCAGTTACTCCACAAAAGCCTATTCGCGTAGGATTTACTATCCAGACTTCGTTCGACTTCATAAAAGCAAATGTGTTAGAGTTCTACCAAATTCGCTTGTTTAGAAATGGAACAGAGAAACAGCGCGGCATCGTAAATGATAGCGAAGTCGGTAGCGTTGGTCTGATTGGTAGTAAAGGAAACAAAATTCGTATGTCAATCAAAACCACCATCGAATTCGACCGAATTGAATTGTGGAGAGTTGGTGCTTTGCATTTAAGCATCAAAGAGTGGCGACTATACAATGCCTTTTGGGAAGATGCTGAAAATAAACTAGGTGACCTCAATGAAGCTTGTTTGGATAAGCTTACCAACACCACAGGTCTCATAATTGACTATGATAAGTCCTTTACAGATGGTTTGCTTGAAGTCGGTGGAACATACGAAAATTTAGGAAATCTTTTGGATAATAATTCGGAAAATTATGCCTATTATCGAGGTACAGGAGCAGGAAAAAGTCTGCGGCTTGCTGTTAAATTCCCACCATTGCCACGAGGAAGTTCTGTCGGATTTATTTTATCAAAGATAAATGTAGCAAATATAAAAATATTCGATCATGTAAAACTTCAAGTCTATAGTAATGGTACAGAAGTTGGACAGAATATAACTGCAGATTTCCTTCGTGCTGGAGTTCTTGGACATGAAGAGCGTACCATAGTCGAAGTTCGAACAAATGAAATATCTACTTCTGAGTTCGATGAATTGGTGTTAACTATTTCAGCAGATCTTCTTGACCTTTTAGACTTTACTAAAATTTATAGTTGCTTCACTCGTCGCGACACTGATAGAGACGGTATCCCCGATGGCTCCGAGGACGAAGAAAACCCACTCACGCCCATCATCCCCATCACGGCAGAAATGGTTACGAAGCACGTGTGCTTGGGCAAGTCACTGCACGTGAAGATTAGTCCGGTACCGAGTGCCACTCCGAAGGCTGAGAATGAGACAACGACTTACACAGTGGTTTGTACCAACCGCAGCAAAGACAACGAAAAAACCTCTTTTACGGGGAGCATTTCGAAGACGGATGGAGGTGTTATCGAATTGCCCAATCTTGCCGTAGGGCAATACTATATCAATATATATGACCAGCAAGGTAAACCCGCATACGGCAGTGCCTTAAAGGCATGGGTACATCCCCGAGAAACTACTTGGAAAGGTACCAAGGATACAGATTGGAACAACTGGGACAACTGGACCGAAGGTGCACCCTGGACCTGTACCAACGTTACACTTCCCAATGGATGCGTACGCTATCCCGAACTCAAGCAACTGCCTGCAGCCAACGATCTCGACTCACTCATGAACTACTGCAAGTACTTGCACATTGAGTCGCGCGCTGAACTCCTGAACACCCATCTGTTCAATCAGTATCAGTATGTGTGGATGGAAATGACGCTCAAGAGCGGACAAAATTACATTCTCAGTTCGCCGCTGACCAATACTGTTACGGGCGACTACTTCATTCCCGCCAAATGGCAAGGCAACCATGCGTTGGAAAACAAGTTCGTGAGACTTACCTCGACCAACAGTCCTGAAAACCGCTTTGCTCCGCGCTTGTACCAGCGCTGCTGGAGTCGCGAAGTACCCGGAAAGGTCATTACCGATGGCGTGCTCGGTACTACGGTAATTACGAACGAAACCTCGTGGACAGCCCCCTTCAATGCTGTGGCTGAACCCATCACCCCCGGTATGGGCTGGATGGTACGCGCTGAAGACGAAGGACTGCCCACCAAGGACCTCACCTTCCGTTTCCCCAAAACGCACGGCGAGTACAGATACTTCGATGCTACGGGCGGCCACTTGGGCTCAGCCGAAGGCGTGTATCGCGATAAAACGACGATGGGCCGCTTTGTAGTGCCCCAAGGCGATGGTACGCTCAAAGTTACTGTGAGCAACTACAAGGAAGGAACTACCTTCGTGGCCGGCAACCCCTTCGCCGCACACCTCGACATCGCCAAGTTCCTAAAGGGCAATGCCGACAAGATTAGCGAGGTAAAAATAATCAATAACAATACCACGCAAACCGTGCTCTACCGCAACGGCGAAATCACCGCCACCTCGCCCGGCCTTACCCACTTAGCCCCCATGCAGGGCTTCTATGTCACGGCCAAGAACGCCACGAAGAATTTGGAACTCACCTTCAAGGCCGACATGCAGGTACAGGGTAATCAAATCCTGATGCCCACCACTATTCAGCCCGGAACCCTGCGCATCATGGCCGTGAACGGTAACCGCAGCACCCAGTGCCTCGTGCGCCTCAAGCCCGACAGCCACCAGAGTTTCCGCAAGGGCGAAGACTCGCGCATGCTCTACGACCGCGAAAATCCGCCAACCGTAGCCGTGTTCACCGTGGCCGACGGCGTAGCCACCGACATTCAGCAAGTGCCCGCCTCGCAAAAGCGCAGCATCGACCTTGGTTGGCGCATGCAGCACAGCGGCGACGTAACCCTCCAACTGAGCCACGAGCCCGGAAGCGAATGGAGCAACTGGATGATTGAAAACCGGCAGACGGGACAGCGCATTTCGCTGAGCAACCCCGAAACGGTGGTGAAGTTAGGCAAACAAACTACCCGCGTCGGCGGATGGCGTTTGGTAAAAAAATAAACGAAAAAAACATGACAGCGCATTACAAACATACAATACGCAGAAAGTGGTTACACTTGTGCTCCCTTTTTCTCTGCACCGGTTTGCTCACCACGGCCTGCAGCAATGATATCGAAGAAGCGAGTGGGGGAATGGCGTCCATCGCTCCCGTGATTCAAGTGGAGGTGAGCACCAGTACCCTGAATGCCAACGACCACCTTGTGGATTATCCCGACACAACTACGCTCATGGGCACGCAGCATGTAACCCACGTGATGCTTTACATCTTTAAAGGTTCAGACGAAACGGCTGAGTACTGCGGCCAATTCGAAGAAGTGAAGTGGAAAGAGCATTTCACCGCCAATGGCGGCATGTTGCCCATCCATTCGGTTCAAATGAACCACCGGCTGAAAACGCAGTTGGAGCGCAACACGCCCTATCAATTCCTGGCCGTGGGCACTAATGATGAAGGTTATGAAGCTTTCGATATTCCTTTAAATCCCAGCGCCGAGGGCCAAAAAGGTACCACCCTGACTGAAGCCCTGGGAAAACTGAAGGAAACTGCAACTGTTCAAAAAATACGCCGTTCTGAAATATTTGTAGGTTTGAAAGCCTATCATCCCGAAAATCACATTGCTACGAGAATCACGCTCCGTCGTCGTGTGGCGGGCGTGGCCGGATGGTTCAAAAATGTGCCTGCCGAAGTGGCAGCACCCCTTACGCAGGGAGTCACTGACAGAAGACTGTCCAAGTTGCGCATTGCGCTCTACACGGCACAAAACACGGTACTACCCTTGATTAAGCGTCAGCAGAAACCCGATTTTGAGGATTTCATAGCCAGTGCGTCTAGTGCGGCCGATGCAACGACCTTGGTCGAAATTCCTATTACGCCCGATAACACATCGAAAGGTATCGAACAAACTTTTACCGGTGGTTCGTTTGTATTGCCCATTCCAGCTCCGGCTGATAAGGAGAAATATACGCTGCGCATTGAATTGGTAAATAAAGAGGGTCAAGTACTCGATGTGCGCCGTGCCAAACTGCCGAAGAACGACGAACTCGATCATGGTAACACTGGTGGCGGTACCGGTATCATTGATACCGAAAGTGCCTATCGTTTTCCCATTGTGGCCAACCATTACTACGGTTTGGGATCGCCTCATAAACCCATCGACCTGAAAGGAAGCGGTGCGGACCTCACCATAACTGTTGACCCCACGTGGAACGAAGAAGCTGACCTTGAGCTCGGCGAGAAAAAATGATTTTGAAGTAAAACGACATAAGTAGATGTTGGAAATTATGAAGCAAAAATTTTCATGGATGGTTTGGGCCTGCCTGCTCTGTCTGTCGACACTCGCCGCTTGCTCCGACCTCGAACTCGACTACGATAAACAACAACCCACCGACCGTGGCATTTGGCTCTCGTTCAACATCGACGGCCTGAGCAACGGCAGCAAGCAAACGCGCAGCACCTTGCAGAGCTGCGAGGTGAACTACAAGGATGTGAAGGATGTGTATCTGTATGTTTTCAACGGAAATACTGCCGATGCCACTTGCATTCATGCAGAAAAGTTAAATTGGAAAGGCAACATCACTCAGAAACATTGGGTGAGTATCGACTTGAATAAAGGTCAGCCCTATACGTTTATGGCCGTTGGCTGCGATCGCAATGTGGATAAGACTCCCTCCACTTATGGTTTCCCCAATATTGTAAAAGATGTTACCACCTTAGGCACTTGCATCGCTAAGGTGCAGGATGGTAAGACAAAAGACGATGTAGCCCACGAGCAGTTCTTTGTGGCTATGCAATCCAGACAAATCAGCAATCAGGTGGAAGAAGTGGCGCTGACCCTGCGTCGCAAAGTAGCGGGCATCTTGGTATATCTTCGCAACATCCCAACGCGAGTAACATATAAGGAATATGCATGGGATGTCAAGAAATTGCAAGTTTGCCTGCATCAATCTCAATCCTCACAAGTAGCTTTGTGGAAGGAAGATGCCAATAAAGATGTTTATGGTACGGGTGAATTGGAAAGCAGCAAGGTGCTGTTCGATGTTGATTTGAAAAATGCAGGTTTTACGGATAGTATAGATAATAAGAAACTCGATTACTTTGTCAAAGCTGGCAACGACAGCGTGTTAGCCGACTCGTATTTGGCAGGAGCCTATCTGCTGCCGTTGGATTCTTTGGACGGCCAAGCCACTTTATCGGTTAATCTGATAGGTGAGCACCTTAGCGGTGAAGGACAACTTACGGAGGAACAAGTGCTGAAAACCTACGAGGTGTATTACAAGTACCCGAAAACCAACAACCGCACCAATGACTTCCCCATCAAGGAGAATACCCTTTATGCCATTGGTAAAAAACTGAGCAACTCTACGACGAACGGCGATAAACCGGCCGACCTGAGCGGTAACCTGCTTGAACTTGAAGTGCTGCCCTGGGACACCATCAAACTGGACAACGTTTTCCCGGTCGTTACCGGCCCTGCACGCATCGAGGCTGACTACAATGACGAAAAGTATGTATTCAATGCCATGTATGACAGCTTGATTATTACTATTAAGCCGGCTATCGATAAGGATTCGACGATTAAAAAGCCTTGGACATTGAATGTTGCATACGATCTCCAAAATGAGGCTTTTCCTGAGGATGTAAATAAGGATAAACTGACCGACTGGATTCACTTTGAGACTTATGATGCTGAAGGTAAATTTGTTGGTTATACCAATGAAGTTAAGGGTACTGGTGAAAAGGAGGTTAAAGTTAAAGTAGTTATCAACGACTATGCCGTGCAGCGTGCTTTGCCTGAAGGGAATGTGTATACGGCAGAATATGTTGAAAAAATAAAGAAAGATATTCGTCGGGCTAAGTTACAACTTTGGACAGAAGATGTTCCTAAACCCTACACCATTCAGGTGCAGCAGTACAACACAATGACCATTTATAGTCGAGGAGGTAAGCGTGGAAAACCTGCTTATCGCGGCATAGCTCGATTGGATTTTGATTGTGAATACGACAAACAGACTGGCGAAATTATTGTTGGTAATTCAGCGCAGATTGGTTGGGGATACTTTAAAACGGGTAATGAATATGTATCGGGCGATAACCCGATGGATTATGCTGACGGAGAAGTTACCTCAGACCATTGTTACAATCGTTGGAAAAAGGGTGCTTGGGGTTCGGGTGCCTACAAGGGTTCATCAATCCAACTGCTAACTTGCAGATTTTGCAACCTGCAAACGGTGGAAGAAAATGGCATAGCCAAAGTGATTGATAAGAATAGTGCCAATGATGATGATCATACAAAGGAAAAGAATTGGTACTTACCGGCTTACTACGAAATGTGGGGCGTGTCGCAGACTTTTGGCAATCAATATGAGGCTTTAGGTTATACTTACAAGCAAACCTACTGGACATCGAGTGGCGACAACGGCTGGTATAAGGATGCCTACATCACTCAAATTGGTGTAGATGAATCGGCTGACAATTGGCAACGCGATAAGAACCTTCATCATCGCGCCATGTACATGGTGCATTTTGAATAAAACAATTAAGTTTATAAGGTATGAAAACTGGATTCAAATACATAGGATTTTGGCTGATGTTGCTGTTGGCCGTAGCCTGTCAGGACGAGTGGCAGGTTGAGGCACCAGCGTATGGTCTGGAAAAGGAAGTTTGCTTGGAACTGGAACCAGAAGGTATGCCGGTGGTCGAAATGCGAAGTGGCAACATGGTGGAGGCCGACAGCCGCGTGGAGCACGTGATTGTGTATGTATTCAATCAAGACGGTACGAAATTGCTGATGCACTATCAGCAGGATTTGGAACATCCCGACCTAAAGGTGCGCGTGATGTTGCCGGGTTTGGCAGAAAATGAACAGTTACAGATTCATGCAGTATGCAACTACCATCAGTTGTGGGATACAAAAATCGACAAACTCGATGACTTGAAGGACGTGATGCTCACCATCAAAGAACCCGATGGCGCATTCAACGGGGCCATGGTGATGCACGGCAGCACCATGCTCGATAAGAAAGCGGTGGACAACAAAAGTCAGACAAATAAAATTCCCGTTACCCGTTTGGCCGCCCGCGTCGACCTTGACTTGCAGTTCATTCCCGAAATCCCAACCGACAAGTTCTATCTAACAAATATACGCTTGTGTAACGTGCCAAAGCGCAGTTGGTTGGTGCAGAGAACGCGGGCAAACAATGATACCATTGCTCCGATGACGACAGAAGATGCTGTTTCCGCCCCTGTAGAAGTTACTAAGCCCGAAATTCAGCCAAATCCGGATGTGCCGGTCCAACCCGACGCTCCGACCCAGTCCGAGGAATCGTTCAAGAACTACTTCCCTTCGATGGACCTGGCGTACGAAAAGGATGAAAAAGTTGAGACAAATATAGCCAGATTGACCACCTACCTCTTTGAGAATCGCCGAGGCTGTAAAGAGAAAGATAATTATTTTTCTGATGTTTTCGGTGAAAACAAAGACATGTGGCAAACTCTGAAGGGTAAATTGGGTAAGGAACAATACAAAACTGCCAGTTACCTGCTGATTGAAGGCTTCTATAAATCGGGTAATACCACCTCGAAAGCCTCCTATCGTATTTATCTTGGAGCCAATAATTACAAGGACTTCAACGTGCGTCGCAACCACCTGTATAAAGTAACGGGCGTAATCAAAACCTGCAACAAAATAGATACACGCGTCGACGTATTAGTGTTGGGAGGTTCTACCATCACAGCCTCGTTCAACAATCCGCTCGATGCCCACTTCAATTCCGCGCCCTGCTTCGGCTTTACGCGCAACGAAGGCGGTTGGGAACTCTATGTTGAAGAACCCGACAAGCACCCCTGGCTCGAAATTTCCTTCTCTTCGCAATACCGTCCTCGCATTGCCGGTAAGCCCATCGAAGCAGGTAAGGAAATGATGTATGCCGGTACACGCTTCGAAGGAACGGGAAGTCTGAGTACCTATTTCTATGTACATACCGATGAGTACATTCCCGAAAATCCGGCAGCCAACGAAGGTTTGAACAATACGGAGGACTCAACATCGTGGCGTACGGGCACCATCGTGCTGCGCGACAAAAAGAATGGTAGCATAGCGCGCATCAAAGTGATGCAGCGTCCGGCTCAGGTAGTACGCATGCCGGTAAAGGATGCCTTCGGCAAAGTGAAGTTCTACAATGAGTACTTCATTGAGTACGAACTGGAACGCAAAAATCTCACTTGGGGTTTTCTGAAATATGGTGCCAACCCCGTGATGACCAGTATGATCAACGACCGCTGGGATGGTCTGGCCAACACGCGTCGCCTGTATCAGGAGGCCATCAAAACGGGCGACATCAACGACACAAGCTTCGATGCCGGCATTTACCGCGGGGCCTACAATGGTTACTATACGGTGGCTAATGAGTTCCCGTATCTCAAAAATGATACCCTCAAAATCATCAACCGCATTCCCGATAACCACATGATTAAGTATGTGCTCGGCAAGAATCGCGACCGCAACGGCAACGGCTACATCGACTACGACGAAATTGTGTGGTACGTTCCGGCCCTCGATGAATTGGCCTTTTTGAAGGAAAAATTAGAGGCAAAAACCGTGAAGTTCCAGAACAGCAACGAACGCTTCCACTCATCCACTCCCTACCTCGCCGGCTACACGGCCGAAGTACCGGGACGTGCCTTCTACGTCAAGATGGGACAAGGCAAAAAAGCCTTTGCCATGCGCGACCGCCAGTACAACGTGCTTTGCTGTCGTCGCAAGAATGCCTGGACGGGCGATCCGAACTCGGGCATAGGTGGTAACATCGGCGTTGACTCGAACTGGAAACCTAATGAAGAGGAAATTTTACCGAAATACTAAGCAAACGAAGCAAAAGTCATGAAGAAAACATGGAATAAATATTTTGCTATCCCCCTCCTGATGGCCCTTGGCGGACTTGCGGCTTGCAGCACCGACACCGTGGCCGACGACCTTGGTCCTACGGAACCAGCCGCTGTACAGTTCACCATGGCAGTAGGCACCGAAAGTGGCGTGCAGTCTGTGGCCGACAATCAGCTGTTGCGTCTGTTTGTAGGCGAACGAAAACCCGAGCACGGCGTAGAGGAACTGCACCTGCTGGGCGTGATGGAGGACGTGAAGCAAGGCTACCTAACCTTTACCAAACTGAAGCCCCAATGGTATAAGTTTGCCTTTCTGTGCGTGCCGCGAAACGGAAACAATCAGCCCCTGAACCTCTTTACCGAGGAGAATCCCGGCGAGGCAACCTGCGACATGAACCGCATTCTGCTCGACTATATGCCCATCCTTGCACAGGGAGCCGGAAAGGAAGATTACCAAAAGAATGATGTACCACTCCCTCCCGGCGATATATATCGAAAGGTATTGAGTTTTTGGCTGAAAAAGGACACAATGGTTACGAAGAACGTGGTGCTTACCCGACTGAACGGACAACTCGATTTGGATATGGGTATTTTGGTCGACCAGTTTGAACACATTGTCGACAGCGTAGAACTGACACTTACGAACCTACCCACACGTATTTATATTACCGACAACGACAAGGATGAAATAAAAACCACGGAGCCGCAAATCGTGCGTTTGGTAACTAAACCTTATAATCAGTTGGGTATCAGCGAAAAGGAACGCGAAAATCACCACTTGTTAGCCAACCTCTTGCCCTGTAAACTTGAAGGTAATCTGACGGTCTATACCAAGCAGTCGCAAAAGTTTACGTATCCACTGACCAACAATACGGGCCGAGCTTACTACATCAAGCCCAATACGCGAACCATACTGAAATTCAATGGTATTTCGTCCAACTATTTCGACGTGAAATATGCGGGTTTCGACGATACGTCAATCAATGTGGATAACGACGATTGGGACGGCTGGGAAGACAAGCCCCAAAAGCCCGGCACAGGCGAGAAACCCGAAACCAAGCCCGAGGAGCCGACGCCAGATCCTACCCCTAAACCGGAACCGGCCCCCGAGCCAGAGCCTGCCCCTCAACCTACGCCTAATCCCTAATCAAGTTACCCAATGAAAGTAAACATGAAAGCCAAATATTATCAGTTAATCAGCCTGTGTTTGCTGTGGGCCGCTGCGCTGTGTACGGCCTGCACCGACGACGCAGTGTCGCCCTTCAACCCCCTGCTCCCCGAGCCCGACGACGGTCTGCCCCAAGTGGCCGACGGTCAGTTTGTAGTGAGCTACGGCACCTCGGAGGCGGTTTCCCGCGCCCTCTCGACCGATACCCTGCCGGCCAACAAGCGCATTTCGTCACTTCACTACTTTGTGTACGACGAAACGTCGAAAAACTTGATTAAGATGCGCAAAATTCGTGGTATCAACGAAAATACGCATTGGCCCATCAGCAGTCGCGAAGAAGTGAATGGCCATAAAATGCCCTGGGAACTACGTCAGGATTTGCAGGACACGCTGATGGCGGGTCCCAAATACCTCATCCTCTTTATTGCCAACATAGACTCTACCTTATTCACCCTGCCTGATGGCACCCAGCACCCCGCATTGGTTCGTAATGTCGAAAAATACACCAGTGCCAAAATTCTCCTTCCTAAGGTCCCCTTCAGCGACAACAACATGTACTATATGTGGGAGGATACCCTGCAGGTAACATCGAAAACTACCGTTAAACGAAACGATGTGAAGCTGCAGCGATTGGTGACTCGTACGGACGTGAGGCGAGAGGAAATAGACCTGAAAAAGGAATTGTATAAGGTAGTTGCTAACAAAGGCTATGAGAAGATGGCCAAGATGCTTGGTATCAATGATAAGATAGACGAACATGTCGATAAATTCTGTGGAAGAATGATCAAAGAAATGACGGGAGATTACAAACAAGAAGCATCTCAACTTACAACTCTTCTAAAATCACAGGAAACCAAAGATACTTTGCATAAGGCTTTTAAAGAATTGTTCGTAAAGCAATATACCGAAAGCATTCTGTCGAGTGGCTTATCCGGCAGAATTGGACCATGGCCTAAAACAGGTTCGGTTACAGCTCATTACCTGAAGGGTAGCCGTGCCAATGTGTTGAGTTTTGATCGAAAAGCCGATAAGGATGAGCAGATGAACCAATCAGAAGTTTTGGAATTATCAGATGGAAAATTTACCATCATTGGATTTTCGGGAAGTGAAGCCAATAGACAGAACGGAATTACCCAATTAGTATTCCAAGGTAAAGAGCCTAATTCTACCTTTGATATAAACAACGACACGTTGTGGTTAAAAGGTGGACTTAATACTCGACACAAAGTGAAGTGTAATCCTGTTAATTCGGTATATATTGATGTCAGTGATAAGACTCCTAAAAAAAATCCTACCCTCAATTTCATGGATGCCTTGAAGAATATCCCTGACTGGGTAACACTAAGTCAATATAAGGGGGCAGATCAGAAAAAGACATTCTTTGAAATGGCAAAAGATAGAGTGTTTAATAGTGGATTCATTAGTGAAGATTATTCAGAATATGGAGTAAACTTCTCGAACTTTCTATTTTCCAAATTTTCAATCCCCGATATAACCGTGGACAATGCCGACAAAATTGTTACCGTTTATCCTTCTTGGATTTACGAATAACCCATACGTTCGAAACTACATAAGTTAAAAAGCTCCATCTTCTTTAGTCTTGTGCTTGCGGCAGGACTGAAGAAGATGAATTCTTTTTATGTCTCTGTGAAATTTATTTCAGTTAAATTTAAACAGCCTCTTCATTCATTTTTTGCTTCTTTGTTTGCTTTTCCATACCTTTGCCCTCGCCAAGTAAGGTTGTTGAAACAACTATGGCCTTGTACCCCCAAAAAGGAAAGACAGATGTTCGACCTTTCATTGGCGAAAGAAACAATTAAAGTAGATTTGTTATGAAAAAAATCATGTTGATGATGTTGGCGGCTGTATTTGCCGTGGCTGCAAGCGCACAAACTAAAAAACAATATTATTGTGAGGTAAAGGCGGTGGATAATGGACTGAATGATGCGCAGAATGTGGTGATCGACTTTGGTAATAAACCCGTTTATCAGGCTTGGAAAAAACTGACTGTCATTCACGTGCTGGTGGATGATCAGGGTAAATGGCTTGGATTGAATAGCATGGTGGATGCTGCTAACTTCCTGGCTGATAAAGGCTGGAAACTGACGCAAACGTATAGCTCGGTGCATGAATCGAAAACAATTTTGCATTGGGTGTTTTGCAAAGAAGCAGATAGCCCGGAAGAGGCTATCAAGGGGATTATGACACGAAGGGAGTATAAAAAACTGATGAAAAATAAGGAGACTGCTCATTAGCTGCGAGATACCTATCGGCATACGTTGCACTTTGGTTGATGAACCGTTATCAGCAGGTCTTGAATTTGAATTATACAAAAACAGCAATAAACAAAAAACAGCGACGAATCGTAACGTATGAATATGATTCGGGTATACGTTGCACTTTGGTTAATGAACCGTTATTAGCAGGTTTTGAATTTGAATTATACAAAAACAGCAATAAACAAAAAATCAGCGACGAACCATAACGTATGAATATGGTTCGTCGCTGTTTTTTTGGCTATTTGGGGCAGTGGCCTTAATGATGCTTGCCGGCACATTCTGGACAATAGCCCACCAGCACATAGTTGGCAGAGGTGAGTTCGAAACCTTTAGGAAGGGGGACGCTAGGGACGGGGAGTCCACGCAAACAAAAGGTTTTGCCGCAGCGTTGACAGCGGAAGTGCGTGTGTAAGTCGTCAAGACCGCAGTGCTCTTCCTCGCCACAGTGGCATTGGGGAGGACAGAGTGCATACTTTAATTGTCCGCTGCCGTCCTCAATGCCATGAATCAGATGGTGAGAGAGAAAAAGCGTAAGGGTGCGGAATATGCTGGATTTGTCGACCGTACCGAGTCGTGCTTCCAAGTCGGTGAGTGAAAGGGCACACTCTGCCTTTTGCAAGGCATCCAACACTAACAGGCGTACGGCTGTCGGTTTGATGTTGCGTTGTTCTAATATTGTGTTATCCATGTGGGTGAACTTTTTATACAGAGGTAAGTACGGGCGATTTTGCTGAATGAGCATGCGCAGTAGGTATACGCAACATTCCAATAAAAAATGAAATGCGCGGAATGAATCAACTGCGTTTCCGAATGAAATAGGTGTTGGCCACACACCACAGTGCCACGCCCGTATCTGCCAGTACCGCCGCCCAAAGTCCGGTGAGGCCAAGGGCACCTGTAAGAAAGACTGCTAATTTGACACCTAAGGCTAAGGTGATGTTTAACTTAACAATGCGGCGGGTGGTGCGGCTAATGGCAATGGCGTGAACCACGCCCATGGGGTCGGCATTCTGTACGACGACGTCGGCCGTTTCAATGGCCGCATCCGTGCCGCCACCCATGGCAAATGCCACATCGCCCGTGGCCAGTACGGGCGCATCGTTGATGCCGTCGCCCACAAAGGCCACACCGCCTTGCGGAAAGCGTTGTTTCAGTTTGCGCAGCTCTTCGGCTTTATCGGCAGGGAGCAGATTGCCGGCCGATTCGTCCATGTGGAGCTGGCGTGCCATGGCAGCAGTGGTTTCGCTGCTGTCGCCCGAGAGCAGGGTGGTGATGCGAATGCCCATTTGCTTGAGCAAACGGATGGTTTCGGCTGCAGTGGGGCGCGGTTGGTCGGCAAGGCGCAGGGTGGCAGTGTAGGTGCCGTCGATGGCACACAGCACAGCTGTGGTACCCACGGTTGATACGGTTGAGGCTGTCAGTGCAATGCCTTGCTGCTGTAACCATTCGGCTTTGCCCACACAGATGCGATGGCCGTTTACCTCGCCACAGAGTCCGCCGCCGGGTGTTTCGCTCACGTTGTCGGCCTGCGGCAGCGCATCCTTTCCGGCAGCACTGACCAGGGCTTTGGCCAGTGGGTGCGTGCTGAATCGTTCGACGGCAGCCACCATGCGCAGCAATTCGGAGTCGGAAAGCGTGTGTGGTGCGTTGGCATTCCGTTCGATGGCTGTGAGTGCAAACTGGCCCGTGGTGAGTGTGCCCGTTTTGTCGAAGGCCACTGCTTGCAAGCGGCTTACGGCATCGAGGTAGTTACCGCCCTTGAACAGCAGGCCGAAGCGCGATGCTACGCCAATGCCACGATAGTAGCTGAGGGGGACGCTGACTACCAGGGCGCACGGACACGATACAACCAGGAATACCAGGGCGCGGTAAGTCCATACGCTCCATGCCTGACCCGCTAACAGGGGCGGTAGTACAGCCATGAGTAATGCCAGCAGGGTGACGGCGGGAGTGTAGATGCGTGCAAAGCGGCGGATAAAGGTTTCGGCCGGCGACTTGCGGGCTGCTGCTTCGTCGACCATGCGGAGTATGCGCTGAAGGGCGTTGTCGGCAAATGGGCGCAGGGTGCGGAGTTGCACGGCGCGTCCCACGGCAATCATGCCGGCCGAAATTTCCTGCCCTTTGGTAAATGAGCGCGGCAGGGGTTCGCCCGTGAGTGCAGCCGTGTCGAATTCAGCTGTATCGTTCATCAGTTCACCGTCGAGGGGTACTCTTTCGCCGGGCAGCACCTCGATGACTGATTGGGTGGCGATGAGTTCAGGGTTAGTTCGTTGCCGGGTTCCGTCGGGCTGAATCAGTGTGGCCGCTTCGGGGCGCATACTGACGAGGGCGCGAATGTCGGCGCGTGCGCGCTTAACGGCGCGTTCCTGAAAAAACTCGCCGACGGCATAGAACAACATAACACCCACGGCTTCGGGGTATTCGCCAATGGCAAAGGCCCCGATTGAAGCCAGCAGCATCAGCGTAAATTCGTTGGCCCAGGCCCCGTGGCGCATTTCGCTCCAGGCGGACCGCATGACGGGCAGGCTTACCGGCAAATAGGCTAAAACGAAAAGTAGCAAGGACAGCCGGTTGTCCGTTCGGACAATCAGACCTGCAACGAGCAACAGGGCCGAAACAATCATGGGCAGGCAGGCACGCCATAGCGGCTCTTCGGCATGGCTGTGTGCGTGATGGCAGCAACAACCGCAGCCACCATCTGCTGCGTGGTCGTGTGCATGGCTGTGTTCGTGGTCATGGTCGTTTCCATGATTATGTGCATGGTCGTGGTTGTGATGATGTGTGTGCGCTGGGTGAGATGAGTGGTTCATAACTTTTAAATGGCTATGTCTGTATGTGTAGTTTTAAATTTACGAGCAAAGTTACGAACTTCATTGCGCAACCCGGTTGCAAAAGCAGGTTCGGGCCTGTAGCCGTTTAGGGCTTTTTGATTGCTGATTCGGGTAGCAGGTGCAGCGGCGTTTGGCTGAACGATTCACCGAAAATGGCCCGTCGTTTTTTGCAGAAATCGATCCATTCGTCCGGCGTGTTGGGGTGTATGTTTTCGCCTATGCGGTCGAGCGTTTCGAGCAGTGACACCACCGTGATGCGGTGAATGTCGGAGGCCGGAACGTATTTGATGCCCGTGTTTTTTCCATCGTCTGAGATGGCCATGATGACACCGGCGTGTGTGAGTTCGCTAAGCAATTCGGTGACGATGCGCAGATGCAGTTTTTCGATATCGGCCAGTTCGGCAGCAGTCAGTGGGGTTTCGGCGCGGGCAAAGCGTCGGCAAATGGTGGTGACCAGGCGTATGCTGAGGCAGTCGTGGTCGAGGCGCGAAAGGCGCACATCGTCGTGCCCGTAGTAAAAGCTGTGTATGTTTTGGTCCACGTAGCACAGTGTGCCGCCAAACAGAACCAGCATCCAGGCTATTTGGCAGAGCAGCATGAACAGGGGAAGTGCGGCAAACGAACCATAAATGGCATTGTACGAGGTGAGCCACATTTGCGAATGTACATAACCTATTTGCAGTAACTGAAAGAGTATGCCGGTGGGGATGCCAGCCTTGAGTGCGCTCGACAGTTTGACGTGGGTGTTGGGCATAAAGGCAAACAGTCCTGAAAAAAACAGACACACAATGAGGTAGGGCAGTAGCTGCACCAGGAAAAGAGCCACAGGACGCAGCAGGAGCACATCGGGCACATACTGGCTGGCAGCAGAATAGATGAAAATGGTCAGACCGCTGCTCACAACAATAAATATGGGCAGCAGAAAAAATATGGCCGTGTAGTCGGTGAGCATTCTGAATATTGAACGCGGGCGGTCTACTTGCCAAATGACGTTGAAGGCCGTTTCGATGGAGTCGGTGAGGCTGATGAGTGTCCAAAGCAGCATGATGAAGCCGAAGCCTAAGAAAATGCCGCCTTGGGTGTGGTTCAGATACGATTGAACAAAGCCCACCAGGGTGTCGATAAATTCGGGTTTGGCCACGATGTTGCTTCGAATCCATTGTTCGGTAAATTCAACGAGGCCGAAACCTTTGGCTATGGCAAAAACTATGGCGAGAATGGGCACCACCGAAAGCAGTGAGGAATAGGTCAGTGCTGAGGCACGGAAACTCAATTCTTCGCGAAAAAATATGCGGGTTGTCAGATACAGACGTTTAACGATGCCGGCCAATGCACTCCGCCCGGCGTGGGTTCCGCTTTCCCACATGTCGTGAGTTACAAAACGGAAGGCCCAACGGTACCAAACGCGAAATTTCTGGATTATCTTCATAACGTGTAAAACAGTTTTTGGATGGATGCATGCAAGCGCGTGGGTAAACCGATGCCCCGGTGAGCCATACACCCTGCTTACTGCAAATTAAAGCAATAATGCCGTAAAAAAGGAAGTTTGGACAACAAAAACAGCCTTTTGGTTGATTTTTTAGTCGAATTTAGCCATTTGTATTGGTTGAATCGGCTGGAATTGCCAAATTTGCGCCGCATAGGGTTCTATTTTCATCCATGCCTATTCATTACACATATCTATATATAATAGTTGTAATCATGACGAAGTATTCATTTCTTTCGGCAATCGCAGCTTGCGGTTTTTTGCTGACGAGTTGCGGAACGAGCAGCAATGTGTTGCAAAATGTAGGTCAAGCTCTGGCCGGCGGTATGAACCAAAACGGTAACACCGTGGTTGAAAATAATCAGCAGCAGGGTTTCGACACGGAGTCGCTGTTAGGCAATTTGCTGGGCAATCTGCTGGGTTCGGGTACCACGCTGACTGAAAAAAGTTTGTTGGGCACCTGGAACTACACAAGTTCCGACTGTGTGTTCGAAAGCGAAAACCTGTTGGCACAAGCCGGTGGTGCAGTGGCTTCGAAAAAGCTCGAAGAACAGCTCAATACGCATTTGGCAAAAATCGGTGTGAAGCAAGGCGCTTGCTCGTTTACCTTCAACGAAGATAAAACCTATACAGCCATTATCGGCGGACGCACCATTACGGGTAATTATACGCTCGACGTGAAAAATAAAACCTTGAAGATGACTTACCTGGCCGGATTGGGCAGCATGACGCCTAAGGTGGTGGTGAAGAACGGTAAACTCAGTTTGCTGTTTGAAAGCGACAAACTGCTGGGCATCGTGAAAAAGGTAGCTGCTATCGGCAACAGCACGACGTTGAAAGCCATGAGCGCATTGCTGAGCAACTACGAAGGCATGTACATCGGCATTCAGCTCGAAAAATAAGCGTACAACAAATTAGTCGCATATTTCACATGGCGGCAGGAATCATCCCTCCTCGTTCGGAGAGATTGTTCCTGCCGCCTTTTACTGTGCAGTTTCACCAGTCAGTCTGCGCCAAATGTTAATAAGGTAATCCGCTCTGCGTGTAAAACTTCTTAAAATATGTCCTCCTCTATTCCCTCCGTTTTCCCCTGTTAAAACAGCGAACCAGCCCATCCTTCAAATTTATTCAGCGATTGTTGAAATTAGTTCCGAGCTTGTTGAAATTAGTTCCGAGCTTGTTGAAATTAGTTCCGAGCTTGTTTGAATTAGTTCCGAGCTAGTTTTAAGCAATTCGGAATTACTGATAATTGGCGTTTGCAGGAAAACATCAAAGTAGGTTTCACGTACGCTATTCTCGCTTTGAAATGAAGGTCGAGGCGAATTGTTTATTTTTGTGCTTATTTACCTATATATTAAATCTGCTTTGTACGCAAGAAGCAGTGAAATGTTTTTCGGTTCAAAGTGATTGGAGATTATACTTTGTGGAATAGGTATAAGTGTATGTCAAAAAAATGGTTCGTTTTTAGAATGCTCGTTACGCCCATGATTCGTGGCAGAGGTATAATCCGCAAGAATACTGTGAACTGAAATCCTGCGTGTGCTTAAAATAATATGTGTTATGCACTAGAAAAGAACGTCCGGTTTCTTCGCTAAGGTCCATTTTATGCAAAAAATCGGAGTTTTCGATTGGTAGAAAAGTAGAAAAATAGATGCGATACTTTGATTATTTCGGTCGTTTATTGTGAAAAATCAGGGAGTAGCTTGTAAAAATGATGTATTTAATAGTAAAAATGTTGTATTGCTCAAAAATTACACACCAATGCAACATAAGTAGGCGCTTGGTAGCGGAAAACTGCATAATTTTGCATCGTGAAAATGAAACGACAGTTATGCGGTCTGGCAATAGCCATGACAAATGTAACTAAAATCAAGCAAACAGCGATACATTCGCACCGCTTATTTTAAATACATTTTTTCGCGCTGTCTTCAGATCGTCTATACAATATATATAGACATCGACGCGGTTAGAGCAAGCAGAGAACAGCATCGCTCAGACTGGGAAACCTTGAGGTGACTCACTCATTAACCAACACAAAACACGAAGACAAAACTAAACTATTTCACGCATCGAAATCAGGCGCACTTTCAGATTAGATGAACACCTGGTAACAAGGAACACCGTTTGACGGTGCTGAGGCTTAAATGCTCCTTTACCAATTCGATGCAAGTTTCCCTGTTTTGCTTCCAACCCCGTTGCAGGTCTGGTTTCATGCTGCTTGTATTAAGTTACATAGCGTCACATACTGAGTTAGAATTCATAGATAGGTTAAAATAGATACTCGGGTAAGAAGGTTGTTAAGGAAAGAATTATCGAGCTTTAGGCATTTCCGAGTAGTGTCTTTGCTCATGAGGGAAACACCCAAAAGGTGACCCGCATATTGGCGACTTCGATGATGGGAATCATTGAAGTCGCATTTTTTTATTCGTACAGACAGAAATTCTGGCTTTTATTATTGTTCTGTAGAGTTTTGCGTAAACCTTGGGACAGTAGTAAATAGGTGTGGAATAGTAGCATTTAGGTGAGGCATAGCATTGCTGCTTCGTACGTTTTGATAATCAGCATGAGATAAAAAGTTATATCCCGATTTCATTTTTTTTTCGCGTGTGGAAAATGCGCGGAAGTGCCCGTAGATAAAGGGTTCGATGCCGATTTTAGGGTGTGGAAAACTTTCGTGGTGCGATATTAGGCGACGAAAAAATTTGGATTTCGGGGTGTGCGCGTTGTATCTTTGCAATAGCGAAGTCAGGCTGCACCTCAGCATAGCTTTTGAGAGCAAGCTCTCATCGCTCTGCATTCGGTTTGCACTGACATTGCAATAACAATAAAGGTTGCACTGCTGCATTGATAAGTTGCACATGAGCCTTGACAGATGAAAAAACAGTATTCCTTATTGATTCATTCAGCGTTCTTTGACATTTTGTTACAACAGAAAGTAAGACAGGTAGGCCTGTCTAAAACCCGGGATGCGTTGTTGAGTTTTACCACACGATTTTGCGACTGAGTCAAAACCTTGGCTCAACAAGAAAACTTAAAAACCAAAGAAAACTAACTGAAAAATACTGCCAATCAAGATTTTGTGCGTACTTTTGCAAGTTAGTAAGTTAGTCGTGGTATAGAATGGCACTTTGCTGAAAACAAGTGGCAGGGTTGTGCGTTGCTGTTTTGGCTGCATGCACTTAGCCTTACCTTCTGTTACCACGGCAGAATAATTAATGCATACACCGGCTTGCCAACGTGGTGTAAAAATAGAAATTCGGGCGTCGGTGTCGGTCGGGATAATGGGCTGAATGGATGATGGATTCAGATGAATAGCCTTGATTATCATCTGTTTGGCTGTAAGGAAACAAGGATTGATTTATCTGAACTTGCACGACGCATTGCCTATACCCCGGTTGAATAAAATACAGTTTACTCCTATTACCCTAATATGAAAAAATCATCCTTTTTTGCTCTTTTGCTGAGCTTGATTCTGAACATAGCTTTTGTGGGTTGCGATACCAGCAATGATGTGGATTACGAGCTCTCGCGCGACTGTTTGGTTTCGGGCGTGATTATGGGAAATTTGCAGCGTACGCTCCACACGCTCAGTTCAAAGGGCGAGGACAGTACTTATGTCGTAACTGTGACGGGAACGATGTATCCCATGCATATAGATCAGAAGAATAACCTGATTTTCAATCTCGATTCGCTGCCCGTTGGTACCGATGTGTCGAAAGTAACCTTTTCTACTTTCAACGCTTCGGGTACCGGTTCGCTGAAGAGTATGATAACGGGTAAGGATACCGTGTTTGTGGCATCCGACAGTACCGATTTTACCGTACCGCGCGTACTCACAGTTTATTCTGCCGGCGCCAAATTTAGCCGTCAGTATACCATTGATATTCGCGTGCATCGCGAAGAAGCCGACACTTTTGCCTGGCAAACCGTTAGTGAGGGAGCTGCAAACAATGCGGCTGCCCATTATACCGAAAGCCGTGCAGTGGTATGTGGTAAGCAGCTCCTGGTGTTTGGTAAAACGCAGACCGGAACTGCCGAAGTTGTTGTTTCATCTACAGAAACGCCCGATTTCAGCCGCAGTCAGCAGCTCAATGCCCCCATTCATGTAGAATCTGTACAGTACTTTGCCGGAAAACTCTATGCGCTCAACGGCACTCGCCTCATGACAGCCTCTGCCGATGCACCTGCTGTTTGGACGCCCGTTGAAGGTACTCCCGACCTGACAGTACTGGCGGGCGCAGGCACCGACAGCCTTTATGCTGTTCATGGAAATAGCCTGTTTGCTACAGCTAATGGAACCGTGTGGGTGGCCAGTTCGATGGAAGAAGGCAACTCTTTGCCTACAGAAAATATCTGCGCTTCGCTCCAGAAATCACGTGTTGACGAATCGTACGAAAGCGTGATTCTGACGGGAACGCGCGAAGGTAAAGCCAGTGTTTGGAAACGCGACATTGACCGCAAGGGCGACTATGTTTACCCCTGGATTAACCTGCCTCAAACCGAGGAGTTGGGCAAGTATGCCTGTCCCGTTTTAACCCATACCACTCTCATTTCTTACGACGATGCTGTAGTACTTACAGGTCTTACTGCCGAGGGTAAAGTAGCTCCTTTCTATGTGAGCCGCGATTATGGACGCACCTGGCGCCCCAACGACATGAAGCATCCGGCTATGCCCCAAAGCACTTCGTTGGCCGTAGCCGTTGATGCCGACCATTACGTTTGGGTGGTGTGCAGCGGAACAGGCAATGTATATAAAGGCCGCATCAACCGTTTGGGATGGGCACAGGAAGATACCCGTTTCGACCGCAGTGTGCGTCGGTGATTCCTTTTGGGCACCGGTAGGAGCTACAACCTTCGAAGTTTAGCTTTATACTGTGCGTGCCATCCTTCAAACTGTTAGCATTTTAAGCAACCTCCCACTTCATTTCCTATCATCATGCGCTATTTAATCTGTCTGTTAGCCCTCGTTTGCAGTCTGCACGCCGCAGCGCAAAACGACGAAACCGTTTACCGTCTGGAATTAGGCGGAGGTGTGGGTATGGGGCTGAACCTGACAGATGTGGATGGGAAAATTGGATTGGCCGCAGCGGCAGTAGCCCGTTTCCCGCTCAATCCCCGCATGGCCGTAAAGGCACAGTTCAGCTATTCGCAGATAAAAGGTGCAACCGATGGCATAAAGAATTTTTACCCCATCGACCCCTCACAGCCCGGTTCCGATCGCCTGCACTACGAAGTGAGCGACGGCATTTACGACCTTTCGGCACTCTACGAACTTCATTTCCTACCCTATGGATATGTGCGCGACTACAAAGGATATTCTCGTATCGTTCCTTATCTCCAAATGGGCTTTGGATTGACCTACGGACCGGCGGGCAAAGCTTTCAGCGCCAACATACCTTTAGGTTTTGGCGTAAAGTATAAAGTAGCTCCGCGCTTGAACTTAGGGCTCGACTGGCTGATGCACTTCAGCCTGTCTGATAAACTCGACGGACTCGATGCCCCCTTGGGTATTAAATCATCCGGTTTCCGAAATAAAGACCATTACTCGGCCCTGACCCTGACTTTGACGTACGACCTCAATCCGCGTTGCCCCACCTGCAATCGCGATTAAGCAGCTTTGTCATCGTTCTGTCAGGTTAGTTCCCTCCGGAACCGTACAGTCTGTTTTGCGAAAACAGCAACAGTCCAGTTCACACAAACTATAATCGCCACTACAGCGCAGTACCGATTCATTATAGCTTATGCAAACTCACTCTTCAAGCATTCCAACCCACATTGCCATCATCATGGACGGCAACGGACGATGGGCCAAAGCGCGCGGAATGAACCGCAGCATGGGTCACCAGCAGGGTGTGGTAGCCGTTCGCGAAATCACCACGGCTTGCTCAAATCTCGGCGTGAAATACCTTACGCTCTACACCTTTTCGACCGAAAACTGGAACCGGCCGGCCGACGAAGTAGCCGCATTGATGTCGCTTATCCTGACCTCGCTCGAAGAGGAGTTGTTTATGAAGAACAACGTTAAATTGCGCATCATCGGTGATCTCAGCCGTGTGCCCGACGTAGTGAAACAGTCGATACTCGGACTGCAGGAACGCACCGCAGTCAATACCGGCATGACGATGGTTATAGCCCTGAGCTATAGTTCACGTTGGGAAATTACCGACACTGTCAAGCGCATCGCAGCCGAAGTCGCAGCCGGAAGTATCAAACCCGAAGAGATTACCGAACAACTCATATCGAGTCGTCTTGCCACTTCGTTCATGCCCGATCCCGATTTGCTGATTCGCACCGGAGGCGAAATGCGTCTGAGCAATTACCTGCTCTGGCAATGCGCCTACACTGAGTTTTATTTCTGCGATACTTATTGGCCCGACTTCCACGAAGCCGATTTGCTCAAAGCCATCGAGTGGTTCAATCGTCGCGAACGCCGTTTCGGCAAGACGAGCGAACAGGTTGAAGCGCAAAAACCTTGAGCCATACAGTTTTAGCCCATCCGTTTTTTCCACTATCGTAAGCTATCATGATGCAATCGTAAGTCATCATGTTGCTGACGTAAGCCACAAACGCTATACATTAGCCCCTCTCACTAATCCTTTTCATGCTGCAAATGAACAGTTCACGCATCTTGACCCTGCTGCTCGCCCTCGCTGCAACGCTGAGTATGCAGGCACAAACAGACAACACAACGAAAATTGCACCCGATATCAATTATACCGCCAATCACCAACGCTACGAATTGGGCGGAGTGGTTATTGACGGTGTAAAAAACTACGACAATGATTACCTTCTGAGCATTTCGGGGCTGAATGTCGGACAGATTTACGAAGTGCCCGGACCCGATATCAGCGATGCCGTACGCCGTTTTTGGGAGCAAAAGGCTTTCTCTAATGTACAAGTAACCGCCGACAGCATCGTAGGAAATAAAATTTTCCTGCACTTCACCCTCACCGCCTTACCTCGCATATCGAGTATCAAGTATAGCGGTGTAAAAAAGTCGGAACGCGAGGACTGCGAAAAAATTATCGGATTGCAGCCCGGTATGCAAATCAACACCGACATTATCGACCGCGCCAAACATTATATTAAAAAGCACTTCGAAGAAAAAGGATTTAAAAACTGCGAAGTCAATATTGTGCAGCGCGAAGACGTAACCGGTGACAACCGCGTACTCGTCGACATCGACATCAATAAAAACGAAAAAATCAAAGTCAGGAAAATCTTCATCACCGGCGCCAAGCCCGAACACGTACGCAAACTCAAGAAAGCGATGAAGAAAACCCACGAAAAAAGTTTCGTAAACATCTTCCGCTCCAAGAAGTTCTTGGCCGATAAATATGAAGAAGATAAAGGCTTGCTCGTTGAAAAACTCAATTCATGGGGTTATCGCGACGCCCGCATCATTTCCGACAGCGTACAATCCATCGACGACAAACACGTAAATGTATACCTCGACGTTTATGAGGGAACAAAGTATTATGTCCGCAACATCTCGTGGGTAGGAAATACCGTCTACAATTCCGACCTTCTGGAACGCGTGTTGCAAATGAAGAAAGGCGACGTCTATAACCAGACACAAATGAACGAACGCCTTTATCAAGACGAAGACGCCATCGGTAACCTGTATTACAACAATGGTTACGTGTTCTACAACCTCGACCCCATTGAAATCAATATCGACGGCGACTCCATCGACCTTGAAATGCGTATCCGCGAAGGACGTCAGGCCACCTTCAACCACGTTCGCATCGCAGGCAACGACCGCGTTTATGAAAACGTCATTCGCCGCGAACTTCGAACCAAGCCCGGCGACCTCTTCTCGATGGAAAGCATCAAGCGTTCGCTGCAGGATTTGGCCCAAATGAACCAGTTCGACCCCGAAGCCCTGCAAAGCGAAATATTCCAGAATATCAAGCCCGATCAGGTGACAGGAACCGTCGACCTCACCTATCCCCTCACCACCAAAGGCGGTGACCAAATTGAACTCTCAGCCGGTTGGGGACAAACAGGTATTGTAGGTCGTGTCGGATTAAAGTTCACCAACTTCAGCGTACAGAACCTCTTCAGCGGAGGTGCCAAGCGAGCCGGATTCATTCCTCAGGGCGACGGACAAACCCTTTCGCTCCAGGTGCAAACCAATGGTACCTATTACCAAAACTACTCGCTCTCGTTCCTCGAACCCTGGTTAGGAGGTAAGCGACCCAATCAGCTCTCTTTCTCAATCTTCTACAGTAAGCAGAGCGATATCAACTCCAACTACATTAACCAGAATTATTACAACAACTATTATAATTACCTCTACGGAACCGGTGTCAACTCCAACTACTACACCGACGCCTACGACCCCGACAAATACGTAAAGATGCTCGGTGTCAGCCTCGGTTTTGGTAAGCGTCTGCGTTGGCCCGACGACTATTTCACCTTCATGGCCGAATTGTCGTACACCCGCTACATGCTCAAGTCATGGCAGTACTTCCTCATCACCAATGGTAATTGTAACAACATCAACCTCTCGCTCTCGCTGCAGCGCAACTCAACTGACCACCCCTTCTATCCCCGAAAGGGTTCAGAGTTCCTCTTCCAAGTAACAGCCACGCCTCCCTATTCATTGTGGGACGGCCGCAACTACAAGAACTTGGCCACCGACAGCCGCAGCGCCAACTTCCAGAAAGAGACGCAAGAGAAATACCGCTGGATTGAATACCACAAGTGGAAACTCAAATTCCGCAACTTCACCGCCCTTGCCGGCGTAGTCAAAGCGCCCGTGCTCATGACCCGTGTTGAATTTGGTATCCTTGGTGCTTACAACCAGCATAAAAAGTCACCCTTCGAGACCTACTACGTCGGTGGTGACGGTATGTCGGGTTATTCATCGGGCTACGCCACCGAAACCATCGGTCTTCGTGGTTACGACAACGGTGCCCTTGCCGGTAACTCAGCCCCCGATGCCTACGCTTATAGCCGCATGACCCTCGAGCTCCGCTATCCGCTCATGCTCGAATCGTCCACCTCTATTTTCGCCCTCGCATTCCTCGAAGGCGGTAATGCATGGACCGATGTCAAGAAATTCAACCCCTTCAACATGAAGCGTTCAGCCGGTGTTGGTGTCCGCATTCTGTTGCCCATGGTTGGTTTGATGGGTATCGACTGGGCATACGGTTTCCAGAAATACGTCAACGGAACCAAGGCCGGTGGATCACAGTTCCACTTCATTATCGGTCAGGAATTCTAAGCAGCGTATAACCGTCAGGTCCCATTTCGTACCGGCGTTTTCATTCAAGTAAATCCCAACGGCAGGCGCAGCCTTACCTACGCCTGCCGTTTTTTTTAAAAACATAGCTTCGGAACAACCCGCTTTTTCTCATCACTAACTTCATCAAGAGCCTGGCGGAACTCAAGTCCCCTAAGCCCGTTGAAGTAGTTACCCGCCGGCCAATAAAGAAGCCGGAAAGGAAAAATGCGATACACATTGTCAAACAACTCCTAAAACCTATACGCCACATGAAAAAAATCATTCTCCTCCTTTGCGTGCTCTGCAGCAGCGTTGCAGCCCAGGCACAGAAGTTCGCCCTCGTCGACATGGAGTACATACTCAGCAACATTCCTGCCTACGAGCGCGCCAACGAACAGTTGAATCAAACCTCAAAGGCATGGCAAGGCGAAATTGAAGCCCTCGCCAACGCCGCCGAAACTCTGTATAAGAATTACCAGAACGAAAGCGTATTCCTGAGCGAGCAGCAAAAGAAAGAACGCGAAAAAGCCATTGTCGATAAAGAAAAAGAAGCCGCCGACCTCAAGAAAAAATATTTCGGTCCCGAAGGCGAACTCTTCAAGAAACGTCAGGCCCTTATCGAGCCCATTCAGGACGAAATTTACAACGCCATCAAAAGCATAGCCACGACCAAGAATTTCCAGCTCATTCTCGACCGCGCATCCGATGCAGGCATCATTTTTGCCTCGCCATCCATTGATATAAGCAATGAGGTGCTGGCCAAACTTGGCTATTCCAATTAAAAATTCTATCTTTGCTGCGCGCAAAGCCCCTGAATGCCAAACTTTAAGCAGCAGTGCTTCGGGCGCAGGCAGTCCGCGTTGGCAATTAGCCGCCGCAGTTCACAATCCATATTTAGTAAATCATAAAAATTAACTAATACAATGTTCAAGAAATTACTGTTGATGGTGCTTTTCCTCGCACCCCTGAGCCTCTGCGCTCAAAAGTTCGCCCACTTCGATTACGCTTCAATCATGCAGTCAATGCCCGAAGCTAAAACCGTACAGACGGAACTCGAAGCCCTCTACAAGCAATATCAGACCGAGCTCGAAGGTATGCAGAAAGAGTTGCAGACCAAGGCCGAGAAGTATCAGAAGGAAGATACCGACGCTACCCCGATCAACATCAAAGAGCGTCACAACCAGGAACTTCAGGAAATGTACCAGCGTTTGCAGCAGGCACAGCAGGACAATGCTGAAAACTTCCAGAAGGCACAGCAAACCAAAATGCAGCCTGTAACGCAAAAGGTAATGAACGCTGTCAACGCCGTTGCCCAGGAAGGCGGCTTCGTTTACATCGTCGACAAGAACGGTGCACAAACTGCCGGTATCGTCATCAACGAAACCCTCAGCACCGACGTTACCTCACAGGTAATGAAGAAGCTTGGCATCACCGCAGCAGCTCCCGCTCCTGCAGCCAAGAAGTAAATAAAATAAATGATGAATATCTCAACGTTCAATGTCACTGCACACACTGCAGGGCATTGAACGTTTTTTTTGTGTGAGAACAAAACGCCTTCATCACCTTCACCCACACTTCACTTCATTTTCCACATGCCGTTCAGACGAAGTAGGGTAGCCATAAGCACTTTCCCAGACTCAGTCGCAAAAGCGTGTGGTAAAACTCAACAATACATCCCGGGTTTCAGACAGGTCTACCTGTCTTACTTTCTGTTGTAACAAAATGTCAAAGAACGCTGAATGAATCAATAAGGAATACTGTTTTTTCATCCGTTAAGGCTCATGTGCAACTTATCCATGCTGTTGCGCAGCCTTTACATGGTTGATGCAAAGATACAACAGGCACCCCTCGAAATCCAAATTTTTTCGTCGCCTAATATCGCACCTCAAAAGTTTTCCACACCCCAAAACGTTCGTTTATCCCTTTGTTTACGGGCATTTCGGCACGTTTTCCACACCCCGAAAAAAATGAAATAGGGATATATCAATACTTCCCGTTTCGCTTATCCAAATGTATCAATCCGCAGTATTAACCCCGTTGCATCAGACCGCAACTTTGAGCCTGCACCCATTTTCTCCCCCTTCAACGCATTCCAACTTCCAGCTTCCCCCTTGAATTGTTGGGAAACAGCAAAAAAAAACTTACCTTTGTAGCAAAGCAAACACAAATTGCGTAGCTCATCATTGCCACTCCCAGTTTTCACGTCAACGAGTCCGAGCCGCGCCAACTACCTCTAAATACCCACATCCGTTATGGAAACAACCCAACCCATAAACGAACAGTCCGGCGAACAAACCGCCTCACAGCCCCGAGTGAAACCCACCGTAGAGCCCATTATATCTGTACGCAATATACGCAAAACCTTCGACCGCCTCGAAGTGCTCAAAGGCATCGACCTCGACATCATGCCCCACGAAGTAGTCAGCATTGTCGGTCCCAGCGGAGCCGGCAAAACCACCCTGCTGCAAATCATGGGCACCCTCTATAAGCCCGACAGCGGCACCCTGCAGATAGCCGGTCAGCAAGTCCAAAGTTTGTCGGGCAATAAGTTAGCCGACTTCCGCTGCCACCATCTCGGCTTTGTCTTTCAGTTCCATCAGCTCCTCCCCGAGTTTACCGCCCTCGAAAACGTCATGATACCCGGTATGATAGCCGGTAATTCGCAGAGCGAAAACAAAAAACGCGCCCACGAACTGCTCGACTTCCTCGGACTCACCCACCGCGCCGACCACAAGCCCTCCGAACTCTCCGGCGGCGAAAAGCAGCGCGTAGCCGTAGCCCGTGCCCTGATGAACAAGCCCGACGTTATTTTGGCCGACGAACCCTCCGGCAGTCTCGACACCCATAATAAGGAAGAACTCCACCAGCTCTTCTTTCGTTTGCGCGACGAACTTGGCCAGACCTTCGTCATCGTCACCCACGACGAAGCGTTAGCCCGCCTCACCGATCGCACCATCCACCTGGTCGACGGTCAAGTAGCCGACATCAGCCACTAAGCCCATTTTTACCCCCTTATTCACCTTCCAACAAGCACATCACACTCATGAATTTACAAATAGGCAATTATAATACCCTGCGCATCGTCCGCTTCACCGACCACGGAGCCTACCTCGACGGCGGTCCCCTTGGCGAAATTCTCATGCCCAAAGCCTACGTGCAGCGCAGCATGCGCCCCGGCGACGAAGTCAACGTATTCGTTTATCTCGACCAAAGCGAACGTCTGGTCGGCACCCTCGAAACCCCCTTGGCCCGTGTCGGCGACTTCGCCTTTCTCAAGGTAGCCTGGGTCAACGAGTTCGGCGCCTTTCTCGACTGGGGGCTGATGAAAGACCTTTTCGTCCCCTTCCGCGAGCAAAAGCTCCCCATGCAGCAAGGCCGTTCCTATCTTGTTCACGTCCACATCGACCCCGAGAGTCAGCGCATCGTAGCTTCCGCCAAAGTCGAACGCTACCTGCAGCCCGCCACCCCCTCACATTATCATCGCGGTCAGGAAGTAGAAGTCATCATCCAGCAAAAAACGCCCCTCGGTTTTAAAGTCATAGCCGACAACCGCTGCGCCGGAATGATTTACGACAACCAAATTTTCGAAGCCGAGCCCCATGCCGGCGACGTACTCTCGGCCACAGTTGTCACCGTGCGTCCCGACGGCAAACTCGACCTCTCGCTCCAGCGCATCGGCAAATCGCGTTTCCGCGACTTCGCCGAAGTACTTTTCGACGAACTCCGCGCTGCCGGAGGCACCCTGCCATTTACCGACAGCAGCACGCCCGACGAAATCAAAGAACGCTTCGGAGTAAGCAAAAAAACCTTCAAACGCGCCATAGGCACTCTGTATAAACAGCAAAAAATCCGTATTTCGCCCGAAAATATCAGTCTAATTGACAGATAGAATGTTTAAAGGAAAAAAATAAAAAAACATGCAGGAAAATATACGGAAAAGTTTGTAGGATAAGAATTAAATTTCTATCTTTGTAGCCGTAAACATCAAGCAATTTATTGCGATGTTCATACTGATAGTTTTTTCATCTCTATATAAGTTCTGTGAGGCAACTGTGCGTTGTGAAACGCGTAGTTGCCATTTTTTTTTGCATGCTCGCCATGAGCATTAGCTAATGGGTGAAAGCAGGTCCGTAAATTTTAAGTGTCGATACGCCTATAACTTGGCATACGGAATAGAAATCATCTCTCGTCTGTAGCAAGTTCATGGAGATAAAACGCCGTATTTTCGCTTCGATAATTCTACTCTTCCCTTCAAAAATAGTGCCAGAATACTGTGTGAAATAATCTACACAATGAAGTCGTTTGAACTTTTATGAAATTCAATCTTCACCTTTCTTTTTGAGTTCTATTTGTAAATAGCTTGATTCATAAAAAATGAGGAAATATTTTCCTGACTTCGTCAATGCGCCACCCAAATTAAAATTGGTCTTTTGATAGGTCGAA
>ERZ831979.590-NODE-590-length-40245-cov-220.254466_pt1 | contig 40245 bp, 38 predicted proteins | sample MGYA00519952_ERZ831979 | MGnify/ENA primary metagenome ERZ831979 (study PRJEB31850, sample SAMEA3708723) | human gut metagenome | biome: human gut; feature: human-associated habitat; material: faeces | place: China | collected 2014 ...
GCCCAGAATGAAGTGGTGCTCAATGATTTGTTTTGAGCTCCACTTCCTCCACATATTTCACTAATGAATCCTTGCCGTTGAGCAGGTAGTAATCCACTCTAACCACGTGGTTGATGTCAGCATTACCCTTCACCTTCACGTGGCGGGTCTTGCTGTATATCATTGTATCGCGACGGGATGGATAGGAGACGAGCTGGATGATGTCCTTGGTGGAACCACTGCCGATGTAGTAGATGCCCACACTATCCTTGCCGGCTTTGATTGCCGCCATCTTCGCCATCTTCTTGGCATGGATAGCTGATGTATCTTTCGGATAGAATTCGCTGGCGGCTACCGTGTCGCCGTCGTGCTGATCGGGTGCAAACTTGCAGCTTGTACTGGTTGTTGTGATAAAGGATGTGGCAGCCAGAACTGCCACAAAACATAAAATTTTCTTCATTATTATTTTGAATTAATCAGTTACATTTCAACCACCACTTCGTGCTTGCCTTCCAGGCAAGGAACGATGGTGCCTGCGATGGCTTTGCCATCCACCGTAATCTGCTTTACGCCTTTCTCCCTGCCTTCAGGATTCTTCACGATGATGTGGTATTCGCCGCCACGGAACTTGCGGGTAACCTCGTATTCATGGGCGGTGCTTGGCAGACATGGGTCGATGTTCAATCCCTCGTAATCCGGTTTGATGCCGAGGATGAATTCAGATACGGTGTACCACATCCAGGCGGCTGTACCCGTTAACCAGGAGTTCTTGCCCTCGCCAGGCTTGGCGGCATCCTTGCCGGCTACCATCTGGCAGTTGACGTATGGCTCCACCTTGTGCAGGGTCTGATATTTCTCCTCTACATAGCTTGGCAGAATCTTGGTATAATGGTTCCAGGCATCATTGCCACGTCCGGCAACGGTTTCGCCGATGATGACCCAAGGGTTGTTGTGGCAGAAGATGCCGGCATTCTCCTTGTAACCTTCAGGATAGGATGAAATCTCGCCCATCTCTACATGATAGGTGGTGTAGGCTGGGTTGTTCAGCACCATTCCGTGCTCGCACTCCAGGCGCTCCTTGGCGCTATCCAGTGCCTTGGCGCAGAGGCCTTCTTCCAGTCCGATGCCAGCCATGGTACACCAGCCCTGACTCTCGATGAAGATCTTGCCTTCCTCGTTCTCGTTGCTGCCTATCTTGTTGTCGAAGAAATCGTAGGCACGCAAGAACCATTCGCCGTCCCATCCATGCTGCTTCACGGCTTCGCTCATCGCATCTACCGCCTGCTGCATGCGATCGGCTTCTACCAGGTAATCTTCCTCGGCAAGTCCGGCTATCTCTCCTTCGCGGCAGTTGGATGCCTCCTTGGCAAGCTGCTTGCAGAGGGCGATGTAATCCTTGCCGGTAACAACAAACAGTCCGGCAATCATCAGGCTCTCTGCCTTGCTGCCTTCGCCCTTGTTCTCGGTGGTCTGGAAACTCTCGTTAGGGTCCCAGGAGAAGCAGTTCAGGTTCAGACAGTCGTTCCAGTCGGCTCTGCCGATGAGTGGAAGCTTATGCGGACCCAGGTTGTTGATAACATGGTTCATCGAAATCTTCAAGTGTTCGAAGAGACTTACCTCGCTGCCTGGCTGGTTATCGAATGGTACCTGCTCGGAGAGGATGGAGAAATCTCCCGTCTCCTTGATATAGGCTACGGTTCCGAAGATGAGCCAGCAAGGGTCGTCGTTGAAACCGCCACCGATATCGTTGTTGCCACGCTTGGTGAGTGGCTGATACTGGTGATAGCAGCCGCCGTCTGGGAACTGAGTGCTGGCGATGTCGATGATGCGCTGGCGGGCACGGGTAGGTATCTGATGAACGAAACCTACGAGGTCCTGGTTGGAATCACGGAAGCCCATGCCTCTGCCGATACCGCTCTCGAAGAAGCTTGCAGAACGCGACATGCAGAAGGTAATCATACACTGATACTGGTTCCAGATGTTCACCATGCGGTCGAGCTTATCGTTTCCGCTCTTCACGGTGAAGATGTTCAGCAGGTTATCCCAGTACTGGTTGAGTTCAGCAAAGGCTGCATCCACCTTTTCGGTGGTATCGAACTTCTTGATGAGCTGATGCGCCTTCTCCTTGTTGATCACCTTCTTGGCAGAGAACTTCTTGTCCTGTTCGTTTTCTACGTATCCCAGAAGGAAGATGAGGTCGCGGCTCTCGCCTGGCTGCAGGGTTACCTCTATATAATGTGATGCGATAGGGCTCCATCCGTGGGCAAAACTATTGCGTGGCTTGCCTTCGAGTACAGCTTCCGGTTCGGCAAACTCGTTGTAGAGTCCGATGAAGCTCTCACGGTCGGTATCGTAGCCCTGAATCTCTGTATTTACAGTATAGAAAGCGTAGTGGTCGCGGCGCTCACGGTACTCCGTCTTGTGATAGAGGGTAGAGCCTTCTACCTCTACTTCGCCCGTAGAGAAGTTGCGCTGGAAGTTCTCCATATCGGTAGCGGCATTCCAGAGGCACCATTCTGCAAAGGAGAACACCTTGAGGGTCTTTGCTTCCGCAGTCTGATTCTTCAGCGTCATCTTCTGGACTTCAGCCCAGGTGTGGAGTGGAACGAAGAAGAGGACGCTTGCCTCTACACCGTTCTTGCTGCCCGTGATGCGGGTATAGTTCATGCCGTGGCGGCACTCATAGCTGTCGAGTGGCGTCTTGCATGGTTTCCAGCCTGGATTCCAGACGGTATCGCCATCCTTGATGTAGAAGTAGCGACCACCGTTGTCCATAGGTACCCCGTTGTAGCGATAGCGGGTGAGACGACGGAACTTGGCATCCTTATAGAAAGAATACCCACCTGCTGTGTTGGAGATAAGCGCGAAGAAATCCTCGTTACCCAAATAGTTGATCCAAGGCCATGGGGTCTTTGGGTCAGTAATCACGTACTCGCGATTGGCGTCATCAAAATGACCATACTTTTTCTCTGCCATTGTTTTTTTAATGTTTATTTTTAGAATTTTTGCATGAATTTGGTGCAAAGATAATAAAAAGTTTCAGTTTATAGGTTAGAAAACAGATATTTTTTGTATTTTTGCATTGAAAAGTTAGATGTTTAACAATTTGCGATTAACATAACATACAATTGGCTTATGAAAAGAAACATTATAACACTCCTCATAACCGTGTTTGCCATGTTGCAAGCAACGGCTCAAACCTACGACAACTTGTGGAAACAAGCTGATATCATCGCTCAGAAGGATCAGCCCAAGAGCGAGATAGGGGTGATGAAGAAAATCATCTCCAAGGCTACGGCGGCGAAAGACTACGGCCAGCTGCTGGCGGCTGAGATAAGGCAAGCTATACTCTGGAGAGAGATTTCGCCCGACTCGCTGACACCGAACGTGAAGCGGATGGAAACGGAAGCACTGAAAGCGAAAGATCCCGTGCTGAAGGCTGTGAGATATGCCGTGCTCGGTAAGGTGTATAGGGAGGTGAATGGGAAGAAGAGCGAGGAGTTCTTCAAGAAAGCCCTGGAGCAGCCTGAACTTCTTGCCAGAAATGCTTCTACCGGGTATGTGCCGCTGACGCTGAAGGGTGTGGATGGCAGTTCGTTCAAGAACGATTTGCTGCATCTCATCGGTTTCGAAGCAGACAGCAAGGAGGCGTATCTGCTGATGTACACCTATTATAATAAGGTGGAAAATCGGGGTGCGGCTTGTCTCTGTGCCTACAAACTCATCGAGAAATACCGCCAGGATGATGTAAGAGAGGTCAGAAAGTCGAAGTATCTGAATACCATCGACTCGCTCATCCACGTCTATCAGGATATTCCGGAGGCAGGCGAACTTGCCGTGGAGCACTTCCGCTTCATGGAAGGTGCTACCGATGCCAAACCGCAGGATAAGCTCAACTATATCAACTATGCACTGAATAGATGGGGCGGATGGTCGAGAATGAATGTGCTGAGAAATGCACAGAAGCGCCTCACCGAACCTATGTTCCAGGTGCAGGATATGCCATTGGTGCTTCGCCCTTCGGAAAAGAAGTGGGTGCATCTGAATGTGCGCAATCTTCAGAATCTGAACATTCGGCTTTCCCGTCTCAATATCACAGCGGATAATGAATATGATGCCCAGAATGAGGCAACCTATAAGATGCTCCTGAAGAAGACCACGAAGCTGCATCAGAAGGATTTCAGCCGCAACTACTATGGTCGTCCGGATTACGAAGAGGTAAAGGATTCCATCGAAATCGGTGGCAATCTGCCGCTGGGTGCCTATCTGATGGAGGTGACTTCGGATAATACCGGCATCGCTCCGCAGCGAGAACTCTTCTATGTCAGCAATCTGGCGGTGATGATCCAGCAGTTGCCTGATGACAGGCATCGCTATGTGGTGGTGAATGCTACCGACGGTCAACCTGTTCCTGGTGCGAAGATAGTGCTCTATGACAGAAACTATGACGACAAGACGGGCAAGTTCAAGAGAGTCATTCATGCCCGAATGACGACAGATGACCAGGGCGAGGCTTATTTCAAGAATGTGGATGGAAACGTCTTGATTTCCACCAGCAATGACAAGTTTACGCCTGCCAAGGATATCTACCTCTCACGTGCCCGCTATTACGAGAAGAAGGATGATGAAACGAAATATCAGCTGTTTACCGACCGTGCCATCTATCGTCCGGGCCAGAAGGTGCATGCCACTGCCGTTTCCTATATCGTGAAGAAAGGCCTGGATGCCAGTGTGCCGGGAAAGAGCATGGAACTGAAGTTTATCCTGAGGGATGCCAACTGGAAGCAGGTGGCTGAGCAGAAGGCTACAACCGACGAATATGGTACGGCATCTGTGGATTTCGAATTGCCTCAAGGTGGACAGACAGGTATGTATCATGTATCCGTGAATAACCGAGCTAACAGTTCCTTCCGTGTGGAGGAATACAAGCGTCCAACCTTCGAGATTACCTTCCCGAAGGTGAACGAGAAATATAACTGGGGCGACACCGTAGTGGTGAAGGCTTCGGCAAAGACCTACGCCGGTGTACCAGTGCAGGGCGCCAAAGTGGAGTATCAGGTGACCCGCAGAAACCAGCTCTGGTGGTGGGGCGCAGGCTCTGCCGGACAGTTGGTGAAGACTGACAGTTGCGTGACTCGTGAGGACGGAACCTTCGACGTGGAGATTCCGCTGGAGGCTTCCTTGTCAGGAAAAGACGAGGCTGATAGGAGCGATTTCATGCGCATCGCCCGTTTCTTCAACTTCGAGGTCTCAGCCATCGTTACTGACATCAGCGGCGAGAGCCACGAGGGCGTGATGAGTCTGCCTCTGGGCACCAAGCCAACCATCCTCACGGTGGATCTTCCTAAACGTATCGAGACAGACAGTCTGAAGACGGTGACCTTTGCTTACCGCAATGCCAGCGGTATGGAGATATCCAGCAACCTGAAGTACCGCATCGACAAGGGCGAATGGAAGGATGCCGAGGCGAATGCGCCGATTTCTATGGCTGTATTGCCATCAGGTGTGCATGAGATGGAGGCAATCTGCGGACAGGACACCCTGCAGCAGAAGTTCACCCTCTTCAGCATCAAGGATACCCATCCGATGGAGCCAACCACTGAATGGTATTATCAGACGGCGAAGACCTTCCCGCGTGATGGAAAACCGGTATATGTGCAGGTGGGTTCTTCTGAAAACGGAGCGCACATCGTATATTCCATCATCGCCGGCAACAAACTGCTGGAGAAGGGTGCCTGGGAGTTGGGCGACAGCATCGTTACCCTGCCATTCACCTACAAGCCGGAATATGCTTCGGGTGTGGTGATTAATTATAGTTTCGTGAAGAATGGCGAATGCTATACCAGAAAAATCAGCATCGCCCGTCCTTTGCCGGAGAAGAAGTTGAACATCATCTGGAAGACTTTCCGCGACCGTCTCACTCCGGGACAGAAGGAGAAGTGGACCTTGCAGATTACGACTCCCGACGGCAAGCCAGCCAAGGCACAGCTGATGAGTGTACTTTATGATAAGTCGCTCGACCAGTTGGCTGACCACACCTGGAAGATGTCGCTGGGATTCAGCCAGTGGTTGCCAGATTGCTATTGGAAGAGCAATCTGAAGTATTATGAGATGGGATTGTCGGGTACTTATCCTACCAAATATTACGATGAGAAGGAGTTGGAGGTGGATCAGTTTGATGGCAAATACTTTAGCTATTATGGTTATATGCAAGCTGTGGAACTGAGTAAGTTGGAACGTTCTTCTGGCGGAACCGTTGAGTCTGTTCGTATACAGAAAGACGAGCTGGTTCAGGAAGAAGGGAGAGTCATGAAAACTCGTGGGAGTAATATGATTCGTGTTGCAGCGGCTGCTCCATCTGTCAACAAGGTTTTTGATGTAGTAGAGGAGATGCCGCAGTTTGCTGGCGGTTCTAGCTCAGACGCAGGACAGTTCCTCGACAAGGTTCAGATTCGTGAAAACCTGAACGAGACAGCCTTCTTCTATCCTGCCTTGGAGAGCGACAACCAGGGCAATGTGGCTATCAATTTCACCCTGCCGGAGAGCGTGACTACCTGGAAGTTTATGGGCTTGGCCCATGATAAGGAGATGAGAAACGGCTGTCTGGTTGATGAGGCTGTGGCTCAGAAAACCGTGATGGTGCAGCCTAACATACCTCGCTTCCTGCGTGAAGGCGATAAGGCTACCATCGTGGTGAAACTCTTCAATACCTCAGATAAGAAGGTGAGCGGCAATGCCCGCATGCAGATTCTGGATGCCGAAACCCAGAAGGTGGTTTGGCAGAAGACTCAGGGCTATCGCATCGATGCCGAGGGTTCTGCTACCGTCTCCTTCGATGTATCGGGATTGAAAGAAGGTGTATATATAAATAAGGTGGTGGCTGCCGGTAATGGCTACAGCGATGGCGAACAGCACTATCTGCCGGTTTTGAGCAACCGTGAACTCGTGGTGAACACCCTGCCTATCACCCTGCATCAGAAGGGTGAGCAGAACTTCGACCTGAGCAAACTCTTCCTAAACAAGGAAGGTAAGCAGGCGAAGGGCGCAGCGGATGCAAAGGTGACCGTGGAATATACCAACAATCCAAGTTGGCTGATGGTCAAGGCGCTGCCTGCCATCAGCAATCCTACCGAGGAGGATGCACTCTCCTTGATGGCTGCCATCTATGCCAACACCCTCAGCCGCCATATCCAGAAGACCTTGAACGTGAATGCCAAGGACATCGACGATGCTTCGGGCTTGGCATCGGCTTCTGATACCTTGCAAAAGAAGGTGAACAAGTATGTCGCTCTCCTGAAGAAACTCCAAAACAAGGATGGTTCCTTCTCTTGGTGGAAGGGCATGAGCGGTAGCAGATATATGACCACGGCTGTGGCAGAGATGATGGTTCGTCTCAATGCCATCGTGGGCAGACAATCCTTTACCGCAAGTATGCTTTCGGGAGCAATCGACTATCTGCGTCAGCAAACGGCTCGTGAGGTGAAGGCGATGAAGGAGGATGAGGCAAAGGCTGCGCAGAAAGCCGCTCGGAATGGCAAGGCTTACCAGGCTACGCCAAGCGAGATGGCTTTGCATTATCTCTATATTGTCGCAATGGATGGGACTTGTGTGAAACTCAAAGCTCCTGCTTTGAATGACATGGATTATCTCCTCGGAAAACTGAAGAAGATGACGGGTTCGTTGACCATCTATGGCAAGGCGAAGGCTGCTGTGATACTCGCCCTAAACTACGATTACAAGACGGCTGCCGACTACTTGAAGAGCATGGAGGAATATTCCGTCTATCGTGAGGATATGGGCAGATATTATGATACTCGCAAGGCGTACTATAGTTGGAGAAACTATAAGATTCCAACGGAGGTGGCTGCCATCGAGGCTCTGCAGGCTTTGGATGCTCAGTCTATAGCTGCTATTTCATCAGCATCGTCTGCTATTAGCAAACAGCAGACCATCGAGGAGATGCAGCGCTGGCTCCTGATGTCGAAGCGTACCCAGGTTTGGGATACGCCAGTGAACACCGTGGATGCCGTCTATGCCTTTATGAAGGGTAATGAGAGCAACTGGAACAGAAAGGCTGAGAATGCCGTGCTGAAACTGGATGGCAAGCTGTTGCCAATGCCGCAGGATTCTACTACGCTGGGTTATGTCAGGACTGAAAAGGCGGGTAAGGCATCTACCCTGAGCATCAGCAAGAAGAGCGATTATACCAGTTGGGGTGCCGTGTATGCAGAGTTCAAGCAGCCTATCAGCGAAATCGCTTCTGCCGAATCGGGCATCAAGGTGCGCCGTGTCATCGTTCCTGCTGAATCGCAGGGCAGGGGCAAGGCTCAGGCGAAGGTGGGAGAGAAGGTGAAGGTAACACTCATCATCACCGCCGACCGTGACTACGATTTCGTGAAGATCGTGGACAAACGTGCCGCCTGTCTGGAGCCTGTCAATCAGCTGAGCGGTTACCAGTGGGGAATGGAATGTTATGTTTCTCCTAAGGATAATACAACAAATTTCTATTTTGATCGTTTATCTAAAGGTAAGCATTTCGTAGAAATGGAATATTATGTTGACCGTAAGGGCGATTACCAGTCGGGCTCCTGCACGGCAGAGTGTACCTACAGTCCGGAGTTTGGTGGTCGTACGGAGGCATATAAGATGACAGTTAATAATTAATATAAGGATTGATAATTACGAATAGAATAGTATGAAACGAATGAATATATTGATGCTTTCATCGCTGTTGGCGGTGTCTGCGTCGGCACAGAAAATAAGTACTCAGAACGAGATCGTGGATTGTGGACAGGTAGTATTCCGCAAGCCGGTGACCGCTGAGTTCCTGATGAAGAATGAGGGCAGCAAACCGCTGGTCATCCATCAGGTGTATAAGAGTTGCGGATGTACAGAGGTTGTGTATCCGAAGAACAGTGTGGCTCCTGGCGACAGCTTCTTGGTCAAGGCGGTGTATGATGCGAAGCAGATGGGCACCTTCCACAAGCAGATATGCCTCTATAGCAATGCATCGGAGGAACCTTTTATCCTCTCTATGCGTGGTAGGGTAGTGAGCAATGTGGTAGATTTCGCAGGTCCGTATGATGAACTGCTTGGCGAACTCAAGTCGGATGCCCAGGAGGTGGAGTTTGATGACGTAAACCGTGGCGACCGTCCGGTACAGCGCATCCATATCTTCAATCCTACAGAGGAGATGATGGAACCTGTGGTAATGCATCTTCCTAACTATCTCCAGGCGACGGTTTCGCCATCCAGGGTGGCTCCTCACCGTTCTGCAGAGATTACCTTCGTGCTGGATTCGAAGAAGCTGCGTGATTTCGGCTTGAATCAGACTTCTGTTTATCTGGGTGAGCGTCCTGGTGACAAGATTGCTCCAGAGAAGGAAATCGTGGTTTCTGCCGTTCTCCTGCCAAGTTTCGACAAGTTGACTGCCGAGCAGAAGGAACAGGCTCCGAAGGTGGAACTCTCTACTACCGATCTGAATCTGGGAAGCTTCAACGGCAAGAAGAAGCGGAAGGGAGAAATCCTGGTTACCAACAGGGGTAAGTCGGTTTTGGATATCCGAAGCATGCAGATGTTTACCATGGGCTTGCAGGTACAGTTGAAGAAGAGCAAGATTCAGCCGGGAGAGACCGTGAAGATGAAGGTGACAGCCGTGGCTGCCGATTTGAAGAAGTCGCGTGCCAAGCATCCTCGTATTCTCATGATTACCAATGATCCGGAGAATGCCAAAGTTGTAATTAGAATAAATGTAAAGTAATGCAGATAGAAATAGATAATGGTAGTGGTTTCTGCTTCGGCGTAACCACTGCCATCAAGAAAGCTGAAGAAGAGTTGGAAAAGGGCAGTACACTCTACTGCCTGGGTGATATTGTGCATAATGGCATGGAGGTGGAGCGCCTGCATGAGGCGGGACTGATCACCATCGACCATGAGGAGATGAAGGAGCTTCACGGTGTGAAGGTGCTGCTTCGTGCCCATGGTGAACCGCCTGAGACTTATGCGCTGGCAGAGAAGAACAATATTGAGATTATTGATGCCACCTGTCCGGTAGTACTCCAGTTGCAGCGCCGCATCAAGAAGCAGTATGTGAGCAATCCGGAGGCGCAGATTGTCATCTTCGGAAAGAAGGGACATGCCGAGGTGCTGGGTCTGGTAGGACAGACCCAGAGCCATGCCCTCGTGGTAGAGAAGTTGGAGGATGTAGAGCATCTGAAGGAAGTAGGTAAGTTGGATTTCAACCGTGATATCTATCTCTATTCCCAGACCACCAAGAGTCTGGATGAGTTCCATCGCATCATCGAGTATTGCCAGGAGCATATCGTAGAGGGCGCAACCTTCAAGAGCTTTGATACCATCTGCCGCCAGGTGGCTAACAGAATGCCAAACATCGCATCCTTTGCCAGCAAGCATGATGTCATCCTCTTTGTCAGTGGCAGAAAGAGCAGCAATGGAAAGGTGCTCTTCAAGGAGTGCAAGAGTGTGAATCCTAACAGCTATCAGATAGAGAGTGCCGAGGAAATCAATATGGATTGGTTGAAGGGCGTGAATACCGTTGGCATCTGCGGTGCTACCAGTACTCCTAAATGGCTGATGGAAGAATGCAAGGAGAAAATCATCAAGGATACCTTATCATAAAGAGAAACAGGTAATCTGATGATTCATCTCATCAAATAAAAACAGGTGATAAATCTTCTCACGAGGACTTATCACCTTCAAAAAACAGTAATTAACTCAAAATTTATAATCTATATCATTACTACCTTGTCATTATGTCTGCAAAGATAAATAAAACAACGTTTTTTTGCAAAGTCAATTCTTTAAAATGGCAGTTTTTTTATATTAAACTGAAATTTTAATATATTTTTGCAATCGTCTTTGGACATTCTATGACAAAGTAGCTTTTTGTTACTTTTCTGCGGCTTTTTGATACAGTTTCATCAACCATTCCTTCTGTTCCGGAATTGTCATCTCACTGTTGTCGAGTGTGATGGCATCATCAGCCTTGCGCAAAGGAGAAGTCTCACGATGGGTGTCAATATAGTCACGCTCCTCTACGTTTTTCAGAATAGCCTCGAAGTCGGCAGGCATTCCTTTCTCCTTGAGCTCATCGAAACGGCGCTGTGCTCTTACCTGAGAGCTTGCCGTAACGAAGATCTTCAGTTCTGCGTTAGGGAAAACGGTGGTACCGATGTCACGGCCATCCATTACGATGCCCTTGTTTTCGCCCATCTTCTGCTGCTGGGCTACCAATGCCTCTCTTACGAATGGGATGGCTGCCACTGGACTTACGTGATTGGAAACCTCCAGCGAGCGGATCTCCTTTTCTACCAACTCTCCGTTGAGATAGCAGTCTGGGCGACCGGTTTCGGCGTTGAACTTGAAAGAGATGTGGATGTTTGGCATTTCAGCCTCTAACTCTGCTACCTTTACCTTGCCATCCTCATCGAAGAGCTGGTGGCGCAGGGCATAGAGCGTAACTGAACGATACATGGCACCTGTATCTACATACACATATCCGATTTCCTTGGCAAGATCCTTTGCCATGGTACTCTTTCCACAAGAAGAGTAACCGTCAATTGCTATTGTAATCTTCTTCATGTCTTTAAATCTGAAAAGTTTATCTGTTCTATAAATCTGTATTCTATAATCCGTATTCTATAATCTGTAGTCGATATTCAGCAGCAGACTGTTGCTGCTGACATGGTATTTGCCGTAGGCGATGTTGAGATGGAAGCGCTCCAGATTGATACCGCCACCCAACGACCATCCGGCTCCATGACTGCTGGTCTCATCTTCTCCGTTTACGATTTTCATTTCATCGTGGCGTCGGAAGTTATAGCCGGCTCCCACCCAGAGGCTTTCGCCCAACAGCAGATCGGCACCTAATACCGCATGGTTTCTGAGTCCCTTATCCCAGTGGTTCAGATTCACCAAGGTGGCTGAAATGCGGAAAGGAGTATTGATGAAGTGTTTGCTGACACCCACCTGTAGGTCGATCGGCATCTTCTCGTATTCTTCATCATAAGCCTTGAGCTGTCCACCTAGGTTTCTGGCTACTGCGGAAACCGACCACTCTTCTTCCGAATCGTAGTAGTTGAGTCCCAGATCCACCCCCATGGCGATTGAGTTGTAATCACCGATATACGAGGTGATGAATTTGGCGGTGATACCACCCACGATGCGTTTGCTGAGCAGGTAGGAGAAAGTACCCGCCAGACAGATATCCTTAGCCGAGAATTCACCCATCTGGATGTTGTTCTCATCGGTCTGCTTCATCTTGCCATAATCCACATACTGCGCCGATACCGCCCACGAAGCCTTCTCTCCGGCGATGCGGTTGAATGAAGCTGATGCCATATTCACCCCCTTCATATAGTTCATGTAGTTGAAGTTGAGGGTACGGTCGTTCACCGAAACCAGCAGGGCTGGGTTATGGAAAGCAAGTGTCGCATCATCTTCTATCAAGGTGATGTTATCGCCTCCCAAGGCGGCTGCATGGGCACTGACGGGGAGTCGGAGGAAGTTATACCCCGTCTGACTCTCTTGAGCCCCCATTTTTGTCGCGAAAAGCGTCAATATAATGGAAAAAACAACTTTTTTCATTTAAAATATCTAATTCTTTGGCAAAGATACGGCTTTTTTGAGAAATAAGACGTAAATTTGCAATGTTTTCGTAGAAAATAACGAAAGAGAATGTAAAATATTGCAGTTTGGACCCCAAAAACGGGTGAACAAGTCTGCAAATAGTAGATAATAGATATTGTGGAAATAAAGAAATCAGATCGTGCACAGTTGGAGGACAAGCGGGTAACCTTTTTCCTGCTGGGACTCCTTATTGCCTTTACGCTTCTTTTTGTAGGATTGCAGTATTCCAGAAATCCGCAGGGAGATGACGACTGGGCAGAGAACTTTGAGGATCTTTCGCAAGATATGGAAATGTCAACTCCGCCCGACCAGAAAGATATGGTGAGTGCGGAGGCTATGGCGAAGGCACCTGCCTCGCAGGCTATCACCCAGGAGGTGAAACCTACCGAGCAGCAAATGGTCAAGAAGACACCGGAAAAGATCAGTACTACTACCAGCGAGCTGGTAATCGGTGATGGCTCGGGGGTTGTTGAAGGGGCTGACGTGAAGGAGGCGGCTCCTGAGACAGCGGTGGATCCGGCAGATACACAGGCTGAGGCTCCTATCAAGTTTACCGTGGTGCAGAAGATTCCGGAGTTCCCGGGAGGCTGGTCGGCATTTATGCAATGGCTCACCAAGAACCTGAAGTATCCGCAGGTGGCGCAGAATAACAAGGTACAGGGCACGGTGGTGGTAACCTTCATCGTGAACAAGGATGGAAGCATCGCCAATACCAAGGTAAGTACCTCGGTGGATGCTGCCCTTGATGCTGAAGCGCTCCGCGTGATGAAGATGATGCCCAAATGGAAACCGGGTATGGACAAGAACAAGGTGTGCCGTACCATGATTGCCGTTCCGGTGGTATTCCAGTTATAAAAGATAAAATAACTGAATACTCAATTTCAAGACAGATTATAAATCAGATATTATAAATTAGAAATATGATAGATATGAAGACATCAGAAGAATTATTGGTAATGGTGAATGATTTCCTGGCAAATCTCCCATACAATCGTAAACCATTGTCGCTTTACGAACCGGTGAAGTACGTACTCTCTTTAGGTGGAAAGCGTATTCGCCCTGTTTTAATGCTCTTGGGATACAATCTCTTCAAGAATGATCCTGAGAAGATTCTGATGAATGCGATAGCTCTTGAGACTTATCACAACTATACGCTCTTGCACGACGACCTGATGGATAATGCTGACCTCCGTCGTGGTCATGAGACTGTACACAAGAAGTGGGATGCCAATACTGCTATCCTCTCTGGTGACAGTATGTTGGTGTTGGCTTACGAGAGAATGGCACAGTGCGACAATCAGCATCTTGCCAAGGTGATGAAGCTCTTTACTACTACAGCCCTTGAGATTGGAGAGGGACAGCAGTATGATATGGAGTTTGAGAACCGCAATGATGTGAAGGAAGAGGAGTATATCGAGATGATTCGCCTCAAGACCAGTGTGCTTCTGGCTTGTGCCCTGAAGATTGGTGCCATCCTGGCTGATGCTTCTGCTGAGGATGCTGACAATCTCTATAAGTTTGGCGAGCAGATTGGCTTGGCTTTCCAGCTGCAGGATGATTTCCTCGATGTATATGGTGATTCCAAGGTGTTCGGTAAGGCTATTGGTGGTGATATCACTTCCAACAAGAAGACTTTCATGCTCATCAATGCCTTCAACCATGCCAACGATGCTCAGCGTGCTGAACTCCAGAAATGGGTGGATGCCAAGGAATTCGACCGCAATGAGAAGGTGGCTGCTGTTACTCGTCTCTATAATGAGATCGGTATCGACAAGATGGCACAGGATAAGATTGCCTATTACTTCGAGCAGAGCAAGAAGTATCTTGATGCAGTGAATGTGCCTGCTGAGCGCAAGGAAGAGTTGGCGAAGTATGCACAGAAAATGATGAAGCGCCAGTACTAATCATAAAGTTCAAAGTTCAAAGTAAAGAAGTTCAATGTTCAAAGTAATAGATACGCATACTCATCTCGATGCAGAAGAGTTTGATGAGGATAGAGCGGAAGCTTTCGCTCGTGTCAGGGAAGCGGGGGTAGGCAAGGTGTTCTTGCCTGCCATCGACGTGAAGACCACGCACGCAGTCCTGGCATTGAGTCGGGAATATCCGGGTTATGCCTATCCGATGATCGGTTTGCATCCAGAAGAGGTGAAGGCAGACTGGAAGGAACAGCTGGCTGAACTCCGAAAGATATTGGAGGAACATCGCATAATAGGCAATGCCAATCCTACAGGCGATTCTCCTCGGATTTCCGATTTCATAGCCATTGGCGAAATCGGACTCGATTATTATTGGAGCCGTGAGTTTGAGCAGGAGCAGTTGGAGGCATTCGAGGAACAGGTGAAATGGTCGGTAGAAACCCGACTTCCCCTGATGATTCATTGCCGCAAGGCACAGAACGAGATGGTGCACTTGCTCCGTCAGTATCAGAAAGACCTGCCTGGCGGCGTCTTCCACTGCTTCACCGGCAATCAGAAGGAGGCAGAAGAGCTTCTCTCTTTCGATAACTTCGTGCTGGGTATCGGCGGTGTTTCTACTTTCAAGAGCAGTCATCTCAGAGAAGACCTTCCGGCTGCGGTTCCGATGAATCGCATCATCCTGGAGACCGATAGTCCTTATATGGCTCCCGTGCCTTATCGTGGCAAGCGCAATGAAAGCGCTTTCGTGATAGAAGTGCTCAAGACTCTGGCAAAAGCCTACGGAGTGAGTGAGGAGGAATTCGCAGAACAGACGAATAAGAATGTAGAAAGCGTCTTTCAGCTGAATTAAATCAGAAAAGCGTCTTTCCCCTATGAAATAATAAAAATTATAAGCTTAATATTAAAACCAAACGATTCATTATGACTAGAAAAGTGATTTTGGCTGCTATGTTGATGGCAGCATTTGCACAGGGCACTCAGGCACAAGACCTGAGCGGCCAGCGTTCTGAAAAGCAGGACGTGCACATGATTCCTGGTAAGAAACTGGATCATCACGGACTCATCGTGAGTCCTACACCACATCTCCTGAATGTGGATGCTGCTAACCGACTCGACCTGCAGAAGGGTGTCAAGGTGATTGACAAGAAAGGTAAGTTTGCGGATGATGTGAAGTTCCTGACCGCTAACGCCAAGGGCATTCGCCTGACTATTGATTTCGGTGAGAAGCTTGCTGCTAAAGCAGGAGTGAAGCCTGTATCGGGTGCTTACAGCCTGAAGGCTGATGCCAAGGGTATCCAGATTGTGGGATACGATGAGCGTGGCGCTTTCTATGGCTTGCAGACCTTGCGCCAGATTGTAAACAGCGAGATGGCAAAGGGCCAGATGCCTTATACCACTTGCAACGACTACCCTGATCTTCCAAACCGTGGTGTGGTAGAAGGTTTCTATGGTGAGCCTTGGTCTCATCAGGTGCGTCTTTCCCTCATCGATTATTATGGAAAGAACAAGATGAACACCTATCTCTATGGTCCAAAGGATGATCCTTATCACAGCTGCCCTAACTGGCGCTTGCCTTATCCTGAGAAAGAGGCTAAGAACATCAGTGAACTCGTACAGGCTTGCCGTCGCAACCGTGTAGATTTCGTATGGGCTATCCATCCTGGACAGGATATCAAGTGGAACGAGGAAGACTATCAGAACCTGGTTCACAAGCTTGACTTGATGTACGACCTCGGTGTACGTTCTTTCGCTATCTTCTTTGATGATATTTCCGGCGAGGGTGCCAACCCAGTGAAGCAGTCAGAACTCTTGAACCGCTTGGCTAAGGAGTTTGTGAAGGCTAAGGGCGATGTTACACCGCTCGTGATGTGTCCTACCGATTATACCCGTCTCTGGGCGAATCCAAAACCAACCGGTTCTCTGGCTATCTTCGGTAACACCCTCGATCCATCTATCAACGTATTCTGGACGGGTGATGTGGTATGTAGTGACTTGACCCGCGAGACGCTCGACTGGGTGAACTCCCGTATCAAGCGCCCTGCTTATTACTGGTGGAACTTCCCTGTAACTGATTATGCACGCCATATCATCATGCAGGGTCCTACCTACGGTTTGCAGACCGACCTGACCAACAAGGATCTCTGTGGTTTCGTGAGCAACCCAATGGAGCATGGTGAAGCTTCCAAGCTGGCTCTCTACGGTGTAGCTGACTATGCATGGAATATCGCCAACTATAATCCGATCGACAACTGGGAGCGTGGTCTGGTAGATCTGACTCCAGAGGCACACGATGCTTATCGTACATTCGCCATGCACTCATGCGATACAGAAACCGGTTATCGCCGTATCGAATCATGGGAGACCAAGAGCTTCCGCATCGACAACTTTACAGATGCTGAGTTCAATGCTTTGCAGAAGGAATTTGAAAAGGTGAAGAATGCACCTGCTCAGATGGAGGCAAACTGCAAGAACGCCTTGCTGATGAAGGAACTCCGTCCTTGGTTGACAGAGTTTGGCAAATTGGGTAACCGTGGTCTGAAGACCATGCAGCTCATCAAGGAGTACAAGGCTGGTAATGACCAGGCATTCTGGGATGGCTATGTAAACAACCGTATGAGCAAGGAAGATGTGGCTGCTTACGAGAAGCATAAGTCTGGAACCATGGTTTTGCAGCCATTCTATGAGCAGTCTATGGATGATATGGCTTCTGGCTTCTTCAAGAAGTTGACTGGCAAGGTGCCTGCTTTCTATAAGGGTATCGGTACTTACGCCACCTTGAGAACTACCCAGAGCAAGGCGATGTTTGACAACGATTCTACTACCTATTATACATCTGGTAATGGTCAGAACACTGGCGACTGGATTGGTGCAGACTTAGGTTGTGTTCGTTCTGTTTCTGAGGTAAGAATCCTTCAGGGACGTAACTCTGTAGATGATGTGGATTACTTCGATAATACCGTATTGGAGTATTCTCTTGACAAGAAGGAGTGGAAGGCACTGACCGGTGAGTTGAAGAAGCAGTATATCATCAACTGGAAGACCGATTCTCCTGTTGAGGCTCGTTATATCCGTATCAAAAAGTTGAAGTCTGACAAGCGCAACTGGGCTGCAGTCCGTACTTTCGAGGTGAACCCAACTACTCCAGATCGTTTGAGCTTTACTGTAGAGGCTAAGGATATGCAGGCAGCGATGTATGGTTTCGATGAGAACCCTTGCACCTCATTCACCAACGAGGGCACCCTTACCATGGGTGTAGAAAAGAATGTAAAGGGTTACACCCTGCTGTTGAAGTTGGCTCCAGGCAAATCATTGGTTTGTCGCCAGCTGAATGCCAAGGGCAAGGTATTGGCAACAACCAACATCGACCAGTCATTCTGCAAGATAGAATTGGTGAAGAAGGCAGCGAAGGTTCAGCTGGATGGTTCAGCCGAAATCTTCGAGATTATTCCTGAGAAGTAAAGGACAGAACTTTCGCAAGTGGGGAAGTCCACTAGGTGTCTCGCCGAATTTGCAATTCTGCCGGGACGTCATACGCCCTGAAAGGGCAAAAGCTCCTAGCCCAGGGCATCGCCCTGGGTTAAACATGCAATCAACAAGGCGCCCTGAAAGGGCAAAAGCTTTAAAATAGATGCTTTTGCCCTTTCAGGGCGCTTGTTTTATACGTTCTCTAGTTAAAGAAATGTAAAAAGCAAACGAATATGTGGATTTTCGAATAAAAAGTGATAATTTTGTACTTCGAAACTGGAAAGGTGCTCGAGTGGCTGAAGAGGCACGCCTGGAAAGCGTGTATTCCCCTAAAGGGAATCGGGGGTTCGAATCCCCCTCTTTCCGCTTTTTTATATATATAATAAGGTATATATGATTATGAAGAAAAATACAGCTATTGCGCGTTTCGCAATATTCATTTTCACAGTAATGTGTTCTCTGCCTGTCATGGCACAAGACGAGAATATCGGATTTCATCAAGCTCTTAAGACGAAGTTCATAGAGGGTAATGCCGGCTTTATGTCGCTCGTTGCCATCGCTCTCATTGTGGGTCTGGCTTTCTGTATTGAGCGCATCATCTATCTCAGCCTTTCTGAAATCAATGCCAAGAAGCTGATGCAGGATATCGACCAGAAGGTAGAGGCTGGAGATGTGGAAGGTGCCAAGGAACTTTGCCGCAATACCCGTGGACCTGTAGCTTCTATCTGCTATCAGGGATTGATGCATATAGATGAGCATCTCGATGATATCGAGCGCTCGGTAAGTGGATATGGCACCGTACAGGCTGCCAACCTGGAGAAGGGATGCTCCTGGATCAAGCTCTTCATCGCCATGGCTCCTTCCCTCGGATTCCTGGGTACGGTGATTGGTATGGTGATGGCTTTCGACCAGATTCAGCAGGCGGGAGATATCAGTCCTACCATCGTGGCTTCGGGTATGAAGGTGGCGCTGATTACTACCATCTTCGGTATCATTGTAGCCTTGATTCTGATGGTGTTCTATAACTATATCCTTTCCAAGGTAGAACATCTCACCAGTCAGATGGAAGAATCGGCTGTAACTTTGATGGATATTATCGCCAAGAATAAGTGAAGAGTGAAGAAACAACGTTCAAAGTTGAAAGTTCCATGTTGAAAGTTCAAAGTTCAAAGTTCAAAGTTCAAAGTAACAAGTCTGCCGAACAGATATCTCAGAAAGTTTTCCGTCTGATGATAGGTTTGGCTGTGCTGGTTTTCGGTCTGTTCTATCTGATAGGTTATGATTTGCCTTTCGATGAGAACCCCGACTTCAATGCTCCTCTTTTTACCGATGTGCTCATCATCCTGATGTGGCTTTTCCTGATAGGAGGAGTAGGCTTGGCTGTCTATTCGATGGTGAAGGATTACCGGAGCAGCAAGTCGGAAGCCGTGGTGAATGGTGTGCCGGTGCGTCGTATCTTCCGCATCACCTGGCTTACCTTGCTGGCAGTTCTGGTCTTGACTTTCCTCTTGGGAGGTTCCGATCCGATGCTCATCAATGGCGAGAACTACGCCGACTGGTTGTGGCTGAAACTTTCTGATATGTTTGTCATCACTTCGCTGCTGATGTTGCTGGCAGGCATTGGAGCCGTTTGCTTCGGTGCCACCCGATATATCCGAAAGAAGCAGTAACTGCCTGTAATTATCAATCAAAAAAAATAGTTAGTATCATATCATAAAGCAATGTTGATAAGAAGGAATCGTAACGAAACCCCGGGATTGAATACCACCTCAACAGCCGACATCTCGTTTATGCTGCTGATATTCTTCCTTGTAACCACATCCATGGATGTGGATAAGGGATTGTTGCGCCAGCTGCCTTCGCCTGAACCTCAGAAGAAGGAACAGCAGGAATCGGTAGTGGATAAGAACAGTCTGATGGCGATTCATCTTACGGCTGGAGATACCCTGCTGGTGAACAACCAGCCGATGAAGCTGGAAGATCTGAAGCAGGAAACCGTCCGCTTGGTACATCGCCTGGGTAAGAAACATCTGATTTCCATTGAGAGCGACCGTGATGCCAACTACAACCTCTATTTCCAGATGCAGAATGAGTTGATGGAAGCCTATGCGCAACTTCGCAATGAGGCAGCCCAGAAGAAATATCATAGAGACTTTGCTCTTTTGAACAATGATCAGAAGGAGCAGGTGCGTAAGATCTGTCCTCAGCGCATTACGGAGTCGTATGCCAATGCAATGACTCATGAAGACAAGAGTGTAGATGCTGATGCGGAAGAGAAACAGGAAACCCAGTCAACCCAGGAGAAAGGAGGCGCCAAATGATGAATTTTCGTAAAAAATCACATTCGGTTCCGGAATTGAATACGTCATCTTTGCCGGATCTGATTTTCTCGGTACTCTTTTTCTTTATGATCGTTACCCACATGCGACAGGTTACCTTAAAGGTGGAATGTCGTATGCCTGAAGGAAAGAATCTCACACGCCTGACTAAGAAGTCGGCTGTAAGTCATATTTATATAGGAAAGCCAACCAAGGATCTGCAGGGCAAATACGGCTCTGGTACCCAGATACAGATGAACGACAAGTTTGCCAGTGCTTCTGATGTGCAGGATTATATCTCTGCCGAGAAGAAGCGGATGTCGCCTGAAGACCAGAAACTGATGACCGTTTCCATCAAGGCAGACCAGGACACCAGGATGGGAGTGATTACCGATGTGAAGCAGGCACTGCGCCAGGCAAAAGCACTGAAAATAAGCTATTCTGCTGTTGAAAATAGGAAATAATATGCTCTAAAAGGAAAAATAATATTAATTTATTATTTTTTTTATTAGAAAAGTTGCTTTTTTTAAAGAAAAGTGCTACCTTTGCAGGCAAATAATAATTAATTATGGCAAAACAAGTATTAGATTCATTAGATAGGCATATTCTGAAGCTGATTTCTCAGGATGCCCGAATTCCATTTCTGGAAGTAGCACGTGCTTGTAATGTAAGCGGTGCTGCCATTCATCAGCGTGTAGCTAAACTCACTAACCTTGGCATTATTAAAGGCTCTCAATTTGTTATCGATCCAGAGAAGATTGGTTACGAAACCTGTGCATATATGGGATTGTTCCTCAAGGAACCTGAGAAGTTTGATCAGGTGGTAGAAGAACTCAAGAAGATTCCTGAGGTAGTAGAGTGTCATTATACTACGGGCGGTTTTGATATGTTCATCAAGATTTATGCAGTCAACAACCACCATCTCCTGGAGATTATCCACGATAAGTTGCAGCCATTGGGGCTTTCCAGAAGCGAGACCATCATCTCCTTCAATGCAGCCATCGACCGTCAGCTTTCTCTGAAGGATATTCAGCAGGTTGCTGATGAGGAAGATGAGACAACAGAAGAATAGGAATTTATTCAACCGTACAGGTCGAATTTATTTTCTGATATAGGTGAGGAATGAGAACGGCAATCCGTTTTCATTCCTCATTTCTTTTTCCGTCACTTCCCAGGCAGAACTGTCGATGGCAGGGAAGAAGGTATCAGCCTGTTCCGGCTCCTTATCTACGATGGTGAGATAGAGTTTCCGGGTTGCAGGAAGAGCCTGGCGATAGATGCTTTCTCCGCCAATGATGAAGATTTCTTCCGAACTGGCTATTCCTGCATCTTCCTTGGGGGCAGACAAGGTATCGCCTTGCGCAGCCCTGAGTGCTTCTTCCAGGGTAGGATATACTTCGCCCCCATCTATCTCTTTCAGACTTTTAGAGACAACGATGTTGCGGCGATGTGGAAGAGCACCGTTAGGGAGAGATTCAAATGTCTTTCTGCCCATCACGATGGTATGCCCCGTGGTAAGTTCACGGAAGCGGACCATATCTGATGGTAAATGATAGAGCAGTCGGTTCTGGTAGCCGATGGCTCTATTGTCTTTAGAGATGCAAGCGATGATGCTGATCATATTCATTCCTGATGTCTGGTTCTTCTTGATGAATTCTTATCTTGTTTCTTGATACTTATTTCTTGCTGATAACACAGGGTTCTTCCGGCACGTGGCTGCTCTTGATTTTCCACTCTTGTGGATAGAGGTTGTTGGCACGGTTGCCGATGTTCTTCTCCCAGCCCAGAGGCATCTGCTGATAGGCAACGAGCACGTAGCCTTTGGGGGTGTCTGCAGGAAGATTCACAGCCTCTTTGCGCAGGTAGCGGATGGCATCCTCGTAGGAGAGTTCTACCTGTGGGAAAACCTCAGTGTTGAGTTCGGTGGAGAGTGCCAGACTCTGGTCGGGAATGATGTCTTTACCCTTGGTTGTTCCCAGTTTGATGCCGGCATGTATCACCTTCAGGTTTCTGGCAGCATCCTCATAGATGCCTTTCCATCGGCTTGGGATGGCATAGAAGTTATCGTCTTCGGCTATCGTTTCATAGTCGGATGACTTCAGCCAGTCTGTTGGAACCTGCTGACTCTTTCCCTTGTTTCCTCTGTTCTTTCCTTTATCCTTATTCTTGTCTTTCTTCTTCTTTTTATCTTCCTTCTCCATTTCCGGTTCTCCCTCTTTTCTTAGTACCGCGAGGAAGATGCCTTCTCCGCGGGTCTTGCCTGGGAGGAAACGATAGACAGGGATGTCTGTGCCGATGAGATTGCCCGTGATATTCCAGGCTTCATCGATATCGTTGAGTGCAATAGCATCAGCCCCCAGCTCCTCACAGATCCAGGCGATATTCTCTTCGTCTTCGTGGGCATTGAAGGTGCAGGTAGAGTAGATGAGGAGACCGCCTGGTTTCAGGCAGTTCCAGATATCTCTTACGATTTCGCGCTGCAGATGCCAGCAGTTGTCCACATTCTGCAGGCTCCATTCGCTGATGGCGCCATCATCCTTGCGGAACATACCTTCGCCGGAGCAGGGAACATCAGTGAGGATGACATCAAACTGAAGCTTCGACTTCTTGTAGTCACGTGGATAGTTGTTGGTGACGATCATATCGGGATGACCGAACTTCTGGATATTCTCTGCAAGAATCTGCGATCGGGTGCGCATCGGTTCGTTGCTGAAAAGAAGACTGCCTTCCGGCAGGGCAGCACGTACGGCGGTAGATTTTCCACCTGGAGCCGCACAGAGATCGAGCATCATCACGGGTTCGTGAACGAGTTGTCGGATCACCAGATCCACGAACATGGAAGAAGCCTCCTGTACGTAATACTTTCCGGCATGGAGCCAGGGATCGAAGGTGAAGTTAGGACGGGTGGAGAGATAGCGGCCGGTGGAAGGGCACCATGGAATCGGTTCGCCCGCAGCATCTTCTCCCTCCTTGCATTTGAAAGGATTGAGGCGGATGCTGGTAGGTGCTTCTCCCTCGGTGATGCCCTGTTTCAGTTGCTGGAACAGTTCATCGCCCATCAACTCTTGGGTATATTGGATGAAATCTTCTGGTAATGTCTTCATATTATGCCTTTATTCTTGATTTTGTTTGCAAAAATAAGAAAAATTTTGTTTCTTTGCAACTAATTTCCCAAGAGATGCGTCTAAGACATAGAAAAAATAATAAATAACAAGGTAAAACTATAAAAATATTGTTAGATATGAAGAAAGCGATATTAACATTGGCGCTCATCATGAGCATCGGAGCTACCCAGGTGTCTCTGGCATCTTCGGCTCCAAAACATCGTTATCATCCCACTACCCAACAGGTGGATAAGCAGGCTTCTCCTGCTGCAGCAAAGCAGGAAGATAAGCAGGCTACAGCTGATCAGGCATCCGCAGCTCAGGATGATGAGGCGATTGCTGCCTATTCTGATACCACTGCAACGGATACTTCCGACTATGCTGATGTAGATGACAATGACAACCGTGCTTATCATTCCAAGTACAGTCTGGGCAACTATGATGATCCTTTCGATTTCATCGGTTCGGTATTTGGTGGCGGAGCGCTGTCGGTTATCATCATCTTCTGTATCATCTTCGGTCTGCTGTTTGTCTTTGCTCCGCTGATCATCGTGTTCCTGGTTATCAGATATCTGATTCGCCGCCACAACGACCGGATGAAGTTGGCGGAGATGGCGATGGAGAAGGGCATCAATGTTCCGGAAAGCGACCGTCCGATAGACAAGCAGAGCGATGAATATCTGGTGAAGCGAGGATTGAGAAATGCCTTCCTGGGAGCAGGCTTGTGCGCCATGTTCGCTTGGTGGGAAGCTGACTTCCTGGCTGGTATCGGAGCCCTGGTCTTCTTCTATGGATTGGGACAGACCCTGATAGGTTCGCTTCCAGCTATCAAGGATTGGTGGAGAAACCGCCATGGCGATCAGGGCACGGGGTATAATGGAACTCCGGTATAAAGAATCAAGGAAAGATAAGTTATTAGTTAATATATAGTGGAAAAGTTATCCGATATTTCTCTCGTCACGAAGGTGGTGATGCTTCACGACCGCAAGTCGTTCGACCTGTTGGTCAGGAAGTATCAGTCACCCATTCGTGGGTTCTTCCTGCGGCAGACGCTGGGGGATGCGCAGCTGAGTGACGACTTGGCGCAGGATACCTTTGTGAAGGCTTATACCCATCTGGCAAGTTTTAAGGGTACAGCCAGCTTCTCCACTTGGCTTTATCGTATCGCCTATAATGTGTGGTATGATTATACCCGCAGTCATAAGGAGACGCAGGATATTGATACACCGGCGGTTGCCCGGCAGAATGCGCAGGGAGTGAATACCGGACTGAAGATGGATTTGCTCAAAGCCCTGCGGATATTGAGCGAGAACGAACGGACATGCATCACGCTGCAGCTGATGGATGGTCTCTCTATAGATAAGATAGCAGAAGTGACGGGGATGGCGCAAGGCACCATCAAGTCGCATCTCTCTCGTGGAAAACAGAAACTTGCAAGTTACTTAAAGCATAATGGTTATGACCGATAAAATGATAGATAATAGAAATGGTATGGATCTTGAGCCGCTGAGCGCCACAGACGATCAGCTCCTTCAGGCTTTCTTTGCCGATAACAGGATGGAGGAGATTCCGGATGATGGATTCTCTGATAGGGTGATGCAGGCATTGCCGGGGCTTGATCCGGAAAAGACCGTGCTGACTCTTGATCAGGATCAGGCTTTGGCTAAGCGTCTTCGATTGGAACATCTGTGGACGGCAGCCTGTGTGGCTGTCGGCGTAGTGGCTGCTGTGGTTTGCCAGGGATGGGAGCAGATACAGAGCTGGCTCTTCTCCATGAAGATAGATTTCCTGCTGACCGGTTCCCGTGCCCTTACCCATGTGCTTGATACAATCATGCAGACGCAGAATTTCCTGATGATGCTCGCCGGCATTTTCGTTCTCATCATGGTTTGGGGATATAATGAGCTGGCAGATGCCAGATGATAGGAATATAGGTATAAAACATATCCGATAACTCTTTTGCTAAACAATATGTGTTAAATTTGGGGAGTGGCATACAGAAAATGATAAAATCTGATACGTAATCCAACTATTTTTCGTACTTTTGCAAAAAGTTATCTCTATACGATTAAGATTATGCACAACAAGAACCTATCGACTTGGCTTACACAACCATCATGTATGGTTGTTGCTGAGGACATAAAGTAGAATAGGATTTATGAAACCGGATGGTACGAGTTCTTTTTCTACAGCCGACGAGAAACTTGTTTCTCCAGAGGGCAACCACGTTACAGAGCCAGACGTAAAGACTGGTTCTGCGATAAAGAAGTATCGTCACTCGGATGGAACAACTTGGTCTTACATCTTCGTTCACAACAGTAAAGTGAAGAAGTTGGAAATGCTGTTGGAGGAGGACGGAAGAACCTATTTCGTGCATAAGACAGTCCGCTATTTCAGAAAACAAGGCAAACATAAGGTACGGCATCAGGAAGTGCCGACCGTCAGCGGTCTGGTCTTCTTCCAGGGGTATCCCAAAGAGATACAAGCCTATCTCGACCAGTACATCCCAAACGTTCGCCTATGCAAAAATTGTAGCACTGGCAAGGTGGCAGAGATCCCCGATGCGCAGATGCAACCCTTCATGCGTGTCGCAGAGACATCACCTGATCGCATCCGTTTCCTGCTCCATCCTTACCATTATTATGCTCGCAACCGCATCCTCCTCCGTATCACCACAGGTGAGTTGGCAGGACTGGAAGGTTATATCATCCGTATCGACCGAGACCGCCGTCTGGTGATGGATGTCGGTGGACTGAGTGTAGCCATCAGCGGAGTTCATGCCGAACATTTTGAGGAAGTGGAGCAAGACAAGACACGACTAGCCAACGAGGAAATCTTCTACCAGCGCAACCTGCAGGAACGGCAAGTGCTGATAGACCGCTATTTCCATCCAGTGAAAGACGACAAGGAAGTGGCGTTGCAGGCAGAAAACATCGACTATCTGAGAAAGTACGCCTTGGATGAGTTGTCAAACACCCGAATCACCCACAATGACGCATGGAACATCTATTCCTTCATCATAGAGGAGATAGGTTACTATTATTCCCCATTCGTAGAACAGTTCAAGGAACATCTCGACCCCATCATGCGTGAAGGAGGCAAGGTACTCCAGGAAATGGAACAGATCATCTCAAGTCCTCATATCACTCCAAACAACAAGCCGAGATATGAGAGTGATTATCAGAGACTCCTGTCGCAATATGAATATCTGTTCTAATCGAAAAAACACCCCAAAAATTTGGTAGTTTCACCGAAAACCCTTATATTTGCAGACAAAAAAGGAGATACAATTATGAATACAGCTACATATACATTAGATGTCCCTGCAACCGATATTTCTCTTTTCAAATCATTGATTAAGAAATTCGGGTGGGTTGCCAAAAAGCAAAAAGCCCCTAAGGCTTGTAGATTAGACAAGGCATTAGAAGCAGCAAAGAATGAAAAACTCTTTGCTACTAATGATTTGGATGAATTAATGAAGAGTCTTGCTTTAACTGATACAGGTACACATAGTGACATTTTTGGCTGGTAGCCCATTAATATGAGTTATCTGAGTAAAATGTTATAGTAAGTTATAGCAAAGCGGTCCCATCCCGTACAACCTGGCGCAGGGCTTTGATGCCCCGCCAACCCTATAGCGTAGCGGTTCTGGGCACCGGAGGGCGGTTACATCCTTCCTTTCTGAGAAGGGAAGGCTTGGTTAGGATGTGGAGCTCCCTTTGGCTAAAGGGAGACGGAGGAATTCGAGCGACGACCAGTGCAGAGCGATACTGCAATGGGGAGCAAAATATAACTTTTTTCAAAAAATAGAAAGGTGAACTACTTATAATATAGTGGGGACGCTGTATTGGTGATATAAGGAAGTCAGTCAGAATCTCCTGATTGTGGAATTTTCTTACAAATTCAAGATTTAATCTCTTCAAAACTTACGGATTTCCGACCAGAAAATCTTTCTTGGAGAATATCTGAAATATGGTAAAGATGCATAAATATCAGTAAATCAGTATGTTATCTAAGTTTATTGATTCCGTCAAGAAATCAGAATTCTGTAGTTGTACAACTAAGACCCTTATAGTTGTACAACCATAGCTCCAGAGTTGTACAACCATAGCACATATAGTTGTACAACTGCAGACTTACAGTCGTACAACTATAGGTCATTCGTTCTGCAAAGAGCATGAAATACTATATAAATCCGGCAGATTTAGCTCCTTATGGCTTTCTAGATTGAAAATTTTAAATTTGCGATAATTTAGAAAAGATATTTGATAATGGCATATTTTCATGCCGAGTTGTATTCCGTCTTATTTGGAAGGACTAACCTCCGACCAATGAAGACTGCTTAGATGTAAAGATTCGTCAAGGCATCGATTCAATCTTCTTCTCCATCTACCAAGTTCTAACACATAGCTATGTGAATAAAATCTGCGTGAGATTAGGGCAAGAAGTAAAAACTCCTCTAAAAATTTGGTAGTTTCACAGAAAACCCTTATCTTTGCTACGAATTAAATATTGAAGTTATGGCACAGTTAACATTACAGGTAGATAGCCCATCTTTGTTGGAGCAATTAAAGAATGTCCTCTCTCTTATGAGAGGCGTTAAAATAGTTTCAGACACCCCTGTTTCAAGGAGTGCTGCTTTGGAAGATGTTCCAAACGCAGAAACTTTGGCAGCAATGAAAGAGGCAGAGAGTGGTTATGATGCAGGAGTAGTTCGAGTAGATAGCTTAGAAAGTTTCATGGCATCAATGGAGGAATAGAGTTTATGAAAGAAATTCGAAAGACCTCGCAGTTCAAGAAAGATTATAAGCGTTTTAAGAATGATAAAGAATTTGTAGAAACGCTTATGGGGATAGTTAAGCTTTTGGCAGAAGGCAATCAGATACCGGAAGAATATAATCCTCATCCTTTGAAAGGTAACTGGAAGAACTATATGGAATGCCATATAGAGAATGATACGCTTTTGATTTGGTTTGATAAGAACAATAACGCAATAGAATTAGTTCGTTTAGGTTCTCATTCTGAGCTTTTTGGGAAAGGACGTAAGCGCTGATCCCTGCTGTCATCCCATAGACCAATGCTGTCACAATCCTGAATATTCCTCATTCGAGCGACGACCAGTGCAGAGCGATACTGCAATGGGGAGCAAAATATAACTTTTTCCCAAAAACAGAAAGGTGTAACTACTTGTAATATAGTGGTGACGCTGTATTGGTGATATACGTTAATTTGGGGGAGATTAGGGCAAGAAGTAAAAACTCCTCTAAAAATTTGGTGGTTTCACCGAAAACCCTTATATTTGCAGACAAAAAAGGAGATACAATTATGAATACAGCTACATATACATTAGATGTCCCTGCAACCGATATTTCTCTTTTCAAATCATTGATTAAGAAATTCGGGTGGGTTGCCAAAAAGCAAAAAGCCCCTAAGGCTTGTAGATTAGACAAGGCATTAGAAGCAGCAAAGAATGAAAAACTCTTTGCTACTAATGATTTGGATGAATTGATGAAGAGTCTTGCTGAATGATGAAATATACAGTTAAGTATTCAACATTGTTTAAAAAATCATTTAAAAAATGTATGAAACGAGGTTGCTCTGAGGGTAAATTTCGTAAAGTCATTTCTATTTTGGCAGAAACTGGAACTTTACCACCAGAATATAAACCACATCCTTTAAAGTCAAACTATAAAGGGTGTATGGAATGTCATATTACTTCCGATTGGCTTTTGGTTTGGAAACAAAATGATAAAGAATTGATTCTGATTTTAACCGATACAGGTACACATAGTGACATTTTTGGTTGGTAGCCACAAACATGAGTTATCTGAGTAAAATGTTATAGTAAGGTGCTGATGCCCACCTTTAGTAAGGCGGTTACATCCCTTGCCCTTTTGGAAAGGGCGAGGGCTTGAGAGTGGGTTAAGGACCCTCCTACAGGGGAGGGACAGCAAGACTTCATGTCCCTAATCCCATATAATTATAACTCGAACAAAAGGTGAATGTCAAGGCTGCCTAATAGGCAGCTCTGGCAACACCAATTAATAATATGCTTTTTTGAAAAATGTTGGATGTGCTAACTGCTGAAAATCAGTAGTTACGTTCTAACGGTGATTTACTAACAAAGTTCTATTTTTTATTTAACTTGTACAATTTAAAACATTAATATTATGTCATTTGATGCAAAACCACTTCAGATAAAAAGCTTGTTTACAAAGCATATATTTACGATTCCTCGTAATCAGCGTAGATATGTTTGGAATAAAGAAAACTGGTCAGAACTTTATGAGGACTTGAAGTTCATAATAGAAAACAAAAAGGGTAATGCTATTTCTGGTCATTTTTTGGGCAGCTTTGTTCTTCAAAAGAAAAAAGAAGATAATGATGTTACATATTTTGAAATAATAGATGGGCAGCAACGTTCTATAACTATCGTACTCTTCTTAGCTGCGATTATGCAGTATTTCAAGGAGCATGATATGAAGGATTTTTTTGATGGTTGCCGTGATTTCTTAAAGGTGAAGGATGCTGTAAGCAAAGAGCATTGTGTTATAGAAACCGATTATTATGTTGCAATTGAGAAAATCGTAGATAATGTTTGCGATTGGGAAAATCGGATTTCTGACGTTAATAAGTTTATAAAAACAATATCGGTAGGTAATATCAATTCAAAATTTGCAGACTGTTTTCTATATTTCTATAAGCTCTTGCAAAGTCAATCAAAAGATTTTGTGTGGGATGTGAGACGTACTTTAGCTGATGCAAAATATATTCATATACAAGCAGACAACAATGAGGATTCGTATACCATATTTGAAATTTTGAATGCCCGAGGAATGGCATTGGAGGATTTTGAACTTATTAAAAATTTTATCATGCGTTATATCTTGCCGCAAGAAGAAACCATGGTAGATAGGGTAAAGGAGTTGTGGAAGGAGAAAATAGAGAATCCTTTGAGCACGAATATCTCAAAATTCTTTCAGCATTATGCTAAGCATAAGTACAGAATGGAAATCAATCAAAAAGATGTATTCAATTTGATTAAAAAGACAGCACGTAAGAATGTAAATGGCTTCTTCGAAGATTTATTGTTGAAAGCAGGTTATTATAAACTAATCATCTCTCCTGTAGATACGGAGATTTCTGACAATCTTTCTGAAACAGAGATTTTTGTTTTTTCTTTTTTGCGAAAGAAGCGAGCAATACAGTTTAGACCAATACTCATGAGCTTGATGCATATGAAGGCAATTGGAGATTTGACAGAAGAAGCTTATAATGAAGTTTTGTTGTTTATATATAGATTCTTTGTTTGTTACAATATTATTGGAGAAGAAAAATCTAATAAGCTAGAGGATGTTATACGAAAATATGCTCCTCTTATAGAAAATGAATTTTCGGAGCAGGTGATAGACGAATTTGAGGAAAGTTTGAAAAAGAGAATTCCTGATTTCAATACTTTTCAAAATGCATTTAGGAACATTGGATGGTCAAATCATAATACTTTCTATAAAGACTCGAAACTCAAAAATCGAGTTGTAATAGTATTGGAGCTAATTGAGTCCTATGAGTCAAGATGCCAGGATGTTCATTCTTTTACCATAGAGCATATAATTCCAGATTCATCAAATAATCCTGAAGCTTATAACATAGGTAATTTGATACCTTTGGAAGAATGGATTAATAAAGGTTTGAAAGACAAATCAATAGACGAAAAGGTTCAAGCTTATAGAGATTCAGGCTTTAAGATGGCACGAAATATCGCTGTTTATTATTCATCTAACTTTGATCCAATAAAGCGGAATAAACTTATGGCAAAGAAAATATATCATGATATATTAAAACTTGATTTGCCAGATGAATAAAAAAGTAAAATGTCACTTTGCAAAATGCTCTTTATAATGGTCGTGTTGCTGTACACAAACCGAGTTATATTGTATGTAGGGAGCGGAATGAATAATCGTAATCAGTTGAAAGTCATAAATGATTGGGATAATCCGAAAACTACAATGCCTAGTAATTCAAACTCTGATCCTGATGACTTTCGGCGAGAGCGGCAGATTAGAAGAATAGCGAAGTATCGCAATAATAGTTATTTTGTTGGCAGTCTGGAATCAGGTATGTGCTTTGCTCGCCTGATGTCCCACTTTGCCAATATCCGTAAGCACAATTTGGAATCTGTTGATTATCTTTGTGATGTGTTCCGCAGGATCAAGAAAACGGCAAAGGACAAATTGGTAGACTTACTCGCTCATAGATGGCAGCTGGCTACTGTTATTGCTTGGGCATAAATTCAAATAATTTTTTCTTAAAAGATAATAAAAAAGCATTCTTTTTGGGGCTTAACGTACCTAAAGTGACCGCTTACATGCAATGCATAGTGGTACGATGCTGAATGCGATGCAGAAGATCTTCCTTCGTTTCCATCACATTCTATCCGAAGATTTAGCCTAGTTGGTTCTAGCCAACAAAAAGAAGAGCGGTCTTCTTCACTTCGAGGAATTAGAGAAGATGGCGCAGAAAATAGCTGAAGAACTATTGATGGACCTGATGAAGTTTACGATGGGGGAATAAATCTGCGTGCAAAAAAAATATATAATACAATGAACAAAGAAGATAGAAATTCCTTTCGAAAGGAAATGCTCGGTAAGTTAGAAGAACAATGGGCTAAGTCGAATAGCCCCGAAGACGACCTCTTCTATTACCACCCTTCCGAAGATAAAATCGTCCTATCCCATGCCCTGTTCTGGGTGATGACCCAAAACATAAAAGGTAAGGTAGGAAAGGAAAAGTACTTATTGCTTCTCCGCCAATATCAGGAAGAGATGCTCGAAGCCTACTTGACGGAATCAGAAGATTTCAAAGACCTGTTGCACTATTGCAACATCATATACAATGCTCTTCCTATGCTACTTCGAAGTACGTACGACTTCCATACCCATTTAGATGCTCGCAAGCTAGCTGCCATAACAATCGTAGCTGGTGGCTATGGTGGTGATATGCCCGAAGACCAGGCTTATGACCTCCTCGATGATATAGACTTCTATTATAATAAGGTGAAGTGCCGCAAGATAGAAAAGCTCTTGCCGGTATTGAACAAACTGGTGATACAAGAGCAAAAGTTCCTTTAGCTTGCATTGAGTGATGCTTCCATGTTACGATATAACGTGGTAATGCGAAAAGGTACATCTCGTAAAGCATAAATTCACTCATAGATAAAAAATGAATTACTAAATAACAAAGCTTATGACTACTTTAGAAAAATGGAAAAGATACTTTGCAGATGTTGATAATCGTTTTAGAGAGAGGACGGGGACGATTCCTACCGATGGTAGAAATCCATTTGAAAATGATTATGGACGATTGATATCTAGTGCTCCTATTAGACGACTTCAAGATAAAACACAAGTTTTCCCTTTGGGAGAAAGTGATTTTACAAGAACACGTCTGACTCATTCTTTAGAAGTTTCTTATATCGGAAGTTCAATAGGACAAAGTATAGAGAAACTTCTTATTGAAAAAGGTGAAATAGAGGAAAAACATAAGGGATATCTTAGTTCCCTATTGCGAGTCGCAGGATTGGTGCATGATTTAGGAAATCCACCATTCGGACATTTTGGAGAAGAGGCGATAAAAAACTTTTTCAAGAATTATTTTGTCAAAAATGCAAATGAAGGGTTAACTGAAAATTTGACAGAATTAGAGAAGGCAGATTTTACGAACTTTGATGGTAATGTACAGACTTTCAGAATTTTGTCTAAGTTGTATTATTTTGGAGATGAGTATGGATATAATTTATCTTATCCATGTTTGGCCTCTATTATAAAGTATCCTGTAAATTCCTTGGAAGGCAATAAGAAAGATGCCGCTGAGATATCAAAGCATAAATTTGGATATTTTGTCTCAGAACAAAAGCGATATGATGTAATCAATGGAGCATTAGGTCTTGATCATAAAAGATTCCCAATAGTTTATCTGTTGGAGGCGGCTGATGATATTGCATATAGTGCTGCCGATATTGAAGATGGTGTAAAAGAAGGAATTATTTCAATCCAGGACGTGCGTGAAATCTTTAATCAATGTTTAGTTGAAAATAAAGAACAGGTTATAAAATACCTAGATGAACAAATAGAAAAATATAAGGATCAGGCAACTATAGACCAGGCATTGATTGTCCAGAAGTTTAGAATTAAATGTCAACAAATCATGATCGAAGGAGTAATCGATTCTTTTTTAAGTGATGAGTATTATGAGAAAATCATGAATGGTGATTTAAACGAAGAATTGATTATGATATCTTCAGGTGCTGATGTCCGCCGTGCTTATAAGCAACTTCAATACAAAATCTTTAATAGCAAAGGTATTCAAATTAAAGAATTGGGTGGATGGCAGTCAATCACAGGATTGCTTAACATTTATGTTCCAGCATGTGAATCTGATAATTTTAAAAGTGATGGAAATACTATTGAAGGAAGATTATATCGAATAATGTCATCAAGCCACCGTAAAGTCTATGAAAAAATAGAGGATTATAGTAATTCATCATATAATAGGCTTCACTTAATTGTAGATTTCATTGCAGGAATGACAGACCGTTATGCTGTAAATCTTTATCAAGAACTGAAGGGTATAAAGCTATGATCCACGAAGTCTTTTCTATCAAGGAATGTCTGAAACGACGAATCAATATGACTCTCCAAAAGGAGCCTGAGTTGTATAAATTGTTGCTTCAAGTTTTTGTGTATGGAACAGCCTATATTGTAGGTGGTTTTGTAAGGGATGCTTTGCTAGATAAACAAAATCGTGATATTGATATAATAGTTGAAATCGACAAAAAGATTTTATATGAAATAATAGAAGATAGCGGATGTTCTTATGATATAAATAGACATGGTGGAATAAAACTTCATCTGGCTAGTTTTGATGTTGATGTTTGGACCATCGACAGCAATTGGGCTTTTGAGAAAGGATTGGTAAATTTGAAGAAGAGTAAGAAATGTCGATTGGAATGTATAGCTAAAGGGTGTTTTTATAATTATGATTCCCTTGTTGTTAATATTCATGATAAATCTTTTGATATACACAATTATAGTAGTTTTCTAAAAAACAAAGAATTGGATATATTAATGTCTTCTTCTAGTTATAAGAACCTTAATCCTACGATTGAAGCTAATGTGATTCGAGCATTTTACATAAAATATAAATATGGTGTCTCTTTTTCTTCTCAATTGAAAGAGTATATATTTAAAAAGGTTCTACCTTTAGGGGTAACTGTTGAAGATTCTTTAAATAAGATTCTTGCAGTGAAAGCCAAGTATCCGAAATATAATGATTATCTAGATGCAGAATTCATTTCTGATTTGAAGTCTTTATTGAAAGAAATAACAAATAAGGGAATACTCCTTATTTAGAAACAAAAAAGTTCTTTAATTTAACAAGATAAGGAAAATTAGCAATGTTATGAAACGTTACAAAGATTGTAAAATAATAAGTAGTGAAGGCCTTTCGATATCGCAGATTTTGGAGGTCGTTGAGCAGGCTGCTAGAGTTAAATCATACAAGACGGAACGAAATTCATGTCTTCGTATTAATGATACGGTAATGGTTTATTTTAGAAAACAAGAGTTGCCATATTCCAGAATCATTGTGTCTGGTTCACAACAAGAAAATTATGTGTATGTTGTAAATGTAATCCCTATGCCAGAAAGTGGCGTGACACATATTGATATCGAAGTGTACAATCAAATTCTAGATGCTTTTAGAAAAGACGTTCTGGATTCTTTGTGCAAAGATGGAAAATTCAAGGTAGAAGAAACATCTGAAGAATATTCTATAGAAGATATTATTCCGAAATCATATCCTTCTCTTAGACTATGGCTGGATGGCTATCCTTTATCTGGTCATCCTAATGACTTAAAGCGTTGGTATGACTTTGTTATCAGTTTGCATCGTAATGAGGAGCGGCTCTCATTAGATATTTTTGGCAAATATCTAAAAGAGACCAGTAAATGGGATGATGATACAATTGATAATATGGAGTTAAAATTGGAGTCTCATCTGGATTTACTTGAATATTATGATGAACATAGATAATGTGAATCTTATCTTTACTATTGTTTCAATTGTTGTAACTGTTATATCAATCTTCTGTTCTGTGCTTTCTTTCAAATCAGCCAAGAAAGCAAAACAATATAAAACAGAGGCGTGCATGCTAAAAGACACTATTGATTTAAAAAGTTTGACCAGCAACTTTATTGTTGAAAGCCAACATTTTCTTAAGTTGACACGTTCAAGTGACTGGTTTCGAGGGATAGATGTAAGCACAGTTACATCGCCTTTTATTTCTGTATTAATGTCTTTTGCTTCTTCTTTTCATCTAATTAGCAATAGTGAAGAAATTAAATTTAAGGTTCATAAGCTTACTTGTCAAGTGCAGGATTATGAAAAACTTGATTTTAAGTCTAAGAAAAAATGTCAAGATTTGATTTTTGAAATTGCAGAAACGATGCAAGAAGAGGTGCAGAAATCAGCAACGAAGATAGTTAGCTAGCGTTCATTTTAGGTCGAGTAAATGAGGATTCTAACTTAGTAAAATACGTTATTCTTGATATTATTTAAAGTTATCAACCAATGGGAGAAGAAACATTGTTGATAGTAGGTAATGGCTTTGACTTATCTATGGGATTTAAGACATCTTTTGGCGACTTTATGAGGAGTTCGGTTTTTCCTAAATTTGATTCTACCTTATGTTCGTATCTAAGAAAGCAATTTCAAGAAAATATGGGGTGGATAGATATAGAGAACGAACTGTCTGAGTTTAGTAATGTAATCTCTTCGATGAAGCAGGATGCTAAAAAGAAGCATACTAAATGGGAGTATGATAATTTTAGGGAAGAATATGATGATTTAAAATCATCTCTAAAAAAGTATCTTCAAGAAGAAACCAAAGGACAATTTATTCTAAAAAAAGATAATCCTGCCGTGAGTGTTATAGACCATTTACCAGTCGGTAGTAAGATTATATCTTTTAATTATACGAGTATAATAGAAAGAATGACACGAGATAGGTTTTGTGTTTCAAAAGGTAATTTATTGCATATTCATGGTTCTTTAGCCCCTTACGATGATATCGTATTTGGCGTAGAAGATTCAGCAAAGTTATCAAAGGAGCATGTATTTTTGTATAAAGCTCATAGTCAAAGTTTGAAGGCACGAGAATTTTCGAATTGGCTGAATTCTGCAGAGCGTATTATCTTCTATGGATACTCTCTTGGCGATACAGATCGTCAATATTTTGAGAAGTTTTTCCAAAAGCTATGCTCGGAAAATAGTAGTAATGTGTATTTGAATTTCTACTATTATGGTCAATCATCTTATGACAACTTAATATGGCAGTTGCAAATGCTGACTAAACATAAGTTGACGCAATTGCTGACATATAATCAAATCGAATTTATTGATTGCTCAATATAGGAATGAATAAGGCGGTCCCATCCCGCATAATATGGCGAGACCTTTGATGGTCCGCCAACCTTATAGCGTAGCGGTTCCGAGCACCGGAGGGCGGTTACATCCCTAATCCCTATGGTAGGGATTTAGGGCTTGGGTATAGGGTAAGGACCCTCCCGCTGGGGAGGGACAGGTGGGGCTAAAACAGCACTAAGTGCGGTTACATCCTCTCGTTCCTGAGGAAAGAGAGGCTTGGTGAGAAAGGTGGAGCCTTCCTTAACGGTAAGGAAGGACGGGTAGGTTTTCGAAAAGATGACTTCTTTAATGCTAAAGAAGGTTTCAGTCCCCCGCAAACGGGGGAACCGAAGGGGGTGTAAAGACCATTGAGGGATGATTTTAGAAAACATGTTATTGATCTATAAATAATAATTATATGAAAGGAATAGTATTAGCAGGTGGTAGCGGAACACGCTTGTACCCCATCACAAAGGGTATCAGCAAGCAGCTTATACCAATCTTTGATAAACCGATGATATATTATCCAATATCAGTATTGATGTTGGCAGGTATCCGTGAGATACTCATTATTTCAACACCATTTGACCTGCCAGGTTTCAAACGCCTCTTAGGCGATGGAAGCCAGTTCGGTGTGAAGTTTGAGTATGCAGAGCAGCCATCACCAGATGGCTTAGCCCAAGCCTTCATTATCGGAGAGAAATTTATTGGCGATGAGGCTGCTTGCCTCGTATTAGGTGATAACATTTTCTATGGTGCAGGATTAAATCAGATGCTGCATCAAGCAGTAGTAGATGCTGAACAGAATAACAAGGCTACCGTTTTTGGCTATCGTGTAAGTGATCCAGAGCGATATGGAGTTGCTGAGTTTGATGAGCAAGGCAATTGCTTGAGCATTGAAGAGAAGCCAGAGCATCCTAAGAGCAACTATGCAGTGGTAGGCTTATACTTCTATCCTAACAAGGTGGTGGAAGTAGCTAAGCATATCAAGCCATCTGCTCGTGGTGAGTTGGAAATCACAACAGTAAACCAGGAGTTCCTGAAGGATAAGCAGCTGAAGGTTCAGACCATGGCAAGAGGATTCGCCTGGCTCGATACCGGAACCCATGATTCCCTTTCTGAGGCATCCACCTTTATTGAAGTCCTGGAGAAGCGCCAAGGCTTGAAGGTGGCTTGCTTGGAAGGTATCGCTTACCGTCAGGGTTGGATTACCGCAGAACAGTTGAGAGAGAATGCTCAGCCTATGCTGAAGAATGACTATGGCAAGTATCTCCTTTCAATACTTGAAGAGAAAAATCAAACACTAAAAAAGAATTTAGAATATTAGAAAACAATGAATATAATCAAAACTGATATTGAAGGCGTTCTCATTATAGAGCCACGCCTCTTCCGTGACGCTCGTGGCTACTTCTTTGAGAGCTTTAGCGAGCGAGAGTTTGAAGAAAAGGTTGCCCCAATCCTGGGACACAGTGTTCACTTTTGCCAAGACAACGAGTCTATGAGCAGCTATGGCGTAATGCGAGGCTTGCACTTCCAGCGCCCACCTTATACCCAGAGTAAGTTGGTACGCTGCGTAAAGGGTAGAGTGCTTGATGTCGCAGTAGATATTCGTAAAGGATCACCAACCTATGGCAAGTATGTGGCTGTAGAGCTGACGGAAGACAATCATCGCCAGTTCTTCATACCAAAGGGCTTTGCCCATGGTTTCGCAGTTCTCTCAGAAACAGCCGTTTTCCAATACAAGTGTGACAACTTCTATCATCCAGAGGCTGATGGAGGTATCTCTATTCTCGATGATTCCCTAGGTATTGATTGGAAGATCCCAACAGAACATGCCAATCTCTCAGAGAAAGATACGAAGCATGCGATGCTGAAAGATTTTGATAGTCCATTCGACATCAATGTAGATTTATACAAGTAAACTTGGTACTAATCATAACTCCTTTGGACAATGGAAGGAATGATACATTGAAAAAGAACCGTGAATTTTAAATGTAGAATATCATTATAACAGGCGGTGCTGGAATCTTTAGTACATGTGGTAATACTTTCTATATATAAATTGCAGGATTGTTTAAACTTCACTTGCATATGTTTTAGGTGATAAATTTGAAGAAATCGCATATTTTACTTTTATTATGTAACTAATTATGGATAATTCTTTAATAAAAATAGACGGTGATTCTAAGGCTTTATCAACATTGATAGATGCTATAAGTAGAGGTATTGGTACTCTTTATAGGCCATGGGGAATAAAAAGAGAGGCGAAAGCAAAAGCAGCTGAAATTCAAATTTTGGCAGAAGCGAAAGTTAAGGAGCAGCAGATATTTTCTGAAGCAAAGAAACAATTGGATATTGTTGCTTCTGATGAACAATTGCATCGAACCATATCTAGGATTGTGAATCAAGAACTTAGACGTCAAGAAAACATAGATGCAATAGCTAAGATTGCTTTAGCAGAGTTGGATGAAAGTAGACTTTTGGCTGTAAAAGAACAAGTTGAAACGGATTGGTTGACACGATATTTCGATATAGTGCAAGATGTTTCAGATGAAAGATTACGGAATGCTTGGGGGAAGATTCTTTCACAGGAAATAATGTCTCCTGGTTCTTATTCTTTAAGAACATTAAATACAGTCAGTAACCTGTCAAAAAAAGAAGCAGAGTTATTTGCTTCTCTTGGCAATTTAGTCTTAAGTACAGGTTCCGTTTTGTTCTTTATTAACAAAAAAAACTCTATCTTGGGAAGTGATATTAGTTTTAATAATATTTCTTTGTTGATGGAATGCGGGCTTATAAGAGAAGAACATGCTTTGCACATAATTATTGAGCCAAAAGAAAAACCTGCAAAATCCGCATGGATTTATCAAGATAAAGCTCTTTTGTTAGATTTCAAAACTGATAGTTGTAGGGTACCTATATACGAATTAACATCGGCAGGTAGAGAATTGTACAAAATCTTAACTGTTTCATTTCAACTTGATTATCTAAAGCAAATAGTTGCTTATTTTAAGAATATTCAATTAGGCTACTCTAAACTTATATCATTTAATGATGATCAAATAGAATATGACGACGATGTTGTCAAATTGTAATGAAAATGCTAGGTAAGGAGTTTTTCAACCGTCGCTGGTGGAGGATAGGTTGATTCGAAGAAAACTAATATAACACATAAAAAAATCGCAATGAAAGATTTTAAAGATATAAAAGTAGCAGTAGCCGGTACCGGCTACGTAGGTCTGAGCATAGCAACGCTATTGTCTCAGCACCATCATGTAACAGCAGTAGATATAATCCCAGAGAAGGTGGAGAAACTCAACAATAAGATTTCTCCAATCCAGGACGATTACATCG
>ERZ831979.601-NODE-601-length-39819-cov-3.867694_pt1 | contig 39819 bp, 80 predicted proteins | sample MGYA00519952_ERZ831979 | MGnify/ENA primary metagenome ERZ831979 (study PRJEB31850, sample SAMEA3708723) | human gut metagenome | biome: human gut; feature: human-associated habitat; material: faeces | place: China | collected 2014 ...
TAATTTATTTTAAATATAGTAATTGTAATAATTATTATGTATTCTTTCTTTTTCAGTAGCAATAGAATTAGAATTGAAATTTAATATTGAATTAACTGCATTAATAGACAAATGAAGTTTGTGAATTGTAACCACTGTTTGTCTTATTTCATCACAATTTTCTGGATTATTTATAATATTATGTTCGTTTAAGGTACGCCAAATGCAAGATTCTTTTTCATATTTATCAAAAGTAATACGAATTGTTAAATAATCTAAAAAAGCAAATGCAAATTGTAAATCGTGCCAATGACGAGTAATATAAAATCCTAAACTTCCAAAATAATTGTTACAATTTTTGTTTTTACCGTTTAATGCGCGTTCAAATGCTTGAGTAATAACAACCTCATTTTCTTCAAAAAATGTTCTTCTTTCGATAATGCTAGACCAAGTAATATGGAAAGCTTTACCATTTAATAGGTTGTTATAAGATGCACCATCATTAAGATAAGTAAAAGGTTGTGGCAGCTTTCCACCTGTTTTTGCATTCCATAATGAAGCATCACTTACAAGAGACACAAGCCAACTCGGTTGCCATACAATCAACTCATTGTAATATTCAAGGATAACATCAAATTTTTTAGAAATATTCCAAAGAATCATCCAATCATTTTTACTCTTAGGTTTTTTATAAACTGCTTCTCCAAAATCTACATTTTCTAAATCTTTAACTAAACAAGTCATAGCCGCAATAAATTGGACAATATTATGTCTGTTAGGCTTTTCTCCTTTAGAAAGAATTTTAACCTTTTCAGCTTGATATTCATCCATATCATACATATCTAAACAAATCATGTAGCTGTCCTCAATAATTCAGTACATTCTGCAACAACTCTGCGAGCATTATCACGCAAAGTTCTGTCAAATTCTCCTTCAATTTCTCTCCACCCAATGATTTCAGCGGCAATATTATTAATGCGAGGAATGGTTTCAAACAAATTAGTTCCTTCTCCACCTCTAGCAAGAGTTAAATCGGCTGTAACAGGGACAAAAGGATTATAAATAACTTGGGTATCTGGTTGAGCGTTCTGAATATAAATCCTATCGTTTGCTGAATATCGACTTACGCCCTTCTTTTTTACCAAGATATAATTACCATAAAATCCTATTAACTCATTTAAAATACTAATAGTTTTTACAGAAATACTTCTATAAATGGGATTAAGATATTTTTCTGGTGCATCAAGCGTAAGAAAAAAATCATCTATAATTAAAACACAATTTTTTAAAACCTTAAGATATTTATACATCAGGCGATAATTTTTAATGGTGTCGTTTTTAACAATGAAATCTTCATTAAAAGAAGTACTCCCAGTATAGTAACCAACCCAATTACAAAAGCTAATTATTTTTAATCCATCTTTGTTCTTTTTATAGTCAAAGAAAGGATTATTCATGAAAAATGGAACAGTTACATCTGGATTTTCAGTTCTGAGCATGGTAATATAAGGAAATATTGGAAGAGTTGGTTCAAGATAATTAAATAATACAGCAAATTTATCAGGGCAAATCTTTTCATTGTCAAAGAAAGAATTAAAAGGAATGTCAACAAGAATCTTTAAGAAAGAGGCAAATTGTTTTCTAATATCCCCATAAGTAATTGTTTTATTTTCCATTAATAATCATCCTCACAATTCTCGTCATTAGGAATATCAGGGGTAGAATTAAAAGTATCCTCATGTTCATTAAAACCGTGATAATAAATACACTTTTCTATGTCTCTACTAATTCGTGTAATATAAAAAAGGTTGTAATCAAATTTATTTTTCTTTAGGCTATTTTCACAAACTTTCAATTCACTTGTAGAATAATAAGTAAGGTCAGTAATATGAGTACCAAAACACCGCCCGTTAAGCATTGTAGCTATAGGATGGCTTTCTTTTATTAAATCTCTAAAAGCCCAAATTACAGTTATAGCTCCCCAAACATGTTCCATAATATAATATAAAAAAACAAAAAGGTCTTTTTTATTTTGCTTTTTTAAATTCATAATTAATTTATCAGTGTCTTCAAATAAAGTGATTTCTGATTCAAGATATTTCTGGTTTAATTGTTCTGGACGTAAACCGTAATCAAGAACAACCTTATCGTAATTTTTAGTATGAGAAACTAAGAAGTTCTCTTTTTGACAATCAAGTAATGTGCTGTTAAATACAATTGACTGTTTAGTAGGAAAAGAGTAAAAATTACGAGGTTGCTTTAAAGTTAAAAGATACTCATAAATAGGAACAAAAGCAAAAAACCACTCACGATATTGAAATAACACATCAAGAGTTATTTCATTAAAAAGAATTGGTTTGAACAATACATCTTTATTTTGTTCAATCAATCCACCCTTACCCAAAATATGTTCAATTACATCTACTGTGTTAATAACATTTGCGTCAGGGGGCGTTACTTTCATTGACATATTTTCACCTCTATTCTTTAATATAATACAACAAAAAGTCCTATTTGTCAAGGGTTTAATCTCAACAAATAAGACTCTTATTATATATTTTTACTTGTTCTTATAAAGAAGAGCACAACGAGGAGCGAGATTTGGAGCTTTCATAATTGAAAGATTCTTAATAGCGAAAGCGTAGAACTTGTTAAACTCTTCAAGGGAAGACCAGCAAATAACATTATCATCATCTTTTTGACCAAAGTAATAATACTTGTTATCACTATCCCAGCAAAGATATGTGTTATTATTATCGCTATACAAAGTTAGAATAATATTTTGAGCAGCCATAATATTTCTCCTTAATCAAAAAAGTTATTCATTTATCCTGAGTTTTAATCAGCTCCCAACCAATAGAATCACAATAGTAATAACTAGCAGTATTATCTTTTTTAACACTGATAATATCAGAAGTTGAGATACTTCTTCCAAAAAAGGTTTTATCCCGACCATTTTGGAAATGGCAGAAACATTTCTCACAAATAGCCTTTTGAATGTCCATTTCTACAAGTCCTTCTGGAGCATCATCAAGCTCAATTTCTCCATGCCAAACACGCACATAATCAGTAATTTTAACTGTATTCGGTTCTAACCATCCGAATGATATAAAGCAATATTTAATAGAAACAGGACACTGGTAAATATCAACCTCACGAGTAAGCTTCATAATAGAAACCTCCTTAAAATTTTTCGAAGCAGTCTCCCAAATCAAGACAAGTAGCCCAAACTTCTTTGCTACTTTAGGTATTATGGATAGTTACATAACCCTTATCATCCCCGTCAGCAAATTCAACAGGATAATAACGACCGGCCAAGCATTCCAGCTTACCATTTACATAGAAATTATCAATGCAACGAAACTTAGTCATAAAAGAAAACCTCCCTCATTTGATATACTAAGTATACCAAACAAAGGAAAGTTTGTCAATGGTTTATTAAATTTTCCTATCTTTTTAAAAATAAAATTCTCCTTTCAATGCAATCTTGCCCAAAAAACAAAATTTATATCAATCTCACGAGGAGAAAAATCCCAAGGATACTTGTCAGGATAGGATTTAAAATTACTTAAAGTTATCAAATATTCATCTGCGTAATAATCAAATTTTTTGCCTTGGAATATTGCTGAATAAACTTCGTAGTTTCCACCAAAAATTTCATCCGTAAATCGAATATCTTCAAGTATAAGAACTTCTTCTCCGATACGTGGCTATCTATCTTCAAAACTATACCATTCCATTTTTGTTAATTCCTTTTTAATATAATCTCGCCCAACGTAAACAGGAAGATAAAAAAGAATGATATGGGCTTGAATAATCTTCTTGAAAATATTTTTTGAAATTGTCTAATTTAACATCGTATATTTCTTCAATTTCTGTTCTTTCTCTTCCTAAATAAGTAGCAATAAATATTTTGGTGTAATTAAAAAATCTTTGCATTACGAAAATTTCTTCGCCAATATGAGGTTGTCTCTTTTCAAATTCAAACCACTTCATAATATTTAATTCAGTCTTGCCCAATGTGATGCATTTGCACCAATATACTGAGTTTTTTCAAAATTGTTGTCTTTTTCTCCAGCAATGTGTTTTAAATTTACAAGGTTAACAATACCTTCCCTGAAGCTCTTGAAATTACATTCATAAATAGCACAACATCTTTTTGTGTGGTCTAATTCACCATCAAGATATAACCATTCATCAACAATTAAAATTCGTTCTTCAACTTTAGGAAGACACTCAAAAAAACTTTTCCAATCCATAGTTTATTTTACATCTGTGCAAGATTCTGTAGTTCAGAAGATAAAATTTCTTTGATTTCCAAAGGGAGTAATCTGTCATGTACTTCTTCGCTATAAACATGCTTAAAATCATTAAGCATCCTACCAATAACAGTGTTCTTCATGACCATCTCATGTCTTTCTTTATAGATTTTAACTTTTTCTTGGTAGGCTTCATTTTCTTTTCCTTTTAAAGCCTTAATATCTTTTGATGGACAAGAATTATTAAGGCAAGTATAAAACCGTCCGTCATAGCTGTCATAGTCGTAGTCAGCAGACATTATTTTGCCACAGTAAGGGCAGAGTTGAGTTTTAGGTTCCATTTTCTTTTTCCTCTCGTATTTTACTTCACAACAGTAAGACTCCTACCATCTTTCAGACAATAAGCATACCAGAAATCAAAATCGAGAAAATCAATTAAATCGGAAAATTCATCGTCAATCTGAAAATAATTTTGAGACTTAATATCATAAACATGTCTAACATCGGAAAAAGTCAAGATATAATTATTCAGATAAAAGCCACGTTTATCTTTTCTACCATCATGGACATAAAAGATATAGTTATAGCCCTGTTTCTGTTTTGAATCCAGAAGACTGACAAGTTGCTCACACATAAGCTCAAACAGAGGCGTGCAAGTTACAAAAGGCTGAGACTTGTAATCTTTAATAGTGCGAGTAATATGAGTGATAGCATTTTCGATTTTCATAATATTCTCCTTAGTTTACTTCATAATACCCAGTACAGGCTTGTTAGCCATTAGATTTCCTCCTTTGTAACTTCCTTATTGTCAGCATCTTCAATTCTAATGATAAAGGTCTTAGATATAAAAGGTGAATCTTTATCATAAAATTTAACAACAAGACCAGCATCATTTTCAGGTCTGTAATGAAAATCAACATAGTCTCCGCCAAGAATTGCATTCTCACCAAAGAGAGCTTTGACAATATCTTTTCTCAAATCTTCCTGAGAATACCAGAGGACTTTATCAATCTTTTTCATAAAATAACAGCTCCTTTTTTACTATAGCTACATTATAGCAAGTAAAGAAGGAGCTGTCAAGTGTTTATTAAATTTCGATTGGAATTATTTAGTCAAAGATATCAATATCACTACGAGGACAATAGGAACGAGATTCTTCAAGTGTCTTTTTAGCTCGATTATTAGCGGCATTAATCTTTTCAACAATCAAGCCACAATTTTCAAGCTTGTTGATAATTTCCATCTGTTCTTTAACAGTACGTCTTGCAATGAGAACATCTTGAAGTTTTTTGAAGGTAAGATAACCACTACAAGCATCAAGGTGAGAAAATTCAATGTAATGAAGAATATCAACCACTTGAGCATTATAATCACCCAGTTGTGTTGCTAAATCTTCATTAGACGGAAGAGAATTGATGGCAGAAGTGATATTTTCAAAAGTCTTTGACATAGCTTCCAAAGAAGGAAGAATTTTATTTCTGGAATATTCACTTGCCTGATATCTCTTGTTTGAATCTTTAACAGGAAGTTCATCACCATCAATCATTGCTTTTGCGCAATTAGAATGGGAAACAGTAGGTGAAACCGAATCCTTAAATTCCATTTCGATAGGATTTCCATTTGTGACAGGTGCTTCGCCTAAGCTTTCTTGCAAACTAAGAACTGCTTTAGAAACACTTAAAAGAATCAATCCTTTGTTTGCTACATTAGAGACAAGTTTATCATATACCAGATTGCCAGTTTCGGTGTGATAGATGGAAAATACACGGTTTGATAAAAACTTGTCAACAATAGAATGATTGAGAACAATGTTGGCAGCTTTGTCAACATCCTTAAACAAATGTTTCTTGTCAGGATTTGAAACATAGCTGTACTGATTGCCAACAAACTGAATATAAGAGTTAGTTGTGGTTTCTTTTAGATAAAAGCTCATATCAGCCTTATCTCCTTTCAATCTTGATACAATAATTATATCAAGATAAAAGGATTATTTCAAGGGTTTATTAACAAATTTTTTCGGGGTCTGCAATAGAATAATTAATTCCAGTTACAAGAAATTCATCACGATGAGACAAGTAAAACAAATGAATTACTCTTTCTCCGAGATAAATTTCTTCGTCTGTATCAAGCAACATATATCTCTCATGTTCAGGGCTAATTTCGTAAATATCTGTTCTAATTTCTGTAATGGTTTTAAGTTCATTTTCAGATAAAGGATTATCACCTTTATTATCCATAACAGAAATTTCATTCAAAGGAACAAAGTTTCCAAGCAAAGGAGAATTATTAGAAGTTAAACAAATACCAATTTTAGTATCGTTATGCCAAACAGAACTTATCCCTCTAAAACCAACAGGCATAGAAAAAATATTATTAGCCATCTAAAATTTTCCTTCCGCAATAAGGACAGAAATTCATGTCAGAATGCAACTGTTCTCCACATTCAGAACAAACTTCAAAGGTTTGAGCAATATTATAGCGTCCATCTTTTTGATATGTAGTTACAAGTTTCTTCCTGCATGTTACTTTACTACCTACTCCAAAGCCAAGTATATTCAATTGGTCTTCTACAAGGTCTCTCTCCCACGCAACTTGTTCATAGACATCATAAGAAACGATATCAGGATGTTTTTTATTATTCATTAATACAAGTCCTCCGAGTAAAGTTCGGTTTTTTATGTTAATTACAACCGTTTTTCATAAAAGCTCCACAAGCGGGACAATAAGGATTACTGATTACGTAACCACCCCACTTAGCAATTGTGGTTCTAATTTTTCCTCTGCGTTTACAACGAGAACAAGTTGCAATTTCTGTGTTAAAATCAATGTCATACCAATGGTTTTCTTCGGACGAAACAACTTTAGATTTAATATGTTTAATTTTCATATCAAAGCTCCATTTCTTCAACAGGAAAGATTTGATTCTTCATACCATTATCTTTAGGAATAGCTACAAATTTACCATAACTGTCAGGATTGTAGGCATTCCTATCTCCATACCAGCAACCCATAAAAACGCCAAAGGCTTTCTGGTATCTATTGTAAAACACTCTTCCCATATAGGAATATTTCTTCCCCTTGATTTCGTAAAGATTGCCAGTGATAATATTATTACCATTAACATCGAGAAGAGAAGTTACAATACCACAATTTTCTCTCTTGTCACGAGTAGGTTCTCTGCGTCCCTTTTTAATACGTTCCATTAATAGCGCTCCTTCCATTCATAAGTATATATAAATTTAGAAATAAGTTCTTTATGCCCTTTGTAATTAATGAATCTCTTTTCTCCGATGCCGATAAAAACAGATTTAATTTTACCAATTTTCTTTACTTGGACAGGCTTTTTAATCCAACGTTCACCGGTAATAACGGCATCAATTACACGGGTTTTACATGAATAGCCTTTTAACTTTTGGTTAACAGGAGTGTATACATAATATTCTGTGCCAATATCTTGCAAAGCTGAAAGGCAACCTTTAATAGTAGGAGAAAAACAAACTCTTGGAATAGAAACATCCTCATTAAAGGCTACAGCGGTTTCTGGAATTTTGGGAGTTAGAATTGTAAGATTAGGGTCAAAAGAAAGATGATACAGCATCAAAAAACAACTCCTTATCTTTGATACTTAAATAATACCAAAAGAATAAGGAGTTGTCAAGTATTTAATCTTTTTTCTTGCCAAGAATTGCAAGCAAACGAATAAAGATATTAATAATATCAAGATAAAGGTCTGTTGCACAACTGATGGCATTATAAGGTGTAGCAGCATAGCTCTGAGAACAGTACCAATCATAGCCAATATAAAGAGAAAACAGTGCTACAACTGCATAATCAATTACATGACCTTCGTATCCAAGGAAGAATACTAAAATTCCCTCAATAAAAATAATACTAATTAAAGATACAAGAAGAATATGTCCAAGAGAACAAAAATACTCTGGAAATACTGTGCTAACGATAATCATAATTACTACAATAATAGCAGTAAGAAGACATACATAGCTAATACTCAACACTGTATACTGGCCTACATAAACGCTTAGAAGTGCTCCAATGGGCAAGCAAATAAGATTAAAACCAAGGAAAGCAACTACAGCGTTTTCTGTGCCACTAGTAATAATAGCTCCAAGAAAAGCCAAAGCAAAATAACCCAAAATAAAGAGAAGAGGATGAGATGATACAAAGTTGAAAACCTGTGTTTCAAGGAACATACAGATGAAGAAGTTGCAAACCAACCCCCAAAGAATAGTACATCCCATGAGAGCGTTAAATCCTGCATCACTCATTTGCATATTTTCTGGCATACAGTCAAAAGTAATTCTATCCTCTTTTAAATTAAATCCATTATCCATTCTTAGTTTCCTTTTCTTTTTCTTTTTCCTGTTCTAATTTCTTTTTCCAAATTTCCAAATATTCGTCAAGATTAAGGAAAGAAATATTATTAGCTAAACCTTCTTTAATTTTATCCATCATCATTTTTGCTAAACAATACTCATCTTCGCTAAAAACTCCCAATCTACAAGAAGATTTGTCAGTAAGCTCAATGATAATAGTATAACTATCGGTATTATTGGTATTAATAGGATTAATGGGCCAAGCCACATCACTAAAAAGAGTATCAAGGTGAATAGCTCTCCAACCCATATATAAATTGATAATTTGATTATCAAAGCAAATAATCATTTAGATTACCTCCTTAAGTTTGTTTTCGGAGATATCTACAATAGAAGAATTCTTTGTAATAGCAACACGAATTTTAGAGAAAGCCTTTTTTGCAAGGTTTTTATTTGCATACTTCAAAAGATGATTTTCGCCCGTCAAGCCAATTGTGACATCTCTTTCAGTAACTCTCATAAAGCTAACATTATCGGAATTAAACAAACAATTATCATAACAAATAAACATTAATTATTCTCCTTGGCATTTTAATTAAATAAAAGAAATATTTTATTTAAAACTCTACGTCATCATCATACCCTGTTTTCATCTTTTGCAACTTTTGTTTGTCAAGATTTTCCTTGACTTTTTTAGAGGTTTCTGCCGCTTTGTTAATTTCTTCCTTGGATTGCTTTTTGAGAATTTCAATATCTTCCTGAGCGCTTTCAAGAATAAGTCTGAGATTTTTTACTTCTTTTTCTTGAGCTTCTTGGGTCTTTTTATTTTTAAGATATTTATGACGCCAACGAGAATATTTTAGATTACCAATAAAACCAAAATCTACATAAATATCTTTAGTACAAAAAGAATCTAAGTCCCAGTGTTTGCTAAGAACTACTACATCTCCTTGTTTGTAATTATGTTTACCAATTCTGCAATGCGGAAGACAATCCAAGCCCCATTTCTTAGTGTTTAAACAATAGATATCGTACCACTTATCAAAATCCATCTTGGTACATTCTTCGCGTTTGCGCTTTTCATTGATATCATCTAAATCAGCCTTAAAGACTCCTTTTAAAATAAGTGGACCAAGCAAAAGAAACCAAAGAAACCAAATAAAAAGTCCAACCAAAGTAACTAAAAGTAAAATCATAGCAATTTTTAATAGTGTCATATCAATTCTCCCATGTATCAGTAGATTTTAATTCAATTTCTTTATTTAAATAAGATTCTTCGTTTAAATAAGACTTTCGAATCTTATCTGTTTCTTCTTTGGCTTTATTGATTTCCTCTTCGGCTTTCTTTTGGATTTTATTAATATCTCCTTGAACAGCTTCGAGAACATATCTTAAATTATCTTGAGAACTTTGAGCAGCGTTATTCTTTCTGCGCCTGTTTTCCATGTTATGCTTAAAAAGGACATATCTAATATTTCCAATAAAACCAAAATTAATATAAATTGTATCCCAAGTTCCGTGTTTATCTCTAATAGTTCGCTTGGGAGCAAACCATGCTAATCTCCATTCATCAGGAGCTAAAATATAATATTTTTTCCATTCGTTAAACTTTAAATGCGTCCAACTACGCCAATCTTTGTGATATTCTTTAATCCAATCAATTATTGTGTTTTTATATCCATCATCTTCATCTTTATAAACAATACGAGTAAGACAAAAAGCAAATATAACAAATACAATAAAAGAGAATCCGCTAATAATATACAAAATTTCAAACATAAAAACACCTCTCTTTTTTTAGTATGTTTAATATACCATAAAAGAGAGGTGGTGTCAACTATTTATTAAATTAAATTGTTAGTTTTCCTTAGATTTAATGCTAATAATTGAATCAATTTTTCTAACAAAGACAGAAAATCCGTAATATTCATTAATTATATCACATAAATCTTTAAAAAGCTGGTGATTAATTACAGTTAAATATTGTGGATAAGTAGTGCAAATATAAACATTTTCATATTCATAGTCATAACTGATAAAAAAAGTATCAGTTAAAGTAGCCAAAGTTTCATCGTTGTCAATAATACGTTGGATAAAATCTGCAATCTCCTAATCAATAGGAGAGGTAATATCAGAAATTACTTCATACTTTTTCTCATTCATTATTTTTTTCCTCGTTTAAATATTCATCTAATTCGCTTAAATATTCATCTAATACACTATCAACATTACCACTTACAAAGATAATAGGAGGGTCTTCTTTGGAATAGGGGTAAGAAGTAGAATTAAGATATTTATAGTCTTTAGGCATTACACAAGCCCAATGATTTAGATGGGGTACATAAATAAGATTAGAAAAGCCCCAGTTATAAAATAAATCAAGTTCTCTCGTAGTAAAATTTAACCTGTAAGCTTCATGTTTATAATATTCAGATTTCTTTTTGTCGTTTGTTTTATTAGAAGCTATAAGATAACCTTTTAAAATTTCTTCAATTTTAAGACAAGTATCAAAAATTTTCATTATTCCTCCACATAGCAGATATAACAATTATATCCCTTTTCAGCTAAATCTGCCTTAACCTTTTCAGCACCAGATTTTTTAGCAAAGAATCCTACTTGAACTTTATAGAGCTTAGTTTTTGGGTCTTGAATACAAAAAGCAGTTGAATAATCAATTACGCCAGTAAGAGTTCTAATTTCATTTCTATAAGTAATTGCGCGAGTTGAATTACTAAAAGCTCCTAACTGACAACGATAACCAGTTTTCTTAGGACGATTTTCTTCTTTCTTGTTAGCCTTATCTTGCTTCTTTTCTTCTGTTTCTGCTTTTTCTCTTTCAGCGTTAGAGCGAAGCCAGAAAGCGAGAATAGAATCAACAGGTCTTAACCAACCAGATGCAGAAAGGCGTTTTCCTTCAAAGTTTGTATAAGTAGAATTACCACCATCTTGATTGCAACAATAGTCTACATCAGGGAAAAGAGATTTAATAAGGTTTTGAGCAGTGGAAAGTTTCATACCACCAGACACAACAGAAACAATAAAATACTTTTCATTCTTAGGATTGCCATCTGTCTTTGTCCAACCGAACATCTGTCTTTTAGCTTCATAGTCAATGTCAGCATAGTTTTTTACAGATTGAGGCTGCTTATTTTTAAACAAAGCAGGATATTCTGTGCCAAAATCTCTCCAACCAACGCCATTGTTAAATACGCCATTCATAATCTTTCCAGAATTTGTAATACCCCAGCCATTAGAGAAATTGCCATCCTTGGCATAAACAGTGTTATTACTTTTTAAATTCCAGATAGAAGTTCCGCTAGCAGTATCAAAGAAGAAAGCATTTGTTACAATATCAGGCTTATAGCCATAAAGGTTATACATTTTTTCTGGACTTAGCTTTGGTTGAGTACAGATATCAATACTTGCGCTCTTTAATTCGCTTTTAGGCCAATCAATTACCACCACATTATTATAAGTCACGCCTCTTACAATAGGATGATACCAACGAAGCAAAGAATTATTTTTACCATAATGATACTAAACAGTTGCCATATTATCTCCATTCTTCTGTGTATTTCAACAGATTTATTTAAATTAAAATAAAGGACAGATATCCTTTTCTATGATTAGTTTAGCATAAGAAAGAATATCTGTCAATATTTAAGTTGTTAAATTTTTATGAATTAGGTATCGGGAATGGTGTCGATTTTATCTTCCACCTTTTTCTTCTTATAAGTACGCTTAGGCTTTTCTCGCTTTGTAGTGGTTTCAAGAGTTACAGAATTTGAAACCGTCTCTTCTTTAGAAAGATAGATGTTCATAACAGGAACAAGTTTAAGCTCTTCAATAGTAATACTTGTCCAGTCATAATAAGCAGGAGGAAGGGTTTCATCATCAAAATGGAATTTAAACCACTTTTCTGCTGAAAGAGGACAGCTAAAACGTCTCGCCTTATCGAAATCAACAAAGAAACCAGCAAGACCAAGATAATCTTCTCCTGCAAAAAGAGTCTTAATTTCAGAATCTCGATTAGCCTTAATAGTAATATAGTAAGCAGGGTGATTCTTAAGAGGAAGCATATTAATCTCCTTTAATGCATGATAGTATACTTACTACCAATTTCTACCTTGATAATCTTCGCATAATTAAAGTCATATTCCTTGGTATAAGTTTTGTTTTCAAGGAAAAACTTCTTGTTCTTACTCCACCATTCCTTAGCATCTTTTTCGGTATCAAAAGAATAACAGGAAAGAGTAAATTGTTCTGCAATGAGATAAGGGATATTTGCCCAACCTCTATTAGCGAAACCATAAGAAGGTGATTCACCATAGTTAAGAGGAAGCTTCTTTCTAGGAATACCAATGCAGTAATAGGTTTCCATATTAGAATGAGCAAGACCGTTATCAGTAATATTAAATACCATTTTTATTCTTATCCCTTTCCGCAATTTGAGCCTTAATATTTTCAATACGTGACTTTTTCTGTCTTAAAGTTTCTTTTGTGTCTTCAACTCTATTGGCATAATATTCAAAGCTGGTTTGCAAACGCTTAAAAGTTTTCTCCTCTTCATCATAAGCGTGTTCAGCTTTAGCCAATGCTTCATCAAGAGAATCTCTAACAGGAAAATTATCAGCGAAAGAAATTTTCTCATCCTTGGGGATATATACAAAGAAATGTCTGCTATTAAGACTAGCAAGAGGGTTGTTTCGTCTCCAACTCATATACTTTTCGTAAGATTCAAAGACATAATTTTGATAAGAATTTTTTCTAATTGTAATTATTTCTGTAGAACCTGATACTCGACAGACATAAAAATCTTTGTTTTCATAAACGACAGGATACACAGAAATAGACTTAATATCATGATGAATTTCAACAATCTTTCCGTGCTCCCAAGGCTTCATAGCTTCATAGTTATCCATGTTAAACCTCCTTAAAAGTTTTCAGGGGAAGTGTGATATTTATTGTCCATTAAAGAAGTGGTAACAACATGTTCTTTTCGAACAACAGAAAAATAATGTTCAAGATATTGAGGTTCATTAGGAGAAGAATTAGGATTGTTGTAAGATTTAACTGCTTTAACAAAAGTGTTAATTAGTCGTTCACTATTTGGGTGAGATTTAATTTCTCCAATCAAGGCTAAAGCTTCTCCCTCAGAATTAGCACAGAGAATATTGTCTTCTTCACAAATTTGTGAAAAGAAATAATTGTCAACAAAATATAGATAGTCGTGCTTAATAAAATAAACATATTTGTAGTTATTAAACTTAACCACAAGAACAGGAAAACAAGTAACAATTTTGTTTTCTGCTACATCATTTCCAGCGCTATAAATCATAATACCACCTCAAATATTTTTTAATTCGATTACAGTTTTAAGTGTGCAAGCATTTTTACCAGCGAATACGAAGACAAAACCTTTGTGGTAATAAATACGCTCGCTGTTAGACTTGGTGCGGAAACGACGCTTAAAAGCATACATTTCCTCATCGGTTAGCCCAATCTTTTCATAATTGTAAATATTTACAGCATCAAGATTGATACCTTTATTACGAGCATTACAAGCTAATTGGCGAAGCTCTTTTTCATTCTTAATACCCAATCTTTCCAAGCCACGGTCACGAGAGTGGAAAGTGAGTTTGATTTTGTCCGAACCAATCTTATTATGAAAATTACGATTATACATTTAAACAACTCCTTTCAAGAACGATTTACTTTATGATTAAAGTATATCAGACACAAAAGGAGTTGTCAAGTATTTATTAATTTATTTCGGGGAAAATAGACAATCTTTCTCTAAGAGCAGAATACTCTTTTAAAATTTGTTCATAATTGGCGATAGCGTCTTTTGTTTCTTCTTCTGCGGAATCAATGGTAAGAACCTCAAAAGTAGAATTATCTCCGCTATCATCAATTTTTAAACCAATAAGGTAATACTTCTGGTCTTTTTTCTGTTCTAAACAAGCTTGAGTCAAAGTCTTTTTTTGCCAATAACTAATATAAACTCTTAAAAAATATTCGATATAACTAATAAGATAAGTAGGAGTAGCTTCTTCTCCCATGATAAACCAATATTCGGTTTCACTTTCATAAGGATTAGGAACAGAAAAGGTGCGCTCATTCATCACATCACGAATACTTGCTCTTTTTTCGTAAGCGAAACATTCTTCTTCGGTAGAGAAGCTACGACCGTCTTCTGCAACCCAATATGTTTTTTCTTGAGCAGGAATTACTACTTTTTCAATTTTCATATCAATTAAGCCCCTTCAAAATCTTTAATTACTTTATAATAAAATTCATCTTTTAATTCATCAGAAATTAACCCCATCTTGTGAATGTGATTGTTAAGTTTAATGCAAGCTAATTTCATAAATTTTTCGTAATTAAATATCCATGTCCAACCTAAAATAATATTAATGATTGGAAGAGCACTTAGAATAAGAATTTGAATAATTGACATTGCAGAACCAGTACCAACACTGGAAAATTTAATATCAACATTCCTTGCATTAAAAAAGTCGTTTGCATATTTGGTAATCTCTTTAACAAGATAAAAGAAAACTAAAACATCTAAAATAAAAGTAAATCGCCAAATATTAATTAGAATCTTTAGAATCATTCGTTTTTGTTTCTTCCTCCTTTACTTCTTCAACTTCTTTTGGGACTTCTTTAAATTTTTTACAAAGATAAGATAAATGCCCCATAGAATTATAGGTGAATCCACTTTCAGGATGTCTTACACAATCCTTCCATGGACATTTCTTTTCATCACAACCAGTAAAAGGAAGCAAAGATATCTATCTATCACTTTTTGGAATATACATTTTTTCTCCTACACACATTATTTATTATCCCTTAATTTCAATAAAAGGGAGAGAATCGGACCCACAATTAAAGTCCCATCCATTTTCAACAATTTTTTCAAGAAAAGTTTTACTGTTTGTTAACTTCCAAACAATAGGGCTACAGTAATTTTTATGAATAAAATAATAAGGATGCTTGATTTTCTTTTCACGACCAACAGCAAAAAGACGCCCCATAATAACATTAAAGAAATAACTTACATCGTTATCTTTAAAAAGCTGATTCCAAATTTCTGCATCTACTTTTGCTTTTGCGCTGGTAATATCAACCCAAGAACCATCTTCATTCTTCTGAAAAACAAGGTCGTATCCTCTACATTTACAAAGCACTTTAAATTGCTTATCATTAGTTAGAATTTTCCATAAAGTCGGACTGAGTTGAAATTTTTCAAAACGAGCCACGCTACAACCTAAGCTGGAATTATGGTCAAGACGTTCCTCGATATAGCCAAAAAGTTTAGTAATGTTGGCTTTTTTATTAATGTTCTTGTATTCTTCAAGATATTCCTGTTTAGTAAACATAATTTAACAACTCTCCTTACTTTTTCGATTTGTATTTATATAATACTACAAGCAAAGAGAGTTGTCAAGTGGTTATTAAGTTTTCTTACCAATTTTATAAGGATACAACTTTAATTCTTCTGGTAAATCTTTCCATTGAATAGCTTTTTCTTCAATTAGATAAGAATATTTTTTCTTTTTTGCCGATTTTTTATTTTTGAGATTTTTACTTCCGCATAATGGGCAATAAGTAAATTCTCTTTCAGGAGAGTATCTTGTAATAAATTCTAAGTTGTCCAAAATAGAGGTAGCGTGAAGATATTCTCTACAGTTTAAACAATAAGAATAAAAAGCTCCGTCATTGATAAATTTAATTACAAGCCAATCTCCATTGCGAAATAAAACTTTAAAACGAGGGTCATTATCATTATATTGATAATCACTGAATTTCGCTTGCCTTATCTTCTTCCTTTGTTTCTTCGACATTTTCTTCATCCTTTACTTCAGCCTCAGCAGGATTTTCTGTAGCAGTCTGAGGAAGTCCATTACCCATCATTCCTGCCATAGCGCTCATCATATCAGCCATACCACTATGATTATTCTGAACAGTGTTATAAGAAGTTCTAAGGAGTTTATAAAACATAATTACGCAATCAGCAAAGCCGTATTCTTCATTGAGCTTTGTTTGAATTGCAGTAATATCATCCATGCTGTCAATCTCTTTATCAAGAGTGCGTTCTTCATTACCATAAGTTGTAATAGTTGCTTCTGGTTTCAAGCCCATATATACAATATAATAAGTATAGCTTTTTTTCAAATTCACTTTAAATTAACTCCTTTTAATATATACACTAGCAGTAGTCCCTTGCATTAAATATGCTACTGTAGTATTAGTTTTATTTGCAATAATTTGGTAATCTCTCCATGTTAAGAAAAATCTCTTATGAAAAATTTTTCTTACATCTTTTTCTGACCTATTTAAAAATTCAGCCCACTGCTTATATGAATAAGGACTTGCTTTCATTACTTCACTTGCTCGCTTTAATTTATCCATATAAGGTTTATTAGGATGAATATAATAGAATTTAATATAATACCAAAAACCAAGAAGTTTATTTTTAAAATTTTTCATGGCTTCTTTTTCCATTATTCGAACGTATTTTTAAGAATTGCTTTTTTGAAGAAATTCTTCCACATTCTTTAAACAATTACTACATAAATCATAAGATTGATAATCATCCCAAATTTCGCCGCCACGTTCAAAATGTCTTTTAATTTTTAAAACCTTCATATTGAAAAGATTTGAAATAGGCATTCCGCATCTATCACAAAAACATTTAGTTGCCATCTTGTTTTTCTCCTTCGTCCATCTTAGTGTTTTCTATCTCAAGCGCACGTTCACGTAGGTCTCCAAATCCATACTCGTCTTGCCATCCTAACTCAGAAGATGCTTTCTGACAGCTTTCACACAGATAGCATGTCCACGGAGTACCATCGAAAACGCAACTGCGCTCCATCATAGCCCCTTGCTCGAATTTGCGCCCGCAACCGAAGCACACATGAGGCACTCGTGTTTTAACAACCTTTCGCCCAACAACGTCCATTGGTCATTCTCCTTCGTCCATCTTCGCATTGCAGTTGGGGGTAGTACGGCTTTTCTTGGTTTTGAACTATGCCACCAACCCCGTTATGCTTTTCGCAATTAGAATAAAAATCTTTTGAATTTTTCATTTACTAATCCTGTCTGCAATCGTACTTGCTACAAAACTATCTGGTTTAACAGTTGGTTCGTAACCAGCACCTTTCAACCATCCAACAATTTCTGGAATTACTTGACCACTTGGTCCAGCATATCCAGCATCTACATGAATTCCAATGCTAGTATACTTTTCATAGTCAAAATTCTCTTGTATAGACAAAGTTGTTAATTCATCAATTAGCTGGTCAGCATAAGCAATGCTTAATTCAGTTTCTTTGTGGATTTTAACTTTCAAGTTTAAAATAATGGGTAATTTTTGAATTTCATAGAAGAACTTACCACCTTTGCCATCGGTATAGACAGCAATGACAATGACGGCTTTTGTTTCATCTTTGTGATTTTGGCTATCAGTACCAATGACAATATGATTATGTTCTGCTACATCTGTACGGTTTCTAATATAGTCAAAAATAATTTCGGCTATTTGACGCATATTTACTCGTCCATATGTCGGACTAATCATATTATCATTCCTTTGTTTTATTTTTAATGGTGTACAATAGTGTTAATTGCTTCAACTAACTGGTTCAAATGCTCCACTGTCTTAGCAGGAAATTTATAAAGTTTACCATTGCTAAGGACTGAATTCATTTTTAATCCAGAATCAGAAGCCCACCAAAACTCTTCTTCTTTAAAAGGAGAAACATTAATGCTCTCTTCTTTGGATTCTTTGTTTTCCTTAAGCTCTTTTTTATCCTTTTTAGTAGGAGGAGTTAAATCTTCAATCTCTTCAATTTCATAATCATTTTCATTGAAGAACCAGTCAGCAGTACACTTTGCTTCAAAGCGTGTCTTAAAAGGACGAGCATCTTCCTTCTTACCAAAAGTACATTCATCATAATGCAAACCAAAAGCACTACAATAATAATTTTGTCCATCTTTAGGAAGGTTATGTCTTACATTAGATTTGACACGAATAATGTAAAGTTTACTTGACTTATTCTTTTCTTTGAGATTTTCATTCAACAAAGTGCCACATACAGGGCAATAATTAGCATGGACATAAAAATCACCATGGTCAATAAGATTCTTTTTACTTGTAGCGTTAATAGTGAATCTATAATTCTCACACCACTTGCACATATAGAAAAGACTCCTTTCAGTCTAATTTACTATTGATAGTATAAACCAAAAGGAGTCTGTTGTCAAGAGCTTTATTTAATTTTCTTTTGTTTTCTTATTTCACTTTGAATCTTAAACCAATAAATTACTGCCATAACAAGAGCAATAGGCCAGCAAAAAATCAAAGTTAAATAATGCAACAAGGTTACTTCTTTATCATTTTTATTAGCAGGACAATTATAAACATTATATGTTACGGCAAACCCGCATAAAAGATAAAGAGCAAAACCTATTAGAGATACATCATTCAATCTCATTAACAAGCTCCTTTACAAAGGAATAAAAAAGAACTGTGGTACAAAATTTGTTTTTGGAGGAAACAAACACGAACAAAATACGAAAAAGGAGGTGGCCTTATTAGCAAATCCAGTCTATTATAAGGAGGTAAATTGTACCACAGTTCTTATTATTATATTAACATACTCTTTCGAGTTTGTCAACTACTTAATAATTACTTTTTAAGAAGCATCTGATGAGAATAAAGAATCTGCATCTTTTCAACTACAGATAAGCTTCTGTTATAATCATCATCATTGTCAGCCAAACGCATTGCGAATTGATAGTCAAGGTTGTTTATGATTTCTTCCGTCAATACTTGACCATAACTCATGTTTAAGCATTGATAAATTTCTTTACTATTAATACGATATGCGTCTAACATAGCGTTGATATAAGCCATTGTAGAGATATTTTTATCATCAATAAAGCCAAGTATTTTCTCATAGTAGGGAAAAGTAATTGCAAGCTTTTTGATTAACTTGTTTAAAACATTGAGATTAATGCCTTCTTTTTTGCAGATGGCTTTTAAATAATCACAAGCGTAGCCATTAAGAATGTCAAGGCTCCAATATCTATCTTCTTTTCGGTTATCATAAACTTCTTTTGGATTAACAAACCCCGTTAAGATAATAGCTTTTCCTACAATTTTACCATTGTCAAGTTTAGTTTTACCATAGCAATTTGCCAAATCTTTTTTATTAATTAAAAGTTTTGCTTTAGCAACAACAGTTAATTTAACAGCAACATTATACCCATAATTATCAACAACAAATGCATCATAAGAAATGTAATTATACCAAGTTAAAACATCTTTTACAGTTAAACAAGCATGAAAACCATTGCCACAGTAATCAATTTTACTAAATTCTCCTTCTTCTGGTAAAGAATAGACTCTGTTAAGTTCGTATGCAAAGTTTTGATTAGGACCTACATATTCTACTTTGTCATTAGAAACATAATAGGTCTTATAAAGAGCTTTGTAACAATCAATCCATTCCCAATCTTCTCCAACAGGAAAAGGTACATCTTCCATTTTTTCATATCCCCAAGTACGATTGTTGATAACTGTATGATTAGGAAGATTATTCGTGTAAGATTCGCTGGAAGATTCTTCAAAATCTACACCAGATGCAGGGTAAGATTCATATTCGATAGGATTGTTTTCGACAGGATTGTTTTTTTTAAACTTATTAAAAAACATATTTTATTCCCCTTCCTTAAAATCTATAAAATTTGCGAGGAGTGATATTTTTCTCCATTTTTTCAATTAGCTCCCTAGATTTCCTAACTGCTTCATCCATTCTTGCGTTAAATTCATCACGACAAATAGGCTGAAAATGGTCAAAATTTTTCGGATAATTTAAAAGGAAAAACAAATCAATGTCCTCATTATAATAAGGAGCTACATCAATTTCTGAATCTGTATAACAACCATAAGGTGTTTCATCTTCAAAATTGTTAATCTCAATACAACCCCATGAAGAAGAATAGTTAACCTCACATCTTCCTTCTAACAACTTGGGAGGTTGAACAATCATAATATAATGTCCCCGATGAATATAACAATTCCCAATCAGCTTTGGAGCGAGTTCTTTCATAATATATTCATCATAAGATTTTCTTGTGAGATTATTTAAATCCTTGTTAATCTCAGAAAGTTCTTTCTTCTTATTTTCGAGAACCGTCTTCCATTCTTTCTTCTTATTTTCCAGTGATGTCTTCCAGAAATTTTCCATGTTACACCTCTATTATAAAAATAATAATCTCATAATCAATATTAAATTAATTATGAGACCTTTTATTAAATTAGCTAATCCAATAAATTGCGAAGACTTAGAAGTTATTCCCCGTTACATTACTTCCTGCACTCATTGAAACTTTCCTGTTTGCGGCTACCCATTTTGACGGACAAGTGTTTATAAGTCTTCTGTAAAACTGCGAACAACCTACCCGTAGGTTATTCAAATACGATAATAAGCGCTCCGACCCCCATCGGATTCTTATTAAAGGTGAGGAATAGACTACGTTCACCTCACTATGAGCCTCTGGTCCTAGCATTTTGACGATGCCACGCTCTTTGTCCAACATCTTTAGTTGGCAATCAACCTACGCCACCGAGCAAGAATTCGGAGGGTAGGATTTTGTGATTCTTGCTGCGCTCTTGTCTAACATCTATAATTAGAAGTTAAACATTAACCTACACTACCGAGCAAGAATTCGGAAGGTAGGATTTCGTGATTCTTGCAAGAATTTTCCACCCTTAATTTTCAGGTGGAGAGCTTGCCGCTCTTAGTATCTTCATAGTTCCTATTCCTACGAAGGGTGCTTCCGACAGCATAAATCATCTTATACATGTCTAAGAAGTCATTGCATCTCAGCTATTATTGAATATTCAATTGTGTGTCTTACAGTCAAGAATGTGATTTGTCTATCAGGCCTGTGTAGTGCAAATCAGTGGGAATCTCTTCCGCACTTTTTTCATCCTTTCCCTTGGGACAATCTTAATATACCATAAGATTAGTTTCCTGTCAAGGGTTTATTATTTTTTTCTTGAAGAGTTTTTACCAACTCTTCATAGGATTCAATAAGTTCTTTTTGTGCTTCTGCTTTTTCCTCTAAAGATTTAATAAGACCTTCTTTAGCCTCATCTAAATTTTTATGAGTTTCTTCGGCTTCTGTAAAAGCCTTTGAATAAGCATGGATACCACCAATAATAGTTCCTGCTAAAAAGAAAATTGCTAAAACTCCGATAGCAAGAATGATGCACAAAGCAACTTGAGTAGTGTTCATTTTCTTTTACTAACCTCCATTAATTTATTTTCAGGTTCAATTCTAAATTGACCCGCTTCCCAATCAAAGCCCATGCCTACTGAGCGAACTTTTGTATAAGGTCTACTTCCCACGGTGTTTCTGGAATCTTCTACACTAATTACTACTAATGAGTTTTTATACAGTTCCCAATTCGCACCGTTTGCTACATCATTGAGAATATCTCTAAGTCGTTCAATTGTCATTTTAATCTCCTTTTTTATCTTTTGGATATAGTTTTAAAAAATGTATTCCAATCATAAACAAACAGCCACTAATAAATAAACAGAAAGGGGTTAGAATTGTTCCAATAGAATGGTCTAACCCTGCAATTCCTATTATAGTGCTAAAATAAAAACAAAATAGGCTGTAAACTAAATTAATATTAAACAAATCCATTAAACAATCCAGAAATGTACAATATCTTTATATGGAGAGGTCCAACTATCTTTTGTAAAATTAGTCCAATCTAAAATACATCGGGTAAAGAAACTCTTGCATCCATTAATTGTTCCCCATCCATTAGGAGATTCATACTGTTTATATTTATTTGGGAATCTTTCAAGCTCTTCTAAACCGTGAATAATAAAAGGAATAACATCTTTTACAAGACCATTATCTTCTTCATTTTTCCACTCCAAGCTTGTAGATTTCTAAATCATTTCACGCAAATTGTAAGTAATATTTGCTTCACAGTTTCCAACATCAGCCCAAAGTTTAGGATTATCCTTACATTGGACTCTGTAACTAATATCGTAGCTCATTTTATCACTCCTTGCTATTCTAAATCTATATGACCAACATATACAAATTCAGCAACATCATCAATATCAGTAATATAACTATCATTAATTTTCTTAATTTTTGTATCGTTTTGAATTATCCATAAATCACCGAAAAAAGGGTTGTAATAGATATCGCCATTAACAAATTCTTTTTCACCAATCTTAATCATCATTTTCATTCATTATATCATCCCATGACTTTACCCAACTTTGATAATCTTTGACAAAACTATCGTAATAATTTTGTGCAGTTAATCCTTTATACGTTTTATTATAAAGCTCATAAAATTTTCTATTGTTGTTTTCCCATGCTTGACAAAATTCCATTAAGGGAACTTCATCTTCTTCAAATCCAAGTACTTGAAAACATCTTTCTAAAGCACTTTCATAGTAATCACTAATATAATAACTTCCATCTTTTTCTCTTTGAGAACAATGATGGAATTGAGCAATCATTTTAAAGATAGCATCTTTGGCTCTGAGCAAATCTATGTTTTTGTTTTCAGTCATTCGTTTTGTCCTCTTTGTACTCATCTGGCAGGAAACTGAAAATATGAGCAATTACATCAACTGTCCATCTATTACCTAATGCCTTTCTTGCTGCACTATCTGGAATCATATTAAGAAAATCATCAGGAACAGTCTGTAAACGACACATTTCTTTTGTAGTGTAATATCTAAAAGGCAAATTATTTTTAAAAGCATCTGGATGTCTACCAATAGAAAGTGGCGTAAGAACATTATCCTTGTCTACAGTAGTGAGACAATTTGATTTGTCTGTGTTTGTAGCACGGACTTCAAGACATTGTGTAATAGGAATTGTTTTGTCAGTATCTTTTCTATGACCATTTTTATCTAATCTGCGACCAACAATAGTGGCTTTGTTTAATCTGCGCCCTCTAATTGCCGCAGGATTAGGAAATTCAATATCTTCAAGAATATCTTCCAGAGTAATGTTTTTATCTTCGGGAAGTGTTACATTAGGGATATTAGTCCAATAAAGTCTACGTCTGTTCTGTGCTGAAACAAGAGAAGAATTAATTTCAATGGGTTCTACTCCAAGAATATTTGTAATAATATCTTCCCATTCTTTTTTCATAATTACATTTTCAAGTAAAAAATATTTTGGTTGGACTTCTTTTATTGCACGAGCATATTCATAAAACAATTTACTTTGAGAACCTTTTAATCCTTGACCATTACCAGCCATGCTCAAATTTGTACAAGGAGAACCCCCAATAAGTAAATCAATTTTACCTTTGTATTTGGTAAAATCTTCTATAGTTACATCTCCATGCTGAACTACATCAGGGAAATTTGTTTCTGTGGCTTTAATTGCGTTCTTTTCAATTTCATAAGCATCATAAGAATCAATCTTAATTCCAGCTCTCTCAAGTGCCAGATGACCGCAACAAATACCATCAAACAAAGATAAAACTCTCATTATCCGTAAAAGCCTCCATCGGGCGGGTCTCTTCTATAATTAGGACAAGGTATATCATTTAGAGGGTTTCTAAAACAGTCTATTCCCCAACTATGAATACAATTACTACACCAAGCAGGTTGAAGATGATAATTAGAAATAGAAGGATTTTTAGGCTCTTCTGGTATAACAGGTGCTTTTTTAGGAGTAGTAGTATTTGGGTCAGGTTGAACATTCATATCTTTCATAAGTTCTTCCTTTTCAGCTTTCTCAAAAGCATCCATGGCTGAATTAAGAAAGTCAAGAGTATGCTCATCATAACCTAAAATCTTAAGCTCTTTGATTAAATCTTCATTGCCAATTTTCTTTAAAACATTTGGAAAAGCATAAAGTAAAACTTGAACACGACCAAATTCTTTACGCCATTCATTATACTCTTTTACAGTCATTAATAATACCTCGTCTTTCTACCTCAAATTTAAGTTCGCTTACCGCTACTGTAACTGGCATAGATACGAAATGGTCATAATAATCTACTGCCTTAGAAAAATAGCTTCCGTACTTAATAGACCAATTCTCTTTGTTTTTTGGAGGATTCTTTTTTTCAATTTCTTTAAGCTCTGAACAAGCCGACCAAAGTTCCGCATTAGTTAAATTACGAAAATAGCCCATAATAATACACCTTTCACTTAATATAATTGTGATTGTATATAAAGAATAACACAATTTTCCTTGTTTGTCAATAGAAAACAATAAAAAAAGAGAGGGAATTACCCCTCTCTTAATTTATTTTTTAACTTAGGCAAAAGCCTTAGTTTCAACAGCGTCATAACGCTTAGTCAGAAGAACATCCATAAGCGCATCCCAAGGATTAGTCTTACCAGACATTACCATCTTAAGCGTATTTACACTGAAACCACTAACCATAATGCCATAATCATTCTTGGTCATGGGAAGACCGTTACCAGTAGTACCGTTTCCACATACATTCCAATAAATAATCATAGGCATTGCATATCCAGCGTTCTTGTACTTCTGCTCAATGGACTTAAGGAAAGCAGGAGCTTCCTTAGCAGTAGCACGAGTGCTGTTATAACCCCAATAACCATAACCACTGCCAGTGCTAACATTACGGATATTTACCATAGAATCCCAACCACCATCACTGATAATCAGAATATTCTTAGGCAAATCACTCTGAGGAGAATGATTCTTAATTGCAGTATCAAGAATCAGGTCAAATACTGCTTCAAGGTTGGTATTAGCAACCTCACTATGACGAGCAGCTTCTCTAAGATTTGCACGCAAAGAGTCATGATTAACATTAACCATCTGAGGACGTGCAGAGAAAGTAATGTAACGACCCTTGTATGCACCCTTAGCACGCTCTGCAAAGTAAATTGCAAGAGAGTTAGCAACCTCAAGAGCAGTCATACGAGTACGACCCACGGTAGCACACATAGAACCAGAGCCATCGGCAACAACAATAGTGGAACTATCATCAGTTACAAGATTGGGAAGAGCCTTCCACATGCCTTCAAGGGCGGCATCATAAGAATGAGGAGAAGTACCCCAATCATTCTCGCAATACTTGTGAACAATGTCACAAGGATTAGATACGGAAGAATTAATCTTTGCCTCGCCCTTAGTAAGAGCGTTCAGATAGGCACGACGGCGCTCCTCATCATTACGAAGGAAAGCCTTGTTGTAATTAAGGTTTGCCTTAGAGGGAACAGTCTCATAATCAATGCTCTGCCAATTCTGAGAAGACATCTTACGCTCAACAACGTCAAGGTGCTTGCGAAGAGCAGACAGACCCTTGCGATACTCACGCTCAGTCAGACCGAGCATATCCATAGTCTTAAGACCACGCTTACGAGTATCATGGCTGTGAGAAGAAGCACTATCAAGCCACTTCGCCATAAGGCTAATGGACTTGCCCTTCTTCATATTAGCCATATCTTCCTTCCACTGCTTACGAATCAGTTCACGAACAACAGGCTTAGTAGTAGGATTATCCATGACAACATAGATATAATCCCAACGAGAATACTCAGGAATCATAGGAATCAGGTTCGCCACAATCTGAGCACCACCATTGTTCATCATATCCTTAAGGCAAATCTGGAAGAGACGGCGCTCACCCTGACCCTCACGGATATCGCCAGCATAGAACAGCCAACGAATAGCGAGACGAGGATTCTCACAATAAGCTGCACGGAACTTCTTCACAATATCACCATCGGGCAGGCTACGAAGAGCGGTAATGGAAGTATTGATATCAAGAAGAGCAGAACCAGAAGACTTGTAAGCAATAGCTCCATTAGAGGTGTACTGCTTATCAGCAGGAAGAGTAGGAACTGCAACCTGAGTGTAATAGCCCTTGGCGGTATTCTCAACCTTGTCCATGAAAGAAGCCTTACGGCTAACTCGGTTGGACTTAGTAACAGACTTTTCAGGCTTAGGAGCCCAAGCCTTAGTGTTATTCTTCTTGTTAGGATTGTTGTAGTTATACATAATTTTCTCCTTTTCTAAAGGACTAGACTCTTTTTGTCCTTTTTTCAAAATAAAAGTTTTTTGTAGTTTGCTGTGAGAGTCTAACTACTTATGACAATAGATACTATAACAGATGTATCTTAGTTTGTCAAGAGGTTATTAGAATTATTTTCGTCTTTTCCTAATTTTTTTTCGAAATTGTTTATAAAAAGCTGTTTAGCATTTTGAGCTTTATAGCAAATATCATTAGTAATAGCATCTTCTATTCCTTGAAACAATGAAACAAGGGGACATAAAAGTTCTCTTTCATCTTCATTATCTGCTAAAGCATCTCTGCTCTTTGCGATAGAAGTAAGCTCTCTTATAATAATATCTTTTGTTTTAAATTCTAATTTTGTAGTAATTTCACCATCAGATTTATCAGTAAGTTTTTCAAATTGCTCTTTAGATAGATATTTTTTATTTATTGTTACCCAAACCTAAATTTCTCCGTTGGTATCTACTAAAATTGGAATATCTGTCCTATCTTCTGCTCGGTTTGCTAATTTTCTTATCCAAGTCTAATAAGCTTTCTATCCTTCTTGAGTCTAAAGCCATTTAATATCAACCATATTATACCCTCTTATACCCAATTATACCCTTATTCAGATTTTAAAACAGAAATTTTAATTCCACCTTCCTCGAATTCATACTTAGCACGAGGAATTTTTACTTTTAAAGTGCCAGTTTCTTCATTAGAATCCTGACTTACAATAGGTAGAGTAAAATTTAAATTAACTGTATCATCGAAATTTTTCTCCATATTAAATTCTTTTGGTTCAAATTTAATAAACATTTTAGATTTTTCTGAACGAGAAAAATTTAAACTGAAATCAGAGATAGGGTTCAACTGAACAGAATTATGCTTCAAGCACGCAGTTAAACCACAATATCCTCTAATATTGGCATATTCACAGGAAATGCCTTTTTCATTACAATATCCTTTAACGGGACAATAATCTCCTGTGTTATTCATTATTAATTCCCCTTAAAGTAATATTCGAAATGCTCTCTATCCCAAAGAGGATGTTTAACATTTTTTTCAGTATGCCAATCATAATATTCACCATTTTCATCTACATCAGCAACATAACAATCATCATCGGGTTCACAACCATTATCATTGCCAGTATAAATACAACTTTTGGGGTCAAAAAGAAAACGCTTTAACTTGTCATCATCTTCAAGAATTTCATTAATGAAGGGAACAAGTTCTCCTGCATGGTCTACAGAACCGCTACAATTCCAAAATTCCCAATCACTATATTTACTTTTCTCTCTTTTATAGGTGGGGACGAAAATTTTAATCTTAAAATCTTCTTCAAGTTTACGCTTAAAATCTTTTGCTTGAGCAAACATATCACAATTAAGCATGGCAGTGTAAAGATAAGAAGCTTTATCTTCGGTGGAAGAGTAACAACGTCTGTCCCAACCATAATCTTCATCTGCATTAAAATTTAAATAAGTTGGAATATGTTCTGGACCATAATTATCCTTTGAAATAACAAGAGAATGACAAGAACTTGAATTAGTTTCAAATACGTTCTTACGAATTTGTTTCATCGTTTTTCTCCTTCCAACTCCATATAAAAGAATAGGCAGATTTAAGTTGTTTATTACAACATTTACGAATCGTTCCTCTATTATATGTAGTATTTAATTCTATTTGTGCTAAATTATTCCAAATTTTAATAATATTATTTTCCAAATCTTTTTGAACAATCGCTCTTTTGTCACCTCTACATTTTTGACAACCATGACCTTTAGTTCTGTTCGCTATTACGGCTTGTTGCTCAAATCCACATAAATGACATTTCCACCATACAGCAATATTACTATTAGGAGCATAACATTCGGGGCCTTTTAAATTTTTCTCAAAATCCCAATCTAACAACAAATCATTTTGTAAAGAATATAAATCATTGTAGTTTTTAATCTTTTTTTGATTGCAACAATAAGGACAATTATGTTTTCTTTTTGTCCTTGAATCTATTGAAGCTAACCAAGAATGTCCCTGCTTACATTTCCACCAAACTTTTTTGCCCGATTTTGGAAAAAACATTTCTGGCTTTAAATCGCCATTTTTATTATAATCCCATTCTTTTGATATTTCAGGAAAGCATTTAGCTAAATTATTTTCTTTTTTTAAAGTAATATATTGATTATAAATTTCAATTTTGTCTTCAGATAAATTAATATTTAAAGACGGAAGTTTGCAAAAAGACAATATTTTTTGTAAAAGATTAGAGAAATTTTTGTCAGGATTACCTTCTATTACTAATTTTCTAGAACTTTCTTCAATACGAATTTTTTTAATTTGATAATTTTCTTTTATATTAATAAATATTAATCCATGTGATTGAAAATATTGTTCTTTTTTTTGAGAATTTTTATTTCTATGCCAATATTCTCCATCATATTCTATCCGAATTTTTAATTCAGGTAAATATAAATCTACCTCGAAGCCAAATTCTTGAAAACGGTTAATACAAGTAGTTAATTGTTTTAAGTAATATACTAAAGCTTGCTCATAAAAACTTGTTTGAGATTCTTTAGCACAAATTGGGCAAGGAGTTTTACTTTTGTTTCTGTTACAAATTTTTTGAGAAAAAGAATGCCCTAATTCACATAACCACCAAGCTTCTTTTTCGCTTCCAAGCGTTATTTTAAAGGGGTCTAAATTTGTGTTTTTCTAAAAATCCCACTGTCCAATTAGTCTGGAATTAGCTACACTTGGCAAATTAATTTTCATTTAAATCCCTCAAAAATTGATACATTTCGGTAACGGTTTTATTATTAATATCATAACGATGATTAATATCACAAGAGTTACAAGCAAATTGCATTTCTACTGCATCAATGTACATAGAAGCACTAGACATATTATCATAGTCTTCACCCATATACATAGTATTCCAATCTTCCTCAGACATAAGACGCTTAGGCTCAAGCTGTTTAATAGCAAGATTGTCAAAACTAATAACAGAGAACCACTTTTCATCAATCATGCGACCAAGATTGTCATAGATTGCCTTCTGCTTATTTGCTACAAGTTCCTTAGCCCAATCTTCCTTAACATACTCTTCACCACGACGAACTGTCTTGTAGCCAAGAATAAGAATCTTAAGCCCACGATTCTTAAGAGCGCGAAGAGTATCCATCGTTACAATGCCATTAATAACATGGAGAACAAGATTAGAATACTTAGAAATAGTCTTAAGAAACTGCGGTTGAAGGGGGTCAACAAGAGAGACACCAATACCATAGATAAGCTTTTCGCTAACAAGCTGTTCAATAAGCTCCTGATTCTTCATGAAAGCGAACTGATGAACAGTCATATTAGGAATAAGATTCAATTCCTTACACTTGCGAAGGAAAGGAATCAAGTCAGGATGAGAAAGGGGGTCTCCACCTCCAATTGCAAGCTCTGTGTATTCATGGAAACTTTCAAGAACCTTGATACCCTGTTCACCAAGAATATCGCCATGCTTACCATCTTTAGTGCTATTTTCATGGCAATTACTCACCAAAATATTCTCGGCAAAATAATTATGATTATCTTTTACTTCAATATTATAAACTTTTCCATTATAAGGAATTCTTTCAATAGAATTAATTTTCATTTTCATTTTCCTTATTATCTAAAATATGTCTTTTATGAAATTTAGGGTCTACTTTGTCATGACAGGATTCACACACTACTAATCCAATATCATGAGAATTATGATAATCTACAATAGCTTTTTCAAGTTTTAAATAATCTTCTGACATATATTCAATTTCTTGACCATTTAATCCCAATTCTTTTAGGAATCTTTCGAATATTTCTATGAAAGGTTCTTTATGATGAACTTGTAAATATCCCCGTCTAGCACCACAAACTTCACAAGTATAATCAGTTCTTTCAAAGTTTGCTTTTTTCCAATCTATTAAACGAATTCGGATATAATTCTATAAAGAACGTGTTCCTTTAAAGCTTTTTCTTTCTTTTCCTCGGGGATATTTTAACTCACCTGACGCTAAACGCTTTTTCATAGTTTCTTGCATTTTAGCTTTACTGTTAGGATTTTTCATTGGATTATCTTTTTTCATGCGCTCAGATGTTTCTTTTCTATATTGTTCTTTGCGTATTTCTTTTTGCTGCTTTTCTTGTTCTTTTTCTTTTTCTGTCTAACAGTATTCTTCCCAAGTTAATTCCTTTTTATCACGAGCGGGATTGTTTAATTTCATTCTTAAAGAAGCTTCAAGATTATTTTTCTTTTTACATTCATCGCAAGTATATGCAGGATTGTTTTCAAGAATTTTTCGGGTTATTTTTTTAGTGACAGTTCCTAAAATTTTTCCACACTATCTACAAACAATATTCTACTAAAATTCTTTTAAAATATGCGGCTTTTCTTTTATACATTCAGGACAAAGTTCTTTACTCTATTTTTCTGTCGCCTAATATTCTTTTCCACATTTCTAACAAATACAAGTTTTGGTTTTGTTTTTATACTATATGCGATTCCACTCTTTTCGACATTCGTTATTAAAACAAACAATAGTTCTACTATCTCTTGTTTCAAATTCCTGCTAACATATTTGACACTACTTAATCATAAAACATTACCTCATCTTCGGTTGTTAAAGAACCAGCTTCTACCCAACCTCTATTAATAGTATAAATTTTATGATTCGGAGTGCAAAAAATGATTTTATCCTCAATTGTGATTTTAATTAAGTCTCCATTATAATCACGTTCATAAAGTCTAATAACAGATTTTAATTCTTTAATCTGATTTTTCAAATTATAAGAATTAACAATATCTCCAATATTTACGTTTTCAATGGGGATATCTTTTCCATCAACTTTTACTTTTGTCCCAGCAGGAAAACAAAAGCTACAACCCTGTGCGCAATTGTTAGTAATTTTATAATCACAGCACTCTGGAAAATCAGCCTTGAAAAAGTCCAAATCATTTTCACGAGTCTTGGTTCCATTGTCCAAGTCGATGGAAACCATATAGTTACCGTTCTGGTAAGTCTTAATATTGCTCATTAGTCCATTACCTCTCTTCTCATATCATCTTCATTTTCCCAAACTTCTTCAATTGCAGGATAAATAACAGAAAAAGTCATTTTGTGATTACACTTAGGACATACATACTCATAAAGGGGTGGATAAGTAGCATAAGTCATTTCACCCAGCTTCATCTCAACATCACAATCACTGCAATAAATACGATGAACCTTACGATACTTAAGAAATTCTTTCGTTACACGTTCATTATATAACTTAACTCCATTATTATTAGTCATTTTTTATTCCTTTCTGACGGCTTTTTATAAACCTTGTTATTAACTACTTCAATATATCCAAAATCCCAAGGTACTTCTCCTTGATACTCAATAATTCCATTAGCAACATATCCATTAGGTGCAAGAAAATTATCAATGAGATATTTCAACCAATCAACATAGTTGTAAAACTTTTCTGCTTCATTCCAAACAAGTTTGTTTTCATCATTAATAATCCATTTACACCAAAGACTAGCTTGAGTGTAAGGAGGATAGTTGTTGTCAATAACAGAATCATCAAATTCCTGCCCAGCAAATCCCAAACCTCCAATGAAATATTCTCCCTCTTCACCCAAATTTCCGTTATAGCAAAGATTTTTCCAGTCTGGAAACACTTCTTTAATTTTTTCATTATCTCGCTTCATACGGCGAGTATAACTAAATTTATTAATGTACTCTTTAAGTTCAGAAGAAACAGGTCTATCAAAAGAAATTGCTCCATTAAATTCAGTAGTATACCCCATAATTAATTCCCCTTTTTAGTGTTCAACACGTGGATTATCCTCCATATACTTCTTTACTTTGTCACCATCATAGCGAGAGGGACAAGCATTACAAAGGTAAGAATCATAATATTCACAAGCATGAACCTCTTCCTGAGACTTAGGAGCAGACTCACAATTCAGGTGGTCATATGCACAATAAATCTTCATTTTTATTCGTTTCCTTTCTCTCGAATAATATAGATATCGTTTCCTTTATCTTCAAGAATCTCATAATTCTTTATAAAATCTAAAGGAACTTCTTCTTTTAATTGTACCATATATCTTTCTTCATAGGTTGGAAAGAAAGCCTCCTTAAACATCTTACCAGCAACCAAACTAAGTGAAATAACACCTATAGCACTAACAAGAGCTAACCAACCAAATTTGTTTTTAACACAGTAGCCAAAGCAATAAAATACAACTAAGGCGAAACCTATAAAAAGAATCCCAACAAAAATTAGTTCGTCAAATTCAGGAGATGTTCTGACCATTTCGGAAGTTAAAACTTCAACACCATCAATCATCTGTATTCCTCTCTTTAATTATATAGACATTATTATCTTTTCGTTCTACAATATCATATTTGTCAATAAACTCAGAAGAAATTTTATCGTCTAACTGAACAAGATATCGCTCTTCATATCTTGGATTAAAGGCATCATTGAAACAAATAAAAGAAACAATACCTAAACAAAGACCCATAGATAAACAAAAGAAAAATGCGACCCATGCTTCTTCTTTCTTAACCCAAGAAATTGATACAATAATTGCAACAATACAACCTAGTGCTGCAATAATAGCAGGAATTAAATTACTTAAAAAACCACCAGAAATACAAATAGTTTCAGTAGTAATTAGATTAACACCATCAATCATCTTTGTCAGCCCTTTCTTTTAATGTGTAAATTTTTCCTTCTCTGGAAATGACATAATTTTCTTCAAGTTTTTCATAATCGGTTAAAGAAAAATGGTCGGGGTCAGTAAATCTAACTTCATAAGAAATAATTTCAACTGGATGCTTCATTGCATAAACATTGAATCCTGCAATCCCGCAAAAAATAATTGTTGCTGCAATAATAGCACCAAATCCATCCATTGACCCGCATCTTTTAATCCAATCTGCAATAAAAACGCATATACAAGCAATTCCACAAAGCACAACAATAATAGAACAAATAAGAACAAAAAGGTCTCCATCCTTTGTAGTTACAACTGTATTAAGAATTTCAATAGCTGGATTATTTTCAATTGACATTTTCTTTCTCCCTAATTACATAAGTGTTATCTTTTTCATTGTATTCAAGAACTTTATATTTTTTAGTAAATTCATTGTAGCTAACTTCATCGGAAATTGTTACGGTATACTTTGTGTTATAAACTGGATTGAAAAAACAATCATTAAGAGCTTTGCTTACAATAACAGAAGAAAAGAATAAGCAAACTCCTAAAATAACAATATTTAAACTGTTAAAAACAATTTTAAAGAGTTTGTGCGAAGTAGATTTTGTAATTTCAAAACCAGCTTTTAGAAGTTGGATTGAACAAAACATTAAAACACAAGCAATTCCACAAATAAAAATAAAAAGAGGAACATCTACATCTTTAGTTACTTCTGTACTAATAATATTAATTCCTTCGAGCATAATTACATCTCCTTTCGAGTAATTAAATTATACCGCACAAAAACAAATAAGTCAAGGAGTTAATAAAAAATATTCTCCTTGACTTATTAAAATTTTTAATTATTTAATTATATCCATAAGCACAAGTAATAACAAGCTTGTCTCCACTAGGGGAAGTATAATGAGAAGTTTCAGTTTCAAGACCTTCGTTATTACAATTTTGCATGAATTCTTGATAGGTTAACCCATCCTCTTCAAAAGAAAGGCTTTTTTCCTGTCTGCGTTGCTGGGCAATATAATTATAAGTATACTCGTCTCTTTCTGCCTCTGTGAGTTCAGACCAGTCTTTATAGTACTTCCCTTTATATGTGTTATATCTTTCTTCGGCTTCTACTTTATCTTGCTTAGTAATATTAATGGAGTTTTTAATAAAAGTTTCATTCCATTTGTTAAAAAGCATTTTACCTTCTTGCCATTTTTTATACTCATCCTCGGTACAAATGGCAAGGGTATGAGTAGAAGAAGAATTCGTTTCAAATACATTTTTACGAATTTGCTTCATTTAATTTACCTCTTTTAAAATTTTAGCTTCTACCAATTTACTCATTTGATTTTCATATTTCTTAATAATCATATCAAGAAAAGGAAAACTATGTCCGCTATCTTGAGCTCTGAAAAAAGCATAGTATGGTTGACCAAAATCATCATCAATGACTTCAAGATTATCAAAATCATTCCAAGATTTAAGGTCATAAATGTCAATCGCTACATCAAAACTAAATTCATACGAAATTCTTTCTTTTTCGGAGTTAAAAAGACAAAAATGATAAGTCATCCAATAATGACTCAACTTTTCAGGTTCTCTCCAAAACCCCTTTTTGAACCCTGTATTAGTAAGGAGACTAATTTGTTCCCCTGTAGTCAAAGAAAGAAAATAATCAGATAATTCATAGCGCTTCATTTTGTGCTTAGTCCTCATGTTTGGAGTCTGCATCTTTTTTCTCCTTTTCCAGTCGAGCTAAATATTGCTCACGCCATTTTGCTTCGGATTCTTCATAGCTATCGTGAATAATTTTTTTTACATCAACCAAACCAGAATCTTTAATATTAGACCATACGCAATACTCGTCTCCATCCACAACTACAATATATTTCTTATTAGTTAAAAATTCCTCAAGAGATACATTATAATACTTAAGCCATCCCTCAATTTGATAGTCATCAGTACCACCATAGTTAGGAATGGGGTCATCTGTTTCTACATAATCTTTAACTTCTGAATCCCAAACATAATCTTTGGTGTCAAATTCAAAGTCTACAAATCCATCCACATACTTGCAACAAAGTTCTCTACACTGGTCTACAAGATTGCCATTAGAAGATGCAATAGCATATCTCAGCTTATCCTTAAAAGTCACAAGCATGTCAAAAGGAGAGCGATAAAATTCAAGAGAAGACTCCCACAATCTTACGATACCATCAGTCATATAAAAATTTTTATTAATTTCTTCTCTGGTATAGTGCTCATTGTCAGTCGTAATTACAAGAGAATGACTTGAGCTACTGTTAGTTTCAAAAACATTACGTCTAATCTGTTTCATATTATCTCCTTAAAATCCAGTCTGAACACTTTTGAAATTCAAGGTATTGCTGACACCTTCAACCTCTGCAACAATATCATCATATTCTTCGCCATCATAAGTGTACTTGCCATTATTCTTCTTGTTGACACGAATATGTCCGTCAAAGTTTTTAATAATAGTAGCACAGTGCTTGGGAAGGTCAAGATTGGGGTTGTATTCAAGAACTTCGCTCATAAGGAAAATACCAACCTGACCAGAATCAGCACAGAACTCTCCAAGTTTTTCCTTAGTTAAACTATTATAAGTAGTGCAAGACCAATCACCATAAATAGTGTCGCAAACAATAGAGGTTTTAATACCAAGTTCCATCATGGCTCCTCCACAGCAACACTTTTCCCAGTCATCTTCCTGTTCTTTTTCCCACTTTGTTACAGCTTCGTTGTAAGCTTTGTTTTCAGCTTCGTAAGTGGGAGAAAAAGAAACCCTATGGATGTTAGGGTCACTAGTATGCTCTCCATTCTGCCAATCACGATAAGCTACAGCAATAGCATGTTCCTCCTCGGGAGAAAGAGCGCTTTTAGAAGCGGTGGCAGAAATACAGGGGTTCTTCATGTCAACCCAAGTAACATCTTCATACATATCAGGAGTAGGATAACCCTTATGCCCATTCCCAATAATCTTGTATTTAGAATAATAATCTTCCATATTAGGATAAGTCTTGTAATTCATCTTACCGTCTTCGCGGATAATATAACAAGGGTCAGTAATAAGAATATCACCGACAAAATGAACAAAGCGATTATACTGATTATAAATGTTCATAAAAAACAACTCTCCTTATTTTTTTCTATTAAGAGAATATCATAAGGAGAGGTAAATGTCAAGTATTTATTAAATTGTTTTGTTAGTTTTTTGATTTAATTACTGAAGGGAAATCTCTTCAATAATTTCAAACTGGCTCAAATCATTAGCGTCAAACTTCTTGTCCTGTTCACAATACATAATGCCTATCAGACCAAGAGTACCAAGCTGACTAGGGAGTGGTAAAATCTGATATACACGATAAATCTTTCCATCAATTGAGTTCTTCTTCTTGCACTTAAACATACAACTATTGTTATTAGACATTTATAATACTCCTTAAAATTTCACTTTTATTTTATTTTGTGTTAGTGATTGTCATTGTCGATAATCAAACTATAACATTTATTAAAAATATAATCTTCTAATGTAATTCCATCTCTTGCAAAAATATAATACATCCCATCAGAAACATAATAATCAAGACTTTGATGGTCTACATAACCATCTTCATCAGGACTAATTTTAATTCCTATAATGTGAATATCATGTTTAGAAAGAGCATACTTTACATCATCTTCAAACTTTTGGAAATCCTCAGATTTCATAACTTCTTTAATAGCTTCTTCTTTATCTTCTCTACTGCTCCAATTAATATTATAACCTTGGAAACAAGTTATCGCAGTTAAGATATATTCAAGTTTAGCTATTGCGCTATTTTCATCTAAATCAGACTCCCAACCCCATCCAAAGGCTTCAAAATTTAATTTTAGATACTTGCCGTAACCATTGTGACCATAATCTTCTTCAATATAATCATTAAGTTGTGTATAATCATAATTGTCTTTACCCTCAATACTCAATGAATGAACACTTGAAGAATTAGTCTCAAAAACATTTTTTCTAATTTGTTTCATTAATACCTCACCCGACGTAGCTGGTCAAAAATTTCAATCCGTTTATCAAAACCTAAAGACCATAACACATCTTCCATTAAACTATCCATTGCTCTATGTCCCCAACCATTTAAAAGAGTTGCATCACCTTGACATAAATCTACAATCTCTTGCGCTCTTTCGGCAAATTCTTCTGGCGTAAAAGGAACAACTGTTTTACTTTCCAATACTTCCAATCATTAAAGTCTCCAATCTTGGCTAACTTTTAGCCAGCATCATAAATCCTCGAAGGGATTTTGCCACTATCCTTTTCAGGAACATAGCCATCATCTCTATTAAATTGTACATCAGGTTCAAACAGAGGTCGGAAATCTCCATCACCATCACTATAGAAACCAATTAAAGTAGAATGTCCAATTTTTCCACAGGCTTCCATATAACGTAACATAGAAAGAAAAGAATCAATCCATCTTTCTTCCATCGTACACTTGATATTAAAAGTTTTTTCCATTTCAAAAACTCCTTGAATATTTTTGTAAATAAAGTATACCACAAAAAAATAAAGTTGTCAAGAAGTTCTAAAAACTTTTTCTTGACAACTTTATATTAAATCAATTTAAGTTACAAATCATGCTTCTTATAATAATTTTTGGGAAGATTATGAGTAGGTTCAGACCTTCCACCTTTTAACAAATTATGGAATTCTCTTTTCTTGTGTTCAGGAGTAAGATACTGGTCAATCCAAGAAAATTCAGGGTGTTCTTTCTTATATTTGAGTCTGTCATTCCAAATTTTTTGATGCCTCTTTTGACAAAAAGCATACCATTCAGAATGGCTAAGACCACTATAGTTAACTACTGAAACAGAAAGTCGAGAAGCTTTATCCAAATACTGCATAAGTTCTGTTACAGTATCAAAAGTTTTCTTGAAAGAATACTCTTGGGAAACATTACTATTATGCTTTTCTTTGTTATGACGAAGAAACTTAACTTCAAACATTTTCTTTCTCCCTAAACATATTCTCAAAATTAAGTCCATGTTTTACATAAACTAAGCCATCTTTTCCAATTACAAAATAATCCCCAAGTTCAACAAATTCCTCATATTCATCATGAGAATCATCTTCAGGTCTATAAGCAACAAAAGCATGTCTACCTTCATTATCAATGTTCTTTTCAAACCAAGTTTTATTAAACTTTTTAAAACTTTCAAGCGCCTTTTCAGAATATTTAACAATATTCTTAATTTCAACATTATGAGCTTTAAAAAACTCTACAACTTCTTCCCAATTGTCTTTTTCCCACTTTAAAGCTTCTACTTCATAAGGAATAATTTCGTAAATTTTAGTAGACATTGTATTTCCCTTTCTTTTTATCTACTCTAAAATTTCCTACACGATAAACGCTAACACGAATGTTGCCTTATCCATTTACCTTCTTACACTAAATAGAGAAGTTCCAAACCACCATCGGAAATCTTTTAGAGGATTGCTCCCACTACCTTTAAGCAAGTTTAGTTCGTCGTAGCAATCTGCGTTGGTGAAACGCTTTACAACCAAATCAATTAAATAATGCTTGCTACATCTTGTCTTAAGCCTTTTCTAGTCCGCTAAAGTGTTACCTTTAGCTTGGTTATATAATAGCACTTAACTTTTATTTTGTCAAGTACTTATTACATACTTTTCAAAAATTTTTTAAAGTCGTTGATGTGTAATTGGGTCAAACCCCTCTTGTTCAGAAATATCTAAATATCTATTATATTTTTCCTCATCTAAAGGAGTGTGTTCCATAAGATAATTGATACTCTTCTCCATTGTTTCGATTTTCTTTTCTATGTTTTCAATTTTCTCTTCGTTGGATTGAATACGCTTAATCTCCCATTTAACACCAAAAGTATAACAATACCCAATATAAACAGAGAAAGCTATTACTAAAACAATATACGATAATATACTTGTCGTATGACAAGTAGTTAAATAATGTGCTCCAATAAAAAAGTAAAAAGCATTAAGAATTAATCCTAAAATACCATGTAACTTTTTGTTGTTATCTTCCATCTTATGTATTACAACAACCCCCTTCTCTTTAACCATTCATTGATGAATACCATCAAATTGTTTTTTGCGGATGCTAAAGAATCATTCCAAGTCCATCTTGGGGGCGAAATAGAATTATAATATTTCTTATAAACCATTGCTTTAATTGACAAATGTAAATCTTTTTCTTCTTGGTCTATAGAAATTCCCTCGTTTTGAATTAAAGTAAATACAAGTCCTAAATGACTATATGTTATAATATCTTGGAGACTGTGAAGCAATTCTCCTTGCCATCTTTCCCACTGGGGCATATTTCTTTGTCTCCTTTCTTCTTACTTTGTTTTATTAATAATTTAGTTAATTGGAGGAAACCAATAATATCCTAAAATATCATCGTCCTCAGCTTTTAT
>ERZ831979.637-NODE-637-length-38918-cov-5.387850_pt1 | contig 38918 bp, 59 predicted proteins | sample MGYA00519952_ERZ831979 | MGnify/ENA primary metagenome ERZ831979 (study PRJEB31850, sample SAMEA3708723) | human gut metagenome | biome: human gut; feature: human-associated habitat; material: faeces | place: China | collected 2014 ...
CCGCAGAGGTGAGGAACCTGCCGTCTCGATCAACACTCCCATGGTATCCGCAATTATGCAGTCCGTATCAAACGATACGATGGCGATTGCGCTTGCACAGGAGGGCGGAATTTCTTTCATCTACGGCTCCCAATCCATTGAGGATCAGGCTCAGATGGTGCGCAACGTAAAGGGACATAAGGCGGGCTTTGTGAAGAGCGATTCCAACCTTCGTCCCGATGCAACGCTTAAAGACGTTCTTGAGCTTCACGAACTCACCGGGCATTCCACCGTTGCAATCACGGCGGACGGAACGGGCACGGGCAAGCTCGTCGGCATTGTTACCGATAAGGACTACCGCGTCAGCCGAATGCCTCTTGACATGAAGGTTTCCGAGTTCATGACTCCGCTCAGCCGCCTTGTTTATGCAACCGAGGATATTACCCTTAAGATTGCAAACGATATAATTTGGGATCACAAAATCAACTCCCTTCCCATTGTGGACGACAGGGGGCATCTTAAGTTTTTCGTTTTCCGCAAAGACTATGATTCCCGCAAGGCCAATCCCAACGAATTATTGGACGCTAATAAGCGCTATATGGTCGGCGCCGGTATCAATACTCGCGACTATGCCGAGCGCGTGCCGCTGCTCATCGAGGCCGGTGCCGATGTCCTGTGCATCGATTCTTCCGAGGGCTTCAGCGAGTGGCAGAAGCGCACCATCGAGTGGATCCGTGCCAACTACGGCGAGGACGTCAAGGTCGGTGCCGGTAACGTCGTCGACGCCGAGGGCTTCCGCTTCTTGGCCGACTGCGGGGCCGACTTCATCAAGGTCGGTATCGGCGGCGGTTCCATTTGCATCACTCGCGAGACCAAGGGTATCGGTCGTGGCCAGGCCACCGCGCTGATCGACGTCTGCCGCGCTCGCGACGAGTACTATGAGGAGACCGGCGTCTACGTGCCCGTGTGCTCCGACGGCGGCATCGTCTACGACTACCACATGACGCTCGCCCTTGCCATGGGCGCCGACTTTATGATGCTGGGTCGCTACTTCGCTCGCTTTGACGAGAGCCCGACCGAGCGCGTCAACGTGAACGGCCAGTACATGAAGGAGTACTGGGGCGAGGGTTCCGCGCGCGCCCGCAACTGGCAGCGCTACGACCTGGGCGGCGCCCAGAAGCTGAGCTTCGAGGAAGGTGTTGACTCCTACGTGCCCTACGCCGGCCCCCTGGCCGACGGCGTGCAGACCACCCTGTACAAGGTGAAGAGCACCATGTGCAACTGCGGCGCTCTGTCCATCCCCGAGCTGCAGCAGAAGGCCAAGTTGACCGTCGTGTCCTCCACCTCCATCGTGGAGGGCGGCAGCCATGACGTCGTGCTGAAGAACGCCACCCCCAACATCATCAACGGCTAAAGAACAAAACCCTCTCAGTCTGCTCATTTCACTCGCATCCAGCTCCCCCGAAAGGGGGAGCTTTTTCGTTGAATCGGAAAGTTTCCCTTCTCGATAAAAGCTCACCCTTCGGGAGAGCTGGCATCGCGTAAGCGATGACGGAGAGGGTTGTTCTTCAGTTCGATCGCAATCCCAGAAAATATCGCAAAACCCTTGCGCAGGCCTGCGATTGGTGTTATCATGTTAGAAACACCCTGTCAAGACAGGGCGAGGGCTTTCCGCCGGGGTTCTGTACTCCGGCCGGGAACTGGGAAGCGGCAGCGGCCCGCGGGCTGTGCCGTTGAGAAGAAGAGAGGAAACATTCATGGACGAAATCAAGGTTGTGCCTTATATTCCGGATGAGGACTACGACAACCCCGCAATGGTCGTGGATTTTTATGAATTTACGATGGCAAACTGCCTGTTCCTGCACGGATTCAAGGACACCACGCTGGTGTTTGACATGTTCTTCCGCAAGAACCCGGACAATCAGGGCTATTCCATCAGCGCCGGTCAGCGCAAGCTGACCCGCTTTCTGCTGAATTACCATTTCAACGCACAGGACATCTGGTGGCTGCGCACCAAGGGTATGAGCGAGGAATTCTGCGAGTATCTGCGCACCTACCGCTGGAAGGGCGACATGTATGCCCTGCCGGAGGGCACTGTGTGCTATCCCCATGTGCAGATGGTGCGCATTGAGTGCGATCTGGTGGGCGCCATCCTCATTGAGACCTACTTGCTGCAGACGATGAACTTCCACAGCCTCATCGCCACCAAGGCCACCCGCGTCACCGGTCTGAACACCCATACGCCCCGCAGCGTCATGGAGTTCGGCACCCGCCGTGCACAGGGCGAGAGCGCCGGCAACGATGGTGCCTATGCGGCGGTCCTGGGCGGCTGCGTGGGTACGGCCAACTGTCTGGCTGAGATGAAGTTCGGCTCGGACGTCAAGGCCGTGGGCACCGTGGCACACAGCTTCATCGAGTTCTTCCCGACGGAATTCGACGCCTTCAAGGCATTTGCTGACACCTACCCGGACTCGGTCAGCCTGCTGCTGGATACCTACAACATCATGGAGAGCGGTCTGCCCAACCTGATCAAGCTGGACGACTACCTGATCGAGAAGTACCCCAATGACCCCAACCGCCGCGTCAAGAGCGCCCGCATCGACTCCGGCGACCTGGCCCGCGGCTCCAAGCGTTTGCGCAAGGCACTGGATGCTGCCGGCAAGCCGTACATCAAGCTGGTGGCTTCCAACGGTCTGGACGAAAAGAAGATCGCCAACATGGAGCTGTATGAGCATGCCCACTTTGATTCCTACGGCGTGGGCGAGAACCTGATCACCTCCGCTTCCGACCCCGTGTTCGGCGGCGTGTACAAGCTGGTGGCTGTCAAGCAACCGGACGGCAGCTATACCCCCAAGATGAAGTGCTCGGATTCGGCCAGCAAGGCCATCATCCCCGGCAAGAAGATGCCCTGGCGTCTCTACGATGAAAACGGACAGGCCCAGTGTGACCTGATCGCCATGGACGGCGAGGTGATCGAGGCCGGCAAGCCCGTCACGATGGTCAACCTGGACTCTGACGCCATTGAGCGCACCGTTACCTTTACCCCGACGGCGGTCAAGCCGCTGCTGGTGCCGCACATCCTGGGCGGCCAGCTGGCCATGGAGCTGCCCTCCATTGCCGAGAAGAAGGCCTACATTGCAAAACAGCTCACCGAGGAGACCTGGGAGAGCGAGCTGCGCCTGGAGTGCCCGCACAAGCATTACGTCAACATGACCCCTGCCGTGGCCGAGTGCCGCGCCAGAATGTACGCAGAGCTGCACGGCGGAAAAGTGTAACGCCTTTTCTTGACAAACCGGGCAAACTATTGTACTATAGACCATGCTGATTTGTGTTCATTCGGTCGATTTGCGTTCGGTCCGATTGACATAATTTTACCTCACACCTGTTATTCCCGGCTCCCTACAGCAATATGGGGCAGCAGGGCTTTGTAAGCCGGGTATCGGTGTGCCGCTGTGGTGAAATTGGCAGACACGAGGGACTTAAAATCCCTTTCTGGAGACAGAGTACGGGTTCGACCCCCGTCGGCGGCATGAAGAAAAGCACGTTGATTCGATAAAAATCAACGTGCCTTTTGCTTTAATAACCCGTTCGGCAACCCACTTTAAAATAAAATGGTGATTATTATGAATATTTCCGAGGAAAAACGCACACAAATCTGTGCAGCACTTGCCAAGGCGCAGCAGGACATCAAACGCATACAGGCCGCAGGTGTTATGGATATCTCGGAAGTGGAGCTGGTTTACCGTGCGCTGCAGGACGTGGTGAGGGAACTCTGTGCTCTGATCGACCCATAAATGCAAAAACAGCCCCGAGGAACCGTCAGGCTCCCCGGGGCTGTTGCGATACTATGATTTTGTTGGCACTACAGAAACATCACATATAGGTCTTCTGGCTGCGCACCTGCGCTTCGATCATCGGCTTCAGGTAACTGTCGAGGTCGCCAAAGGTCTCCTTGATGAACGTGATGGTCTCCTGCGTCAGGGCTTTCTTCGCTGCGGTCAGTGCGCGGTTGTAGGCAATGCGCTGCGCGTCCTCGTCGAACTTGTCCTGTTCCTTCAGGGCATCAACGTAGGTCTGGTTGACATACTGGACAGCATTGAACACCGCGTTGGCGGCATTCTGGAGACAGGTCTGCGCAAACTTGTTGTTGATGTAGCCGTTTGCAATGCTGACACCCTTGTTCAGGCCCCAGCCAAAGATAACTGTCATTGCGGGGATGCAGGCAGTAAGAGCGACTTTCAGAAATTCATTCATAAGAGCTTATCCTTTCTGCTCGGTTTCCGAGCGCTGCTTTAAAATGTCCACAGCCTTGGTGAGCGCTGCCGGGATCGGCAGTCCCATCAAGCCCGCGTTTTCAATGATGGAAATGGTCTCGTTACAGATAAAGCCGATCACAACGGCATCCCGCACAAAGGTGGAACCCATCACGGCATCCAGCCTGCAGGCCACCAGCACGATCAGCAGAGTTGCGCCCTTGCGGCACAGACCCTTCCAGCCTGCGCGGCTTTCCAGCGTGCCGCTTTTGGTCTTGGGGCTTGCATGGAACACTCCTGCCACGAGCAGGCCGGTGATGTAATCGATGGCCATAAAGATGATGAGTGTCTGCAGCGCTGTGTCCCACCCGCCGAACACGCTGGCAAACGCAGCGCCCAACGCACCCACCGCCATGCAGAAATAATCTTTCAAAACGTCACCCCCCTTACTGCGTCCATCTGCTTTTGTTGGGCCGGGTGTCCACATGCACCCAGCCTTTGGTGCGGCCTGCCTTGACCGGGTAGCGGCCCACGCCGCCCCAACCGGGCAGCAGGCTCTCGGCGTAGGCGGCCACGTCCTCGACGGACACGCCCGCCACCTGGATGTCCGCCGCCCGGCCCAGCAGGTGCTGGCTGGATCTGGAGCCGCCGACGGCGGTGTTGTGGGTTCCGGTGCGGTAGCCGCTGGTGATCGTGATGGGCTTGCCAAAGTGCTCCCGGATGCACTGCAAAAGCACCACAAGGCTTTCGTCGATCATTACGACGTCGGAGCCGTCGCGGCAGCGGAACTCGCGTACCTTAAAGCCCGGTGCCAGCAGTTTGGCACCGTCCTTGGCAAGGCTGTATTGCTTGATCATGTTCTCACGTCCTTCCCGCCGGTCAGGCACTGGTCTTTTCGGCCAGCAGCTCGGTCAGCTCCTTATACTCGGCCTCGGTGATGCGGTTCGTGGCGTAGAAAACATCCAGCTTCTCCGCAAGTTTTGCGGTCTGGCCGCGCTCGATCATGCGCTTCAGGGTGCGATATAACATAGGTTTGTCCTCCTTATCAGTCCGTTGTGTTTGTGTCTGTGTCGTCCAGCCCCTGCTCCAGCAGGGTCAGGCGGTAGTCGGCGTCCACAGCCATGGCGTCCGTGTCCGCCTGCGCGGCCTGCGTTTCTGTCAGCAGGTCGGCAAGGGTGGGGTAGTGGTAGCCGTCAATCCAGAGTTCCAAAGGGAACACTGTTTTGTATGGATAAACAACATGAAGGATGCCGTTTGTTTGGAATGTGATTGTAAAATTGATGTCACAGTCATAAGTTGTCGTGCCACCGCGTGCAATGCTTTTTTCAGTGTTATTACCGTGGCTGTTGTACTTGCCTTTGGTAATGCATATCTTATCAACATTGCCTGGAATCTGAACATCCCAAGTTGTGAATTTGTTAGGAGACGTCACATGGGTGTTCCACACCAGTCGCGCCTCCGACTTGACCGCCACGGCGGCAGCGATCTTATCATTGAGGGTCTTGCCGCTGAGGGTGCCGTCCTCGTCCACGTCCAGATAGTCGCCCACCTTCACGCCGCCCAGCTGGTCCGCCGTAGCGGGCGGCAGGCTGTACGGCGTGCCGAATTTCGCGTCCGCCTCTGCCTTGGTATAAAAGTTCCCGCTCTCCACGCCCGCGATGGCGGCGTCCAGGGCGTGGAGCTTGGTGTGCAGCTCAGTGGACAGCTGGGTCATTATGGCCAGCGCCTGCGCCTGCAGCTGGGCCGTGGGGATGCCGGTGACGCTGTCCCGCATGACACCGCACACGTCCTCGTCCGCGCGGGTGTCGGTAAGGTCTGCGCTGGTGATGGCGGCGGTGCCGGCAGGCACAGAGAGCACCGCAAGGCCCAGTTCGTAGGTGCGGTGGTTCTGCTGGATGGCCGGGGGCTGGGGGTCTGCCGCCGGGGTGCCGGGCTTCAGCTTCAGGGCCGTGAGGTTGGCGTCGGTGTCGAATTGCAGCACCACCCGGTCCTTCCGGGGCAGGGTGGCGTCGGCCTCCGGCACCGTCAGGGCCACGGGGGCCCGGCTGCACACGCTGACCCCGGCAAAGTCGTCGTAGTTGATCCAGGCCAGGCCCGGAGCTACCGTCAGCTGCCGGGCCCCGGTGATGGTGACGGCGTAGTTGGTCTCCTTGCTGTAAACGCCGGAGGTCCGTGTGCACAGGTAGGTGGCAATGTCCTGGGCACTGTAGAGGGGGCCGTCTAGGGGATAGGTCGTAATACTCATGGTGTCCTCCTGAGGATGGGGGTGCCAATCTCGGTGGTCACCGAGGTCTCCCCCTTTTGAGATGTAAGGGTCACAGAGGTGATCCGGGCCGCTGCCTGGATCTGGGTGCCCGGCAGCCGGGCCGCCACTACCTGGCCTACGGTGACAGGGCCGGTGGGGGTGAAGCGGAAGTTTTCCAGCCGGGTGTGCTTTGCCAGCTCCTGCTGACCCAGGGCCCGGAGGCTGTCCAGGTAGGCAGCCTGGGTCTGGTTTTGCTCCTTTTTGCGGCTGGTGGCGTCCACCAGCAGTTCCCGACGGGCAGCACCCACCGCCTGGGTGGCCCCTACGGTGACAGTGCCCTCAGCCCCCACCACGGTGCACACGTTTTTATAGTCGGTGATGCTCTCGGTGTACACCAGGCCTGTCAGGTTGCCGTAGTGGGGGGCATACCGGGCATTGGGGTCCAGCTTGGGGCGGTACAGCTCGAACAGCAGCTGCTTTGCGCCGGGGGCGAACCGGAGCCGGAACCCCAGGTCCAGTTCCTGGCACACCTGCTCGACGATGCTGAGCAGGCTGCCGGGCTTGACCTCGCCGGTGTAGGTGTCGGCAAGGCCGGCCTCCTGGCCCAGGGCCAGGCCCGGCCAGTCCATGGCCTCCACCAGCTGCCGCAGGGTGGTCTCCACCCCAAAGCCCTGGAGGGTCTGGGGGTGCACTCGCTCTGCCAGCAGGCTGGTAGCATCCTTGCAGCACAGCACCAGCCGATGGTCTGCCAGCCGGGCCGAGAGAATCCGCATGAGCCGATCGGAGCCACCCAGCCACAGATAGCGGTCCGGGCGGCACAGCGCCTGCAAAGCGGTGGAGGCTTGCAGCTCCAGCTGAGCCCCCTGGACGTCGGAATAAAGGTTATACCGCTCCGTCCACACCAGGGACACCCAGCTTTCGATGCGGCCCAGCAGCTCCAGCCGACTGCTGTAGACACTGAGGCTCTTGTGGCCGGTGGTGGTCAGGGCACTGCGTTGGGTCATCTTGTATCCTCCATCACGAGCGTGGCAAAGGCCGGGCAAAAGCTCAGGGTCAGGTACAGCTTTTCCGCCCCGGCGTCGGCGGTGCGCTGCCAGGGGTGGGTGCCGTGGGGCAGGGTCCACAGGGTGGACTGCTCATCCAACAGCCCAAAGCCGTTGACTGCCTGGCCGCTGATGATCTGCTGAATCACCAGCCGCCCGGCCTCCCGGTACACCCGGAGCTGGTCGGTATCCTGCAAAGTGCACACAAACCGCAGATACTCCCCGGTCTCCGGGTCCAGGACCCCGGGGTTGGTCACGGTGCCGTGGGCCGTGAGGGTCAGGGTGAACTCCTGGGTATCCAGGCCCGGGTTGTGGACCCGGAGATAGTCGGCCTGTTCCCGGATGCCGTACTGGTGGGTGGTGTACCGGGTGGGCAGCCGGAAGGCCGGGGTCACCTGCAAGGTGGTGACGGTGGTCTCGCCCACGCTGCGCCAGAAGGGGCTGGGGCAGTACAGCTGGAAGCTGAAGGTGGGCCACAGCTGTGCTGCCGACACCGCCGGGCACCGCTGCACCTCGGCGTCGCACCAGAACTTTCCGGCCACTGTCAGCCGCCCGGTGACCCCGGGGGCAAACAAATCCCGGAGCTGCAAACGCAAGTAGGCAGCGTTCCGCAGGATGCGACCGGTGATGGTCCGGGTAACTCCGGAGATGCTGCGGCCCTCCACCGTGGCCCCGGTCTGCTGGTAGCCCTGGCTGGTCTCCAGATCCACGGGCAGGTCACCCAGCGGGGTGATGCTCCACAACACGCCCGCCTTGTAGCCAAAGGAAAAGGTCAGGCCGTTGCTGGCCTTGAAGATCGCGTCAAACACCCTGCAGCACCGCCCTTTCCTGCTCGTACTGTGCCTCGCGCATCAGGTCGGCAGCCGTCTGCGCCTTGGAATAAATGTACTGGTTGACCTCGATGTTGGGGCGCTGGGTGCGCTGCGGCAGCGGGGCACGCTTCTCGTAGTCCCACAAAGAACCGGAGGCCGTGGAGGTCGTACTGCCGGAAGTGCCGCCGGAGATGCCGGGGGTGGTCTTGCGCTTGAACGCGCCGCCGACGCCGGCCACGATGGCCGCAATGGCGGCGGTCAGGGCCACACCGGCCGCAATCATGAGCAGGGCCTGCGGGGCACCGAATCCGGTGGGAAACAGTGCCGCCGCGACGGCTTCCAGCATGCCCACAAAGGCACTGCCGATGGAGCCGATCAGGGTGCCCATGGAGGCCAGAATCTCCGGGAAGCTGGAGATCAGTCCGCCCTTCAGGCCGGTGCTGATGGCGGTGGCCGCCGCAGTGAGCGGGCCTCTCAACCCCTGAAAGATGCCGGTGAGGGTGGAGCCAAGGCCCTGCGCCTGCGTGAGCACGTCTGCAAAGCCGCTGGTCAGTCCCTTGGCGAGGTCGCCGCCCATATCCCACAGGCCGTTGGAGACGGCACTGACGCCTTTGCCCAGCAAGCCGTTGACCTGCTGGATCAGGTTCTTGCCGAAGTCGTCAATGAGCTGCTTTGCCTGCGGGGCAAGGCCGTTGTACAGGGTGGACAGCACCCATTCGCCGACAGACTGCCAGTCCTGCTTCTTCACAGCAGTCACCAGCGTGCTGAAGGTGCCCACCACGCCTTTGTGGGCCTCGTCCTGCCAGCCCTTGACAAGGCCGTCAAAGCTGTTGGCAGAGGCTTCCTTGATCTCCTCGGTGATCTGCGGGACACCATCGGCGGCAATGGTCTTGACCCGCTCCACCGTGACCAGCGCACCGTCCGCGATGTCGTTGTAGGTCTCGGTGATGACCTGTTTCTGGGTCGTGGTTTTGTCGGTCAGGGTCTCGGTGATGGTCTTGGTGCTGGTGGCAATGCCATTGACCACGGAATCCGTTGTAGATGTAACGGTCTTGGCCACGGTGGCAGCAATCTCTTCATAGGTCTTCTGGGTCTGGGCCGTGGTCTTGCCGTGGTCGGTGACATACTTGGTGACAGTCTTGTAGTTTTTCACCACGCCGTTCACCATCTCCTTGCCGGATTCGGTCACGGTGCGGGTCAGCCGGTCATACTCCTCGCTGCCCTTGCGCAGGTGCTCGGTGAGGTCGGTGGTCTGGATGGTCACCTTGCCCAGGGTGTTGGTGGTGTCGGTGTGGCCTGCGTCCTGCAGGGACCACAGCAGGGTCTCGGCGGCCTGTGCGGCGGCCTTGGTCTTTTTGGCCGCCTTGGTGGCGGCGTCCCCGGACTTGGTATAGGCCGGGACGACCACCTCCGCCATGGACTGGGCGCTGTCGGCCACGTCGGCGTTGGCGTCCGCCCAGACGGAGGACCAGTCGTTCCCGCTGGCGGTTTTAGCAATGGTGGCACCGGCGGTGGCTGCGATGGCTCCTGCACCAACCGCACCGCCTTTGCCGGTGAGGCCGTTGATAAAGCTCTGGATAAGGTTCTTGCCCCACTGCACCGCCTGCGAGGGCAGGCTCTTGATCCAGGCAAGCGCACTGGAAAAGCCGCCCTTGAAGGCGTTCAGCAGGCTGGAGCCCATGCTCTTCACGCCATTGGCCACACCGGTGAGGATGGTCTTGCCGATGTTCAGCCAGTTGATGGCCGAGATGACCGACAGCACCGCCTCCAGGATCTTTTTCCAGTTGGCCAGCAGACTGGGCACGGTCTGTACAAGACCGGCGATCAGCTGCACGATGATGGACACACCCTGCGCCAGGATCTTGGGCATGTTATCGTTGATGACCCCGCAGATGTTGATGATGATGTCGGGCACATAGGCGATCAGGTCCGGCAGGCCTGCGATCAGGCCGTTCAGCAGCTGGGTGATGAGGTTCAGGCCGGCGTCCACGAACACACCGGCGTTGGCCCGCAATTCCTCGGTGAACTGCAGCAGCTGCGGCAGGGCATTGGACAGAAAATCCGGGATGCCCTGGGTGAAGCCCTCCGCCAGCGAGGTGACCAGCTGGGTGCCGGATTGCAAAATCTCGGGCACCAGTGTATACACCAGCTCCGGGATGCCCGCCAGCACGTTGCCGATCATGGGCAGCAGGTTGCCCACAAGGAAGGTCTGGGCCGTTTCCACCAGCCCCTGCAGGGGGGCGGTGAGATCGGCACCGGTGGACCAGTCGGCCAGCACGTTCTCGGCGGCAGCTTTCATGGCCGCAAAGCTGCCGGTCAGGGTGGTGGATGCCTCCTTGGCCGTGGTGCCGGTGATGTCCATCTCCTTCTGGATGACGTGGATGGCGCTGTACATGTCGGCTAGGTTGCCCAGGTCGTAGTGCACGCCAGAGATCTTCTCGGCGTCCTTCAGCAGGCGCTGCATCTCGGCCTGCGTGCCGCCGTAGCCCAGCTTGAGGTTGTCCAGCATGGTGTAATTCTGCTTGGCAAACCCCTGATAGGCGTTCTGGATGTCCTGCATGGAGGTGCCCATCTTGTTGGAGTTGTCGGCCATGTCCACCATAGCCATGTTGGCCAGATCGGCAGCCGCCTGGGTGTCCTGGCTCACGCTGGACAGCAGGCTGGCGGCAAAGCTGGTGGTCTGCTCCATGTAGTCGTTGGCCGACAGGCCCACGGTCTTGTAGGCCTGGGCAGCGTAGGCCTTAACGGTGTCGGTGCTGTCCTTGAACAGCGTTTCCACACCGCCCAGGCTTTGCTGCAGCGCGCCGCCCAGGTTGATGGATTCCGAGATGATCTTGCCGATGCCGGCAGCCGCGATCACCTTTTTCAGGGTGCCCACCAGCTGGGCACCGAGGGACTGTCCGGCGGCGTCACCGGCTGCCGCAGGCTCCCCGCCCAGGGCTTCGGTGATCTTGCCCTGGATGCCCTCTGCCGAGGGCACGATCTGCACATACGCTTTTGCCAGCTCAATGCCGTCCGGCATGGTCATCCACCTCCTTTCAGGGCCGCAAGGGCGGCCTCAAACTCTTCCGGGCTGTCGTAGCTCTGCACGTCGGTATCGCTGTCCGCGGACAGGCCGTGCAGGTCTGCCAGCACAGAGGGCACCGTCCGGGTGTCGTTGCTCAGGCCCCACAGGATCTGCGTCAGGCGGTCGGCGGTGTAGGCTTGCAGCTCGATGTGCAGCGGCACGGTCTTGCCGCTGGCCTTCATCATGCTGCGGCTGTCCTCCGGCAGGCCGGCAGCAAGGGTAGCGGCCAGACGCAGCGGCAGGGCGCGCCAGTCCAGCACATGGTAATACTGGGCAAAATCGCAGATCAGGGCGTCCTCGTCCGATGCGATCAGTTCGGCGAGGATGCAGAGTTTTTTCCGGCCGTGAAGCTGTTCATCAGCTCGCCCAGGGCCTCCGCCACCTTGGCCACCGGCACGCGGCCGTCCGGGGTGCGCAGGTGGTCATACAGCTTCTTCCGGCCCTCTTTGCCCAGCAGGCGCAGGGTCAGGTGGCTCATGTCAAAGACGTTGCCGTCCTGCATGCCGCCCAGGGCGTCCAGAAGTTCGGCGTCGTCCAGAACGTCCTCGCTCAGCTCGATCTCAAAGCCGTCGTTCGTTTTTGCAGTGATCATGCCTGCACCTCCTTGGTCTTGGCAGCGGCCTGGGCGGCAGCAGTGCCGCCCAGAATGTACTCGTAATGGGTGTTGCCCTGGGCATCCGGCACGGCGGTCAGGGTGGTGTTGTAACCCACGGCGCTCTTGGCGTAGGTGATATCGCCCACGGCGGTGACGGCGGCATCCGGGATGACGATGCGCTTGACCGCCTTGTTCTTCATCACCATCTCAATGACCCAGCTGCAGTCCTTCTGCTCGGAGGAGTTTGCCTTGACCGTGATGCCGGTGTCCAGCGTGCCGGTGACGTTGTCGTCGCCGTACACGGACTTGAGCACCTCCACGTTCAGGGCCTCCAGCAGGGTGTACTGGAAGGTGTCCGGCTTCTCGGTCTGCTGGGTCAGCACGGTGTCGCCGCCCCAGGCGTTGGTGTTCTCGCTGGAGGGCGAGTTGCTGTTGGTCACGCCGTCCTCGGAGGCGTAGCCCAGGCACTTAAAAGCCTTGTCCAGTTCGGTCTTGGCGTCGGTGGGCAGCGGGGTGCCCAGCGGGGCACGCCAGATGGCACCGCCCACTTTGGGCTTGGCGGCGGTTACTTTGGTTGCGTCTGCCATGTGTAGTTCTCCTTTCACAGGTCAGTAATGAGTGATAGAAAAAACGGCCTGGTAGCGGGGCCGTTTGCGGGTGGTGTCCGGGAAATTGTAGTCGGTGACCGGCCTGCAGGAAATCACCTCCGGCAGGGTGTCGGCGGCCTGCATGGCCTGCACCACCCGGTGGTTCAGCCGGGCGGCCTCATAGTCTGTGCCGCCGTAGGACTGCACTGCCAGCGTGGCGGTGTAAATGCCCTCGTCGCAGCCGGAGCCGGTCTTTTCCACCACCACAAAGCGGGCGGGGGCCGAGGCAGGCACGCTGAGACGCACCGGCACATCCAGCCGCGCGGCCAGAAAGCTGCGGATGGTTTCTTCGATCATCTTTTCCTCCTGTAGCGGATGGCACGGCAGTCTTTCAGGCGCTTGTGGGTATGCACGCCCTCAATGCCGTGTGCAGTCGAGGTTGCTTTGAGCAGGGTGTTGTGGGCAGAGTTGTCGTCAACGGCCTGCGGGGTGGCGGTCTCCACCACGGCCACGGCGCGGGTGGCGGCCACATAGGCCTCGTACCCGTCGCCGCAGCGGTCTTTCACGGTGTCGGCCCGCGCCTTCAGCACGGCCTGCATCTCGGGGCTGCGCATCAGGGCACGCACCCCGGCACGGTCCAGTTCAAAGCGGACTTTACTCATCCCTTACCACCTGCACCTTCTTGTTCCAGCACAGGGGGATCATGCGTTCGATGCCCTGCACGACGCCCCCGCAGGTGCGGAAGCGCTGGCCGAAAAACTCCACCTGCACGTCGTTCCAGTCGTGGGCGTCGCCCTTGGGGATGGCCAGCGTGTAGGCCAGCCGCCGCCCGGTCAGCTGCAGTTCGGTGGTGATCTCCTCGGCGGAAGGCTCGCCCACCAGCACGTTGTGCACGGTGACCGGCGTTTCGGCGTAGACCGGGGCGTCGGCCTCGTCGGTGCCGGTCTGGGTCTTTTCGTACAGGGTGACGTCGATGCCTTTCAACATAAGTCCTCCAGCGGGCTGCGGGCCCCCAGACGGCTGCCCACGCCCAGCAGTTTCTTTTCCAGTTTGGACAGATACAGCTCACCCGAAGAGCCGCCGCTCATGGTCCAGCTCTGGCTGAAGCCCAGCGCGGTGGCGGTGCCCTGGGTGGACCCCATGGGGAAGCTGACGCCGCCGGTGCTGTCGTCCTCGCCCAGCTGGCGGCGCACCATCCGGCAGGAAACGAGCCGTTTTGCGTCCTCTCCGGCGTCCGGGTTGTAGGCGTCAATGATGATGGCCGCCTCACTCAGCAGGGCGCCGCAGCGCTCCTGTTCGTCCTTGGAGAGGGCACGGAACCCGGCTTCCACATCAAACACTTCGGCGTAGGTCATGGGAACACCTCATCAGGCTTCGGTCTTGGTCAGCTTGTTGAACACGGTGGTGTCGCAGCGGAAGCCCACCTCGATCTCGGCACGCACGGCGAACATGTTCTGCTGGAACAGGTTGATGGTGTTGGAACCGTCGGTCAGGGTGGCCTGGTCGGAAATTGCGATCTGCACGCCCTCCACGGTGCCGTACATGGCCTGCGACCAGTCACCGGCAAAGCCGACAACGTGCTTCTTGGCGGCAGTGGAATCCGCGATGTAAGCACCCTTGCTCTGCAGGGTCTTTGCGCCCAGGATCATGGGCACGGCACCCTCGGCCACGTTGTTCAGGAACAGCGGGCGGCCGGTGGTGTCCACGGCGTTCAGCAGGGCGGCCTTGCCCTTGGGGGACAGCACCCAGCCGTTCAGGATGCCGTTGTGGTCGGAGATGTCGGCGTCGGCAGCCACAAGGCCCTGATAGGCATTGGTGCCGATCTCCTGCGCGGTGCAGCCCTTCAGGGTGTCGAAGTTGGAGCCGGGCACAGTGACGCCGCCAAACACCGTGGCGTCGAACTTCTGGGCCAGTGCCAGCGGCAGACGCTTGACCAGCTCGTCATACAGGGCAGGCACATCGCGGCGGAACTGGTTGGAGAAGGGCACGATGACGGCCAGCGTGTAGGGCTGCATGACCTTGGTGGCCAGCGTGCCGCGCTTGACGGGCTTCTTGTCGGTCTCACCGACCCATGCGGCCTCCGGGTCGCCGGTGATGACCGGGATGGTCACGCCCAGGCCCGGCAGCTTGATGGAGCGGGCCAGCGCCATGACGGCGGAGCTCTCCTGCGTTTTCTGCAGGATCTCGCTGGACACCTCACCGGGCAGGGTGATGGTGGTAGTGCGGTTGATATCAGTTGCCATAGAAAAAACTCCTTTGCTGTTACTTGGTCACCTGCGCGAACCAGTCAGCAAACTGCTGGCGGGTGGAGCCGGTGGGTTTGTTGCGGACTTCGCCGCCGTCCCGGACGCTGGGATAGCCCGGCTGTGCAAACTTGAGGATGGCCTGTGCCTGTGCAGTGCAGGCTTCTTCGGTGTCGCCGGAAAGCAGTTCGGCAGGCACGCCGGTGGCGGCCGCCACCTTGCCGCGGAGGTCCCGCAGGGTGTTTGCCTTGGTCATGCTGTCCAGCTGCGCCTGCAGCTTTGCGGCCTTCTCGTTTGCCTTCTGCAGCTCGGTCTTGCCCGCTTCCTGCGCGGCATCGAACTGCTGGGCCTTGGCCTTCAGATCGTCGTAGTCGGCGTATTTGGAGCGCTCCCGGCTCAGCCGGTCGGAGATGATGGCGTTCATCTCGGCCTGCGTGAAGGTGCGCTCATTGTTCTGCTGCCCCTCGGCAGCGGGGGTGGTGGGTTCCTGATGTACAGTTTCTGCCATAGTGGTAAATTCCTTTCCTGGCTTTTCCGCAGCCGTGGCGTGTATTTGCTGTGGTTTACAGCGTGGTGCCGCCTGATGGGCTCGAACCATCGGCCCGCTGCTTACGGGGCAGCCGCTCTTCCTGCTGAGCTAAGACGGCATGAAAAAAGCACCGTGCATTTTTTGCACAGTGCTTTGAATGGCTTGGGGGGTGGGTTACGGCTTGACCTCTACGCTCGGCAGTACGTCCGTGTGGAAATAGAGCTTGTAGTGGTACGGGTCCGTATGCGTGCCGGTGATGTCCTCCACCACATACATCGTGTAGTCATTGAGATAGATGTAGTTTTTGCGGTAGGTATCGGGGCCGATCTTTACCGTACAGACCAGCTCGTTGCTCGAGTTGTTAGAGATGGACATGTAGCCCTCGGCTTCCATGATCACCTTGTCGGTGCGGGCGTTGTAGACGGTGATCTTGCGCTCACTCTCGAAGTAATCAGCCTGCTTGGAGATGTTGTAGTTGGCCTTTTCGGCTTCGCTGGAACAGCCACACAGCAGAATGGATGCGGCCAGCGCAAGGGCGAGAAGAATCTTTTTCATGATGCTTTCCTTTCTGTTTTGGGCAACAAAAAACCACGGTGCGGGTGCATCGTGGTTTGATTCTTTATTCGGAAATGATTTCAAACAGCTGCGGAGGATAGGCATATTCCTCGTGGGTTTCATCCACGATACCATACCAGCGTGTTCCTTTTTCTGTTGGCTTCAGAACTCTGGCATCGTAGACTTTCCCATTGCGCAATGCAATCGGGTCATCCTTGCCAATGAACTTGACCTTAATCATGTCATTCGTCTTCATCATCGTAATAGAACCAGTTTCCGCCCTGGTCGGGCTTGATTTTCCATTTTACGCGGCCAACCGTTGGCTCGTAATACCAGTGAAGTTCCACAAGACGACTTCTTCCTTCAAAATCGACATAGCCCATTCCTTTTTGCTTCTCCCATTTTTCGGGTGAAGATTCAGGAAATTCGTCAACCAGAAAGTCAACAATGTCAATTTGGCGATTTCTACCTTTTCCTGCAATGGTCTGAACCTTGGTCACTCGGGTGCCCGGCGTCAGTTCTGCAAGGCTGCCGTCTGGTAATTGAACATAGACAGTTTTGGCCTTTGCTCCGACACCAACAGGAATCAAAACGTCGTCCAGATACATTTTACCATCATCATGCGCTTTTGACAAGGGGACGATGGATTTTCTCGCCTTGTACGCCGCCCTTTTCTGTGCATTGATCTCGTCCTTCCGGGCTGCATAGTCAATCCGCCGCCATGCGTTCACGTCACCGCCCGCCTCCCGGTACTGCCGGAGGTATTCTTCCGGGTCGTACCCGGCAACGTCAAAGCCACGGCTGAACCGCACCGCGAACTCGCAGTCACAGTTGGCGTGGATGTGCTGGGCGTGGCCCTTCTTCAGCAGGTTCTTGCTGGCCCGCTGCCAGCCGTTGGAGGCCAGCATCCGGCAGAACGGGCAGGCGTCGCCGTGGGGAACCCACGCCCATTCGGCACCGTCCCGGATGGCGTTGTGCACCGTGGTATCGGCCCCGGCCTGCTTGACCATGCGGGAAACGCCGCTCTGCAGGTTTGCCGGGCTGTCCTGCGTGGCCTTGACCATGCCGGTTACCTCGCCATAGGTGGCGGTGGGTGCCGGTTCTGCGGCGGGCAGGGTGACCCCCTGCGCCTCGGCCAGGGCGTCGTACATCTGGCAGGCCAGCTCTGCGCTGCCCTCGCCGTACTTGGTCACAAGGGCATAGGCGTAGCGGATGAGGGCGTCGGTGTCGGCTTCCGGGTGCTCGTCCATGTACTCCCGCATGAGCTGCCCGGCCTTCTGGTTCAGCCGGGAGAGCCGGGAAATGTAATCATCCCACGCCGCTTGTGTCAGTTTCATCTTCCATCTCCATCAACACCTGTGCACCCCGTGCCCGCTGCTCCTGCGCCTTGATGCGCCGGATGTCCGCCTGGTCAAACCCGATCATCTCCAGGAACGTGTCCGTGCCGGCGAACTCCTGCCGGGCGGATGCGATCTTGATGGCGGCGTCGGCAGTGACGGCCACGCTGGGCATGGCGGGGTTCTTGAAGTGGGCCATGATGCCGGTCTCTTCCTCGGTCAGGTCGGCCAGGCGGCAGTCCCGTGCCACGGCCTGTGCCATGCAGGCAATGGTGCGCAGCGCGTCGCCGTTGCCGGTGTTCAGCTGCTGGGCCAGAAGCACCAGCGTCTGGCTCTGGGCAAGAATGGCGTCGCTGCTGGTGGGGTTGGCGTCGTTCACAACGCCCACGTCGGTCACGGTCAGGCCGGTGGCCGCCGCAAACTGGGTGGCGGTCATCCGCATCTTCTCCACATGAGGCGTCAGGCTGCCCTGTGCCAGCTGGCCCAGGGTCGGGTTTTCGCCGGTCTCCGGGTTGGCCGTGGCGGCGATGATGGCTCCCATGTAGGTCTTGAATTTGTTGGAAATGATGGCGTCATACTGATCATCGGTCACGCCGAGGATGTACTTCTGGGGCGTGGTGGCAAACTCCAGCGCGATGGTGGCGTTGGCTGCCGTGCGGATGTAATCGTCGATCAGAGCGCGGATGGGCTTTTTGAGCCGGGAGCGGCCGAAGGGCTTGGAGTTGGTGGCGTTCCAGATCAGCGGTTCCATCAGCGGACGGCCCATCTTGTGGGCGTGGCGCTGCGCCGTCCAGAAGTTGCCATTGGAATTTAGCACAATGACCGCGTCATCTGTGTAGAAGTTGACCACGGAAGGCCGCCATGTGCCCTCGAAGTGCTCATCCTTCACGGTGTCCACGATGGCAAGGCCGCAGTCGATGCGGCCCTTCTCGCCGCTCCAGAGGGCGGCTGCCGTGGCAGGCGAGTGGAACCGGATGCTGCAGCCGATGGCGTTGTCCCCGGACAGAGTGGCAAAGGTGCAGCCGTATTTCAGCTCGTCCCGGCAGGCCTTGGCGTACTGTGCCACAAGGCGGTTATCGGCCACCAGCTTTGCAAGGCTGTCCAGACTGCCGCCGGTGCCCACAAAGCCGTCGAACATGGAGCGCGCTGCCAGCACGTCCACGGCCTTCTGGCCCCAGCTGCAGCCCACTTCCAGGTTGCGCAGGCCCTGCGGCAGGGCAATGCCAAGGTTCACGTCCTGCAGGGTGACGTGGCCCTCGTAATATTTATCTTTCAGGCGGTTGCGGCTCTGGTGGTAGTTGTAGGCGTCGGCCAGATCCTGCAGCTGCTGCAGTTCTTCCGCGCTCAGGCCCTCCACCGGGCCAAAATTCAGGGTGACGAACATGGTGCTCCTTTCAGCCGATGCGCATCTTGCGGGTCGGGTCGCGGCGGCAGGTCTTTGCGCCCCACAGGGCCAGCGCGCAGGCTTCCACCGGCAGGCTGTTCTCGCCGCCAAAGCCAAAGCCGCCCGCAAGGGGGCGCTTGGTGGCGGTGACGGCGCTCTCATTCAGGGCGGTCTGGGGTGCGTACCAGGTCAGGCTGCCCTCGCTCACCGCGTTGGTGAACAGGCTCACGGCGGCGATCACGTCCCGTGCTCCGGGCCGGACGACCGCGTTCTTTGCCTTCCAGACTTCCCGGATGCGCTCCACCAGCACGTCCACGCCGTTGCGCCCGTCGATGACCACGCAGCTTGCCTTGCCGTACCGGTCGCACAGCCAGTCGGCCAGCCATGCAAGGCCCTGCCCGGTGGGCCGCAGGTCGATGAGGGAGACGCGGGCGGGCCCCTCCTTCGGGATGACCGCCCCGCACAGGCACACAGAACTGCCGTCGGCGGCAAACTTGACGCCGTAGGCGGTCTTGCCCTCCGGCTTTTCGTCCTCGCTGGCGCAGGCTGCCCACGCCTTGCGGTCGAGGGCATAGTCCAGATGTTCGGCTGCCACCGGGCTCCACCAGCCCAGGCGTTCCCGTGCGAAGGTGTCGGCGTCCAGCTGCTCGCTCTCGCCCTCAATGGTGCCGTACTGGATGCGCCGCCCAAGGGCCGGGTTGGCCGCTGCCCAGCGGGCGGGATCCTTCACGTCGCCGATCTCCGGCACGCTGAACTCGAACCACGCGGCCTTTTTTGCTTCGCCGTCCAGTGCCCGCTTGCGCAGGGCGCGGAACACGGTGCCCACGGCATCCGGGCCGGGCGGGGTGCCGACGTAGATGGTCTGGGGGTTCAGGCTGGCCGAAATGGCCGGGATGAAGCTGCCCTGTGCGGTCTCGTCCAGCTCCTGTGCCTCGTCGAAGATGAGCAGGTCGCCGTGCTGGCCGCGTCCGCCGTTGCGGGTGCGGGCCAGAAACTTGATGCGCGCGCCGCTCTTCAGGATGATCTGCTCGCGGCCCAGGGCGGTGCGGATCTCGGAAACATACCGGCGCATTTTCGGCCCCTCAAAAAAGGCCCGCATTTCCTCAAAGGTCTCGGTGGCGGTCTTTTGCAGGTGGGCCGTGTAGATGACCGTTTCGTTGAACATGAGCATGCCGGACGCCGCCCGCCCCTGCACCAGCAGGCTCTTGCCGTTCTGGCGGGGCACGCTGCCGCCTGCCGTGGGGGCTGTCCATTTGCCGGACACGGTGCGGCCCATCCAGTCGTCCAGGATGTCGCTCTGCCACGGGTCCAGCACGGTGCCGCCCGCCCGCAGGATGCGCACCGCATCCGGCCCGTCAGTGGCCCGGTACTCCGGCGCGATGCGTTCGGACGGCTCCTGGCTTCCCATCATTTTCACGCTCTGCGAGGATCTCGCCGATCTCGTCGCCATCGTTGTCTGCTCCTTCGATCTCTTCAATTTCCCGGATGGTCTCACGGTACTGCTTGGTCAGCTGGGGCAGGGCTCGGCAATCCTCGCAGGTGTCGATGCCCGCCGCCAGCACCTTGGCCAGCTGTTTGAGCTGGTCCAGCCGGGTGCCCCGCGCCGTGATGCTTTTCATGGTCGCCATGGCCCGGAACACCTCCTTAAAATTTTCCTGTGTGTAAATCGGCGCTGGACAGTGTGGGAGTCGCCGTGGGCGGGGGAGGGGGACCCTCCCCACCCATCACCAATCGCCGTCGGAAACGCGAGGAATCCGCACGAATCTGCCTGTTTTCGGGCCGTTTTGCCCGGTTTTGTTGCCCTTCTGCGCGTTGCAGAACCAGTGCGCGGGCTGAAGGTTCGACCAATCTTCGGCAGCTGCCCGCGCGGACGGGTAGCCGAACTCCCGCCAGCGGGAAACGGGCTTGATCTCGTCCACCACGAAGGATAGCGGGTGCTGTGCGTCGGAAGGTTCGTCATAATGAATCGGCCCGAAACGCCCGTGACAGATGCCGCATTCGCCGCCCATCGCCCGGAGACGGGCCCGGTTGCGCCGCCGCAGCTGGCCGTTGGCATAGCGCGGGTTGCCCATGCGGTTCACCTCCTGACAGACAAAAAGCCTGCGCATGGCAGGCAGGCTTGCACCCCGCCGGGCACACTCCGGGGCCTTTGCAGGGGCGGGGGTGCTTTGCGGAGGGGGGCAGGGTACAAAATGACCCCGGGGTACAAACGAGGCCGGGGGTGGTAAATATGGAACCGTTGGCCGGACTTGCACCGGCATCGTGACCCGCCCTGACCGGACGGTGCTCTGCTTGAGCTACAACGGCATGGAATGTGCACAACTGCCCGCAACGGCAGCTTACTGGTCAGAATGGAAGGGAAACCGCTTGGCTATGCTGCCATGCACATTGTGGGATGATGTCCAGAACCCGCGTCTATTCAAAGGCCCCGCCGGGTACAGTCCCGGACGGTGCCGCTGGATAGCAAAGCAAAATGCCCGGCTGGTACATTCAGGCTGTTGGTCGGTAAGGTGTTCCCCTGTCGCAGCCGGGCAATGCAAAAGCCGCAGGGTGTTGGATGTTGTCCAGCTCCTTGCGGCTTTCGCAGTCTAATAATATCACAGGCAAAACATTGAAAAACAGTGCAAGTTGCCCTCAAAACATGGTATTGTATTGCAAAGTGCCCCCAAAACATGGTATTTACTGGCGTTCTGGAACGTCCAGCGCCTTGACGGCTCTCTTGTGCCGTCTGTATACGCTGCTTACTTCCATGCCCATCTTGACGGCGATCTGCTCCCACTTCTTGCCGCCGATGTAACGCAGGTACAGGATCTCATAATCCTGTATATCCACGGTCTGGCTCATAACGCTCAGAATCTCCTTGCAGATCCTCTGGCACTCCATCACCTGCGCGTTGGCTGCCTGCATTGCATCCGCGATGCGCTCCACAGAGCGGGGCAGCGCCTGGCCGTCACCAGCGCCGCCGGGAACAGGGGAGAGCACCTGCGTGATATGCTCCGCGTCTGTACGGTACCGCTCTACCTCTTCCAACTTGATTTTTTCCAGCTTTGCGGCCTTGCGGTACCGCCGTAGCCATTCCTTTTTTTCTTCATAGGTCATCGGACTGCATCCTCCCTTTATTCCCCCATAAGGTTGTCCATCAGGTGAAACATATCCAGCTGCGAGGTGTATGCGCTAAAGCGTTCCTCTTGCCGGTCGAAATACTCTTTGCAGAGCTCAAACCCTACAAAGGACAACCCGGCATTGTAGGCTGCAATCCTGCTACTACCGCTGCCGAGGTGTGTGTCAAGCACTTTCCATCCCTGTTTGGCGTACCGCTGGAAAATCCAGTCATACAGGGCAACAGGCTTTTGCGTCGGGTGGATTCTCTTCTCATTCAGGGCCTTGTTTCCCTGCATGATGTACCCCTCTGAAATGCTCTTTCCCTGTAGCATACCGTTCCACATGAACCGGAACAGACGCACGCTGTCAAACAGATCTGTTGCAGCAAGCTCACAATCCGAGAAACTTGTGCTCTGGTTGCATTTATCCCACACGATCCTACCGGGTGCAAACTCGTAGTCGAAATAATTGCAGCCCCAGACGATATAGTGCGCAGCAACCCGGCGCAGTTCGTCAAAATAAGCCTTGCCCGGAACTTCCCACGATTCTATTACAGGGTAGTAACAACGGCGCACGCCGATCTTGCTTTGCTTACAGCCATAATATCCGCGGTGCTCTGGGCCGGAAAAGTATGGAGGATCTACAACGGCGAGGTCAAAATACCCGTCCGGGATTTTTGCCATGCCCTCCATACAGTCCATGTTGTAGCAAACACTTATGTTTCCGTCCATGGCACGCTCACCCCATAGGAACATATCTGTTTTCGCACTGGACGTTGTTGCAAAAACGCTCGGCTCCAATGACTTTCAGCGGCTTGCCACAAATCGGGCAGAATTTAGGCACCCCGCGTGTCTGGTACGGGTTTCCATCTGCCTTTGTTCCACCCGCTTGCAGCAGGTGAGCCATACACGCAATAGAGCCGGGCTCCACCACCGCCATACAGTTATGGCGTGCCTTGCAAGAACTACAATTCATTTTTGCTTGCCTCCTATACCACCCCGCCGGGCGGCTCCTGTTGTTAATTTGCGGTCACGCAAGTAAAGTGCTGCGTCATCTTGTCAAATTCCAGCCCGGCATTTCCCACGCGGCCCTCTTTGTTTTTGGTCAGGCGGCTGAAATAGGTGTCACCGTCAGCTGACAGCAGCAAAATGGCATCCGCGTCCTGCTCGATCTGGCCGGATTCACGCAGATCCGCGTTGGACGGCTCTGCCCGTGCAGCGTTGCGGTTCAGCTGGGCCAGCGCCACAACGAGGATGCCGGTTGTCTGGGCCAGTTCATGCAGCGCAATGGAGATCTCTGTGATTGCATTGTACCGGTCACTGCTGCCACGCTCATGGATCAGCTGCAAATAGTCCACGAAAATGATATCTGCTTTCATTCGGAGGGCCTGTGCCTTGATCCACGCCACACCCTTGCCAGCTGCGGAACGGATGAACAGCGGCCAGCGCTTCATATCGGCCAGCCGGTCAAGTTCGTTCATGGACAGCGTTTTATTTTTGACCGCCGAGAGAGGAGCATACAGCTGGTTGGCAATCAGACGGGCCTGCAATGTGGCCGGGTCTGTTTCCAGCGAGAAATAACACACACGCTTGCCCTGCTTGGCCATGCCAGCAGCAAGCTGGAGGCTCAGAGCAGTTTTGCCTGCGCTTGGTCTGCCGCCGATCACGAAATAGTTGCCGGGCACGAGGTGCAGGTTTTCGTCCAGCTTGGACAGGCCGGTGCGGATGTACTTGGGTTTCTCGTCCAAATGCCGGATATAATCATCCAGCAAATCGCCCACGCTCTGAAAATCGTTCTTTTCAGTGTGGATATCCAGCGCCTGCCCCATCTGCTGGTAAAGATCCGGCAGATCATCAAAGGCGGTTGCAGCATCCACAGCCCTAAAGGCAAGGCTCTGGAAACGGGCCTTTGCGGCATCCTCCATGATGATCCGCGTCCACTCTTCCACGCGGTCACGGGTCAGCCGGATGCACTCACTCTCACAGGAGGCCACGCAGGACAGCAGGTTTTGCTTTTGGTCTGGGTATTTTGCCGCAATTTGCATGATATCCAGCAGGCCCTTTGTGATCCAGAACCCTTGCACGGCTGCAAAGGTGGGCTGCAGTTCAGGCCGGAAATGCTCAATGCTCAACTCCGGCAGGGAATACGGTGCCAGCTGATCGTCCATCAGCAGCGCGCCTATCAATACGCTTTGCACGTCCATCACAGATCCTCCCATGTACGCCCGCCATACGGGGTTGCAGGCTGTGCAGCGGGCTGGCCCCACTCTTTCCGGTTCCTCAGCCAGTTACGCGCTGCCGCTTTCCAGTCCTTCATCTTGGTTTTGCCCACGATCCACCCGTTAGCCTCGTACCGGTCAACGAACTTGTCAGCCTCAGTCTGGGCATCAGCGGGCGGGACACCACGCTCCCGGAAATACGCTCTGACCTGCTCCACCGTAGGTGGTGAAAAACGAGTTGCGGACGGCCCTTTATTCTCGCTTTTATTATTATTTTCTTTCTTGGGTGCACATTCTGCACCGGTAGAGGTGCACTTTTTGCACCCATCAGAGTGCACATTGTTCACCGGTGCATTTTCTTCACCGGTGCATTTTTTGCACCCATCAGACGCAGAAGCGCACGCCGCCGGGCGAAGCGCTGCATACCTGTTTGTGGGCCTGCCGTTTACCGGTTCAGCCCATTTGCGGATCAGGCCGTCCTTTTCCAGTTCGGCCAGCAGGTTCAGCACAGCCCGCTTGCTCAGCTTGAAATACTCCACAATGTAGCTGACAGAGCCATAAAAGCAAGACTGTTCGTCTTGTGAAAAACCCCAGATCAGGGCATAGATCAGGAGTTTGTTGCCGTTGAGGTTGTAGTCTGTGACCATCCACGGCTGCACCACAACATATCCGTCTTTTCTCATCCTGCTTGTCCTCCTGAATTAAAAGGGGAGATCGTCATTGTCATCGATCACGGCAAAATCGTCCACGCCGCCATAGTTGGCAGGCGGGTCAGCCTTGGGCCATGCCTCAGAACGCGGTGCAGCCTCGCCGCCGTCATCCACCTTTGCGCTGCTGGTGCCCTTGGAGCCGCCAAAGTTGATGTTTTCGGCCACCACGGCAAAGGCGGTGCGGTTGTTGCCGTTCTTGTCCTGATAGTTGCGGGTCTGGATGCGGCCATTTATGGCAATCAGACTGCCCTTGGAAAAATACTTGCATACAAAGTCAGCCTGTGCACGCCATGCCACGATATCCACAAAATCAGCCTGCCGCTGCTCACCCTGCCGGGCAAAGTTGCGATCACAGGCAATGCGGAACTGGCAGACGTTCACGCCCGCCGGGGTGGTGCGGAGTTCAGGGTCAGCCACAAGGCGGCCCATAATTGCTACAACGTTAAGCATTGAGATAGTCCTTTCCAACAGCGGCCATCCATGCAGCGTGTGCGCCGGGGCCGTTCTGTTCCTCATATTTCGCTTGTGCAACAGCCTTTAAGGTCTGCGCACAGGTGGTATTGTGGTGGGCGCTCAGGCCCGGCTCATTGTGGTGCTGGTGACACAGCCAGACCTTGAGGCCGTGCCGCTCGGAGAAGCTGCGCAGCGGCCCATTGAGGACGTGGTGCTCCTCCAGCCCGCTGGTGGTCTTGACGGCATACCAGCGGCGGCAGATATAGCACTCTTTTTCTGCCTGTATGATGCTCTTGGCCATTATGGTTCCTTCCATTCCTGCCAGTAGACAGTCACGATGGGATCATTCACGCCCATCTCAGCGAGGCGGTCAAAGATTCCGTCAATCAGATTTTTCATTTCGCCGGTGGTAAAGGTGGAGCTGCCCTGTGTGCATTTAACCGTGCAGCGGTTTCCGTCCAGTATCTCCACCACATGGACAAGCCGATAGCAGCCGCGCAGGATATCCAGAGCGCCCGCCGGGCACTCCAGATAGTCCACCTTGGCCCCGTACTTTTCCAGCATCTCCAGATAACAGTCCTCTGGGGTCACGCCGCCGGTGCGCCCGGCGTTGTAGTGGTCGGCCATGATGGTGAGTAACGCCCACATGAGGCTATTCTGGGCCGTTGTGCGACCCCTGTGTTCCGGCTCCACCGTCAGGGTCAGGCGCAGCGGCTGCCCGTGGGCCAGATCATCCAAACGTTGGAAAATCTGGGTTTCCACAAATTCCGCGGTGTTTTCCACCTCGATGCGGTGAGATTGCGGATTGTACACCACCGGCAGGCGGCCGATCACTCTGCTTGCCATACCACTTTGCGCTCCCCCTGCAGGAACTGCACGCCAATAATGTGGCCATCATCGGCCCGCAGCAGCTTGTCCACGGTCAGAGCGCCGTGCAGGCGGTAGCCGGTGGGCTGATCGCTCTGACCCTTGGCTGTCCGCTGGTATACCGGCTCAATGACCGCGCCGCCCATGGTCATGGATGGCAGGGCCATCACGTCAGATCCGGCACCCCAGAGGGATGCAGCAGCCAAAAAGCTGCCGTTTTCCTTCCACTTGTCCGGGTTGCTGATCTGCAGCTTGCCCGCCGGGGCCGCTGCGTCCTTGACGGCATAGTTGTTGATAAGCGGGTTATACACGCCCACGCCGCACCAGAGGCGGCCATCCGCGAAGTAATAGCGGCGTGTCCAGCCCAGAGGGCCAAACGTTTCATCCATCATGCGGACGATGGCGGCAGGGTCAGGCAGGCACCGGACGCGCACGGCATCAGGGCCGCACTCGCAAACCACCACCTGCACCTCCTGCGGGGCCGTCTGCCGGGGTTTTGTGTACGGCAGGGGAAACTGTACCACCTGCACCGCCGGGCGCTCCTGCGCGTTCTGCGGGGCCTTGCGGCGGGCGGCGTTACTTTTTGTGGTTGTAGGCATTATGTAAACGCTCTCCTTTCTCGTTGTAGGATCTCGGATCTGCGAGAGGGTGCAGCCAGCCGTATTGCAAAGCAGCCTTTGCGGCGGCCCTCTGAGGGGGGGCAGCTCTCCACAGATCATTCATCTCGTCAGCCGTCACGTTGGCGGCAACGTGGGTGTGGTGGGTGCAGGGCACCATGCAGATCACTGTGCCATCCTCTGCGGTGGTGTAGACCACGGGAGGCATCAGGCGGCGAATCTCGCACAGCAGCTTTGCCTGCTTGGTCGGGGTCATGGCGCAGGGCCACAGCCAATCCTCGTCAAGCATCCACACCAGTTTCCCGTCCAGCGTGGCCTGCTTTGCATCGGGCCATGCGTTGGCGTGGATCTTACGCCTGACGGTGGCGGGCGTTTTTCCGTGGATCTCAGCCCACTCCTCAACAGTGACCATCCTTCCCATGGGATCAGCTCCTTTCTTTGCGCTATGCGCTGGCAGTGGCTCTTGTTTTACCTCCTGCCACCATTGGAGGGCGCTGTTTATGCCAGGTTGATGCTCAAAATTTTATCATCGCCCTGAATGTACCAACGGTGCATTAAGCAATACCACAAAAGCATCTCGCAGACACAGTGGAAAGACGTGCCGATGTGACGGCCTGCTATCGATTGCGAGAGGTCAGACAGAAGCAGCTCAGCGGCAACGTTCTCCTCTACCGGGAGGACGATGGTGCCCGTTGTGGGCTCCTCGTCAAGGTCAAAGTCTTTCTTGTGGTATGTGTAAGTAATGCGGATATCTTTCATCTCGGCCACCTCTCAGCGCTTGCCGTGGCGGCACATCACGGCAATGTAAAGCAGTTCCAGACCGAGGATCATGAGGATAAAGGTTTTCATGGGTACGCCTCCAGACGTGTGATCTCATAGATCGAGTTATACAGGTAGTGCCGCCCGCCCCGCAGGTATTCGAGGCTTTGCAGCAGCATTTCAAGGTGATACAGGGCAGGCGGCGGGTTGCTGCCTTTCAGGTGGTAGTGCAGCCAGTGGATCAGTTCCCTCAGCTGCGGATCGGACAGCCGCAGCACCGTGGATGCCTGAAACTTGCGCCCGCGGTCATCCACTGCGTAATAGAGCACACCCGCATATTGCAGACAGTCGCAGTCTATGGTATACTCTGAGGGGAGAAAACTGTTCATGTTCTCTTTGGGCTTGTCCGTGTGGCCGCACGGGCAGGCTCTTTCTTTTTGCCCGGTCATAAGCCCATCAGCTTGGAGAGGAAAGCTGCCTCCTTGTCGGTAAAGACGGCAGCCTTTCCAGCCTTGCCGGTGACAACTTCCAAAAAATTCTGCTTCACTGCCGTTGCGATCATATCAGCAAGGGAGGACGCGGCTTTCATGCGTGCGGCAGATGGTGCATCCACCGGGATCACCGAGGCCACAGTGCTTGCCAGTGCAAGGCTCATGACGGACGCGATATCGGCGCGGGAAGTCCCTTCCGGTGATTTAATGTTGACGGAGAGATTATCGCCGATGGTTTCAATGGTGATTTTCATGATCAAACCTTCCTTTGCATTTTTCTCCAGCTCTTTGCGGGAGACCTTTTCGATGTGGTAAATGTACTTGTTGTTGTGATGCTCTCTCGTGTGGGTGATCGCACTGAAAAAGCTGTTCTTGCTGGCATAGCCCATCTGCTGCACGATCATGTCCGCGGTGCCGCAGGCCACGATCTCGTCCGTCTGGGCGTCGTAGATGGTGTACCAGTTGACCGATCGGGGCCCGGTCATGCGCCGCGGCTGCTGCGCTCCGGCAGGGCAGGGTACTCGTCGTTGCGGGCGTGGTTGCGGGTGATCTTGCCGCAGCCGTGGCGGCCCTTGGTCTCCCGCTCTTCACGCTCCTGTGCCAGGAAGCCCAGCTTCATGCACAGCAGCCCCAGCAGGACCAGCACCACCGCTGTGGTGAAGGTGTTGCCATTGATCGCGCCGCCCGTCTGTGCGGTGCCCTCGGCACCCATGCCCAGCACCAGACCCGCACCGCCGCATGCGACGGCCAGCCAGTGCCATACTCGTGACTTGATCTTCATGTTCATGCTCCTTTCTCGACCTTCGGGAAGAAATACTCACCGATCTGTTCCTGTGGAATGTGCAGCTCCCTGCAAATGGCGGTGATTTCGTAATGGCGCCACTCATTGTTCTTTTGCTCCGGCTTCGGGTTCAGGCGGGTGGACAGGGTGCTTTCACCCATGCCGACCAGCTTGGCGAACTCCCGGTGCTCAAACCCTTCGTCCTCGATGAGGCGGGCCAGCTTCAGGTAAGGGCTTCTTGGCTTTCTCATGGCTTTCGTCCTCCTTCTTTTTGCGGATGTGTGCCAGCCTCTCCGGCTGGCGTTTGTCCCAGCGCTGTTCTGCCCAGCGCTTGTTGCGGCCGTTCATGCTTCCAACTCCAGCAGCCAGGTCTCGGCCAGGGTCTGGCACACCGGCAGGGAAAAGCCGATCAGCTCCTCCCCGCAGGCAGTGGCCAGAAGGGCGTCACCTACGATCATGTCCCGGCCGCAGTGGGCATACAGGTCGGTGGCATCTTCGTTGAGCGGGAGCCGCCGGAGCTTGCCCTCTTCGTTGAGGATAAGCTTGATACTGTCCACCGGCTCCCGCGCCCAGCTGGGGTCGAGGATGCTGTCTGCGGTCTCGATCGGGCCGTCCACCAGCGCCTGCATGGTCTGTAGGGTCAGGGTGCCGTCCGCATCGCACCGGATCAGGCGGCATTTGCTGCCGGGCTTGAGCAAGATCATGTAACGTTCCATCTGTGTACCTCCTCTTTTTAGTCCGGGCTGAAAGTCTGGAACCGGTCATCGTGCCGGCTCTTGAATTCTTTCAACTCTCGGATATCTTCCGGCGTACAGCCGGTGTCCTCGTACTTGGCGAGGCGCTGCACAAGCGTCTCCTTGCGCTCCGGGCTCCAGTAGCCCGTCTTGATCCCGCTGCTGCGGGGGTGTGTCAGTCGGTCCATGGGGTATACCTCCTTGTTGGTGGCTCCCTTCTGCGGTATACTGGGTGAAAACAGGAGGGAGGTGGAAAAATGGATAGAAAAGAAATCTGCGAAGCAATCGTTCTGACTGCAGCTGAGAAAAAACTGCTGAAAGAGATTTACAGGAATCCGCACCGGAAATGTGAACGGGCAGAAGTAGAAGCACTTGAAGAGGTAGGTCTGGTGGAACAGGACACGGAAAAACAACCAAACTTTGGCGTTCCATTCCCAGTTGGGACCTACTATGTATCAGACTTCTATTTTGTGTACAAAGAGTACCTGCGGGACAAGCGCCGGGACATGACCCTGCAATCCCTCTGGCTGCCTATTGTGGTCAGCATCATTACCACCCTAACAGTAAACGCACTACAATGGTTGTGGCCGCTGCTATTACAATGGTCTTCCAGTTGTCACTGAGAAAGTCCTTCATGAGATTCGCCTCCTTTTAATGCAGGAGATTCTTGACTGTCTCAAGAATCAGAATGAGGTCGCTGCGGAGACTCAGGACGCTTCCGTGAATGCTCTCGAAGTTGCTCAGAAGGGTCGCGAGAGTGCCGTAGATATCACTGATCTGCCAGACAATTCGCAGGAGCAGGAGACTTTGGACAAAGCAGGTGACGCTGAGAATTAAGCTGCTTCGTTTAAGTTTCCGAATCTCATCTTCCATCCCCCGGCCTTCCGGTTCCAGCGGTTCGCCGGGCTTTTTGCTGTCGTCCATGTGGGTTTACCTCCTTGTAATCACCTTATTTTCGCAGTAAAATGGTTCTGGAAAGGAGGTGATATGATGGAAGATATCGAATTAAAAACGTTTCCGAGCTCCAATCTTGAAGCACTTGCCCTTCTGTACGTCCAGAATCAGGATTTGAAGGGTAAAACTCCGGCTGAGATTCATACGATGTATCAGGATGCACTGTATGAAATCAAGCTGGATTGGCGAGAAAAGCGGAACAATGGTTATTTTAGAGATCACCGTTGAGAGCTTTATAAACTTTACACATGGCATCTGTAAGGCTTACTAAAGTATCCGCATTTGCGTTCAAGGACTTCTCAGCAAGCAGCTGCAACTGTTTGTTGAGAAGTTCTTCGTTTTTATCATCTTTGTTATCCATAACCCGGTCTTCCGTCTCCAGCGGTTCGCCGGGCTTTTTGTTGTCCTTCATCTTCTTCACCTCCTTGTGGGTGGCTCCCTTCTGCGGTATACTTAAGAGGAAGGGAGGCGTGTTGTATGGGTCTTTACGATAATCTTAACAGTGCCTGGCAGGTTCATGATGTCATGAGGCAGTTTGCGGAACAACAAGAGCAAGAAAATCGAATGATACAAAATTCGATTGCTCGCAAGGAAAAATTGGCAAACGCCCAACTTGGTTCCGCGGAAGATATTCGCAAAATGTTAGAGATGATGGAAGCTGACCAAAAAGAGCAAACCGAGGAAAACAAGAAGAATAGAGAGCTCGCTCTCAAAAGCTATAAGGTTTCCCTTGCGGCCGCGTTTTTTGGCGGTGCGTCCTTTTTGGCTGCGCTCATAACGCTAATCTTACAATTGTTAGGATGAGTGCGGCAATTTGAAAAACCAGTGCGATGCACTGGAAGAAAAGTGCAAGTCTCATCAACTCTGCCGTTGTCCAGTTGGAAAGCCGTTCTTTCCAGCCGGGCTTTTTGTTGTCCTTCATCTTCTTCACCTCCGTATGCTTTCATGGTGTCCTTCTTTTATGTCTAGCATACTAGACAATCATGCTAAAAAAATATCGCTTACTTTTTTGTCCAAAGCGCTTGCAATCTTGGTCAGGGTTTCGGTAGTAGTCACCAAAACGGATCCATTCTCCAGTCCAACGATGGTTGCACGAGACACGTTGGCACGCTTTGCAAGTTCTTCCTGGGTAAAACCTTTCTCCTTACGTGCTTCCTTGATCTTAAAAGGCATTCTGTATCACCTCCTCGTATTATAAAAGAGTAGTATTTATAGACCGCTCTCCAGCGGTATGCTACACTGTATGGGATGCTGTGGATTGGTGAACACCTCCTACCGCAAAGACGGTTTGACGAAGGCTCCAACCACAGCTTCTTTGTTGAAATGTTAATCAGTTAGATACCGCCAGACGGTTTATTTAGAACGAGGTTACAAGAGCAAAGAAGTCTGTGGTCCTAAGCAGCATTGAATAATATAACGGAGGTATAAAATGGTCTGTGTCGGAATTGATGTTGCCAAAGATAAGCATGACTGTTGCATTCTCGATTCGGAAGGAACTCCCCTTGTCGATTGCTTTACCATTCCCAACAACATGGATGGTTTCAAAAGTCTGCTACAAACAATCCAAGACTGTTCTCAAAAATCAGACAAAATAAAAGTAGGGCTTGAGGCTACCGGACATTATAGCTACAACATCCTTGGGTTTCTTCTTGACAATGATCTGCCCGTCTATGTCATGAATCCCCTGCATACCAACCTGTATCGAAAGAGCCTCAGTCTTCGCAAAACTAAAACCGATCGTGTGGATGCAAAAACGATTGCAACTATGCTGTTGTCCGATGTAGACCTCAAGTCCTACACAGATACAGCATATCACAACGAAGAACTAAAGTCACTCACGAGATACCGATTTGATAAAGTTCAGGAACGCGCTAAACTAAAGCAGTCGGTGTCCAGATTGGTTACAATCCTGTTTCCGGAATTGGAACAGCTTGTTTCGTCTATCCACGGCACTTCAATCTACGCACTTCTCAGTGAGTATCCCGGTGCAAAGCAGATTTCAGAAGCTCATCTGACCAGATTAGCTAATATTCTCGTGAAAACATCCAGAGGCCATTACCGAAAAGATAAAGCTACTCATATCCGAGATGCAGCCAGAACATCCATTGGTTCTGTTATGCCTGCTAAGTCTTTGGAATTAAAGCACACCATTAAGCTCATTCAAGAACTTACCTCCGAAATCAATGAAATTGAAGATGCCATTCGGAAAATCATGGATGAATTGAAACCGCCGATCCTTTCGATTCCCGGAATGGGATTTCATTCTGCTGCGATGATTCTTGCAGAGGTAGGGGATTTTTCGAATTTTAACTCTCCTGACAAAGTTTTGGCTTATGCTGGATGTTCTCCCTCCACATACCAGTCAGGAAAACTCACAAACTGCTATGCACACATGGAAAAGCGTGGCTCTCGTTATCTTCGATACGCTCTTTACACTGCAACCAAATACGTCTGTTACTGGAATCCTGTTTTTACTGAATACCTTACCAAAAAGCAAGCTGAAGGCAAGCACTACAATGTTGCCCTATCTCATGCCACAAAGAAACTCGTACGACTGATTTACGCTTTGCAGAAGTCCGGTAAAGCATATCTTGCCGTCACTTGATTTTCTCTAGAGCCTGAGTTAAACCTAAGAACAACTTAGCTGGCGCAGCGAACCCTTGACAAACCGAAGCATTCAAATGCTATTCTGTTTTTGCGAGGGTTGGCTGGGCTTGCTTTGCTGTTCTCTCCGTCACCCTCGCTACTCCAAGGCCAGCATTTGAATGATGTTTGTCATGGGCAGCGGATGGTTGGCGGATTTTTTCATTTTAGGGCTTGACTTTTAATAGTTAGTCTTCGTACACAAAATAGTCTAGCAGACTAGACAAAGAATGTCAAGCAAGTTTGACAAAAGACTTGATTTTTTGTCTAGCAAAATGTATGATGTACTTGACACCATTACAAGAAAGGAAGGTGGTTCAACGTGATTCTGGGCGATCTGATAAAAGAGTACCGCCGAGAACATGGCTACAGTATGGATCAGTTTGCCAAAATGTCTGGGCTGAGCAAGGCATATATATCCATTCTGGAACGAAACGTAAACCCGGTAAACAACAAGCCCGTCATACCCTCGCTTGAGACGATCAAGGCGGTGGCGCAGGCAATCAACATGGATTTTAATGATGTGATAGCCGTGCTGGACGGGAATCAGCCCGTTTCGCTCAAAGATGAGCCGGAGATTCCGCCGGGGTTCCAGCCCATGCCGGAGCTGGTGCAGGTGCCGCTGGTGGGCCGGATCGCATGCGGTACGCCCATCCTTGCAGAGGAGAATATCGAGGGGATGGTCTGTGTGCCTGAAAAGTGGCACGCTACCTTTACCCTGACCTGCGAGGGCAGCAGCATGGAGCCCAAGATCCATGACGGCGATCTGGTAGCCATCCGCAGCCAACCCACGGTGGAAAACGGCGAGGTTGCCGCCGTACGGATCGAGGGCGACGCCACCCTGAAGCGAGTGTACCTGCATGAGAGCTTTATTGAGCTCCGGGCAGAAAACCCGGCATTTGAAAGTATTATCCTGGCCAAAGAGGACATGAACACCGTAACGATTGAAGGCAAGGCCGTAGGGCTTTGCCGAGATATATAAAATTGGGAGGAATTGCAAATGTCTCTGTTTGGAAGAAAAGAAAAAGAAGAGATTGAACGCCTTAATTCGGAAATTGAAAAGCTTAAAGCTGCGATGCCGTCCGAGAGCCGGACGTTGGACGATATCAACCGCGAAATTTCAAGTTCCCGCGATGAGCTTTCCAGAGTAGAGGAAAATCTGCACAGCCGTCAGGAAGAACTCAACGACACAATGGAGGAGCTGCGAAAAACAAAAGGCCAGCTCATCGAAACGAACGAGGAAGTCCTGATGCAGAGCTTCGGGCTGTATACTCCGCACTACACTTTCATGAATGCCGACGAATACAAAGCTCGATTGCTTGAAATCCGTGCAGAGCAAAAAGATATGGTGAAAAATAAAACAGCTGTCAGTGGGAACACGAACTGGACGGTAAATAACAGTGAATCCAAGGGCAGAAAAATGGTTTCAGATATGCAGAAACTGCTCTTGAGAGCATTCAATTCGGAATGCGATGACGTGATTGAGCATGTTAAATATAACAATATTGAAGCTAGTGAAAAGCGCATCACTTCATCGAGAGATGCGATTTCCAAATTGGGCTCGATTATGGATGTCAGCATTCAGCCGAAGTATTACCGTTTGAAGATCGAGGAGCTGCACCTTGCTTTTGAGTATGCTCAGAAGAAGCAGCAGGAAAAGGAAGAGCAGAAGGAAGCCCGTGCAAGAATGCGCGAGGAAGCCAAGCTGGCCAAAGAAATCGAGGAAGAGCGCAAAAAGCTGGAAAAGGAACAGCAGCATTATCAGAACGCCCTGCAGCGTATCAATGCGCAGTTGGAAGCAGCATCCGAAGCAGACCGCGCCGCAATCGAGGAAAAGAAAGCAGAGCTTGTGGCGCAACTCAACAAAATTGACAAAGAGTTTGCCGATGTCGATTACCGTGAAGCAAACCAGCGTGCGGGTTATGTTTATGTCATTTCCAACATCGGTGCGTTTGGTGAGAATGTTTATAAAATCGGCATGACACGCCGACTTGATCCTCAGGATCGTGTGGATGAGCTGGGTGACGCTTCCGTTCCGTTCAATTTTGACGTCCACGCCATGATCTTCTCGAATGATGCGCCAAAGTTGGAAGCCGCACTGCACAATGCTTTTGCAGACCGCAAACTGAACTTTGTGAACCAGCGCCGCGAGTTCTTCAATGTTACATTGGACGAAATTAAGCAGGTCGTGCGTGAGAACTACGACAAGTCTGTGGAATTTGTCGAGTTGGCACCGGCTGAACAGTATCGGGAATCCTTGAAGCTTAAAGTAGCGGCAAAGAAGGACTGAGACTGTGCACATCGAGGGCAAAGCCATGGGCTGGACCCACTGGGTGGGGTGAAAAGGTATATGATGTTCAAGAATGCGTGAAATTTTATTGAAATGTTGTAAATATCACTTTTAAGTGATATACTCTGCAATAGGAGGAAGTGATTTTTCTGAACAAAGATCAATTCTTGAAATTACTGATCCAGTTGTTTTCTGAATATGATGATATGCTGATATTACATTATGACACCTTGAAAGAACTGGTTGTGCTTCTAAAAAATGCAGGAATGGAAGGGCAATTTCTTTCTAAGCTGGAAGAATATCTTTCAAACCTGAAAATGTATGGAGATGCGGCCATTGGCGGAAGAGGTGCGCCGATGGAACATCTTAGTGGTGAAGCCCCGTTGTGTTCAATGCGCTTTCTGTTTGCGACTACGAATTTTCGCATTATATTTGCTTATCAGAATGAGCATATTTATCTACTGTCTACGTTCCACGAACGGGCAGGGAAAAAGAAAACCAGTTATTCGGCACATATTCCAATTGCAAGACAGCGTTTAGAAGAATTATTGAAGGAGAGATGAAAATGCCCTGCAAAGCAACATTGGCCGATTTGGTGGAATCCTTGGCTGAAAACATGTCTGTAGTTGAGTTGGCTCAAACTGCAATTCGTGTTGAAATCAGCAAGACCATCAGAGAGGCGCGCAAACAACTGAATTTATCCCAAAAAGAACTGGCCAAAAAAATGGGTGTAAAGCAAAGCATGGTATCCCGCTGGGAAAGCGGAGAATGCAACTATACGATCGATACTCTTGTGCAGATCGCTAATGCATTGAATCTTTCTGTAGAATGTCCTCTGGTCTTTGAGGAAGTATCCGTGCCGGTAAATTCTGTTTCGGTTCGCCCGCAGAGTGCACACACGATTGTTTCTGAAAATACAGAGTTTTCAAATGTGATTCGGCTTGACTTTGGAAAGGTGACAAATGGAGGGGCTGCATAATGAACATAAATGAGTTTTCGGCCAATATCCAATATAAAAATAGTTTTATTACAGAGTGCACCATCACAAATAATTTATTGGATATCGGCGAAGATGCTGTTTTAAATGCAAATGTAAAAGTGGCGGTGAGCAATCCGGCTGTTTCAGAAGATCAGAAAGAAAAAATCGGACGTGTCCGGTTGACCTTTGATGGAAATTATTCCGTCCCGGATAATAAAGATGCAAACTGTGGATACCATATTGTTCTGATCGGTGAATTTTCAACATCGGTCGAAACAAAAGACGAGGAATTTTTCACGACACTATGGCTTAACGGGTCTACCGCATTGTATAGTATTGCGCGCGGGAAAATTGAAACAATTTCCACCGCTGTTCTTAACAATGGCAAAATTGTGTTGCCAATGGTGAACATGATAGAACTTTTAAAGGCACAGTTTGAAGCAGAAGATGCAGAGGAGAAAAAGGAGTAAAACCGTTCTTCCGCTTGCTTTATTGCGTGGCATATAATGCAAATGCATGATACAGACCCCGCCACGCCTCTCAATGATGCGTACCATGGCGGGGTCGCTTTATTATGGGTTGCCGAGGAATCCTCGGTAGTTGAACAAAACAAAAACGCCCCCGGTGCTACCAACACCGAGAGCGTTTGCAGAATGGCTTGCCCACAAGGGGACAAGGCAACCTAACCAACTGTTATTGTACTCCAAAAGGGCAGGCTTGTCAAAGTGTATCTGTGGAGGTGCATTTTATGGGAAAACGAACCAACACAGCAGCCTGGCTGCCGAATCAGCAGCGCTGGCAGATCAACGTCCAAAAGAATGGCGTGCGCAGATCCTTTACCAGCTCAAAGCCCGGCCGCACCGGCCAGCGTGAAGCCAATGCAAAGGCGGACGCATGGCTGGATGACGGCATCAGCAATACTCGGATGCTGGTAGAAGCAGCCTATCCGCAGTGGATCGGCGAGCTGAAACTGACCACCAGCCGATCCAACTGGGAACCGATCCAGAGCCGGTGGAACGTCTGGGTGCGTCCAGTCATTGGCCGGAGGCGTGTGGGAGACCTGACGGAACAACAGCTGCAAGCTATCATCAACAAAGGATTTGCAGGAGGACTGAGCAAAAAATACCTTTCCAACATGTGCACGGATTTGACCATGTTCTGCAAATGGCTGCGCCTGAGCAAAATGTCCACTCTGCGGCCGGAAGAACTGCATGTGCCAAAGGGTGCACGCTCCAAGGAAAAAGAAATATTGCAGCCGGAGGATCTGCGTACACTTTTTGAGGTGGACACTACGATCCTGGACGGCAAACTGATCGAGGATCCTTATGTCAATGCGTACAGGTTTAGCGTTGTGACTGGCCTTCGTCCGGGCGAGCTGATCGGACTGAGCTGGAAGGACGTTAAGGGTGGCCGGGTGAAGATCCGGCGAGCTATAAACACCCGTGGCGAGGAAACCTGCGGCAAGAACGACAACGCTGTGCGCGCCTTTGCACTCACCGATAGTGCGGCCGCTATTCTGCAGGCACAGAAAAAGCTGACAGGCGGGCAGGAGAGCGTGTTTTGCATCTCCTGTGAGGACACATATAGAAAATATTGGCGGCGCTACTGCGAGGCCAACGGACTGCACTATGTCCCGCCGTATAATCTCCGACATACGTTCGTATCACTGGCAAAAACGCTGCCAGAGGGACAAGTCAAGCCCTTGGTTGGCCACTCCCGCCAGATGGACACGTTCGGGATCTACGCGCATCTTATTCATGGCGAGGATGTGCAGACTGCCGCAGACCTGGACAACGTTCTCAGCAGGGTTCTTGATCCGGAAAGTCTTGAGAAATAACACATTTTGTAACACGTTTCTATTTCTCGCACCGTGTTTGCGGTTTCCTTCCCGGAGAAGTGGATTTCGGAATTTAACGGAAGTACGTTGGATATGTATGTCGGGTTTTCGCCGGAAAAGTTCTGGACCGGGTTCGACCCCCGTCGGCGGCATGAAGAAAAGCACCTGAGAACGATGGTTCTTGGGTGCTTTTTTCATGCTTGTATTCCGGAAAGGGATGATATGCACAGGCTGTGGTCGAGCAGATGGAGAGGCTTTGCGGTCTGTTCACAGTTCATTCGGAAAAAGTGCTTTTTCTTTCCATGGTTTCATGCTATAATAAAAAAACGATACGATCCGTGATCGTAACGGGGCAGGGGGCCGCTGGCCGTCCTGCCGGGGCAGTGCCCGCAAACTGCGGCGGGCGGGAAACAGAAAAAGAGAGGCGAATCGAGATGTTGGATATGATCAAATGCAGCACCGGCGGCGCATACTATGCCCGCGGCGAGTGGGTGCCGGCAGACGGCAACGCACCGGCAGCACTGGCCGCCAAGGGCTTTGATGCCGCTGCGGTGGAAAACGCCAAGACCGGTACCATGGCCTACAGCATTCTGCAGGCTCACAACACCAGCGGCGATGCCGAAAACCTGAAGATCAAGTTTGACGCCATGGCCAGCCATGACATCACCTTTGTGGGCATCATCCAGACGGCCCGCGCGTCCGGCCTGGAAAAGTTCCCCATCCCGTATGTGCTCACCAACTGCCACAACAGCCTGTGCGCCGTGGGCGGCACCATCAACGAGGATGACCACATGTTCGGCCTGTCCGCCGCCAAAAAGTATGGCGGCATCTATGTGCCTGCCAACCAGAGCGTC
>ERZ831979.659-NODE-659-length-37938-cov-18.405934_pt1 | contig 37938 bp, 29 predicted proteins | sample MGYA00519952_ERZ831979 | MGnify/ENA primary metagenome ERZ831979 (study PRJEB31850, sample SAMEA3708723) | human gut metagenome | biome: human gut; feature: human-associated habitat; material: faeces | place: China | collected 2014 ...
GTGACGTTCAGGCGGCTTTGCCCCCTGAAAGAGCTGTCTGACGGTCAAAGTGAATACTCTGTCTTCAGACAGGGGAGCTTCAACGGATCACACGACACTGGGAAGGCAGCTATGACTGTGGATTCTTCCTGCGGCACGGCCGCGGAAAAGGAAAGGGGCGAGGAAAGGTCGCCCGATCGTTGGATGGTGGTTTTTCTGAACGACGACTACACGCCCTTTGACTGGGTGATCGACGTACTCATCCGAATTTTCGAGCGCACGCCGGTCGACGCCATGACGGTCACGCGAAGCGTGCATCAGCAGGGCAGGGGCATCGCAGGCGTCTATCCGCGCGTCAAGGCCCTTCGCCTTGTCGCCAAATGCATGAGCGAAGCCCGCAGAGACGGCTATCCCTTCACCTGCATTGCCGTGCCCGCCGAGGGCGGCGGCCTTTCCCTCTGACTGCCCGGAGCTGCTTATGACGGAATATCGTTTTCAGGACGCCGTGGAGGAGATCGTCAGATCCACGCTCTTCTGCGCGCAGGAAGCCAGCGACGACTGGGTTCCGCTTCTTTTCCTTGCCTTCCTGTGCAGGCATCAGGCGACGCTGGACGCGCTCTCGCAGGCCGGGTTTGATGTCGAGCGCTTTGACCAGGCCAATCAGGCGTGGCTCTCCAAGGCTGAAGACGTCTGTCGCAAGGTGGAGTCGTGCGAGGCCATGACGCTTGCGGACCTGCCGGAATTCGATGCAATCGAGGATGCCGGCGTCGTTTCGTGGCTTGCCAATGCAGGCATCCACGTGATGAGCGCGGGGCGCCGCGATCGCGTCGTCGACGTCTATGACATTCTCATCGCCATCAAGACGGTGATGTCGGCAGGGTCCGTCATTTCCCAGGCTTGGGATCAGGCGGGGGTTACGCTTGCCGAGCTTCGCAGGCGTGATGCCGTGCTTCACGGTCCTCAGGGCTTCTATACGCTGACGCCGCCTGCGACCACGGGCTTCATGGCGGATTTTCTCGATGACTTCTTGTTTGGAGGTCCCGACGAGGAGGTCTGGAATGAAGAGGTGGAAGAGGGTGAAGAAGGAGAGGGCGCAGAGACGGCCGGGACGGAGTCTTGGGGCGAGGCCGTTGCCGACGGAGGCGGCAGGAAGGTCGTGCGCATCAATCTCAATGATGGTGACGAGGTTCCGGAGGCTCTTAAGAAGATGATCCTCCGTCTAGCCGACCGGGTTGCCGGGAGCGATTCTGGAGACGAGCCTGAGAATCAGGCTGAGGCGGTGGAGACGGACAAGCCCCGGGCGAAGGGCCTGAGCCGAGAGGAAAAGTACCTGCAGGGGTGCACGCGCGATTTGAGCGCGGCAGCGGCAGGAGGGGAGCTTGATCCTCTCATCGGACGCGACGCCGAGGTGCTGCGCATCTGCGAAATCCTCTGTTGCAGGCGCAAGAACAAGCCGCTGATCCTCGGTGAGACGGGTGCGGGCAAGACGGCGTTGGTCGAAGGGCTTGCGCTTCGCATCCATGAAGGCCGCGTGCCTGCGGCGCTCAGGGGGCTCCGCATCTTTGCGCTCAACGCCTCCTCCATGTCGAGCCGCTACAAGGGCGCATTCGCCGAAAAGCTTTCGGAAATCGTCTCCGTCATCAAGAAGGTGCCAGGAGCCGTGCTCTTCATCGACAACCTGCACATGCTGATCAACGGCACCGACGGCAACTCACAGGAGGAGTACAACGCGCTCGGTCATCTGGCGGGCGACGATTCACTGCGCCTCATCACGACGTCCACATTCCGTGCCTGGCGCCAGACCTTCAGTAAGGACGATCTGCTCACGCGTCGTCTGCAGACGGTGGAGCTCGCTCCCGTCTCCAGAGATGAGGCTCTGCGCATCGTGACGGGCGTGCTTCCGAAGTTCGAGCAGTACCACGGCGTGCATTACGCGCCCGAGGTTGCGGAAAGGGCCGTGGCGCTGGCCGATCGCTGGATTACGGACAGGCCCTTCCCCGACAAGGCGCTCGATTTGGTGGATGAGCTTGGCGGCGCAGCCCGCATGAACAGGGAGGCGGGGAATGAGACGCCCATCGAGGTCGGCGTGCAGAAGCTCCCCGAGCTCGTCGCGCGCATGGCCCGCATTCCGGCCGAGCAGATTTCCGAGAGCGAGCACGGTGAGCTCGCCGCGCTCGACAAGGTCATTCGAAGTGCTGTGTTCGGTCAGGACGAGGCGATCGACAGAATCGTTTCGGCGATCCGCGTCTCCCGTTCGGGGCTCGGCAATCCCGAGCGTCCCGTGGGCTCCTTCCTCTTCACGGGGCCGACGGGCGTCGGCAAGACCGAGGTGGCCCGCAGGCTTGCGGGAGCGCTCGGCGTACAGCTTCTTCGTTTCGACATGTCCGAGTACGCGGAATCACATACGATCAGCCGTCTCATCGGCTCGCCTCCAGGGTATGTCGGACACGGCGAGGGCGGGCTTCTCACCGAGCAGGTGACGAAGCATCCCTACAGCGTCGTGCTGCTCGATGAAATGGAAAAGGCGCACCCGTCGCTCTTCAACCTGATGCTGCAGGTCATGGACCACGGCAAGCTCACCGACGCCTCCGGCCGCGAGGCGGATTTCCGAAACGTGGTGCTCATCATTACCAGCAATGTGGGCGCCCGAGAGATGGAGCGCAACACCATCGGGTTCGGCGGAAGCAGGACGGGAGATGACGGCGCGGCCATCAGGAAGGCCTTCACGCCCGAGTTCCGCAATCGACTCGACGCCGTGGTGCGCTTCGCGCCGCTTTCGGTGGATTCCATTGCGTCCGTCGTGGACAAATTCCTTGCCGAGCTTTCCGATCAGCTCAGAGCCAGAGGTGTCGAGCCCGTCTATTCGGCGGACTTCCGCGCTTGGCTGGCCAGAAACGGTTACGACCCGCACATGGGGGCGCGTCCGATGCGCCGCCTGATTGCCGACAAGGTCCGCCGTCCGCTGGCCGAAGAGCTGCTGTTCGGCCGCCTGGCGGGTGGTGGAAAGGTCGTCTTCGACATCCGAACCGATGCGGGCGGTGAGGAAGTGGTGTTTGAAATCCCTGCCGCCGACTACAATGACCAGAAGCCGTCCCGTTTGTCGGAGGACGGTCCTGAAGGAGAAGCCTGATGACTGAAATCAACGAGCTCTGCCGCGACATTCAGATGAAGCTTCCGGACGAGATCTGGATGCTGAATTCGCTCGAGCGCTATCGCCGCGGCGCCGTCCATACCGATGACTTTGCCAGAATGGACGGCCGCACCTATCTTTTCGGCGTGGTTGAGGTTCCGCTCGCCTACGAAGACGATGCGAGCTTCACATGGGGCTGCTGGATTGAGGTCGACCGTTCTCTGCACGACGCATATCTCGAGGCTTTCCAGAGTCCTGCCGCCGACCGCCTGACGGGCGATGGGAGGCTTGCCAACGACATCCCGGGGTATGAGGATGCTGCAGGCGCCCGCGTTGAAGTGATGTTCTCGTCCGAACGCCGCCCTGTCTTCGTCGTGGACGCGGTCAACTCTCTCGGGCGGGACCAGAGGAGCGGTCTTTCGCTTGAGGATCATCAGGCGCTCGACGACATCCTTTTCGGCGACGATGAGGATGAGGACGACGAACAGGACTGGAACGAGCGCGACTGACGTTTGTTTGAGATCACTGAAATGAAACAGGCTTCCGTGTGGAAGCCTGTTTCATTTGGAGAGAGGTCAGCCCCTGCCCGTGGATCCGAAGCCGCCTTCGCCGCGTTCGCTTTCGTCGAACTCATCGACCACGCGGAAGTCCGCCTGCATGACGGGCACGATCATGAGCTGAGCGAGGCGTTCGAAGGGTTCGAGCGTGAAGGGTGCCTGACCGCGGTTCCAGGTCGAGATCATCAGCTCGCCCTGATAGTCGCTGTCGATGAGACCAACGAGATTGCCGAGCACGATGCCTTTTTTGTGACCGAGCCCCGAGCGTGGGAGGATCAGGGCGGCATAGCCGGGATCTCCGATGTGGATGGCGAGGCCTGTGCGCACCAGCACGGTTTCGCCGGGATTGATGACAAGAGGCTCGTCAAGAAGGGCACGGAGGTCGAGGCCTGCGCTGCCGGGCGTGGCGTAGGCGGGCATGCGTTCGCGCATGCGTTCGTCGAGGATTTTGACGTCAATCTGCATGGTTCTGAATGAGTGAGGTTTGAGAATTGAGCATGGAGGCGATGCGGCTGACGATTTTCAGTGCAACCTCCCGCTTGGAGGCAGGCCCGAAGGCTTCGGCGCTCTCTGGCGTTACAAGGAGCACGCAGTTGTCGGGGCTGCCGATGGCTGTGCGCGCAAGGTTGCCCACGATCAGGTCCGCGTGTTTTGAGATGCACTTGCCTCTGGCATAGGCCTCGAGGTTTTCAGCCTCGGCGGCAAAGCCGACCTTGAGCTTTACGTCGCTGCGCGTCCCGACAGTTCTGAGAATGTCGGGGTTTTCTTCAAAGCGAAGCTCAGGGGGGCGGCCGTCCGTTTTCTTCATTTTTCCGCTGACGGCGGTGGCGATGCGCCAGTCGGCCACGGCGGCGACGCCGATGAAGACGTCCGCGCCGTTTGCCTTGAGGGCTTCTTCGACGGAGGCGAGCATTTCCGCGGCCGTCGTGACGTCAACGCGCTTGACGCCATAGGGCGTCGGAAGGTGAACGGGACCCGAGACAAGCGTCACGTCGGCCCCCGCATCACGGGCGGCGCGGGCGATTTCATATCCCTGAAGTCCAGAACTTTTGTTGGTGATGCCCCGAACGTCGTCGATGGGCTCGAAGGTGGGGCCCGCTGTGATGACGACGCGTCTTCCGCTGAGGCTTTTGGGCGCAAGCAGTCCGGGGAGCAGGTCAAGGACTTCCGAAGGCTCAACCATGCGTCCTGCACCGACGTCGCCGCAGGCCTGAAAGCCGCAGGCGGGACCCGCAAACAGGGCGCCGTCCCTTCGGAGCTGCTCGACGTTGCGCAGATTCGCGGGATTCTCCCACATGAAGCGGTTCATGGCGGGCACGAACAGGACGGGCTGGCGTCGGGCGGCGATCATGGTGGAGACGAGGTCATCTGCGATGCCGTGAGCGGCCTTGGCGATGATGTTCGCCGTAGCGGGCATCACGATGAGGAGGTCGCTCGAGCGGTTGAGCTCAATGTGCGGCATGGAGCCCTGAGGACCCGGCGCCCACTCCGTGAGGGCGACGGGATGGCCCGTCAGCGCCTCGAAAGTGATGGGGCCGACGAAGGCGGCGGCATGCTCCGTCATGGCGACGTGTACGTCGATGCCGGCCTTTTTCAGACCGCGCACGAGTTCGCAGCACTTGTAGGCGGCAATCCCGCCCGTTATGGCCAGCGTGACGCTTCGCAGTGTCGTCATGAGAATCTCCATAAGAAAAGGCGCGGCCTTCACGGATGGTGAAGGCCGCGCCCGTTCATTTTAGCGGAAGCGACAGGGCGCAATCAGTCATTGTTTGCGACGCAGGAAGCTGAAGATGCCGGGACGATCCTTCGTATCACCTGCTGCCTTCTCCTCCTGCGGCACGGCGGTTTCGGCTCCCGATCCTTCGGAGAGGGAAACGGATTCGACCGCTTTGGCGGAGGGAGCGGAAGAGGCTTGAAGCTCAGTGGAGGCATCGGAGGGTGCTGCGGGCGCATCGCCTGCAGTCTCGGCCTGAGGTTCGGAGACGGAAGCCTGCTCGGGAGCGGCAGTTTCGTCCTTGTCTTCGGTGTTCTCGGTTCGCTCCTCCTCGCGGGCCGCCGCCTCGGCGAGCTTCGTATTGATGATGGTACCGATGGGAGCGTTTTCGGCGAAGGCGATGTTCACGTCGACGGAGATCTTTTCGGCGGCGCTTTCATAGCTGCTCACGAAGCGAACGCCGTCGATGCCGGGCACGTCGGTCCAGATGCCGGGATCGGGAGCCACGATCGTGATGGGCGTGTCGCCCTTGACCGCGCGGGCGGCTTCGGCGATGCGCAGCGAAGTGGTCGAGTTGTCGAGGATCATCAGCATGCCGGCGTTCTTGAGATGCGCAGCGACCATGGCCTGCGGATCGGCGGGGTTGCCGACGATGACCGTGACGTCGAGCTTGTCGAGTTCGGTGGCGAGGTCATGATCCTGAACGATGGCGACGACGGCCGCACCCGCCTTGTGAAGCTCAGTGGCGAGCGGCGGCAGCAGGCGGCTTTTGCCCGTGATGACGATCTGGTTGTGAAGCATTTCGGCGGGCGTTTCGTTGGAGACGCGTTCGAAGGGGGCTTCACGCAGCGCGGCGGCGCGCGCCCAGGCCCAACGGGAGGTCAGCTCCCTGCCGATGGCGGGGATGAAGCTGAAGACGACGGGGTTGAGTGCGATCGACAGAATGGCGGCGCCCACGATCAGATTGACCGTGTAGTCGGTCGCCAGACCGAGGCCCTTGGCCTGACCGACGAGAATGAACGAAAATTCGCCGATCTGTGCGAGTGAGGCGGCGACCGTGATGGCCGTGTGCAGCGGGTAGCGCAGCACGTAGACGAGGCCGAAGGCGGCGAGTCCCTTGCCGAGCATGATGATGAGCAGCACGGTGAGGACGGAGAGCGGGGCCTCGATGATGATGTGCCAGTCAAAGAGCATGCCCACGCCGACGAAGAAGAGCACGGAGAAGGCGTCCTGAAGCGGGAGCGATTCGGTGGCCGCCCTGTGGGCGAATTTCGACTCGCGCATCACCATGCCTGCGAAGAAGGCGCCGAGGGCGAAGCTCACGTTGAAGATGGCGGAGGCGCCGTAGGCGATGCCAACGGCTGCGGCAAGCACGAAGAGCGTGAAGAGCTCGCGGGAGCCCGTGCGGGCAACCTGGGCCATGATCCACGGGAGGACGCGGCGGCCGACGAGCATCATCACGGCGATGAAGGCGATGACGTTGCCGATCGTGATGGCGATCTGGATCGCAATGTCCTTACCCGTAATGCCTGGCGCGGCGTCGGAGCCGAGAAGGCCGGCGAGCGGCGGCAGAAGCACGAGGATAAGTACGGTGGCGACGTCCTCGACGACGAGCCAGCCGACGGCGATCTGGCCGTCCATGCTTTGCAGGATTCCTCTCACTTCAAGCGCCTTGAGAAGCACGACCGTCGAGGCGCACGAGAGGCACATGCCGAGCACGAGCGCATCCCCCCAGTGCCAGTCCCAGACGAAGTGCGCGACGAGGCCGCCGAGCAGGGTGGCGATGAACATCTGCAGCACTGCCCCGGGCACGGCGATGCCCTTGACGTTCATCAGGTCTCGAACGGAGAAGTGGAGGCCGACGCCGAACATCAGCAGCATGACGCCGATTTCGGAGAGCTGCTGGGCAAGGGCCGCGTCGGCGAAGACGCCTGGCGTGTACTTGCCCGCGGCAATGCCTGCCAGAAGGTAGCCTACGAGCGGAGGCGCCTTGAAGAGGCGCTCGGCGAGAAAGCCGAAGACGAGCGCCAGACTGAAGGCGATGACGAGTGTTGAAATGAGGGGAAGGGAGTGTTCCATAGGAGGCGTTGACGCGTGTACGGGTGGCGGGGCAGGAACGGGATATTCGAGCCGTGTGATTGTACTTTGAGCGCCGTTCCCATGGGGGTGAAAATGGTGAAAAAACTTGTGCGGGATGCGTTTTCGGGAGGGGAAAGGTAAAAGGAAAGGGACTGGAATCCGTTTGGTTTCCAGTCCCTCATTGAGGAGCGGTGATGCCCGAAATGACTTATCTGTGTCCGCTTCTCAGTTCGTCGACGATCAGGAAGAAGGCGCCGCCGCAGATGGCGACGTCCGCGACGTTGAAGGCGGGCCAGTGCCAGCCCTGCCAGTAGAAGTCGAGAAAGTCGACGACGTAGCCGTAGACGGTGCGGTCGATCATGTTCCCGAGCGCACCTGCCGCGATGAGCGTGAGCGAGAGGCTCAGCAGCTTGCGGTGGTTGTTGCGCACGAGAAGCACGATCATCGCGACGATGATGGCGGCGGCGAGGGCCGCGAACGCCCAGCGCTGCCAGCCGCCCGCATCGGCCAGGAACGAAAAGGCCGCGCCCGTGTTGTGCGCCAGGACCAGATTGAATCCCGTGCACACGGGCAGGACCTCGCCGAGCGAGAAGTTCTGCTCGAACCAGATCTTCGTCGCCTGATCAATGCCGAGGACGAAGAGTCCGAGGCAGAGCCAGGCGGCGAACTTCGCGGGGGTCGGGCGGGCGGAGGCGTCCGTCATGAGGGCTTCCTCAGGCCGCCGCATCAGGCGAAGAGGCGCTTTTCACCGGCGCCGAAGAGGTTGGATGCGCAGCGCGGGCAGAGCGTCGGATGCTCGGCATCGCTGCCGATGCCGGCGACGTAGTGCCAGCAGCGCTCGCACTTGCCTTCCTTCGAAGCGGAGACGGCGAAGTGCGTCTCCTCGTCGGCGGACTTCACGAGTTCGACGGCGGAGACGATCATCACGAAGCGGAGCTCGTCGCCGAGGGACGCCAGAGCGTCGTAGACGGCGGGAGCGGCCTCGATGCGGACGACGGCCTGAAGCGAGGAGCCGATCTGGCCTTCGCCGCGGAGCTCTTCGATCTTCTTCTGAAGGTCGGCGCGCACCGTGCGGACGGCGTCCCACTTGGCGAGGAGGGCCTCGGCACCGGCCACTTCGGGCAGCGGTTCGAAGCGTTCCGTGAAGATCGTTTCGCTTTCGTTGGGCGAGAAGACCTTGAAGGCCTCCTCAGCCGTGAAGGAGAGGACCGGAGCCATCAGGCGCAGGAGCGTCTTCGTGATGTACCAGAGGGCCGTCTGAGCGGAGCGGCGGGCCTCGGAGCCGGGAGCCGTCGTGTAGAGACGATCCTTGAGCACGTCGAGGTAGAAGCTGCCGAGGTCGGCGGACGCGAACGTCTGGAGCATCGAGACGACGTTGTGGAAGCGGAATTCGCCGTACTCGGCGAGGACTTCCTTCTGGAACCTTTCTGTATAGGCGAGGGCCCAGCGGTCGAGCTCGAGCAGGTTCTCGACAGGCACGAGATCCTTCGAAGCATCGAAGTCGGACGTGTTGGCGAGCAGGAAGCGCAGCGTGTTGCGCACGCGGCGGTAGCTTTCGACGACGCGCTTGAGAATCGTCTGGCCGAGGCGGAGCTCGCCCGAGTAGTCGGTGGAGGCGACCCAGAGACGGAGGATTTCAGCGCCGAACTTCTCGCTGACTTCCTGCGGACGAACGACGTTGCCCTTGGACTTGGACATCTTCTCGCCCTTTTCGTCCACGACGAAGCCGTGGGTGAGAAGCATCTTGTACGGCGCGCGGCCGTCGATCATCGTGCCCGTGAGGAGCGAGGAGTGGAACCAGCCGCGGTGCTGGTCGGAGCCCTCCAGGTAGAGGTCGGCCGGCCAGGCGAGTTCGTTGGCATGGCTGCCGCGCATCACGGTGTAGTGCGTGACGCCGGAGTCGAACCACACGTCGAGAATGTCGGTGGAGCGGACGTAGTCGGCGGCCTCGTCGGCAGGGAGGAAGTCCTCGGGTTTGGCGGTGGCCCAGGATTCGATGCCCTTTTCCTCGACCATCTTCGCGACCTCTTCCATGATCTCAAGGGTGCGCGGGTGCAGTTCGCCCGTTTCCTTGTGCATGAAGAAGGGGAGCGGAACGCCCCAGTTGCGCTGACGGGAGATGCACCAGTCGGGACGGTTCTCGATCATCGCGTAGAGGCGGTTGATGCCCCAGGTCGGGAAGAACTTCGTGGCCTTGACGCATTCGAGGGCGGCATCGCGAAGGGATCTTTCGCTCGCCTCTGTGTCGAGCACGCCGCGCGTGTCGGCGTTCGGAGCGTCCATGCGGACGAACCACTGGTTCGTGGCGCGGTAGACGAGCGGGGTCTTGTGGCGCCAGCAGTGCATGTAGCTGTGCACGATCGAGCCGTGGGAGAGCAGGTTGCCTGCAACGGCGATCGTCTCGCAGATCTTGTCGGCCGCAGCCCAGATGTTGAGGCCGCCGAAGAGCGGAAGCGACTCGGAGTAGGTGCCGTCGCCCATCACGGGGGTGAGGACCTGGTCGTTCGTCATGCCGTGCTTCTTGCAGGAGATGAAGTCGTCCACGCCGTAGGCGGGAGCGGAGTGCACGATGCCCGTACCGGCCGTCGCGTCGACGTAGTCGGCGAGATAGACGGGCGAGAAGCGGCGGAAGCCCTCGTGGACGTGCCAGAGAGGATGACGGAAGCGCACGAGCTCGAACTTGTCGCCCATGGCGGTAGCGATCTTCTCGCCCTTCATGCCGTAGCGCTCAAGCGCGGCTTCGGCGAGGCCCGTGCCGAGGATGAGAAGGCGGTCGCCCACGTCGTAGAGCCCGTATTCGAGCTCGGGGTTCATGTTCAGGGCCTGGTTGGCGGGAATCGTCCAGGGCGTCGTCGTCCAGATGACGTTGAAGCAGGGCTTTTCAAGGCTGCGGCCGAAGATTTCCTCGACGCGTGCGCGGTCCTCGTCGGCGAGCTCGAAGGCGACGTCGATCGTGTGGCTCTTCTTGTCCTTGTACTCGACTTCGGCTTCGGCCAGGGCGGACTGGCAGTCGAAGCACCAGTTCACGGGCTTGAGGCCGCGGTAGACATAGCCCTTTTTCACGACGGAGGCAAGGGCGCGGATTTCCTCGGCCTCGTTCTTGAACTTCATCGTGCGGTAGGGGTTGTCCCAGTCGCCGAGAACGCCGAGGCGCTTGAAGTCGGCGAGCTGGAGCTTGCTCTGCTCGAGGGCGTAGGCACGGGCAAGGCTCTGCATCTTGTCGACGGGGAGGTTCTTGCCGTGCATCTTCTCGATCTGCACTTCGATCGGCATGCCGTGGCAGTCCCAGCCCGGAACGTACGGGGCCTGGAAGCCCTCAAGGGTCTTTTCCTTGAGGATCATGTCCTTGAGGATCTTGTTGACGGCGTGACCGACGTGGATGTTGCCGTTGGCGTAGGGAGGACCGTCATGAAGGATGAACTTCTTGGCGTCGCGGCGGGCGTCGATGATGCGTTCGTAGATGTGCTTTTCATCCCACTCCCTGATCCATTCCGGTTCGCGCTTGGGCAGGTTGCCGCGCATCGGGAACGGCGTGTCGGGAAGGTTGAGCGGGTATTTCTTGGTGTCGGCGGCCGATCCGGCTTCTTTTGCCATGGTCAGTACTCCTGGCCCCCTCGGGCTCTTCAGGTAAAGGTTAAGGATTCATGCCTTGAAGGGGGACGTCCGCCTGAGGACGGACGCACCCGAGAATCCGACGGGCATGATCGGCGTCGGACTCAATGGCGGCCTTGAGCTCGTCAAGACCGGAAAACTTCTTCTCTCCCCTCAGGCGCTCGACGAACTCGACCTTGACGATGCGGCCGTAGGCGCTGCCGCTCCAGTCAAAGACGTGCGTCTCGAGAAGCCAGCGCCCGTCGGTTGCGACCGTGGGCTTGACGCCGATCGAGGCGACGCCGTTCTGAACGGCCTGTCCGAGTCCGTGGATGCGGACGGCGAAGACGCCCGTGACGGCGGGACGGGAGTGGCTGCCCGGCGGAATCGGCGCCATGTTGAGCGTGGGGAAGCCCAACGTGCGGCCGAGCGCGGCGCCGTGGATGACGCGGCCCGTCATGCTGTAGGGACGACCGAGCATCAGGGCGGCCTCGTAGAGGTCGCCTGCGGCGAGGGCCTCGCGGATGCGCGAGGAGCTCACGCGGGCCTCCTTGTGATAGAAGGTCGGGGAGACGTAGAGCTCGTAGGGCAGTGTGCGGGAGAGCTCTTCAAGAAGCTCGACGCTGCCCGCGCGGTCGCCGCCGAAGCGGAAGTCCTTGCCGACGCTCATCCAACAGGCGTCGAGTCCCTTGAGAAGGACGCCGCGCACGAACGTCTCGGCCGGCATGCAGGCCAGACGCGAGTTGAATGGCAGTATGTAGATGCGCTCGATGCCGGTTCCAAGGATGGCGTTCACCTTGTCGTAGAGCGTGGAGATGCGCGCGACTTCGCCGCCGCGGCCGAAGAAGTCCTTCGGATGGGGCTCGAAGGTGACGACGGAGGGAACGAGTCCGCGCGCCTGCGCGGCTTCCTTCACGTATTCGAGAAGCGCCTGATGACCGAGGTGGACGCCGTCGAAGTTGCCGATGGCGACCGCCGACGGACGGCGCTGGAGCGGAGAAGGCAGACCGCGGAAAACGTGCATGACTTGAACGGCCTTTTGCTGAATTGGGGAAAGTTCCGATTATACGGAAAATTTCTTCTGCCCCGCCCGAAGCGTGCACGGTCTTTGGTTTAGAATGACGCCACTATGCAGAACATCGTAATTCTTATCTCCGGCCGCGGCAGCAACTTCGAGGCGATCCTTCGAACGAGCCGCGAGGAAAACTGGGAGTCCGCCTGCAATGCACGCATTGCGGCGGTGATCTCCAACCGCCCTCAGGCGGCTGGTCTTGACATCGCGCGCGCTGCGGGCATCGAGGCCGTGGCCATGGACCACAAGGCCTACGACTCCCGCGAGGCATTCGAGGCCGAACTTGCCGACATCATCAGCCGCTATGATCCGGCCGTGATCGTTCTGGCGGGCTTCATGCGCGTTCTGACGGAGGGCTTTGTCTCCAGGTTCGAGGGGAAGATCCTCAACATCCATCCCGCCCTGCTGCCGCTTTTCCCCGGCCTCAATACGCACCAGCGCGCCATCGATGCGGGCTGCCGCGTGCACGGCTCGACCGTTCACTTCGTGACGGCCGTGCTTGACGGCGGTTCGATCATCGGCCAGGCCGTCGTGCCCGTTCTGCCGTCCGACGACGCTGATGCGCTTGCGCACCGCGGCCTCGTCTACGAGCACCAGCTGTATCCGAAGTGCGTCCGCGCCATTCTCGAAGGCCGCGTCCGCTGTGAGGACGGCCGCACCGTCTGCGACGACGAGACCGCCCGCTCGCTCACGATCTTCGGTTGCTGACCGTTTTTTGACAACACCGCGCCGGCGGACGGTCCGTTCGCCGGTCTCATGGAGGAAGCGCAGGCCCCGCAGGGGTTCGGGGCGCTTCCTTTTTGCTTTAACCACCGCTGAATACATATGGCTGAAACCAAGTTCCCGAAGCGTCGCGCGTTTGCGATGCAGAAGCCCCGCAAGACCGAGCGCACCGAGTCGCCCCGCCGCACGGAGCGCCAGCGCGCCGCCGACAAGCGCCGCCGCGAGGAGGCCCGCGCCATGGGCGGCTACGCCAAGGGCCCGAAGACGCCCGAAAAGCGCATGGCTGCGCTCCAGCCGGGCCAAGTCCGCATCACGGGCCTGATCGTCGACGAGCTCACCCGAGCGCTCGGCGTCATCCTGAAGCTTGACGGTCCCGCCGACGTGCTGATGAAGCTCTTCTTCCGCAGCAACCCGCGTCTGGGCATGCGCGACCGCGGCATCATCGCCGAGGGCATCTACTATGCGCTTCGCCATCTCGGCACGCTCTCCTGGGCTATGCATCCCGTGCCTCCCGCCCGTGCGCCCCGCCTTGTCGCTCTCGCGACGCTTGCACGCCAGCACGGCATCGAGTCCCTCCCGCCCGCTTCCATCGGCCGCGAGGAAGGCCCCCTCAAGAACGTGCTCGCCGCAGACTTCTCGAAGGCGCCCCCCCACATTCAGGCCGAACTGCCCGAGTGGATCTACAGCCTCCTCGAAGCCCAGTACGACGACACGAAGGAGCTCTATGCCTCGATGCTCGAGGGCGCTCCGCTCGATCTGCGCGTCAATCTCCTGAAGGCCAGTCGTGAGGAGGCTCTTCAGGAGCTCGCCGCCAACGGCGTCGAGGCCTATCCGACGCCCTTCAGCCCCGACGGCGTTCGTCTGCCGACGAAGCCCGGCCTCACCCAGTGGCCGATCTACAAGGAAGGTAAGGTGGACGTTCAGGACGAGGGTTCCCAGCTCATCGCCCGCCTGCTCACCCCGCGCCGCCGTGAAATGATCTGCGACTTCTGCGCGGGTGCGGGCGGCAAGACGCTCGCCATCGGCGCCCTGATGCGCTCGACGGGCAGCCTCTATGCCTTTGACGTCAACGAAAAGCGCCTTGCGGGCCTTACGCCCCGCATGCGCCGAGCGGGTCTCTCCAACGTGCATCCGATCGCGATCCGCAGCGAGCGAGACGAACGCATCCGCCGTCTGCAGGGCAAGTTCGACCGCGTGCTCATCGACGCGCCGTGCACGGGCACCGGCACCTTCCGTCGAAACCCCGACCTGAAGTGGCGTCTCGCCCCGTCCGAACTTGATCGCATCAACAAGATCCAGAAGGATGTGCTCGAGCACGCTTCGCGTCTCGTGAAGAAGGGCGGTCGCATGGTCTACGCCACCTGCTCGATGCTCAGGCGCGAAAACCAGGAGGTCGTCGAGGCCTTCCTCGAAGCGCATCCCGAATGGCATCTCGTGCCCGCGGCCGACGTATTCGCGCAGCAGGGCATTCAGTTCGACGCCTCCCAGTGGGAGCGCTTCGGCAGCTACTTCCAGATGCTCCCGCATGTCAACAGCACCGACGGCTTCTTCGCTGCCGTGCTCCAGCGTGACTGACGCGAACTGACGGACCGCCCGTAACGGTTTGCACGCCGCCTCTCCTTTCGGAAGGCGGCGTTTGTTTTGCGCGCCGCTACCCTAAAAATGACGCTGCCCCAGACTTCTCCTGAAGTCGGGGGCAGCGGTCGGAGACTTTTCCTGTCCTCGGACAAGCAAAAAGCCCGGCCGATATGAATTGCCGAGCTTTTTCGCCGAATCGAATGCTCAGATTACTTGAGCTTCGTTTCCTTGTAGATCACATGCTTGCGAGCCACCGGGTCGAACTTGGAGATTTCCATCTTGCCGGAAGAGGTCTTCTTGTTCTTCGTGGTGGTGTAAAAATGACCGGTACCGGCCGTGGATTCAAGCTTGATCTTTTCGCGAGCGCCTTTCGCCATGGTGAAACTCCCTTAATTAGATTTCGCCGCGGGCGCGGAGGTCCGCCAGAACCGCATCAATACCAATCTTATCAACCGTACGAAGGCCAGCCGTCGTCAAACGCAGACGAACCCAACGGTTTTCGCTTTCAACCCAGAAACGGCGGTACTGCAGATTGGGCATAAAACGACGCTTGGTCTTGTTGTTCGCGTGCGAGACGTGATGGCCGACCATCGGCGCCTTACCGGTGACTTGACACACTCGTGCCATCTCTAACTCCAGTGAAATGAAAATAAAACATCTCGCAGGCCGGTCCCTCTCGGGCAGCCACGCGAGCGCATAAAAGAGAAATTATACGCCTCCTCATGTTCGCATGCCACCTGTCTCTGCAGTGCATGACACCGCATGACAGGCTGACGCCCCACTGTGTCAGTACAGGGAGTCGGCAGTGCGCAGATTTGAGCGTGGAGCGCATTCTACCCGTTTTTTTTGATGCGTGTGCGGATTTTCCCAAAAAACTTTAGACTTAATGGAAAATTTTTCGTCCGCACGCGCGCCTGCGGCCTCTTCGGAGGGGTTGCGGCAGGCATGTGCGCTCCGTCAGGCAGCGTCTGCGGCCTCCGACAAGCAAAGTCAGTCACGAGGAAATGACAGTCATGAAGGTTCTCCTTGCCCAGCCGCGCGGTTTCTGCGCGGGCGTCACGCGCGCCATCGCGATCGTTGAGCGTGCGCTTGCCATCTACGGCGCGCCCATCTATGTCAGGCACGAGATCGTGCACAACCGCACGGTCGTCAACAGTCTGCGCGAGCGCGGCGCGGTCTTCGTCGACAATCTTGCCGAGGTGCCCGAGGGCGCGACGGTCGTCTTCTCGGCTCACGGCGTGCCGAGGGCGGTGTCTGAAGAGGCGGAGCGCAGGGGCTTCCGCGTTTTCGACGCCACCTGTCCGCTTGTCACCAAGGTGCATCGCGAGGTCGCCCGCATGCGCGCCGAAGGACGCACCGTGCTGATGATCGGTCACGCCGGTCACCCCGAGGTCGAGGGCACGATGGGCCAGGTCGACGGCGGCATCGAGCTTGTCGAGAACACCGCCGACGTGGCAGCGCTGCCCTATACGAACGATGACTCGCTTGCCTATGTCACCCAGACGACGATCAGCGCAGATGACAGTCAGGCCGTGATCGACGCGCTCAGGCATCGCTTCCCCTTCATTCAGGAACCCAAGCGCCAGGACATCTGCTATGCCACGACGAATCGCCAGGAGGCCGTCAAGCTTCTCGCCCGCTCGGGCGTCGACATCGTGCTCGTGATCGGCTCCGCCACAAGCTCCAACTCCAATCGTCTGCGCGAAGTGGCCGAACGCGAGGGGGCCCGTGCCTATCTGGTCGACACGGCCGAGCACATCGATCCCAAGTGGTTCGAGGGCGTTGCATGCGTGGGCATCACGGCGGGCGCCTCCGCCCCTGAATCCCTCGTCCAGGGCGTGCTTCGTTATCTTGAGTCCAACCTCAACGCCGAGCATGCCGTGGCGCTCGAAGGCGTCGAGGAGAACGTCGTCTTTCCGCTTCCCAAGGGACTTCGCGAGGAGGATGCCGACTGAGCCCCGCAAGGTAAAGTCGCATTCCGTTCTTGCGCTCGGGCATGGGCGGGAGACGGAGCACGCGCCGCATCCGCCCGCTTCGGGCACAATCCTTCTTTTCGCTTCCTCTATATAAGAAAGGCACGCAAGAAGAAAATGAGTTCGAAAGTGAAGCACCAGAGCCTGACGCCCGCCACCCAGTGGCTCAGGCAGCACGACATTCCCTTTGAGGAAAAGTCCTACGAATACGTCGAGCACGGTGGTACGGCGCTGGCCGCCTCGTCCTGCGGGATTGATCATCATCACGTGATCAAGACGCTCATCATGGAGGACGAGCACGCCAGACCGCTGATCATCCTGATGCACGGCGACTGCGAGGTCTCCACGAAGAACCTCGCCCGACAGATCGGCACCAAGCATGTTGCGCCCTGCAAGCCCGAGCAGGCCCAGCGCAATTCAGGCTACATGGTGGGCGGCACGAGTCCCTTCGGCACCCGAAAGAAGATGCCGGTCTACGTCCAGAAGACCATTCTCGAGCTTGACCATATCTTCATCAACGGCGGGCGACGGGGCTATCAGGTCGGCATCGATCCCAAGGTGCTCGTCGACGTGCTCGGCGGCATCCCCGTCGACTGCGCGAACGAGGAGTAGTCCTTCATCGGGACCTGCAGCAAAGACTCGACCAACAAAAAAAGGATCCGTATCTGAAAGATCGGATCCTTTTTCAGTTCTGAGGGCCGTGGGGCAGAGGTCAGAGGTCAGAGGCTTGAGAGTTGCCAGCGGGGACTGACGCCGAAGCTGCGCTTCGCCTTGAGCGCCTCGAGTTCCTCTGCCGTCAAGCCTTCGAGGCGTGCGAGGCCTGCGGCGGCGATCATGGCGCCGTTGTCGGTGCAGAGCCGCATGGGCGGATAGAAGATCGTGCCGCGACGGCGGCGGACTTCGGCGGTGAGGCGCTGTCTGAGCTGGCGGTTGGCGGACACGCCGCCGGCGACGACGACGTTGCGAAGCCCCGTCTGCTTCATGGCGCGCACGAGCTTGGCGGCGAGCACGTCGACAAGAGCGTCCACGAAGCCGCGGGCGAGATTGCGGCGGAAGACTTCGTCTCCTGCGTCGGGAGCACTCTGGACGGCGGTGAGCACGGAGGTCTTGAGACCGGAGAAGCTCATGTCGAGATTGGGGGCGTGGATCATCGGACGGGCAAGCTCTATGGCGCCGTGTTCGCCCTCTTCGGCAAGGGCGGACACGGCGGGGCCGCCCGGGTAGGGCAGGCCGAGCAGCTGGGCGGTCTTGTCGAAGGCCTCGCCCGCAGCATCGTCGAGAGTCTGGCCGAGAAGCTCGTAGCTGCCGAACTTCTCCACCTTCATGATCTGGGTGTGGCCGCCCGAGACGAGAAGGGCAAGAAACGGGAATTCGGGAGCGGGATCCGAAAGACGGGCTGCAAGCAGGTGCCCCTCGAGGTGGTGCACGCCGAGCACGGGCACATCGAGCGCCCAGCCGATGGCGTGCGCAACGCCCGCGCCTGCGAGCAGGGCGCCGGCAAGTCCGGGGCCCTCCGTCACGGCGACGGCGTCGATGTCTCCGCGGGTCTTGCCCGCCTTCACGAGCACTTCGTCGACGAGTGCGACGGCGCGCCGGATGTGGTCGCGGCTCGCAAGTTCGGGCACGACGCCGCCGTAGGCGCGGTGCATGTCGATCTGGGAGTAGAGGGCGTCTGCGAGGAGGCCGTCCTTGTCGGAAATCAGGGCGGCTCCCGTCTCGTCGCAGGAGGATTCAATACCGAGAACTAGCATAGTGCCGAAAATTCTAGAGCCTTTTTGCGGTGGACGTGCAAAAAAATGGTGCTTCGGTTTGAATTTTCCCAGTGTTTTATGTCAAAATCTCGGACTCGACATTCGGACGGCTCCGCTCAGGGGCCGTCTTTGTTCGATTGCGTCCTCCGTCTCTTGTCCCGGAACCAGAGATGCCGGAGGCTTTCCATTTGATTTCCGGGTCATCACACTGTTTACTGAGGTTAGGTTCTAATGCCTACTATCCGCGTTAAAGAAAACGAACCGTTTGAAGTTGCCCTCCGCCGCTTCAAGCGCACCATCGAAAAGTCTGGTCTCCTTACCGAACTCCGCGCCCGCGAGTTCTACGAAAAGCCCACCGCCGAACGTAAGCGTAAGAAGGCTGCTGCCGTCAAGCGTCACTACAAGCGCCTGCGCAGCATGATGCTCCCCAAGAAGCTCTACTAATTCGAGTTTCTGCCCGGGCGTTGGAGGCCGGAGGCCGCCGATCCCCGTGCTGTCGGTTGGGCGGCAGCACAAAGCTCCACAGACAAACAATTTTTCCTCACGAAGGATGGTGATGATTAAGGACAGAATCCGCGAAGATATGAAGGCTGCCATGCGTGCGCATGACGCGGCGGGTCTGAGCACGATTCGCTTGCTCCTTGCCGCGATCAAGCAGCGTGAGGTCGACGAACAGATCGAGGCCGACGATGCCCTGATCCTCTCGGTGATCGCCAAGATGGTCAAGCAGCGTCAGGATTCCGTGCAGCAGTATCTGGCGGGTGACCGTCAGGATCTCGCTGACAAGGAATCGGCCGAAATCAAGGTGCTCGAAGCGTATCTCCCGAAGGGACTTTCCGACGAGGAGATCGCCGCCGTCATTGATGCCGCCGTTGCCGAAGTTGGTGCGACCGGCATGGCTGCGATGGGCAAGGTGATGGCGATCGTCAAGCCGAAGGTGACGGGCCGTGCCGACATGGGCAAGGTCAGCGCTCTCGTCAAGGCGAAGCTCACCGCTTAAGTCGAAGTCCGCTGCATGGCGGGTGCGGCTGCTCTAAGCCGCACGTTCATAACGCAGGAATGCCGCTCAAGAGTTTCTCTTGGGCGGCCTTCTTTTTTATTGGGCGCCCTCAGGAGGCACCCGAGAGCCGGCCCGCTCAAGGCTCTATAATCAAAATCCTACCCGCCGCCCCTTCCGGGCGGAAGATCCACGCCTTTTCCCCTAGCAAGACCATCCATGATTCCCGAGGGCTTTATCACAGGACTGCTTGAACGCGCCGACATCGTCGACGTGATCAACCGCTACGTCCCTCTGAAGAAGGCGGGGCGCAACTGGATGTGCTGCTGTCCCTTCCACAAGGAGAAGACACCGTCCTTCTCGGTGAGCCAGACGAAGCAGTTCTTCAAGTGCTTCGGCTGCGGCGAGGCAGGCAACGCCATCGGCTTCATCATGAAGTACGAGGGGCTGGAATTCCCTGATGCGGTGAGAAAGCTTGCGGGCTACTACTCGATGGAGGTTCCCGAAGACCGCTCGCCCGCAAAGATCAAGGCCCGCGAGAAGGCGCGCACGCTCACGGACTACATGGGAGAGGCCGCGGCCTTTTACACGGAGCAGCTCAGGCGGAACGCAGGAGCCTCCGATTATCTCAAGAACCGCTGCATTTCGGCAGCCACGGCCGCGAAGTTCGGCCTCGGCTATTCGCCCGACGACTGGCATCCCCTTCAGACCCTTTTCGGAGAGAAGTATTCCGACAGGGCGCTTGAGGAGTGCGGCCTTGTCAACGTCAGGAACGACAGGCGCTACGATGCGTTCAGAGGGCGCATCATGTTCCCGATCCGCAACGCCAAGGGGCTTGTGATCGGTTTCGGCGCCCGCACGATGAACGGCGACGAGCAGCCCAAGTACCTCAACAGTCCCGAAACGCCGATCTACCACAAGGGCAGCGAACTCTACGGTTATTTTGAGGGCAGGGAGGCGATCTACGGCAAGGGCCGCGCCATCGTCTGCGAGGGCTACATGGACGTGATCCAGCTTTCGCAGGCCGGGTTCGAGGAGGCCGTCGCCGCACTCGGCACGTCGATCACGCCCGAGCATGTCAGGAAGCTCTTCAAGCTCACCGACAGCGTCTACTTCTCGTTCGACGGCGACGCCGCCGGCCGCAAGGCCGCGCGTCGTGCGCTTGAGGCGGCCCTGCCCGTCATCACGGACGTGCAGAAGGCGGGTTTCATCATTCTGCCGCCCGAGCACGATCCCGACAGCCTTATCAAGGCGGAGGGCGCGGAGGGGTTCGAGCGCCAGATTGAAAAGGCCTACGGACTCACGGACTTCATGAAGAAGCTCCTTCTCGAAGGGAAGGAGCTCATGTACGCCGAGGAGCGTGCGAAGCTCGTGGCCGAGGCCAAGCCTTGGGTGCTCTCGATGCAGCATGCTCCCATTCTGCGGCTTGCATTCATCCGCGAGCTCGCAGGCATCGCCCGCCTGCAGGCGGATGACATCGAGCGCCAGTACGGGCTCGCCGGCGCCGCTCCCTCCAGGCCGTCCTTCGATGGCGGCCGGCAGCAGGGCCGTGGCGGCTTTGTCCGCAGACGGGACGACCGCTTTTCACGCTGGCCCGCGAAGCCCGCACCCGAGCCTCGAGTTCGCGTCAAGGACGTTAGGGAGCGCATGCTCCAGTGCCTCCTTTCCTATCCTCATCTCGTGAGTGAATTCAGCCACTCGATCGAGGAGGAGTTCCTGTCGAGCACGCATCCCGCCGCCGAACGCATCATCGAGGTCTGGCGCGCAGCTGCGGCCGAGGACGAGGAAGGAGGCTGCGTCAATCCTGCTTCCCTTCTCATGAGGCTCGGAGAGAGCGCCAGCCTTTCCTATTATGAGGAGCTCCTCACCGAGGAGCTCTCGACGGGCACGCCCGAGGAGGGCGCCCGTCTTGAGGTAAGGAAGGCCTTCATCGAGCTCGAGCTCGAGCGCACGAAGGCCCGCATCGAAATGCTCGCCCATGATGCGGCGAGGGACATGGACGCGATGCGCAGGCTTAACGACAGAAGGACTGAGCTTCAGCGCCTTGCGGACGAGGCCCGTCTTGCGGAGCGCGAGTACCGCCTGCGCATTGAGAATCAGGCAAGGTTCGAGAGCCAGCGTGCGGCTGAAAAGCCTTCGGGCGGCGAGTTCGCCCCTCTTTCGTCCAATCCGATCGTCGCGCAGCTGCAGCGCTTCCTCAGGGGCGACACGGGGACTTCTTCTGTCTCGGGCGCGCAGGCCGCGCCTCAGGGAGCCTCCCGTGTTTCAACGAGTGCCGTGAGGGAGGCTCTGGCAGCTAGCGCCGCAGGGCGTACCGCGGGAGATTTCACCGCCTTCGCGGAGAGCTTGCCGCCTGAGCTTTCGGATGAGAAGGTTGATTTTGTACCCGATGGTATGAAAGAATATGACGTCTCGGGCATGCCGCCCGACGTGCCGTTCGACGATGAAGCTCCCTACCGCTATGACGACGCCGGAGATCCCGACGCGGATCTCAACGTGGGTCTGTGACGGCGGGGGAGGCCGCGCGCCGGCGCGACTAGCTTTTCCCTAAGGAGCTCATTTTGAAGAAGACTTTATGGGCGGCCCTGCTGGCTGCCGGCACGATGGTTTCTGCGGCGGTCGACGCCGAGCCCCTTCGCATCGGTGTGCTTCCAGCCGCCGACGCCATTGTGATCCACGCCGCGGCCGACGAGAAGCTGTTCAAGGCCAGAGGGCTTGATGTTGAGGTGATTCCCTTCAAGTCTGCTCTCGAACTCGGTGCTGCCATGCGTGCGGGCCGCCTTGACGGGCATTTCGGCGATCTGATGAACGTCTTCACTCAGAATGAACGAGGCGTTCCCCAGGCCGTGATTCTCACGACGACCCATACGAGCCGGGCACAGCGTGCCTTCGGTCTCGTCGTCGCACCTGCCGCCGCCGAGAAGATCCGCTCGCTCAAGGATCTCGACGGCACTGAGACGGCCATGAGCTCCGCCACGATCATCGACTACCTGCTCGACCGCATGAAGGCTGAGGAAAAGCTTTCCGACGGCGCGCTCAGGAACCTTGAGGTCAAGCAGATCCCGATCCGCCTTCAGATGCTTCAGACCGGCAAGGCCGCGACGGCCATGCTGCCCGAGCCGCTCGTCTCCGTCGTCGAAGCGAAGGGCGGACGCGTGATCTGGGATGACCGCGGTCTCAACGAGGCGCTTGCCGTCGTTGCGTTCAAGAAGGACAGGCTTGACGACAAGACCGTCGCCGCCTTCCGGGGTGCCGTGGCGGACGCCGCCAGACTCATCGAGTCGGAGCCCGACCGCTTCCGCGCCGTCATGGTGAAGAAGGGCCTGCTGCCTGCGCCCGTTGCGCAGAACTACACGATGGTCCGCTTCTCCATGTTCGGCACGAATGACGGTCTGCCTCCCCTGCCGAGCGCCGAAGACGTGCGCCGCGTGGGAGAATGGATGGTCGGAAAGAACATGATCAAGGCGGTGCCCGCTTACGACAGCGTGGTGATCCGTCCGTAATTCGAAGGTGCGCATGCAGAATCAAAGGGAAGAGGCGCTTGAGCCGCCGGGACTGGCCTGCAACGGGCTTACGCTTGGCTACGACGGCAGGCCCGTCATTGAGGGGCTGGATCTGTCGTTGCCGCCGGGGGCCTCGCTTGCCATCGTCGGCGAGTCCGGTTGCGGGAAGTCGACGCTTCTCACCGCTCTTGCGGGGCTGAGGCCTTCGATTTCGGGGACGGTCAGGTGGACCTCTCCTCAGGGCGGAGTCCGTTCGATTCAGGACATGCGCACAAGCTTCGTCTGGCAGCATCTCGGTCTTTTTCCGTGGAAGCGTGTGAGGGAGAACCTCGCGCTTCCACTGGAGCTTTCCGCCGGACGCTGCGCCGATTCGGCCGGGCGTGTCTCGGCCATGCTTTCCGAACTCAGGCTCTCGGGGCTCGAGTCGCGCTTTCCTTCCGAGCTTTCGGGAGGACAGCGGCAGCGTCTTGCGCTCGGCCGCGCGCTCATCGTGCAGCCTCAGGTTCTCTTCATGGACGAGCCCTTCTCGGCTCTTGACGCGCTTTTGCGTGCGCGCATGCAGGATTTCCTGACTGCGCTCCGCCGCAGGCATCCCTGCAGCGTGATTCTGGTGACACACGACATCAGCGAGGCCGTGGCGCTCGGTTCGCACGTCCTGATGCTTGCGCCCCACGACCGCAGAGCGCCCGAATGCTTTGAAAATCCCGCCTACTCGCAGGAGCTCGGCTGCGGCGACAGGGCCTCGCCTGCCTTTTACGACACCGTGCGCCGCATTCACGCGGGGCTGGCGGCCGCTTCGGGAGAGGACGAATGATCGTGCTGCGCTACATCCTCGGCTTTCTCTTTCTGGGCGGATGCTGGCACGCGGGCGCGCTTGCGCTCGGGCCCGACCTTCTGCCCGATCCCGTGGCCACGATCAGGCTCTTCGCCGAGTCTCTGAGCACGCCTGAATTCTGGGGGCACATCCTCGTGAGCCTCTGGCGCCTGACGCTCGGCCTTGTTGCGGCCGTCGCGGTTGCCTTTCCTCTGGGACTTCTGCTCGGACACTGCCGTGCGGCGGATCTGGCGGGCAGTCCGCTCCTCTTCATTACTTATCCGCTGCCCAAGATCGTATTGCTTCCCGTCTTCTTCACGCTGGTGGGGCTCGGAGACGCCTCGCGCGTTCTCCTCATTGCGCTTACGACAGGCTATCAGGTGCTCGTCATCATCCGTGCGGGGGCGCTCAGCATCGATCCCTCCTGGGTCAAGGCCTTCCGCTCGATGGGCGGCACGACGGCCGAGGCCGTCCGACATCTCTATGTTCCTGCAGCGCTCCCCGCGCTCTTCACCTCCCTTAAGGTGGCGAGCGGCACGGCGGTCGCGGTGCTCTTTCTGGCCGAAAGCTTCGCAACCACCTCGGGGCTCGGCTACCTCATCATGGACGCCTGGGGCATGGGGGACGTGCTCTCCATGTTCAACGCCATTCTGGGCATGAGCCTTCTTGGTCTCGTGATCTACGGCGTCATCGGACTGCTCGAGAGGGTGTGCTGTCCCTGGCTCTTTGCGGGCAGGAGGTAGGGCTCCGACAGAGGGTGCCTATTCGGACAAACCATCATAAACGGCGGAATTTTCCGCCGTTTTTTGATTAAAAGCATGCTTTCTGACGGAAAAACACGACTTCGAAGGCAGGGATTGCCATTACGCCGCCTCCACTTTCGGGAGGCGGTGTGGCAAAATGATTAAGTCATTGTCCTTTGCTTTGTCAAGCGGAAAGACGTACTTTTTTGAAACCTTTGAGAAAAGCATATCGGCTCCCGGCTTGGCGAATGACATCACGTGGAGACGACACGCGGTTTTTGCCGTGAGTTTTTCGACCGGAAGAATTCAGGGCAAAAGATGCGTCGGAGGGCGCCCGACGGGCGCCATGCTCCGCATGCAGCGGCGAAGGGAGGCCTCCGGGTCTCCGTGTTTGATCCGCGTGCCGCTCGGCCTAGTCAGTCGTGCGCAGCGCAGGGAGTCGGCGTGAGAGAGATGCGCGCCGTCTCAGCAGAAGAGGGCAGGTATGGCTGTATCCAAAAAGACGACGGTGAATGAGGCGGCTCAGGATGAAACGGAGCAGGCGCCTCAGACGGTGGCTCCCAAAAGGAGGCGTGCGCCAGCAAAGCGCGCCGAGAAGGAGGCCGCGACCTTGGAAACCGCCGGTCTGAAGCTCTCCGTGGAGGCCTCTGAAGAGGCGGAGGCCCCCAAGGCCAAGCCCGTGCGTCGCCGTACCCGCAAGACCGCCGAGGCCGCTGCAGCCGCCCCTGCCGTCGAGGAAGCGGCTCCCGCCGCTGAAGAGGAGGCCGCCAAGCCCCGCCGCACCCGCCGCAAGAAGGCGGGGACCGAGGAAAAGGAGGCGGGTGCCGCAAAGGCCGCGCCGAAGCGCAGGAAGACCGCTTCAAAGAAGTCGAAGGCCAAGGGACGCTCGGATGAGGACGATCTGGCCGAATACGACGACGATGGAACGGGCGACTTCGACGCTGTGCTTGACGACGACGTCGACTACGAGGAGGACATTCCCGATCTGCCTGACGATCTTCCCGAAGAGGACGAGGCCGATGAAGCCGGCGAGGCGGAAACGGACGTCCAGAGCGGCCGCCGCAAGCGCAAGGCGCGCAGCGCCCGCGACAAGAAGGCGCTTCTCAACGGCTACGGCTCCGACGAGGAGGACTCCACCGAGGACCGCCGTTCCAAGCTCTTCATGCTCATCCGCATGGGGCGCGAGCGCGGCTACGTCACCTACGGCGAAATCAACGACAACCTGCCCAACAGCCTGATCGACGACGATGCGATCGAGACCGTCGTGGCGATTCTTTCGAACCTGCACATTCAGGTCTTTGAATCCGCTCCCGACGAGGACACGCTCGCCATGATGGGCAACGAGAGCGTTGCCAGCGAGGAGGATGCGGATGCGGAGGCCGAAGCCGCACTCTCGACCGTCGACAGTGAATTCGGTCGCACGACCGACCCCGTGCGCATCTACATGCGCGAGATGGGCTCGGTGGAGCTTCTCTCCCGTGAAGGCGAAATCGAAATCTCCAAGCGCATCGAGGACGGCCTGAAGCACATGGTGCTCGCCATCTCCCGCTGCCCGGTCACCGTGGCGGCGATCGTCGGCTATGCGCATGAAATTCGCGAGGGCACGCTGCCCATTGACGACATCGTCGACGGCCTCGTTGCTGCGGATGATACGGGCAACGTGCTCGGCCACAACGACGATGAGACCGACATGGGCGCCTCCGCCATGACGGTGGACCAGCTCGAGGACATGAAGCAGCGCAGCCTCGCGATCTTTGCCGTCGTGGAGGAGCATTTCAATACGCTCAAGACCGTTGTCCGCGAGGAGGGTTACGGCAGCGACAGGCTCGATCCGCTCAAGGATTCGATCCAACGCGAGCTGATGGCCGTGCGCTTCACCGCCAAGACCGCTGACAAGCTCTGCGAGCTTCTTCGCACGACGATCGACGAGGTGCGCACCCGCCAGAAGACGATCTACAACGAGCTCGTGCGCCGCGTCGGGCTTGACCGCACGTGGTTCCTTGCAACATTTGCCGATCATGCGACCGATCTTGACTGGATGAGCGCCATTGTACGTGACAATCCCGAAAAGGCCGCCTATCTCGAGCACCTCAGGCCCACGGTCGAGGAGGAGCAGCGCAAGCTTGCCGAACTGGTCTCGAATGCCTGCATGACCGTGCCCGAGCTCTTTGATACCTACAAGCAGATGGCGACGGGCGAGGCCAAGGCACGCAACGCCAAGCGTGAGATGACCGAGGCCAATCTCAGGCTCGTCATCTCGATCGCGAAGAAGTACACGAACCGCGGCCTGCAGTTCCTCGATCTCATTCAGGAGGGCAATGTCGGCCTCATGAAAGCCGTCGACAAGTTCGAGTACCGCCGCGGCTACAAGTTCTCGACCTATGCCACCTGGTGGATCCGGCAGGCCATCACGCGTTCGATCGCGGACCAGGCCCGTACGATCCGCATTCCCGTGCACATGATCGAGACGATCAACCGCATGAATCGCATCACGCGCCAGATCCTGCAGGAAACGGGCGTCGAGCCCGATTCCCGCGAGCTTGCGAAGCTGATGGAGCTGCCCGAGGACAAAATTCTCAAGATCATGAAGATCGCCAAGGAGCCCATCTCGATGGAGACACCGATCGGCGACGATGACGATTCCCATCTCGGCGACTTCCTTGAGGACACGCAGACGGTGGCGCCCGCCGAGGCCATTCAGAACACGAGCCTCTCCGAAACCGTCCGTCAGGTTCTCGACAGCCTTTCCCCGAGGGAGGCCAAGGTTCTGCGCATGCGCTTCGGCATTGAGATGCAGTCCGACCACACGCTTGAGGAGGTCGGTAAGCAGTTCGACGTCACGCGCGAACGCATCCGCCAGATCGAGACGAAGGCGCTCAGAAAGCTTCGTCATCCGTCTAGAGCCGACAAGCTGAGAAGCTTCGTCGAGGGCGACGGAAAGGATTGATGCCTTGCATGACGGGGAGCGGCTAAGGCCGTTCCCCGTTTTCAAATGCGGCGCCCGTGCCGCTCGGAGGCCCTGACGGGAGGGCGACGGGCGGCGTTTCGCCGTTTGTTGCTTTTTCTGCTTGAAAAGAGTATGGCGCAGTGTTAAGCTATCCGCCTTTTTCGCCCATGACGGTGTCTGCCGACACTGTCGCGGAAGGCGTCGTGCGGTCTGGACCGCCGGAGGCGCAGGATCGCGTTGCTCCGGAAGAGAACGGGAGATCAGGCAGCGACGGCACGAAGCGCGCTGACGTAGGACGAAAAATAATCGATGCAGCGCCGGGCTGCGAGGATGACCGGCTGCTTTTCCCTGGATGCATGGCTCCCAGGCCGATAGTCGGCAGGCCCCGAGAAGACAGAATGATTCGGGCGGACGAGAGGAGGATGCGGGAGAAGGGCGGCGCCGAGGCGGTCCGGAGAAATTAGGAAGAAGCGGGGCAATTGCAACAATAAGAGCCCCGCCAACGAGAGATTGGAACAGATGAAGACGAACGAAGACGCTTTTGAGAATGATGACGACATCGACGAAATGGAGGAGGACTCTTCCATCGACGATGAAGCCGCAGAACTCGACAAGTGGGAGGACGAAGGTTCCGAGGAACAGGGTTCGGCTTCTGGCAGCCGCCGTTCGGTGACGGCAGGCAATGGCTACGGCGCTCTGGTGCGTCTCGGCCGCTCCCGCGGCTGGGTGACGGTTGAGGAAATCAACGACCACCTGCCTGAAAGCGCCGTGCGTACGGCCGAAAACGTGCAGGAGATCACGGAGGCGCTCGGCCGCCTTTCGATCAAGGTGTTCGAGACGCGTCCCGACGAAGACGACCTTCTCATCACCGGCAACGGCGTCGACGAGGCCGAGGACATCGACGAGGATGACGCCGCCGCCATGCTGACGCCCGAGGAGTCCGCAGGCCTCTCCAAGGATCCGCTCCGCGCCTATCTGCGCGGCGTGGGCTCGCACAAGCTTCTCACCCGTGCGGGTGAAATCGAGGTTGCCAAGTCGATCGAAATGTTCACGGGCAGGCTTGTCTCGACGCTCGTTCAGTATCCGATGGCCGTGGCCGAGCTTTGCAAGATGGCCGAAACCCTCAAGGATACGTCCGTCTCCGTCGACACGCTCGTCGACGGCTTTACGGACAACCTCGAGGAAGTGGACGCCGTCTCCTCTGACGGCGACGACATCGCCACCGACATCGGCGCCGCCGCCATGACGGCCGACCAGCTCGAGGAGATGCGCGCTCGCGTGCTCGACATCTTCGAGAATTGCGGCAGGCATCTTGAGACCGTTCGCGCCAACTTCGGCCCGAAGGGCGACGCCGAGGCCTACAAGGCCGCCTGCGCCGCCATCGCCGAGCTCCTCGCGCCCGTGCGCTTCTCCGTGAAGGTTGTCACGCAGCTCTCCGAGGACATCTCCAAGCACATGGACGAGGTGACGACGTCCCTCAAGAACGTCCGCAGGGTTCTTGCCGACCAGTGCCGCATGCCGCAGCGCGCCACGCTTGACGTGATCAACGGTGATCCGACCGCCGACGGGCTTTTTGAGGCCATCGCCGAGAGCGAGACGCCGTGGGCGCCTGCCGTTGCGCGCAACCTTGGCGTTCTGCAGGAGGAGCAGCGTCATCTGCTCGGTCTCGAGGAGCGCGCGATGATGACGATCGCCAGCCAGCGCGAACTTGCCCGTCTGCTCAAGCTTGCACAGACGAATCTCATGCAGGCCAAGGCCCGCATGATCGAGGCGAACCTGCGTCTGGTGATCTCGATCGCCAAGGGCTATGTCAACCGCGGTCTCGCGATGACCGACCTGATTCAGGAGGGCAACCTTGGTCTGATGAAGGCTGTGGACAAGTTCGAGTATCGCCGAGGCTACAAGTTCTCGACCTATGCGACCTGGTGGGTCCGTCAGTCCGTCACGCGTGCCGTGGCCGACTTCGGCAACACCATCCGCATTCCGGTCCACATGACGGAGTCCTACAACAAGATCCGCCGTCACAAGCAGCACTTCCTGCAGGAGCACGGCCGGCAGCCGACCGAGCAGGAGCTTGCCGATCTTGCCGAGCTTCCGCTCGCCAAGGTGCAGCTTCTCACGCAGGCCATGCGCGGCGTCGAGTCCATCGACGCACCGATCGGTGATGACGAGGATGCGACGAAGCTCGACTTCGTGCGCGGCGATGAACATGACGATCCGAGCCGTGCCTTCCAGGACCGTTCGATGATCGAATGCATCAAGAAGTCGCTTGACGATCTCGCTCCCCGTGAGGCTCAGGTGCTTCGCCTGCGCTACGGCATCGGCACGAACAAGGACCACACGCTTGAGGAAGTCGGCCATGCGCTCGGTCTTACGCGCGAGCGCGTCCGCCAGATCGAGTCGGCGGCCATCCGCAAGCTTCGCAGTCCCGAGTTCCAGGAACGTCTGCGCGACTACCTGACTGAGAACTGATCCCCTTGACTCCGCCTCGTGCGGAGTCGCCTGAAAAGGCTCCTTCGGGAGCCTTTTCGCGTTTTCGGGAGGACGCGCCGCCCTGATGCGGGTGGCCGAAAACTGCGCCACGTGCGGAATCCCGCTAAAATAATGGTTTTCAGGCGTTCAGCAAGTGCCCTTGCGACGCCGCCCACACTCAAGAGCCATTCCAAGAGAACGCCAGCAGCATGTCATCGTTCGCACAATTCAATCTCGACTCCCGCATCATGTCCGCCATCGAACGCATCGGCTACAAGGAGCCGACGCCGATTCAGCTTCAGGCCATTCCCGTGGTGATGAAGGGGGGAGACGTGATGGGCGCAGCCCAGACGGGCACGGGCAAGACGGCGAGCTTCGGTCTCCCGCTCATCGCCCGCATTCTTCCGCATGCGAACACCTCGATGTCGCCCGCCCGTCATCCCGTGCGCGCGCTCATCCTGACGCCTACGCGCGAGCTGGCCGATCAGGTCTCTGCCAACATGACGCAGTATGCGGCGGACACGCCGTTGCGCGTCGGTGTGGTCTACGGCGGCGTCGACATTCGTCCGCAGTCCGACATGCTCCGCCGTGGCGTCGAAATTCTGACGGCGACGCCGGGCCGTCTGCTTGACCATATCGAGCAGCGCGCGACGAATCTCTCTCAGGTCGAGGTCGTCGTGCTCGACGAGGCTGACCGCATGCTCGACATGGGCTTCCTGCCTGACATCAGCCGCATCCTCAAGCTTCTGCCGGCCAACCGTCAGAGTCTGATGTTTTCGGCTACGTTCTCGCCCGACATCGCCAGGCTCGCGAAGAACTTCCTCAAGCCCGATCCGTTCATGATCGAAGTCGCCCGTCAGAATCAGACGGCCGACACGGTTACTCAGGAGGTCTTTCAGGTCGCGGATCGCGAGAAGACGGACGTGCTGATCGACATCCTCAAGACGCGGGGCCCCGAAAACAAGCCGCTCGAGCAGGTCATCGTCTTCGTCAACGCGAAGATCACCTGCCGTCGCCTTGCCCGCACGCTTGAGCGCGTCGGGATCAATGCAGACGCCATTCATGGCGACAAGACGCAGGAGGAGCGTCAGGCGGCGCTCGACGGCTTCAAGTCGGGCGCCATCCATGTTCTCGTTGCGACCGACGTCGCGGCGCGAGGTCTGGACATCAAGGAGTTGCCCTGCGTCATCAACTATGATGTTCCGTTCAGCGCCGAGGACTACGTGCACCGCATCGGCCGTACCGGTCGAGCCGGTTCCCACGGCCTTGCCATCATGCTCGCGACGCGCGAAGACGGCCGTCTTGTCGACGCCATCGAGAAGCTCACGAAGCAGACCTTCGAACAGAAGCCCCTGCGCCCGCTCTCGCGTCAGGCCCGTTCGGAAATGCGCCGCGCCTCGGGCGAGCGTCCCGAACGACGTGGCGAGCGCGAGATCGAGCGCGTCGATACGCCCGAGGATGAACGCCTCGCCAAGGAGCGTGCCCGCGCATATGTGCCGCCCTCCCAGCGCAACCGAGATCCGATCTTCGACACGCCCTATCGTGAGCGCAGCGGTGCTTCGGGCAAGCCCGAAGAGCTTCGAGTCTTCGAGCGCGAGACCGTTCGAAAGCCCCGACAGGCGGCGGTTCTGCTTTGCGGCTTTCCCCGCCGACGTGATTGATCGAAATGATCAGCTCGTCTAGGCACTTTGTCCATCACCTATCCATGGTAGGCGTGTTGCGACGAAGTGCCTCGGACGTGTATATTAATTCGACAGCATGAAGAGATGGGGACTTTCCTAAAAGCCCTCACGCCAACCTGCCCGCCTCCGGGCAAGGTGGTGGCCTCCGCGGGAGGCCATGTGGCCGGTAGCTCATCGCGCACCGACAAACATACGGAGAATGGCAATGCCTCTCGACATGCGTGCACGCTGCGGGAGGCTTTTTCGCATCAGGACCTGAGCTTCATCGAGGATGAGGCGCCTGACCGAAAAAGCTCCGCAGCACGCACATCCATCAACATTTATCTGCATGAAGGAGAAGCATATGTCGCATCGTCTTACCATCAAGGGACAGGTCACGATTCCCAAGGAAATCCGTGACCTTCTCGGACTTGAGGAAGGTTGCTCTTGCGTGGAGTTCGTCGTTGAAGCCGACGGCAGCGTCAGCGTGCGCAAGGCGGGCGAAAAGCCTCGTTCCAGTCGTTCCTCCCGCACTTCCTCCGTTCAAACCGTGCGCAAGCCCGTGCATGGTGCCCGCACGCGCGCCCATGGCGGCGTTCTTGCCCTGCTTGCGGGCGGCCTTTGAAGCGAGTCTCTACTTCAAAAGAAAGCCTCCGCAGGCGCACAACCAGCGGAGGCGAAAGTCGTCTAGCCCGAAAGTTCATCGAAGAAGCGGCACTTGGAGAGCCAGTATTGGCTAAGAATGAGGCCGGCGTTCTGGAGGATCGGAGCGGGTTCCTTGGAAACAAGAATTTCGCGTCCCAAAGAGTCTCTAATTTGGGTAGAATAATAGGACATGGTCATTTTTGTTGTTTTTTTGAGTGTAAACGAAATTGCAGCAAGGATGACCATTCCTTTTGGCTGTCGCACAGCCGTTTACAAGAAAAACCGACCTGCTCGCAGGTCGTTTTTTTTTGTGGCTTATGCAAAATTCGGGCTAGTTCAAAAACTTGGCGATGATTTGAGATTCGTAAAGACTTGGGTCGAAAGGTTCTGACTCGGAATCGAAGTTGACTCTGGCTTCATTGACATATTTGTTGGGGACGCTGCCGCCCTCCTTCATTTTTCTCAGATACCATTCGTATTCAATGTCCAGATGCCCCAGATCAAGGGTTTTGAACTGGTTGGAGAGTTCGTAGGCGATGATTTTGGCTGCGGGACCGAGTGCAACGATGAAGATTGTATCCTCGGGCTGTTTGCGGGCTTCTTCGAGGATCTGATCGCATTTTTCGAAGGCGTTTTTGGCAGGGCCGATGATTCTTTTGACGCTGGCTGCGTCGTTGAGAAGATCGTTTCCGACTCCGAAACGGGTAAGCTCCCCTTCGATCACGACAACATTTTTATTGGCCCAGAGTGTTCGGATCTGCCTAAAAACTTGAGTAGCAAGCTGGTCATCTTGACTATTGGTATAGGGTCTTGAAACGCAGGCATCCCCATACAAACGGGTTGAATCGAGAATGTGGCGGAACAGCTGAGCTCTCAAGACGACATAGGTTCTCCAGAATCTCAAGTGGGAATTGGTGCTGTTTTCTGGTGTCAGCACATCCACTGACAGAGCCTCAGGAACGGCCACGCAAATGCTCCTGCTGTTCAAAATCTTCAAAAGCGCTTCCCTGAGGCGCGGAGAGGTTCTCTGGTAGTTTGGTCCCCTCTTTTGGGCGATGATGTCGAATTCACCGTCGCCAAAACGCACAAGGGAAAGCTTGTCGTTCTTTTTCAGCAGGTCAATGGTTTCCAGCGCCGACAGCACCTTGAATTTCGGGAGGTGATTTTTGAACAGACTGAAGAAAATGACCCCAAACAGGATGGGAAAAATGTACTTTCGCAGGAACCCCATTTTGGCTATTTTGGATGTGTCGTTGATGGGAGACGGAAACGGTGTGCTTGCAAGAGTTGGGACTCTCTCGCCAGTTGAGCGACCGGATGTGGAGATTATAAAGAGGGGAGTTGTGATGTTGAGAATAGGCGGGCGGCGTTCTGATAAAACAAAACCTCCGTCAGTTCAAGATACTGCGGAGGTTGAGTTGGCGTCCCCAGCGGGGTTCGAACCCGCGTTAGCAACGTGAGAGGCTGCGGTCCTGGACCACTAGACGATAGGGACGTTATTTCGTAGGAGATGAACTATACGCCGTTTTTCCAGAAGTTGCGGATCGGAATTTGCGTTAAGTCAATATTTTGTGTAATAAGGATGAAAATAAAGCTCAGTCCGCATGCTTGCGGACTGAGCTTCAACTGATCGATCTGTTGCCTGTGTCAGAAATCAGAGCGCGCGGGCGATGCGGGCGAGCACTTCTTCCTTGCCGATGAGACAGAGCGTCTTGTCGATCTGCGGTGTGCGATCGGCGGCGCAGACACAGACGCGGAGCGGGTTGGCGAGAACCTTCATCGCAACACCCTGCTCCTCCATCACGGCCTGAATGCAGCCGTAGACGGCCTCAGGCGTAACGTCGGAGACGGCCTCTAGCTTTTCACCGAAGAGCTTGAGGGCTTCGCGACCGCCGTCGGCGAGGACCTTGGCGGCTTCCTCTTCGTTGACCTTGGGTTCAACGTAGAAGAAGAGGGCGGCGTCGGCCAGCTTTTCGAGAGTGGCGGAGCGGGACTTCAGCAGTTCGCAGACGGCCGCGAGATCGGGACCGCCTTCAACCTTGCCGCCGCGGGCCTCGATGCGGGCCTTCGTGAGATCGGCCAGACGATTCGCGTCGGCTTCCTTCATGTACTGCTGGTTGAGCCAGTCGAACTTCTTCCAGTCGATGCGGGCGGCTGCGCGGGAGCAGTCGGAGAGCTCGAACACTTCGGCGAGCTCCTCGCGGGTGAACTTCTCCATGTTGCCGTGGCCCCAGCCAAGGCGGGCGAGATAGTTGAAGACGGCTTCGGGGAGGTAGCCCTGACGTTCGTATTCGAGCACGGAGACGGTGCCGTGGCGTTTCGAGAGCTTCTGGCCGTCCTGACCGTTGATGAGCGGCAGGTGGGCGAAGACGGGCACTTCAGCGCCGAGCGCGCGGTAGATGTTGATCTGGCGCGGGGTGTTGTTGATGTGGTCAGCGCCGCGGATCACGTGGCTCACTTCCATGTCCCAGTCGTCGACGACGACGGCGAAGTTGTACGTGGGAATGCCGTTGCGCATGATGATCAGGTCGTCAAGTTCGCTGTTGGAGACCGTGATCGTGCCGTAGACGGCGTCGTTCCAGGTGACGGCGCCTTCATCGGGATTGCGGAAGCGGATGACCGGTTTCACACCTTCGGGGATGGGCTTGCCCTGACAGTTCTCAGGACGCCAGCGACCGTCATAGCGGGGCTTGAGGCCCTTGGCCTTCTGTTCTTCGCGCATGGCGTCGAGCTCTTCGGGCGTGGCGTAGCAGTAGTAAGCGCGGCCGTCGGCAAGCATCTGGTCGACGACTTCGCGGTAGCGCTCGAGGCGGTCCATCTGATAGACGGGACCCTCGTCGTAGTCGAGGTTGAGCCACTTCATGCCGTCGAGAATGACCTGAACGGCTTCCTTCGTGGAGCGGACCTGATCGGTGTCCTCGATGCGAAGCAGGAACTTGCCGCCGAAGTGGCGGGCGACGGCCCAGCAGTAGATGGCCGTGCGGGCGGTGCCGAGATGCATCATGCCCGTGGGGCTCGGTGCAATGCGGGTGCGAATCGTCTTCATCACTAAAACTCGTTGTTTGAAAAGGGTCCCGCCTGAGCGCTGCGGCTTCGGGCGCGGAGGAGCGGACGCGCGCGGGGTTGGACGCGCGGCTTGAAAGCTGAACAAAGTCAATATTTTACCCCGTTTGCTGATACTGACGTTAAGCGGAAGTCAAATCAGGAAGTGCGGGGAAAGAAAGGGGACCGACGCGTGTGAGCGTCAGGCCCCGCCTGATGGATCAGGGATGCGGTCAGGCAGCCCAGGTGAGCCAGGTCCAGGCCGAGAAGACGACGAGAACGATGGCTTCCGCAAGGATGACGGGCACCAGCGTCTTGAAGAAGTCCGACTTGAAGTAGTCGATCGTGATCGTGAGGCAGACGTGGGTGGGCGTGATCATCTGGCCTGCGACACCGAAGACCATGGCGACACCGGCCAGATCAAGAGAGCCGGGCATGAGGCCCGCCACGATCGGCATCACGATGGCGACGTGGCCCTGGCTCATGCCGGTGAGGATGCCGATGACGAAGCTCGTGAGCGCGATGATGACGGGCACGGGAAGCGCCGAGCCTTCGAAGCAGGTGATGATCTGGTGCAGGATGCCCGTGGCCTCAAGAAGCTGGATGAAGAAGAGGATGCAGCCGACGTTGAGGAGAAGGCGCCAGTCGGCGGCGCCGACGAACACGTCCTTGATGCTCACGCCGCGCTTCATCATCAGAAGCACGGGGATGAGCAGCACGACCACGGCGCCCATGGCGAGGGCGGCGGAGAGATTGAAGGCCATCATGAGAACGACGCTCAGAAGCACGGGCGCGATGGCGAGCACGACGTTGATGAGGTCTGCCCTGCGCTGCTCGGACGAAAGTTCGGTCTTGCGGCGCTTTTCCTCAAACTTGAGCGGGCGGACCATGACGAACCAGCCTGCGGCGAATGCGACGACGGACATCCAGAAAAGATGGATGACGAGATCGGCGACGCTCACGTGAGCGATGGCGCAACCGAGGATCATGCCGGGAATGATGGGGCTGGCGAACTCGCAGATGTGGCGGAACCAGAAGTTGATGGCGGCCTTGCTTTCGGGCTTGATGTCCATACCTTCGCAGGCCGTCTCGACGATCGGAGCGGAAAAGCGTGCGCCGCCGACAGAGGGCAGAAGACCAAGGAAGGCGGGCATGCTGGAGATGACGACTTTCGTCGAGGAGAAGAAGCGGTTGAGCGCGTCGACCATGCCCTTGAGCGTGCCGGATCTGCGGAGCTGGATTTCAAGGCACATCACGAAGTAGAGCGCAAAGAGGAGGTCGTAGGTGCGGTTCATCGTTAGCATGTCGTGACCGGCTTCGGTGAGGGCGCGCAGAGTGGGGTCTTCAAAGAGCCAGAGAAGGGCGCCGCCGGCCAGAATGGCCGGTCCGATCGGACACTTGAAGCGAAGCAGGACGACGATGAGGATGATTGCCGCCGCAATGAGGAGGAAAACGTTCATTGTTGTTGCCTTGGTGATGGGCGGTCCCTCCTGAATTCGGGGACCGCGAATGTGCATCCCGAAATTTTCCGCCTATTCTCCGAATTTGGCAAAAAAAACTGTCCGAACTCGCCATGGCCGGAGCGCGACGTGCTCGGAGCGCAACAGATTGAGGAGGTTTCGTGCAGAAAGGCGTCGTTCTTTGGGAAAAATGATCGCCCTGTGAACTGAAAAAAAGTTCGCGCCTAAGTAGAATGCACCCTTCGGCCTGCAATGGCACGGTGCCATGCGGGTCCTGCAATGATTCAACGGCTCTTTCGGACAATGACAGAATCCTTTAACTGGCTCGGGCGGTGCGCCCGGGCAGCGGCTTTCGGCATCGCCGCACTCCTTCTGCTGACGATTGCGAGAATCGTCTTCTTCTTCGCCTATAAAAACGACGATCTCGGCTTTCTGAGCGACTTTGCACCTGCAATGGTGATGGGGCTTCGCGTTGATGCTAAGTGGCTGGCAATCCTGCTACTGCCCGCCTGGATCTGCGTTCTCCTTTCCTACTGGAAGGCCTTCTTCTGGAAGCTGGCGCGCATTCTTGCCTTCGTGGGCATGTTTGTGACGGCGCTTCTGACGGTCATCAACTTCGGCTTTTACGGCTTCTACGCAACGCCCATCAGCTCCATCATCTTCGGCTTCCTTCAGGACGACACGAAGGCGATTGTCATCACGATCATGAAGGACTGGCCCGTGTTCACCTACCTGCTTTGTCTGGCGGGTTTCACGGCTCTGCCCTTTGCGTGCACCATGCTTCTCGGTCGCAGCCGTGAGCGCAGGGTCGGCAGGGCCGCCTACGGCGTCCTGTCGATCCTTTCGATTGTCGTGATGGCGCTTGTCATCCGCGGCAGTCTGGGTACCTTCCCGCTTCGAATCCAGAGCTATTCCGTTTCGAAGAACGCCTTCATCAACGCCACTGTGCCCAACGGCATGGCTGCCTTCCATGAGGCCCGAAAGGGCATGCAGGTGCTTGAGCTCAAGGGCGGCGCGATTGTCGCCCTCAAGCAGATGGGCTTTGGCAAGGCGTCGGATGCCGAGGCTCTCATTGCCGAGGTTCGCCCTGTTCTACCTCAGAGCAAGCCGCTCAAGTCGCAACCTCATGTCGTGCTGGCCGTCATGGAGTCTATGGGACGTGACGTGTTTGAGTCGCATAAGCCCGGTGTCAACGACACGCTGGGCGCTCTGGCGGGCGAGCTCGATTCGGCGCTTGTCTTCAAGCAGTCGCTGTGCGTGGGGAATGGAACCTTTCCGACTCTCGAGGGCCTGCTTTTCGATTCTCCCCTGAATCCGATCACGCAGAGCCGCTACGGCCGGCACGTCTTCGACTTCTCCCACATGCTTGAGTACAAGAAAGCGGGCTACAGGACGATCTTCCTGACGGCGGGTCCCGAGGCTTGGCGTCAGATCGAAACCAACTTCCCGCAGCAGGGCTTCGACGAGATTGTCGGTGCGGGCAAGCTGTCGTCCCGCTATCCCGGCG
>ERZ831979.672-NODE-672-length-37377-cov-22.566154_pt1 | contig 37377 bp, 27 predicted proteins | sample MGYA00519952_ERZ831979 | MGnify/ENA primary metagenome ERZ831979 (study PRJEB31850, sample SAMEA3708723) | human gut metagenome | biome: human gut; feature: human-associated habitat; material: faeces | place: China | collected 2014 ...
GATATATACAACCTCTTATTGTATTAATTTACTTGATTTAATTCCGCCAACGGGTTTATATATAAGGTACAGACAGACTACCGCAACGGCAAAGGAGAACGTATTTATATATGCCATTGCCGAGCCGAATCCTACTTTATTCAAAGGTAGTGAAAGGCGAGCGCAACGGCAAATAAAAATGTATTTTTATTGGACATTGCCGAGCCGAATCCTACCTTATTCAAAGGTACGGAAAAAAAACGAGTTTACAAAGCAATACGCACGAAGTTCGCCTATACGTTCATGCACAAAAAAACCGTCTGCTTCAAATCTCAACATTGAGAATAAGAAGCAGACGGCTTTTGTGAAAAAAATTGGGGCTCGCTGTGCTTATTGGTGTGAAGCATTGGATGTGCAGGGAACATTAAAAGTGGAGATAACGGCGCAGCGAGCCGATGAAGAGAAAGGTTTGCTTAAATTGCGGGCAGTAATTTTTTTTAGAGATGAATGAATGAGATGATGAATTTACTGAAAATACAGCATTGAATCAGTTTCCTAAAATAATCTGTTTTACCTGAGAACTTAACTACCTTACTTTACCACAAGCGCGGAAAAAGGTGAAGGTAGCATGCCCAGAGCAGTGCCGAAAAGAATGTCATGATGAAATTTGAAGCAATGTATATGACGTTTCGACCTGATTACTGAACGGGAGCGGTTTCCTCCTGCTGAGGCTCGTCCTTCTGAGGTTCATCGGTTTGAGGTTCGTCCTTCTTGGCAGGCGTCAGCGTGTCGGCAGGAACTACAGTGTCGTTCAACATCGAGAACGAAGACTCAGTAGTCGTGGTTTCTTCCTGCTGCGGAGTGGTTTCTTCCTTTTGCTGCGGAGTGGTTTCCTCCTTTTGCTGCGGGATGGTTTCCTCCTGCTGCGGCACTACGGTGTCGGTAGGCAGAACGGTGTCGGCCAATGAATAGAACGCTTCAGTTTGCGTTTCGGTTTGTTCCGTTTCCGTTTTTTCGGGCAGTACCGTATCCTTCGGTACAACGGTATCAGAAACTTCCGTGTTTACCAAACCGCGAGAACTGAAGGCGGTGGTTCCGGCAAAGGCTGCGCTACTCACTGTGAGAACTCCCATGGCCATTACGGCGTAAACTGAAAACTTTTTCATAATCGTATTGTTTTTTGTTATTGTTTTGTTGTTTCTGCCCTATTAAAGCGCAAAGCGCGTGCCAAAAAAGCGAACCAATGCGTAAGTAGCTGAAAATCAATAGATAATAAAAAATTGGCACAGTAAGTCACGATGGGGAATGTGGGGAATGGGGTGTGGAAAGTGTGGAATTTCACCCCATACCCAGCGGGGAAGTGTGGGGAACGCGGTGAGGTTGCGGCACCTATATGTTGGCATGCAAACAACTTTAACAGCCTAAAGCAAGCGGATTGCCTGCCTTTTTTGTAATTTTGCATGCACTAAGTAGATGTCAACAGATGTTCCGGCAACCGAAAGCGTTCTGCTGCCTGAAACTGCTTGCCATTTCCGTGTACTGTGAAGCATCGCAAAGGTGCTGTACGACGGAAAGTGTGACCGACGCACAATGTGGTAAGCGGTTTTCGAACGAATGATTGAACACTCACTTTATAAATTATAGACCTATTTTGATATGTTAAGCAAAAAGATGGAAGAAGCGCTGAATGCGCAGATCAATGCCGAAATGTGGTCGGCTTATTTTTACCTGTCAATGTCTGCCTGGTGTGCAGCTGCCGGTAAGCCCGGTATGGCACACTGGTTCGAAGTGCAGTTCCGCGAAGAACAGGACCATGCACGCATCTTTTTCAACTATGTGTTGCAGCGCGGAGGCCGTGTGGAACTGAAGTCTATCGATGCTGTGCCTACGGAATGGAAGTCGGAACTCGACGTGTTCGAAAGCACCCTGGCACACGAAGAAAAGGTGACCGCACTCATCAATAACCTTTTTGCACTGACCACGGCTGAAAACGATTACGCTACGCAAAGCATGCTCAAATGGTTTATCGACGAACAGGTTGAGGAAGAAGACAACGTGCGCAACATCCTCGACAATCTGCGTATGCTCAACGGCAACGGCTACGGCCTGTTCATGGTCGACAAAGAATTGGCTGCCCGCACCTACACGCCGGCATCGCCCCTCGGAGCTGAGGCATAAGGCCATGCGCCTGTATTGGCAGTTTCCTTGAAAGCAGGCGTTCCAAATCATGAGGTTCATCCATCGTGTTTGGAACACCTGCTTGTTTTCCCTCGTCATTTACCCGCAAGCCCCGGATGGGTGAGCTGGCATTTCCTTTTTTTAAAAAACAATAACCGCAGGCGGTGATAGCCCGAACCCCGGTTCTTCGCCTGCCTTAAGCCCCGATATGCAATGAATAAATTGGGACTCAGAATCGTTATCGGCTATTTACTGCTCACCGTGTCGCTGTGCGCTGCGGTGTGGTTTATTGTGCGTTCAGCCCGTGCAGCTTCAGGCGTGTCCGAAGTTGAGCGGGCTGTAGCTGTGCAACGCAACGCCATAGGTAAACTATCCGTACGCATGATTGAAGCCGGCATGCTGGCCGAAAATGCCACCCTGCAGTATAGCAGCAACCGCGACGTACACCGCTACATCAGGGGAGTTGACCGCGTCGACACCGCCCTCGTCGAACTCAAGGACATTACTGCCGACCTGCTGCAACGCGCCCGACTCGACTCGCTACGCAAACTCCTGATGCTGAAACGCGAAGGCGTGGTGGAACTTGTGGCTGCCATGCGGCGCGAAACTCACCAGGGAAGCAACCTGGAACAGGAAATTGCCAACTTGCGCTCCGGTAGAAAACCCATCAATGTGGGTACGCAAGTAAAAGTGTCGGTTCACGAAAATAGCGAGCAAGTGGTGATTGACCGCCACAAAAAACGCTTTTGGGACAGATTGGGCGATGCTTTCAGAAAGCCAAAGGACGATACACTCAGTGTAAACCACCTGGAATATGAACCCACGCACGACAGCACACAGGCCAACGTGAACATCAGCGACACGGTGGCCAACATTCTGCAAGGCGTTCACCGCGACCTCACACGCAGCAATACGGCACACAGCCGGAATTTGCAAAAAAAGTCGCGACAACTCAGGCTGAGCAGTGCTGCCCTGTCGGAACGCATCGTGGCTTTGATGGACGACATTAACCGCGAACAGCAGCGCATGTTGCAGGACAAAACCCGCACCGAAGCTGAATACCGCCGGCAGGCTGCGTGGCAAATGGGCATTTTCACGCTGTTTACCACCTTGGCCGCACTCGGACTGTTCGTATGGGTGTGGCGCGACATGAGCCGCGTGAACCGTTACCGTATGGAGTTGGAGGAAGCCAACCAGTGTGCCGAGGACCTGATGAAACGTCGCGAACAGCTGCTGCTCACCATCTCGCACGACATCAAGGCTCCCGTCAATACCATATTGGGCTACCTTTCGCTCATGAAACCCCTGGCCACACGGCCTGAAGCAAGGCGCGATTTGGATGCCATCGATTCATCGGCCCATCACTTGCTGAACCTGGTGACGGCATTGCTCGATTATCACAAACTCGAAGCCGGCGGACTCAGTGTGAACCGGCAGCCAACCCGACTGAACGAACTCATCGACTATATCGGTGCGGCCTTTCAGCCCATTGCACAGCAAAAGGGCTTGGCACTGCGCGTCAGTTCGCTAATTCCGGTGGGACTGCTCGTCAGCACCGATGCCTTCCGCTTGCGCCAAATCATTGAAAACCTGCTGGGCAACGCCATTAAATATACCCAGAAGGGTGAGGTGGAACTGACTGCCAACTGGAGCGAAACCAAAGGGTTGAACCTGACCATACGCGACACGGGCTGCGGACTGAGCCGCTACGACTGCGAACGCATTTTCCAACCCTTTACCCGCGTCAAAGGCAGCGAAGGACAGGAAGGTACCGGACTCGGACTGAGCATTACGCTGAAACTCGTGGCGCTGCTCGGTGGAAAGATTGACGTGAAAAGTCAGGTGGGCTTTGGCAGCACCTTTACCCTGCTGCTGCCGGATATGCCCCGCTGCGAAGAGGATACGGCACAGCCTGCTGCCGAAGCGGTAATGGCCGAAACGCTGCACGAAGCCCCCACCCTGCTGCACACCGTGGCGCTGCTCGACGACGATTTGTTGCAGCTGCAACTCAGCGAGGCGATGCTCAAAAACGTGCTCGACCCCATGCAAACCATCTACGCATTCAACGATGCCGAACAGCTGTTTGCCTGGCTGGCCGAAGGTCACCGCCCCGATTTGCTGCTCACCGACATCGAAATGCCCGGACTCACCGGCTACGACGTATTGGAGCGCGTTCACCGCATTGAAGGTCTGTCGCGCCTGCCGGTGGTGGCCACAACCTCGCATTCGCTGATTTCGGCCGACGACTTCAAGCACCGTGGTTTTGCCGATGTGCTGTTTAAGCCCTTTACGCAAAACGACCTGCGTCTGCTCACCCAAAAGCTGACCACCGGCAATGAAGAGGCGTCTGCGCCCACTGCCGCTGTTCAGGAAGCAGAGCCGACTGAGGCAACTGATACTCCGCACGAAACTGCTGCCGACAAAAAGCCCCTGACCGCTACCTTTGCGCCTCTGCTGGCTTTTGCCGATGGCGACCCTCAGGCCGAACAGGCCATCCTCAGCCAGTTTGCACACGACTGCAACGAAAACTTGCAACTCTTTGCACAGGCTGCAGCCGCCAAACAAAAGGCAACTGTTTGCCGCATTGCGCACAAAATGCGTCCTACCTTTACACTGATAGGCTCGGCTGCGGCTCCTGATTTGCAAACCTTGGACGAACGGCGCAACGAGGCTGAATGGACCGAGGCCGACGAACAGCCCTGCCGCAACATTCTGTTTGCCTTGCAGTCCTTACTCTTTGAATTGGCTGATGCCAGCCCCAACTCAAACCATTAACCAGACTTATGACCAAACTTCTCATCGTTGAAGATGATTTGACTTTCAGCACCATGCTCAGCACATGGTTGCGAAAAAAAGGATACAACGTGGCCACGGCTTCGAGCGTAGGAGCTGCCGTGAAACTGCTGATCCACGAGGAAACACCTACCGAACTGGTGCTTTCCGACCTGCGACTGCCCGACCACGACGGACTGTACCTGCTGCAATGGCTCCATCAGCAAAACCGCACGCTCCCCTTCATCGTCATGACCGGCTATGCCGAGGTGCAAAATGCTGTCGAGGCCATGAAGCTCGGTGCCACCGATTACATTGCCAAACCCGTACAGCCCGATGTACTGCTCACCAAAATGAGCGAGGCTTTGGCCAAGGGGGCTACTCCCGTGCCTGCTGTCCATACCGAAAGTGCACCTACGGCTGCCGGACGCACCAAGCAACCCGCAACAAAGGTGCATGCTGCCAGCAAGGATGCTGTCAAAGATGCCTCGAAGGATGCTGTCGGACGCGCTCCGGGCATCGAAGGCCATTCGCCGGCTGCCACCGAACTTTACCGCATGGCGTCGCTCGTGGCACCCACCCCCATGTCGGTGCTGATTATCGGAGCCAGCGGAACGGGTAAGGAGTATGTGGCACACCGCATTCACGAACAGAGCAGCCGCGCCGACGGTCCCTTTGTGGCCATCGACTGCGGAGCGCTGACCAAAGAACTGGCTGCCTCTGAACTTTTTGGCCATGTGAAAGGTGCATTTACCGGAGCCGGAACCGACAAAACGGGTGCTTTCGAACAGGCATCGGGCGGTACGCTCTTCCTGGACGAAGTGGGAAACCTGTCGTACGACGTACAGGTGCAACTGCTCCGTGCCTTGCAGGAACGCCGGGTGCGTCCGGTGGGTAGTACCGACGAACGCCCCATCGACATCCGTCTGGTGTGTGCCACCAACGAAAACTTGCCCGAAGCCATCGCCCAAGGCCGCTATCGCGAGGACCTTTATCACCGCATCAACGAATTTACGCTGCACATTCCGCTGCTGCGCGAACGCGGTGCCGACATCTTGGAGTTTGCCACCTATTTTCTGCAAAAGGCCAATGCCGAACTGCACCGCGAGGTAGAGGGCTTTACCGCCGGTGCCGAACGCGCCCTGATGGCTTATCCCTGGCCCGGCAACTTGCGCGAAATGCGCAATGTCATTGTGCGTGCCACCCTCTTGGCCGGCGACCATCCTTATATTTCAGAAACGGAACTCGGCCTGACCACCGGTTATGCAGCCCCCTCAGCCCCTGCAGCTCCGGTTGCCGCTCAGCCTCAACCCTCGCCCATGCCGGCTTCGGTGCCGACGGCCGCCACAGCCTACGCTCCCCAGCCTTTCAGCCTAAAACGCACGGCCGAAACCGAGCGCGAACACATATTGGGCGCACTGCGGCAAACGAACGGCAACAAGAGCAAGGCCGCGCTGTTGCTGGGCATTGACCGCAAAACCCTTTACAACAAACTCAAGGCCTTGGGCATCGAGGCATAGCCCGCAAGGCTGTCTGTCGGCACGTTTCGGTAAAAATAGCTCTGTTTCTTTCTTTACCTTTAAAAATAAACGTATCTTTGTACGGCCGCTAAGCAGAAGGTTTCATCTTCCGCCCGGCTGTAGGGTGCAGAAAGCAGTAAGCTGACTGCCGACTAAAAAGACTATACAAAATCAGCACATCGAAATATAATTATGACAAAAGGAAAAGTTGATGCCCTGCTTGGTATCGTTTTCGGAGATGAGGGCAAAGGAAAAGTAGTAGATTACTTTACACCGCGTTACGACGTGGTGGCACGTTTTGCCGGTGGACCGAATGCCGGACACACCATCATTTTCGACGGAAAGAAGTTCGTACTCCGTTCCATCCCCTCTGGCATTTTCGACGAGGGTAAAATCAATATCATTGGTAATGGTTGCGTCATTGCTCCCGACCTCTTTATGGCTGAGGCTCACGAACTGGAAGCTGCCGGTTACGAACTCACCGAACGTTTGCACATCAGCCGTCGTGCTCACCTGATTCTGCCCACGCACCGCGTGCTCGACCGTGCCTACGAGGCTGCCAAAGGCAAGAACAAGGTTGGTACCACGGGTAAAGGCATCGGCCCCACTTACAGCGACAAAGCTGCTCGCGTAGGTTTGCGTGTAGGCGATATTCTGCATAATTTCGATGAAAAATATGCTGCGCTCAAAAAGCGTCACGAACAAATTCTGAGCGACCTCCACTTTACGGATTACGACATTACCGAGGAAGAAGAAAAGTGGCTGGCCGGTGTGGAATACATGCGTAAGTTCCATCTCACCGATACAGAATACGAAATTAACCGTGCCCTGGCCGAAGGCAAGAACGTACTGGCCGAAGGCGCACAGGGTTCGTTGCTCGACATTGACCACGGTACTTATCCATTCGTCAGCTCTTCGTCAACCACGAGCGGCGGTGTATGCACCGGTTTGGGTGTAGCTCCCAACACCATTGGCCATATCTTTGGTATTTTCAAGGCCTACAGCACCCGTGTGGGTGGTGGTCCGTTCGTAGTGGAACTCTTCGACGAAACCGGCGACACCATTCGCCACATTGGCAACGAGTACGGTGCAGTAACGGGTCGTAACCGCCGCTGCGGCTGGCTCGACCTCGTAGCACTTAAATATGCCATCATGATTAACGGTGTAACCGACCTCGTAATGATGAAGGGCGACGTGCTCGATGGCTTCGAAACCATCAAGGTATGCACGGCCTACACCAAGGACGGCGAAACCGTAACCGAAATGCCTTACGACACCGAAGGTTGGCAGCCCGTTTATGAAGAGTTGCCCGGATGGCATACGCCCCTTACCGAACTGCGCGCCGAAGCCGACTTCCCCCAGGCATTCAAGGACTACATTGCCTATATCGAAAAGGCTACCGCAACGCCCATCACGATTGTTTCGGTTGGTCCCGACCGCGAAGCAACCATCATTCGCTAATTATGCCCCAATGCTGAAAGCCTAAGCGGTTCAGCATGCCAAACATACGCTTTCTAAAGCATACAGTTTCCAAACAGCACATAGCCCGACGAACTCATACTTCGGTATGGCAGAAAGGCCATGTGCTGTTTCTTTTTATTGAGGTCGTCTAAACTTTTCTGACGAAGATTTGATTGGGAGATTTATCTCTTCTAAATTCAGACGACTTCATTGAAACAAGCGAAGAACGCCAAGCAATTCCGAGTTCGGTCGCACAAACGGTCCAGTCGCAAGAACGTAGGGCAATAATCAACCACGCGCAGGTGTTTCAGACAGATGTTGTAACATCATGTCAAAGAACGCTGAATAAATAAGGAATCTATTGTTTTTTCATCCGTCAAGGCTGAGGTGCAGCCTGACTTAGCAACAGCAAAGATACAACACATGCTCCCCGAAATCCATTTTTTTTGCCCCTAATATCGCACCTCGCTTTTTTCGGACTGCAAAAAACGCTCTGAAAAGCCTTTATTTACGGGCTTTCCAGCGCATTTTCCACACACGAAAAAAAATGAAATCGGGATATACCATTTTATCTCAACCCGATTTTCAAAACGTACGAAGCACGCGCTTTTTTCCATACATTTTAGCAGAACCATAGAACAACAAAAGCGACAGATTCGGAAATTCCGTCTGCCGCTTTTGCTATTTTCAAGGACATAAATTCTTCCTCTATTTTTAGGAGTTATTTTTCAAAAAGCTCAAAGAATTTATTCATTTCAGACACTCCCTTTGACTTGACTTCCTCCAATGAAAAGGGTATGGAGTTATTCCGTGCAATCAAAATGCCTTTTTCTCCACCCAATCGGTCGTAAATATTTGGCGACTTCTTATAGAACACTTCGCTTTTGTGATAACCTTCCAAACCGGGTTGCTTCCTCAGTGTAGCTTCCATAGCACTGAAATCCGGGAAAAACTTGTGGGTCTTGCTAAAATGCAACAGATACCAAAACTCCAAACAGGGAGTGTTCACAATAATCACCAGGTTATTCATCCATCCGTATTTAGCTTTTTCCCTTGTCGTCAATGTACCTCGAGTAGATTTCAGATACTTTTCGTAATAAACTCTGAACCGTTCAAATTCCTGATTGTCCTTAATGATGCTGTCCATGTCCAAAATGAGAATGACTTGAGAGGATTCCATCGCAAGTTTTTGTTGTGCCAAAGCGAACAGCTCCTTTACGCTCTTTTTTTGAGGCAGGTCAGGCTTGATGGTAGCCTTTTTCATGGCCACATTAGGGTAATGCTCCTTGACCGTTTCCAAGTACCATTTTTCATCCTTGCCATCAATGATCACGGCAATGGACTTCTCCGCACTGCGTCGATTGATTTTTCTCATGACTCTTTCGTTTGGCTAAGTGAAACGTAGGTATCTCCCAAGTGCGGAATTCCGCCCAGTCGGCCTGCCCGATACGCATTGTAGCGGTTAGTCGTATCGCGCAAAGTTTCAGAATCAAAATCAGCTAATGAATACAGTTCCGTATCTCCCTGTTGTGATTTCTTGGTAATCCACACGGAGTCATCTCGGAAAAGATCTCTATCGGACAGGAATTCCGACAAGTGAGAAGAAAAAACGAGTTGCGAACGATGCGAATTCAGCAAATAGGTAGTCACGAAATGCTGGTAGAGGTCGGGATGCAGCCGACACTCCAGTTCATCAATGGCTAAGAAATGAGACTCCTTGATGATTTGAAGCAGCAAACCTGACAACTCATAATAGCGTTGCGTTCCACCTGATTCCTGCTTGTAATCCATAGCCACAGTTCCTTGATGTCCATTGTGACTCATGTGAATGTCAAACTCCATGCGAGTAGGATCTGATTTCAGTTCCTGCTTCATGCTTTCCGGAATCTGATTACTGTGCAGCAAAAGGTCGAGCATGTTGGGATTGAGTGGTCGCTTGGTCTGTTCCACTACCAAGTTACTGATACCTATGTCTGCTTTCATCAGCTGACGCACCAGTTCACTCTTTTCAATCAGATTATCCATCAAGCTTTGGCTGACGTATTTCTGCAGTTTTTGGTCACCTGTTGTTACCATCGGCATAAAGTATTCGTTCATCCAGTTCAAGATGGATTTCATCCAGGGGATATCCACGTTGCTGTTCAAATAAGCACCGAAAAGGGTTCGGTTATGCAAAAGATTCCCCGACAGAATGCGAGTATTCGTAACCGAGCGGTATCTATCCCCCCATTTCATAGTAGACACGAGCGAGCCTTTGTCGGTTTCGCGTTCGTAAACCATGTGTTCGCGTAGAGCGTCAAGAGGTTGGCATTTCAGCACCTCATGATATACAACTTTATTGTCAAAGACTATTTCATATTTGTATCTCGCTTCGCCCACAATAAAGTTAACCATCATTTCCGAAGGACGCTGCAGGCATTCTTCATCCAGAAAGAAACGTTCGTATTCTATTTCCGAGGTTTTGTCCTTGCAAGGATGTAGCATCAAGTCTGTAAACAGGTAGAAAGCTCTCAGCACATTGCTCTTACCGGAAGCATTTGCACCTAATAGTGTAGCTATTTTCAGCAAACGGTATTTTCCAACCTTCATCACAAAGTACTCTTCGAGATGCGTACTGTTGGTTGCTTCAAACGAAAGCGTTTGCTTGTCACGAATGGAGCGGAAATTGGATATTGAAAAGTCTATTACCATATTCTTTTTATTCAACAACAAATTATTCCGATAAACGATTAAATTCTGCAAGGTATATGCAAATATACATCTTTCATCTGAAACATACAAGGATATTATAGTCAACTGACTATGAAAAGGGAGAAAATTACATGCAAACTGCCACTTCACAGCCTCACCCATCTGTGGTTGCTTGGGGCTTCATGGCTTTTGCGCAGCGCAAGTGGGTTTCTGGGTGGGCGAGGGCTACGTCGGCTCTTTTTCAGGAGTACCCCCATTACAAGGGCTCAACACGCCCAATGCTTCACACTCGCCGGGTGACTCTCAATTTAACATATAGGCTTAACCTGTCATTTTAAAAGCAAATAAACGCTAACGTAAAATGATTCCGCGCTTCTTGGCATTCTGTTCGGGGCTGTCGTTGCACATGGCCCTCACGTGCCGATTCTGAAAGTGCTGGTTATCAGCAATTCCAAGATTGTTGAAAAAATCTCAAAACGAATGCAAACAAGCTCGGAACTAATTTCAACAAGCTCGGAACTAATTCGAACAAGCTCGGAACTAATTTCAAGAAGCTTGGAACTAATTTTCAGAATCGCGGAGTAATTTTTTCCAACAGGCTAAATATGGGCTCAACGTACTGAGAAACGACAGAATCTGCCGGCTCATTTTTTATCTATTTTTGCTTTTCAAGGTGTCGCATTTTTAACATTCACTCGCGGAGGGAATAGGGGGTAAAATGAAAATGATGCACATAAAGGTGCTGCAACGATTTGTACCGAGTACTCCCCAAGCTCATTCACAGTCCTTTGTTAGGTTCCTTCAACGAGGATGACACAACCATTCACTCAAACAGGCTATTGGGGAATGTACCCAAGCGATGTAATTCACCATGATACCTAAAAAAGCCTGTTCACAGTTCTTTGCTCAGAACCGTGAACAGGCTTTTACATGCTAAAAATCATGTAGATTGAGTATGTAATAGTACGCTTTTGCTTGATATTGACAGATGCTTTTACTCACTCAACACAAACGAACTACCCTACTCGCGGTGCATCAACTTTGAGCGACTGCAGCGCGGCTCCGTCGAGGGTACGAATGGCGAGCATGCCTTGGGCGTAGGTGGCAAAGGTGGGGGGATTGCCGCCTTTGGGGAAGGTGGGCGAACCGGTGTTCAAAATGATGGGGCGCGCATTTTCGGCATCGGCAGGAATGAGTTGCTGCAGGTGGGTGTGGCCGAAGACAAATACGTCGCACGACGGACCGACGGGGAGTTTCTTGTCGTTGTAAACATGGCCGTGGGTGATGAAGAAGCGCAGACCGTTGTCGACTACGTAAGTGTAGGTGGACTGGATGGGGAAGTTGAGTAGCATTTGGTCAACTTCTGAGTCGCAGTTGCCGCGAACGGCTACAATACGGTCGGCATAGGCGTTGAGGCGGTCGACTACGGCCTGGGGGTCGAGACCGTGGCATAGTCCGTTGCGCGGACCGTAATTCAGGATGTCGCCAAGGAGTACAAGCAAATCGAAGTGGTGGCTTTCAAAATAGGCGAGCACGGACTCGAGTGCGGGCAAGGAACCGTGAATGTCGGACAAAAAAAGGATTTTCATAATGCTGGAACGTGCTTATATATAATAAGGAGTGTGTGTGGTGTGCGGTGAGCGCTTACTGAATGGCTGCTGCATGAGCGACACGACCGGCTGCTCACGCGTACAAAAGTACGCTTTTTTGTTGAACTGAAAAAAACATAGCACACTGATTAAAAAAAACGAAGCTAAAAAACTGACTATTTGGCGCAAAACATGCGTAAAACGGGGCAACGAAGCAACTTGTGATGGGATATATTGATGAAAAATTATGACATTGTGGCATAAAAAACTAATGTATGTTATGCAACAACATTTGGCAACGTATTTGCGCTTAAGAGGGCGAAAGCGCAGGATTAAGAAACCGGCGCCGAGAGGCTTTGCGCCTCGCATAAAACTGACTGAAAACAAAGACAACAATCAATAAAAGAAAAGGAGAAAAGACTATGAATTTCGAAAAACTTACAATCAAAGCACAGCAGGCTGTGCAACAGGCTGTTGACCGGACCATGAGTCTGGAACAGCAGGCTGTGACGCCTGTACACTTGCTGGCCGGTGTGCTGCAAGTGGGCGAAAATGTGACCCAATTTATATTTGGCAAACTGGGCGTGAACGAGCATGTGCTGCAAACGGCCATCGACAACGAACTGAAACATCAGCCCCGCGTGAGCGGCGGACAGCCGTATTTGAGCACTGAATCGGACCGCGTGATGGTGCAGGCCGAAAAAACGGCTACGGCTAACGGCGATACTTACGTGGGTTTGGAACCGTTGCTCATGGCGCTGCTCGAGGTGAAGAGTGTGGCTTCGCAAATGCTGAAGGATGCCGGTGTGAGTGCCGACGGACTAAAAACTGCCATTCAGGAACTGCGAGGCGGCAAAAAAGCGACTACGGCGTCGAGCGAAGAGACGTATCAGGCGTTGCAAAAATATGCGCGTAACCTGGTGGAGGAAGCACGTAACGGCAAACTCGACCCGGTGATTGGACGCGACGAGGAAATCAGACGAGTGCTGCAAATCCTGTCGAGAAGAACCAAGAATAACCCGATTCTGATTGGTGAACCGGGTACGGGTAAAACGGCTATCGTGGAGGGATTGGCGCAACGCATTGTGCGTGGCGACGTGCCCGAAAACCTGAAGAACAAAAAGCTGTTTTCGCTGGACATGGGTGCGCTTGTGGCCGGTGCTAAATACAAGGGCGAATTTGAGGAACGACTGAAAAGCGTGATCAATGAAGTGACGGAGGCGCAGGGCGAAATCATCCTGTTTATCGACGAAATTCACACGTTGGTAGGTGCCGGAAAGAGCGAGGGCGCTATGGATGCGGCTAACATTCTGAAACCGGCACTGGCGCGCGGCGAACTGCGCAGCATTGGTGCTACGACGCTCGAGGAGTATCAAAAATACTTTGAAAAGGACAAGGCGCTGGAACGGCGTTTCCAAACGGTACTGGTGGACGAACCTTCGCCGGAGGATGCCATCTCGATTCTGCGCGGACTGAAGGAGCGTTACGAAAATCACCACCGGGTGCGCATTCAGGACGATGCGCTGATTGCGGCTGTGCAACTGTCGCACCGCTACATTGCCGACCGCTTTTTGCCGGACAAGGCTATCGACCTGATGGACGAGGCGGCTGCCAAACTGCGCATGGAACGCGATTCGCAACCTGAGGAACTGGACGAAATTACGCGCCGTCTGCGTCAGCTTGAAATTGAACGCGAGGCTATTAAACGCGAAAACAATACGCAAAAACTCGATGCGCTGAACCACGACATTGCCGAACTGGAAGAAAAGGAGAAGAACCTGAGGGCGAAGTGGCAGGGCGAAAAGGATGTGCTGGCTAACATTCAGCAGAACAAACAGCAAATTGAACAACTGAAGTTCGAGGCTGAAAGGGCTGAACGCGAAGGTGACTACGGCAGGGTGGCCGAAATCAGATACGGCAAGCTGAAGGAACTGGAGGATAACATCAAGACCTTGCAGGAACAACTGAAAAGCCGACAGGGGGCTGAGGCGATGGTGAAGGAGGAGGTTACGGCCGACGACATTGCCGATGTGGTGGCTCGCTGGACGGGCATTCCGGTGCAGCGCATGATGCAGAGCGAACGCGAAAAGCTGCTGCACCTTGAGGAGGAACTGCACCAGCGCGTGGTGGGACAGGATGAGGCTATACGGGCTGTGGCCGATGCGGTGCGCCGCTCAAGAGCGGGACTGCAGGATCCGAAGCGTCCGATTGGCTCGTTCATTTTCCTGGGTACCACGGGTGTGGGTAAAACGGAGCTGGCGAAGGCGCTGGCGGACTACTTGTTCAACGATGAGAACATGATGACACGTATCGACATGAGCGAATACCAGGAAAAATTCAGCGTGAGCCGATTGGTAGGTGCGCCTCCGGGATACGTGGGATACGACGAGGGCGGACAACTGACCGAGGCGGTGCGCCGCAAGCCTTACAGCGTGGTGCTGTTCGACGAGGTGGAAAAGGCGCACCCAGATGTGTTCAACATTTTGCTGCAGGTGCTCGACGATGGCCGACTGACGGACAACAAGGGACGTACGGTGAACTTTAAGAACACAATTATCATCATGACGTCGAACATGGGTTCGCAGCTGATTCAGCAACGCTTCGAGGAACTGGCCGGACAGAGCGAGGCTCAACGCGAAAAGACCCTCGAAACGACCAAGACAGAGGTGCTGGATATGCTGAAACGCACCATACGGCCCGAATTCTTGAACCGTATTGACGACATCATCATGTTTGAACCGCTGACGCAACCGCAGATTGAACAGATTGTGCGCTTACAGGTGAACGGTATTTGCCGCTTGCTGGGCGAACAGGATGTGAAACTCATGGTTTCGGACGAGGCTGTGTCCTTGGTGGCTCGCGCAGGTTTCGACCCGGAATTTGGTGCACGCCCCGTAAAACGTGCCTTGCAACGCATGTTGCTCAACGACTTGAGCAAGGCTTTACTGGCCGGCAAGGTGGACAAGAACAAGCCTATTTGCGTGAAAACCGACGGCGATTCGCTGGCTTTCAGCAATGAATAAGTGTGACACCATGAACGAAACAGGGCCATAACCTTCTATACGCAGAAGGCATTTCCCTGACAAAAAAAGAACTCCGACAGTCACGTCAATTTGACTGCCGGAGTTTCTTTTTTGTAACCCTAAGAGGATTGAAATGAAAACCAAAACCTTAAATTACGTTTTCATGGCGAAAATCTTGAATTTTTTGGTTTATTTTGCGGCAAGAACAACATAGCCATCGCGGACAGGGCTACAACTGCTCCCGCACGATAACGAGCAAAAGGAATGGAAATAAGAAAGAATGGTGCCGAAGGTAAACAGCCCTTTCAAAAATATTGCAACGCAAGGGTTAACTTAATCAGTAACCTGGACCTGAAAAGTAACCAGCATGCGCGAGCCAAACTGGAGGCTTTCGCAGCCATGCTGTGTACGGAGGGCGAGGGTCGCTTGTATATCAACAACCGCGAGGTACACATTACCAAAAACGATTTGGTGGTATGCTCACCAGGCACCTTGATCGAGGCCGACGACAGCGCATGCCAGTTTAATATTTGCGGTTTTTACCTGTCGAAGGAGTTTATTGAGGAAATCAACAGCATTCCTACTTACTTGTGGAACGTGCGAATGTATATCGACGAACACCCGGTGACTCACCTGGACGACAAGGCTGGCAAACTATTTTGCCAATACCACGAACTGATTGCTTCGAAACTGTCGGCCGAAACACCGCTGAAGCATCACCACATCGTGACGGCTTACTTGCTGCAGGCTTTTATGTACGAATTTCATGACACCATCGAAAGCAACGTGGATGCTGCGCCTAACCGCTTTACGTCGGGCGAAAACTTGTATAAACAGTTTGTTGAACTGCTCATACAGTCGTACCCAAAATCGCGCTCGGTGGCTTGGTATGCCAATCAGCTGAACATCAGCCCGAAGTATTTGAGCGCAACATGCAAAACGGCGTGCGGACAAACGGCTCTGAAACTGATTGACCGCTACGTAACGGAGGACGTGAAACGCTTGCTGATGCGACCTGAAAAAACCATCAAGGAAATTGTGACGGAACTGAGCTTTCCCTCAATTTCGTTCTTTGGTAAGTATGTCAAAAAACATTTGGGCATGGCTCCTAAGTTTTACCGTCAGCAGTTGTGTGGCAACACTGAAAACTGGGATGATGACCTGAAAGTGTTGTAAAAAATTAGAACAAAAGGGTTGGCAGTTGAAATAATTCACTACTTTTGTAGTTGGCCTTGCAGCTGCTGCTGAACGGAACTTCGGTTGGTAAAACGGCGTTCTGACTCTGCGGAAGCTCACCGGCTGCTTTAATGTTTTAATTCATAACGATTACTTACGATAAAGAATATGCTGATTATAGGTATTGCGGGCGGTACGGGCTCGGGAAAAACCACTGTGGTGCGCAAAATCGTTGATACGCTGCCGGCTAACACGGTAGCGGTGATTCCGCAGGACTCCTACTACAATGACCAGTCGGACCTGCCGCTCGAAGTGCGCAAAAAAACTAACTTTGACCACCCGGACGCCTTCGAATGGCCCTTGCTGGCTCACCAAATCGAGGAACTGCGTCAGGGACGTGCCATCGAACAACCTACTTACTCGTATCTGACGTGTACGCGACTGCCTGAAACGGTGCATGTTGAACCGCACGATGTGATTATTGTGGAGGGTATCATGGCGCTTTACGACAAGAAGCTGCGCGACTTGATGGACTTGAAAATCTTTGTCGATGCGGAACCCGACGAGCGTTTGCTGCGCGTTATCGAACGCGACATTGCGGAACGCGGTCATCCGCTGGAAATGCTGATTGATAAATACCGCAATGTGCTGAAACCGATGCACGACGAATTTATCGAACCGACGAAGCAGCATGCTGACATCATCATTCCGAACGGGGGCGAAAATGTGCGCGCCGTGGCAATGATGCAAATGTACATTCTGTCGGCTCTTATGGTAAAAAAGTAAATTAGTAGCTGCGCAAAGTTAGGCGGTCTTGTATTCGATTTGCACACTTTGGCTACGCCCAAGTTGGGCGACATCTCAACAAAGCCAAAGAAAATGAGAATTTACAAGGGGCTTTGTATCCGATTTGCACACTTTGGCTACGCCCAAGTTGGGCGGCATCTCAACAAAGCCAAAGAAAATGCTGATTTTCTTTGGCTTTGTGTTCGATTTGCACTAACTTTGCACACAAATTCATTGGTACCTTTACGATTATGATCAATAGAGAACTGATAAGGCTGAAAGTGGTTCAGCTCGTTTATGCGTATTATCAGAATGACGGCAAAACGTTCGACGTGGCAGAAAAGGAATTGACTTTTTCCTTGCAAAAAGCTTACGAACTCTACGAATACCTGCTTTCGGTATTGGTAAGCTTGAAAAAACACGCCGAGCGTAAAAATGCCGTGCGCGTGGCACGCGAAAAAAGAACCGGAAGCCATATCTCTGGGGTTACACCCGATAAGGCTTTCGCTGAAAATAAATTCCTGTGCCAACTCGAAATTAACAAAGAGTTGATCGATTATATCGAAAACCGTAAAGGCACATGGGACGAAGAAGACGCTTTCATCAAAAAATTGTATGCCCGTATTATCGAAAGCGATATTTTCCAGATGTACATGTTCAAAGAGGACTTTTCGTACGAAGCCGAACGCGAACTCATTCGTAAAATATACAAAACCTTTATTTGCGAAAACGAGGAAATCGATTCTATCATCGAAGAGCATTCACTCTATTGGAACGATGACAAAATGGTGGTCGACTCTTTCGTACTGAAAACCATTAAGCGCTTCAGCGAGGAAAGCACTGCCCAACAATCGCTGCTGCCGCTCTATGCCGCTGAGGAAGATAAGGATTTTGCAAGCAGACTCTTCATCTCTACACTCGAACGCGGACCGGAATTGCGCGACATCATCCGTTCGTCAACCAAAAACTGGGAATTTAACCGCTTGGCATTCATGGATGTTATCATCATGCAAATCGCCCTGGCTGAAATCCTGACTTTCGACTCTATTCCGCTCAATGTCACCTTCAACGAATACCTCGACATTGCTAAGGTGTACAGCACACCACGCAGTTCGTCGTATATCAATGGTATGCTGGACAACATTGTCAGAAAACTGGCCAAAGAAGGTCGTACATCGAAAGTGCGCGAAATGAAGCCGAAACGCTTGTTTAACAATGGCGACGAAGTCAAAGCATGATTCCAGACCCATTAAAGCAATTATTTTAACCCTATTATAAGCATGAATACTCTTTTATTACAAGCTGCGCAACAACAAGGCGGAGGTTTGCAAATGATTATTATGATGGTGGTGCTCTTTGCCATCGTTTATTTCTTCATGATTCGTCCGCAAAACAAACGCCAAAAAGAAATACAGAAGTTCCGCAATGCACTCACCGTGGGACAGAGTGTGATTACCATCGGCGGTATTCACGGTGTCGTTAAGCAAATCAACGAGGAAGACAACACCATTACCCTTGAAGTGGCTTCGGGTGTGAAAATCGTTTTTGCTAAGGATGCCATCAATCCTGTGAACGAAAAAAAATAAGCTGATTTTTACTCACTAACCCCGGCACGGTTTGTCTGTCTGACAGCAGAAAGGCAAACCGTACGGGGATTTTTTGTTATTATGCGCGTATGAGTCTGCCCCCTTTTGTCAGGTATTGTTTATCGAAAATTTGGAATAAACAGTTCCTGATTTTTCTGTTTTTTCTGGCACTCTCGTCGGTGTTCTGGATTTTCCAAACACTGAACGAAACTTACGAGGAAGACTTTCAGGTTCCCCTCGAACTGCGCAATGTGCCAAGCAACGTGGTGATTACCACTGACCTGCCCGAAAACCTGCACATTCTGCTGCGCGACAAAGGAAGCCAGCTGTTGGCTTACCGCTATACACGGCAGTTCAAACCTGTGGTGGTTGACTACAACACTTACTCGAACCCGTCGGGACATGTGTCGATTTTAGGCAACGAACTGCAACGACAAATTGCAGCACAACTTTTACCCGGTACGCAAATGCTGGGACTGAAACCCGATACGCTCGACTTTTACTACAACTTCGGCCAATTCAAACGGGTGCCTATCAGGCCGTTGGGCGAAGTGCGCGCCGGAAGACTCTACTCGCTGGCCAAAACGGTGTACAGCGAAGATTCGGTAACGGTGTATGCCTCGCGCGAACAGCTCGACACCATCACGGCGGCCTACCTGCAACCTTTCAACCTGCGCAACCTGACCGATACGACTCATGTGAAAAGTAACTTTGTCAAAGTGAAGGGTGCCAAATTCGTTCCTGCGCAAATCGGGGTGACCTTCTGCATTGACCGTTTGGTTGAAAAAACCATACAAGTGCCGGTGCAGCAGGTAAACTTCCCGGCATCAAAACAGTTGCGCACTTTCCCGGCTACCGTAAAGGTGACGTTTCAGGTGGGTATGGGACTATATCGAAAAATCACAAGCGAAAACTTTGTTCTCGTGGTAAACTATGAGGATTTGCTGAAAAACAAATCGACTTATTGCCACTTGTCACTCAAAACCATTCCTGAAGGGGTGAGCCATGTGCGCATCAGCCCGCAGGATGTGGAATATGTTATCGAAGAAATTCCTGATTATGAGCAACAACCCGAAAACGACTGATAGCCATTGCCTTGAAACTGCCGACACGAACGGGCTGCCTGAAGTTGACTACCCTGCTCCACCTCAAGGCATTTGCTGCATTGGCATTACGGGGGGTATCGGCAGCGGAAAAAGCTACATTTGCGCCCAACTCGAAGCGGCTGGACATCAGGTGTTCTACTGCGATGATGAAGCCAAAAAAATTATCCGCACTGACCCCGTCGTACGTCAGCAACTCACTGACATTGTGGGGCCTGCACTTTACGACCATGAGGGGCATTTGGTAAAATCGGTATTGGCGGCCTACCTTTGTCAGGGGCGAAGTCATGCCCAGCGCATCGACAGGGTGGTACATCCGCGGGTGGCGCAGACCTTTGCCAACCGGGCGCAGGCGCTTGCTGCTGAGGCTGTTTCTAAACCCTTAGCAGATGGTGCGTGTTTGTCGCAACCATTCAATGCTCATGCCGGAAGCCCCGTTGCCATCGACGTTGAAACACTCCGAAAACTTCCTACCTCGCACACTTTATTCATGGAGTGCGCCTTGCTTTTCGAAGCATCATTCGACCGTTTGGTGCATCATTCGGTGCTGGTTCATGTTTCAACGGAAACGCAAACGGTTCGGCTGATGGCGCGCGATGGTATCAGTCGCGCCAAAGCTGAAGAGTGGATGAGCTTGCAACTGAGCGAAACGGATAAGATGGCTCGTGCCAATGCTTACATCTGCAACGAGTAAATTGCTACGCTGCGTCAAGAACAGACATTACCTATTCTTGACGCAGCCTTTTTTGTAGCTTTGGGCATGCCCAAGTTAGGCGGCACCTCAGCAAAGCCAAAGAAAATCTGCATTTTTATGGACTTTGCATTCGCTTTGCGCACTTTGGCTGCGCCCAAGTTAGGCGGCACCTCAGCAAAGCCAAAGAAAATGCAGATTTTCTTTGGCTTTGCATTCGGTTTGCACTAACTTTGCACCTGTATATTCACAAAAGAACAACAAAACACAACATTTTCTTAATATGCAAGACACTATTTTGGCCATTTCGGGCAAGCCCGGTTTGTATCGCCTCGTTTCACAAGGACGTGGTATGCTGATTGTTGAAACCGTTGACGAAGCTAAAAAGCGTATCCCCGCTGGAGCTCGCGACCGCGTTACGTCACTCAATGACGTTTCAATGTACACGAACGAAGACGATAAACCGCTGATGGAAATTTTCCAAGCTATCGCTGACAAGGAAAACGCTCAACCCACAGCTATCGACTACAAAAAGGCTACCAAAGCTGAACTCGCCGACTTCATGGCTGCTGTTTTGCCCGACTACGACCGCGACCGCGTACACGATTCGGACATCAAAAAACTCATTCAGTGGTACAACATCCTCGTAAAAGGTGGATACACGCAGTTCGTTTCTGCTGAAGAAACTGCTGAAGAGGCTGCTGCCGAATAAATACCCCCATCAACGCTGCGCGATGACTGTTCATCCGCAGCGTGTTTTTTTGACACAAGGGTGATTATTCCGCAAGTTCACATCTTGCCTGTTCTATGCCGCATCTGGCAGCAAGTTCACTTTTTCTTTCCATCTATTCCCTAACAACATGGCTAACTTTCAAGACAAATTCTGCAATGCCCTGACCTATCTCGGACTGGCCGGCGTAATCATCTTCGGCACGGCCTCGCTGTGGACTTCCGAACCTGAAACTTCGCCCGAACCTACCGAAACGCAACAGGGCGAAATGCCTGAACCCGAACAAACGCCTACTGACACGATCAAGGAAGTGCCAATGATTGAAACGCACGACGAACCGCAAAGGGAAACGGCCGACACAATCAAAACTGCGCAGACCGACTCGACATTCCTGCATGTTCAACCCGAAGATACTACGCTGCACGTTGACCATGCGCACGGCAATATGCCTACCCCAAAAGCTGATACACACAGCCACGAAAATGCCGGAAAACTGCACGGACTCAAAGAAAAAAAGGAAGATAAGGCGAACAAAAACATAAAGGAGGGCAAGGAGACAAAAGATACCCGAACGCTTCCGGATGAAACCAAACATACGGAAACCGACTTTTTCGAGTAACAAAGCGATAGTTTAAACCCACCTGACAGAAGCTGTTTGATTTATCTTTAACGAATTCAAGCAGCTTCTGTTTCTTTCCCACACACTCACACTCAATCAATAGTAAACGAACCAACTCTACTTTTACTCATTCACTCAACGATGCAAAACTGCTGATAATCTGACGGAATAATCATTTTGGAAAACTTTTACCTAAGGCAAACACATCCAAATAGTTGATTATCAGCACAATACAAAAACAAAACGGAAAACAATATCCAAAAAAACGCTCGTTTTGTTTTGCTATATTTATAGTTTTTGAGTAGCTTTGCACCCGCAAATTGAAAAACCCCCAGATCAGTGGAACAAAAAATCTTCTCTTACGATGAGGCTTTCAATGCCTCGCTTGAATATTTCAAAGGCGATGAGCTTGCAGCTCGCGTATGGGTGAACAAATATGCCATGAAGGATTCGTTTGGCAATATCTTTGAACGTTCACCCGAGGACATGCACCACCGCATTGCCAATGAACTTTTCCGCATTGAAAGCAAGTACCCCAATCCCGTGAGCAAGGACGAGATTTTCAGTATGCTCGACCACTTCCGTTACATTGTACCGGCAGGATCGCCCATGACGGGTATTGGCAATACGCATCAGATTGCTTCGCTCTCGAACTGCTTTGTTATTGGCATTGAGGGCGACTCCGACTCATACGGTGCCATTCTGAAACTCGACGAAGAGCAAGTACAGCTGATGAAGCGCCGTGGCGGTGTGGGTCACGACCTTTCGGGCATCCGTCCCAAAGGTTCACCCGTTAAAAACTCAGCCCTCACCTCAACCGGCATCGTTCCCTTTATGGAGCGTTACAGCAACTCTACGCGCGAAGTGGCTCAGGACGGACGCCGAGGCGCACTCATGCTCTCAATCAGCGTTCGACACCCCGAAGCCGAGGATTTTGTGGATGCCAAAATGGTTGAAGGCAAAATCACCGGTGCCAATGTCAGCGTGAAAATCGACGATGAGTTCATGCGCTGTGCCACCGAGGAACGCCCCTATCATCAGCAGTTTCCCATTGACGCAGACAAGCCCTTGTTCGAAAAGGACATTGACGCTGCTGCCTTGTGGAAAAAAATTGTACACAATGCCTGGCGCAGTGCCGAACCCGGCATACTCTTTTGGGACACTATTCAGCGCGAAAGCATACCCGACTGCTACGCTGACTTGGGCTTCAAAACCGTGTCGACCAATCCCTGCGGCGAAATTCCCCTCTGTCCCTACGACAGCTGCCGCCTGCTGGCCATCAACCTCTATGCCTACGTAAAGAACCCCTTTACGTCCGAGGCTACATTCGACTTTGAACTCTTCAAACGTCACGTGCAGCTGGCTCAGCGCTTCATGGACGACATCATCGACTTGGAGCAGGAAAAAATTGACCGCATCATCGAAAAGGTGAAGAACGACCCACAAAACGACGAGGTGAAGTTTACCGAATACCACCTTTGGGAAAAAATCAAGGAAAAAACGGCTATGGGCCGCCGTACCGGTGTGGGCATCACGGCCGAAGGCGATATGCTGGCAGCACTCGGTTTGCGCTACGGCACGCAGGAGGCCACTGACATGGCCATCGAAGTGCAGCGCACCCTTGCCCTCAGTGCCTACCGCTCCAGCACCATCATGGCACGCGAACGTGGTGCGTTCAAGGTGTACGATGCCGAACGCGAAAAGAACAACCCCTTCATTCTCCGCATCAAGGAGGCCGACCCGCAACTCTATGCCGACATGGTAACATACGGCCGACGCAATATTGCCTGCCTTACCATTGCACCCACAGGCACTACCAGCCTCATGACGCAAACTACCTCGGGCATCGAACCTGTGTTCATGCCCGTCTACAAGCGCCGCCGCAAGGTCAACCCCAACGACCCTGAAGTGCACGTTGACTACATTGACGAAACGGGCGATGCCTTTGAAGAATACATTGTTTACCACCATAAGTTCCTCACCTGGATGCAGGTGAATGGATTCGATACGAACAAAAAATACTCGCAGGAGGAAATCGAAAACCTCGTAGCTCAATCGCCCTACCACAAAGCCACGGCCAACGACGTCGACTGGCTCATGAAGGTAAAAATGCAGGGTGCCATTCAAAAGTGGGTTGACCACAGCATCAGCGTCACGGTAAACCTGCCGAACTCGGTTGACGAGGACCTTGTGAACCGCCTCTACGTTGAAGCATGGCGCAGTGGCTGCAAGGGTTGCACCATTTACCGCGATGGTTCGCGCTCGGGTGTACTCGTCAGCACGCAAAAAACCGAAAAGAAAAAGAAGGAGGCTGATGCGGCTGCCGAAAACAATGCAGCTAAACAGTTGCCCGTACTCACCGAACGCCGTCCGGAAGTATTGGAATGCGACGTGGTACGCTTCCAGAACAACAAGGAAAAATGGGTGGCTTTCGTCGGACTGCTCGACGGACATCCCTACGAAATCTTCACCGGTTTGCAGGACGACGAGGAAGGCATTGTATTGCCCAAAACCGTAACCAAGGGACGCATCATCAAAACCATCTGCCCCGACGGCACCAAACGCTACGACTTCCAGTTCGAAAACAAGCGGGGATATAAAATGACCGTCGAAGGACTGTCGGAAAAGTTCAACAAGGAATACTGGAACTACGCCAAACTTATCTCGGGCGTTCTGCGTTACCGTATGCCTATCGAAAACGTCATCAAGCTGGTCAACTCGCTGCAACTCGAAAGCGAAAACATCAACACTTGGAAAGTGGGTGTGAGCCGTGCCTTGAAAAAGTACGTTACCGACGGAACCGAAGCACAAGGACAAAAATGCCCGAACTGCGGACATGAATCGCTGGTTTACCAGGAAGGTTGCCTTATCTGTAAGCACTGCGGGGCAAGCCGTTGCGGATAAGCGGACTGTCCTTTTCTCCACAAACGCCCCATGCACACTTGCAGGGTAGCGCACACTGGTTGATTTCTCCTATTTATTTCCATAAGTCCCCATTGAATCTGCCTTTGGGCTTTTGCTTGTCCCGAAGCAGATTCTACAAACTTCGCAGCCCAAACGCACCGACTCGCTCCAAGCTAACGGACGTTTGGGCTGTTTGTTTTTTAAGAAACTGAAACTACACGCATGCTCATCCGATTAGAAAATCTGCAATTCCACGCCCGCCACGGCGTGTTGCCTCAGGAAACCCGCATAGGCGCCGACTTTCAGGTAGACGCTCGCCTCACGGTCGACGACCGCGAAGCTGCCACGGCTCTCTTTGCCGACCAGCTCGAAGGCACTGTAAACTATGCCGAAGCCTACGAAATTATTGCTCGCGAAATGCAGCAGCCCTCAGCACTCATCGAACACGTTACCGCCCGCATTGCCAAGGCTTTGCTGCGCCATTTCTGCAAACTGCGCGAAGTGAGCATCACGGTGCGAAAGTGCTGTCCGCCCATCAGTCATTTTGCGGGCCAGGGTGTCTGCGTTGAATTTACGCTACGCCGCCGCCTCGTTGTGTGGGACTTCGACGGCACGCTGGCCGACACCTGCCAGGGCATTGTACGCACCATGCACCTTACGCTCGAACAGAGCGGCATTCAGTCCTTGCCCACCGATGCCGAAATCATTCGCACCATCGGGCTACCCTTGAACCAGAGCATAGCCGAACTCAGCCATTTAAGTGGCGAACCGCTCGACCGTGCTGTGGCGCTTTACCGCAAATTGTTCGAAACCGAAGGGGTTGCCTACACACAACTGTTCGAGGGTATTTTGCCTATACTCGCCGAACTCGACCGCCGGGGCTACACTCAGGCCATCGCTACCAGCCGCGGCCATCATTCCACCGAAACCCTCTGCCAGCAACTGGGCATAGCTCCTTATATTTCGCACATTGTGGCTTGCGAGGATGTGACGCACAGCAAGCCGCACGCCGAACCGGTGCTGACACTCTGTCGCCTCACACACACGCTGCCGGCCGATACCATTGTCATTGGCGATACGACCTTCGACATAGGCATGGGTTGCAACGCCCGTGCCGGCCAATGTCTGGGCGTCGTATGGGGCAACCACACGGCCGAAGCTTTGAAGCAAGCGGGGGCGCAAGTGGTGCACACGTCCAACGAACTGCTGGATTGGGTGTAACGAAAAATTGACTATCTGCTTAAAATCTTATATATGCAAACCGAAAGACTTTTGCTCCGTCCCTGGAGGGAAACGGACGCCGCATCTCTTTTTAAATATGCACAAGATCCAGCCATCGGACCTGTTGCCGGATGGCCAGCGCACACTTCTATCGAGGACAGCAGGCTGGTTATTCGCAATGTATTTTGCGCGCCTGAAACGTATGCCGTGGTACTCAAAGCGAGCAATGAGCCTATTGGCTGTGTCGGCATTATGTTTGCCGATAATGTAAACAGTTGCTATAAAAAGGAGGGTGATGCTGAAATTGGGTATTGGATAGGTGTTCCCTATTGGGGACAAGGACTCATCCCCGAAGCTGTGAAATGTCTGTTGGCACGATGCTTCGATGATTTAGGCTTGCAACGAGTGTGGTGCAGCTGTTATGACGGTAACGTAAAATCGCGAAGGGTGATGGATAAATGCGGTTTTGCATTTCATCACACCGAAACAAACAAAATTTCGGCATTGGGCGATGCAAGAACTGAACACTATACGCTGCTGACAAAAGAAGCGTGGGAAAAGTTAAGCAGATAGCCAACTACGCATCTGCACAAACCCAAAAAAGGATGACAGTTTTCTAATGAATACTGTCATCCTTTTTCTATGTTTTCAAAAGTTCTGCTGAGATGCAGCCTGACTTCGCCGTAGGCAAAGATACAACATGCACAACACAAAATCCTTTTCCCACACTCAAAATGAGCATTCAGCCCTTTATTTACAGGCATTCCGGTTCATTTTTCACACGCAAAAAAAATGAAATCGGGATGTAACATTTTATCTCATGCCGATTCTCAAAACGTACAAAGCTGCAACGTTTAGTCTCACAAAAATGCTGCAGCCCCCATACCTTTTTTGCTACTGATCACAAAGAACTTGGCCAGAAAAGGCGGGAAAAGCTAAAACAAAAAGTCCCGTTTCAGAACGTCCGAAAGGTGTGGACGCGCTGAAACGGGGCTTTGCCGTATATAATGGGGACGAAACGCAACAGACGCTTCGGTCCCGGACAACTATGCCAAATTACTTGCCGGCCTTGGCCTGAACCACTTTAATTTGGGTTTTGATGCCGAGCGAGCTGAGGGTGAGCACAGCGGTACGTTCTGCGTCGGTGCTGTTGCGGTCAATAGCCAAAGGTACCACTTCGAGTTTGGCTGTTTCGAAGCCTTCGGTCTTTTTAGGACGTACCCAGCTTTCGGCTGAAGTCAACGTAGCATCGGCTGAAAAGAGCTTGATTTTAAGGCAATTCTTGATTTCATCGCCCGTAGTGCCAGCTGCATCTACATTGAGCGTAAAGTTGTAAGTGGTGTTGCCGTTTTCGGTAACTGACTTTACGTTAGGCCAAATCACGTTGTGATAAGGATATTGCGTAAGCGTTTGCGAAACGGTACCGATTTTATCGAATGAACTGACTACGTCGATTTGCGTGCGACGCATCATACCGGTGGTATTGGGTTGCAGTTTGAGGTCGAGGCGGTTCGATGAGCTGAAGCCTGCAGGAATTTTTACGGTAAAGGGGGCGGGACGTCCGTTTTCCGAAATTTCCATCCAGGGGCAAGAGTTGGTGAGCGACCAAGAGTCGTAGCTGATTACGCGTACAGAGTCGACAGTTTGGTCGGCAAAGCACTGAATGCCTGAACTGGTCATGGGATAGAACGAGGTGCTGTGGTATTCGTTGCCACCATCGTCGACACAAGCCGTAAAGGCTAATGATGCAGCTGCTACTGCAAGAAGTGATTTGATTTTCATAAAGCGTTGAGGTTTAGTGTTTTTTAATAAAAAGGTATTTACAAGTAGGCGTTGAACTTTACTTCAAACCCTTCACATATCAAGGGCACCTACTTTCAGGATGCGTGTATGGAATAAGTAGATGTTGAAAAATAATTTCGGCGAGAAACTAATTATCAACATCTACTTAAAGAGGAGTATGCTTACTGAAGCTTAGCGCAGTCACTGTTTAGCGCAGGCGTTGCTCCATGCAATCGTATTGTACCCGTTGATTAAGCCAATCCGCGTCCGTGGCAGTTTTTAAACTTCTTGCCACTTCCGCAAGGACACAAATCATTGCGTCCGGGTGTCTGATCCTTTACGATGGGCTGGTTATTGTGTTCGCGGGTATCTTGTACTTCCGGCTGTCCGCTACCATCGAGCTGTTCGTGTTCGGTGGTAAGGTTCTGGGGCATTTCCTCTTGAGCGGGAGCTGCTTCCTGTACGTTCTGCGGAGCCTGTACGGGAATCTGTCCGCGCATAAGGGTCGATACCGTTTCGTTGTTGATGCGATTCACCATCTTGTCGAACAACTGTACGCTTTCGAGTTTAAATACGAGAAGCGGGTCTTTTTGTTCGTACGAAGCGTTCTGAACAGACTTCTTGAGTTCATCGAGTTCGCGGAGGTTTTCTTTCCATGCATCGTCGATGTTGTGAAGCAGGATGGCCTTTTCAAAGTCGTTAACCACTTCCTTCGACTCAGAGGTGTAAGCCTTTTCAAGGTTGGTGCGAATGTTGTAAACCAGTTTGCCGTCGGTGATGGGCACAAGGATATTTTCGTACATCTGTCCCTGATTTTCGTACACCTGCTTGATAACGGGCATAGCCACTTCAGCAAGGCGGTCGGTTTTGCGACGGAAAGCCTCGACAACAGCCTGGAATGCCTTTTCGTAAAGGTCGTCGCGCTTCATACCTTCGAACTCAGCTTCAGTAAACGGAACTTCGATGGCAAAAATTTCGATGAATCCATCACGGCATCCTTCGTAATCGTTCTTATCGATAATGTTGATTACGCGGTCCCACAACATATTGGCAATGTCCATACCTACACGTTCGCCCATCAAAGCATGACGGCGCTTTTCGTAGATAACGGTACGCTGCTTGTTCATCACATCATCGTATTCGAGCAAACGCTTACGGATACCGAAGTTGTTTTCTTCGACCTTACGCTGTGCACGTTCGATGCTGTTGTTAATCATCTTGGCTTCAATCATTTCGCCTTCCTTAAAGCCGAGTTTGTCCATGACGCGAGCAATGCGCTCCGAAGCAAACAGACGCATAAGGTTGTCTTCGAGCGAAACAAAGAATACAGACGAACCGGGGTCACCCTGACGACCGGCACGACCACGGAGCTGACGGTCAACGCGGCGGCTTTCGTGACGTTCGGTACCGATGATGGCCAAACCACCTGCTTCCTTCACGGTGTCAGAGAGTTTGATGTCGGTACCACGACCGGCCATGTTCGTTGCAATGGTTACGGCACCGAGCAGACGTTCTTCGGTAGTTACATCGCCATTGAGGCTGTTCTGCTTCATGTACTGCGTAGCTTCGGCCTTGGTGGTGAAGGGCGTGCCGTCTGAAGCAAGGTAAACCGTTCCCTTATTGCTCTGACCGGCAAGGGCCACGATGTCAGCTTCCTTCTGGTGAAGTTTGGCATTGAGCACCTGGTGACCGATGTGACGGAGGTCGAGCATACGGCTGAGCAACTCACTGACATCGACGCTGGTAGTACCTACGAGCACAGGGCGGCCGGCAAAACGCATCTTTTCAATTTCTTCGATAACAGCCTTGTACTTCTCGCGCTTGGTTTTGTACACGCGGTCGTTCATGTCGACACGCTGCACGCGACGGTTGGTAGGAATTTCCACCACGTCGAGTTTATAAATATTCCAGAACTCACCGGCTTCGGTACTTGCGGTACCGGTCATACCCGAGAGTTTGTGGTACATACGGAAGTAGTTCTGCAGCGTAATGGTGGCAAAGGTCTGCGTAGCGGCTTCCACCTTTACGTGTTCCTTGGCTTCAACAGCCTGGTGCAAACCATCGCTCCAACGACGACCTTCCATGATACGTCCGGTCTGTTCGTCGACGATTTTTACCTGTCCGTCCATCACCACATATTCCTCGTTGTTGCGGAACATGGTGTAGGCCTTGAGAAGCTGCAGAATGGTGTGTACACGCTCTGACTTGATGGCATAGTCCTGCAAAAGGGCATCCTTGCGTGCCACGCGTTCCTCGTCGCTAAGCGACTTGTTGGCTTCGAGTTCAGAGAGTTCGGCCGTGATGTCGGGGAGTACGAAGAGCTGATCGTCCTGCATCTGGTCGGCCAACCATTTGTTACCCTTATCGGTGAGGTCGACGCTGTGCATTTTTTCGTCAACCACGAAGTAAAGGGGTTCAACCGCTTCGGGCATTCGGCGGTTGTTATTTTCCATATAAATTTCCTCGGTCTTGAGCATACCGGCCTTAACACCGTTTTCAGAGAGGAACTTAATGAGCGGATTGTTCTTGGGCAACGCCTTGTGGCTGCGGTAAAGCTGAAGGAAACCTTCTTCTTCCTTTTTCTTGTCGCCCGAAGCAATCATTTGCTTGGCTTCGGCAAGATACTGCGTAGCGAGTTTGCGCTGCACTTCAACCAAACGTTCAACGAGGGGCTGATACTGTTCGAAAAGCTGGTCATCGCCCTTGGGCACAGGACCTGAAATGATGAGCGGCGTACGGGCATCGTCAATCAACACGGAGTCAACCTCATCGACGATAGCATAGTTGTGACGACGCTGCACAAGGTCCTTGGGGCTCATGGCCATGTTGTCGCGCAGGTAGTCGAAACCGAATTCGTTGTTCGTACCAAAGGTGATGTCGGCCTGATAAGCGCGACGGCGCGATTCAGAGTTAGGCTGGTGCTTATCGATACAGTCTACCGAAAGTCCGTGGAACATATAGAGCGGGCCCATCCATTCAGAGTCACGCTTGGCCAGATAGTCGTTAACCGTTACCACGTGTACACCGTTACCCGTCAATGCGTTAAGGAATACAGGCAAGGTTGCCACAAGGGTTTTACCTTCACCCGTTGCCATTTCGGCAATCTTACCCTGCGTCAGAACGACACCGCCGAAGAGCTGAACATCGTAGTGTACCATGTTCCACTTCAAGTCGTTACCGCCGGCAAGCCAGTGGTTCTGATAAATAGCCTTATCGCCTTCGATGCGTACGAAGTCGTGCATGGCAGCGAGTTCGCGGTCGAAGTCGGTGGCAGTTACCTCGATGGTATCATTCTCTGAGAAACGGCGAGCCGTATCTTTCACGATGGCAAAGGCGTCGGGCAAAGCAGCGGTGAGTGCCTCTTCCATGCGGTCGAGCACCTGTTCCTCGAGTTTGTCGATTTGGTTAAAAATCACGGCACGGTCCTCGATGGGCGTAGCGTCGATTTTAGCCTTGAGTTCATCGATTTTGGCTTTCAAGTCGTCGGCCGAACTTTGAATGTTGTGTTGCAGTTCTTTCGTTTTGGCACGCAAGCCGTCGTTATCGAGCTGCTGAATGGCGGGATAAGCGGCCTTCACCTTTTCCACCCACGGCTGAATGAGTTTCATATCGCGGGTTGACTTGTTACCGAAAAGTTTGCTGAGAATTTTATTGATATCCATTGTTTTGTTTGTTTCTGAATTGTCGGGTCACACGCTGTGATGCCGCGAGCGGTTCGCAGTGCATGGCATTGCCGTGGATAAGTTTTGTTTAAATGTAAAACGGCTAACGGTCGGGCAACCCGGAATTTGTTGACTTTTGATTTACGCGACTGCAAAAGCAGCCCGGTTGAAAATGCTGAAGTTAGGGAAGCCCGACCTTAGAACAAGGGGGCCACGCCGCAAGCATTCGGAGCGCGTATGCGTATAGCCTTCGAAATGGTGGGGGCTATACAGTCAACAGAGACGGGGGTGCGCAGTTTTTCGGCTATCACTCCCTGTCCGAAGAATATAATGGGGAATGGAATATACGATTCGCGGGCCAGCTGGTCGTCGCCCTGAGTTTGGTTCACATAGTGCCAGCCGGGAGCAACTTCTATTAAGATGTCGCCCGAATAGCGCGGATTGTAACCGCCACGAATGCGGCTGATACCGGGCGTCCACGCTCCTTGCAGCAAGCGTGTCGAGGTGTAAACGTCCTTCACTCCCGCAAGTTGCAGCAGAAAGTCCTGCGAACGTTCCAGCATTTCGGCAAGACTTATTTGTCGCTGTTCAATCAACTTGTGGTTCAAATAAACCTGCGTGCCAAAAGTAGTTTCAACAAATTGTCCCTGACCGTAAATGGCCACGAGGTACATATTGAGCAAAGCTGCCGCACGTTCCACATCGAAAGTACCTGTGGGGATGCGGTACTTTGAAAGGTCGGTTTTATTTTCGTCGGCATAGCCCGTCGAAGTCAACACAAAGAGTGCGTTACCGGGGCCTACTTTGCGTTCAACGCTTTTGATGAGTCCGGCAAGTGCCTGATCAAGCCGCACGTAAGTGTCCTGCTGCTCGATATGGGCATCGACCACCGAGCGGTGTTCAAAGTTGCCGGCATAAAAGGTTACTGCCAGATAGTCGGTCACATCGTCGGCACCAATCATCGTGGCATTCAAGCACTGATTGGCTGCACGCAGCACTTCCTCATTGACCAAGCCACTGGTTTTGAACGAAGCAAAACGGCTTTCGCCCTTGAATTTATGCGAGAAGGGTTTGTGTACGCCGCCTGAAAGGAAGTATGAGAAACTGCCTACCAGGTTATTCGTAGGGTTCCAGGTAATCTGTCCGATGCGGTCGTCAAGTCCTTCATCGTTGAGCACCGTTACCCAAGCGGGCAAAGTCGGAGCATAGTAAGAGGTTGAGCACCACTGTCCCGTACGGTCGTCAATCCAGAAAGCGCCATCGGCTGCATGTCCGGCGGTCAGGATGGCGGCTTCGCGGTAAGGTGCCAAGCCATACACCAAGGCTTTTCCCGTAGTGGCCACTTTGAGTTCGTCGCTCAAAGTCGACACGCCCAGATAGCTGGGTGCCGAAGCGTCTGAAGTTTGCAAGCCGGCATAGTGGCTATCGTCCACACAGAACACCGGGCGAAGTGTTTCGCGGTTCATCCACTGTCGGCCCACGATGCCATGATTATAGGGCGTCGTTCCGCAAACAAAAGTGGCTGCGGCCGAAGCCAAATCGGGGCGGTAATGGGGATATTCAGCCTGCGTATAGACGCGGCCTTCATTCAGCAAACGCGCAAAGCCCTCATTCCCATAAAGGGGCATGAAGGCGTGCATATAGTCGGTTCGCAGTTGATCGACCAATATGTTTACCACCACGCGCGGAATGCCGTTTTTATGAGCTGTTGCTTTGGCTTCGGACACCGAAAGTACGGTCATGGCCGTCAGCAGCGACAGCAGCAGGGGCAGCCGCGAGGCAGTTGTGTGTTGCAGTGAACGATGTGATAAAGGATTCATTGCACGTTATTACTTGATACCATCTGAAAAGACGGTGTTACTTTTTTCTGAAGCGGTTATGATTTGAGAAATTTGAAATGTGCCACTACGCGCACGGCCAAGGCGACGATAATCAGATACACCTCGGCGGGATAATGCTGCAAACCGCAAAGACCGAGCAGTAGGGCTACCGCCAACATGAGGCCTTGCACATACTGACCTACGAAGCGGTGGTGATTGGTGGCATACTTCATGAACCAGGGCAGAAAAAGCAGAGGCAACGGATTAAAAAGTGCCAGCAAGCAATTACTGCCAACGGCGGGATGAACCGAGAAGAAGAACAGGAATGCCACGAGACAACCCACAAGGCCTTGCACAAACTGAAGCAATGCGTCGATTTGCCACACATACTTCTTTTTAATCCATTCGTAAATGGTGAGTGCTACGACCAATGTCAGCAGCAGCGAAAATACGACCAACGGGGTAAACGCGGTGGTTTCGCTTGGCATGGGCACTGCGGGGAGCAGGGTCAGCGACGGAGCGGCCATAAAGCGTTCCTTACCGTCGGCACCGACGATGCGTGCTTCCGTCACATAACGTTGCGCATAAAGCGGAGCAAACATTTGCGCGTGAATATCAGCCGGCCGATCGGCCTCGGCACCAAGCACCAAATCCTGCCCGAAACAAATCCAGGGGTCGTTTTGAGCATATTCGTGCACAATGTCGCGCAAGCTCTTGTTCGTTTCGACTTGGGGCCACTTTACCTTGCCATTCACATGCTGTGCAACAATGCGCAAGGCGCGTGTAGTGCAGTTATCGTAGAAGAAATTGTAACGGTAAACGGCATTTTCCGGTTGCAGATTCTGCGTCAGAGCATCAACCAGAGCCTTTTCCTCGGCTGGCGTCAGGTTCAGACGCTGCTCATAGATGGCTCGTCCTTCGCGCACATATTCTTCGTAGAAGTAGCCGTAAGGCAGCACACTCAGTTCGTAATCGGTTTCGCCGAGCATAAAGCGCCACATAAAGTTCTTTTGCTTAAACGAGAAGGTGCCGTAATTAAACACCCAATCGCTGCGGCGTCCCTGTCGCACTTCGCGAACGCGCAGAGCGGTATGTCCGTAAAGCTGGTAGAGTTCCGTACCGGGCGAGCAGGTTATCAGACTGATGTCCACCGAATCCTGTTCGGCAGGTGCCACGTTTTGAACCGTTCCGGCTGTGTCTGCCGGTGTTTGTGCAGCCATTTTGCCACTCATGCCCAAGGCCAGCACCCATACTATGATATAAGATATGTATTGCTTCATACTCATAGGGTAAAAACGGCCATTCACCTGCCGGCTTTGTTTACAAAGTGTGTTCGATGGCTGAAGCCGTTTAGTTTTCTGCGCACAAAGTTACAACTTTAATTGGCTCTTTCGGCATGAAGTTTCGTTTCATTTCCAAAAATCACCATTTTTCAGCCATTTTTGCCTTTCCGGCTATTCCGACTGGCCTTTGTGTGCCACTTTTTGGTTTTTTATATAGCAATATGTAGCAAACAACGGGCCAAACAGACACTGCTGCCGAGGAAATTTTATAGATGTTGTAAAAAATTTTCGAAAGAGTTCGGTTTACTTTTGCCGCGAAAGTGCGAATCGACGAAGCGAAGTTGATTTGTCAGCATCGACATTATGGATTTCAGTAGTTTCTGATTTTCCGCAATTTTCTCCTGCAAAATAATTTGGTAAATCTGTCATTTATGCAAAAGATCTCAAAAAATATGTTTCCTTAGCCATCTGGTATCCGATGGACGGGAGAACAGACAAGTGGCAACTTTATTTCTCTACAGACGATTCCATGAATGGACGCGAGGTGCTGGATTATTACAGAACCTGGTTCCAGTTGGAATTTTGCTTTAGAGATGGCAAGCAGCATGCAGGAATCACCAACTGCCAGTCTACCGACTTCAGAAAATTGGATTTTCACTTCAATGCATCGCTCGCAGCTATCAACTTGGCCAAAGCGGCATGTAAGAGGCTCGGAATAACCTATTCCATATCCTCCTGCAAGTCTTTCATACACAATACTTATATGCTTGAACGATTTATTTGCGTTTTGGGATTAACCCTGACCCGCAAGTTATTGACAAACTTTTCAAAAAACTCATTTTATTTACTGCCAGAGCCGCTTAGGAGTGGCGAATTTTTAACGAACTATTGTAACATAAATAGATGCTGTAAGATACTTTCTCCTTGTGAATGAGGATAGGGCACAAAGCAGACTACTAATAGAAGTATTAGGAATATGGCTACAATTATTACCGTACCCCATTGCACTAATGCTGGAGGTATTTCTTCCAAAAGATTACGGACTTTCTCAGATCGTAACTTTAATTCAGATGATACCTTTTTATCAGAGTGTATCATATTCTATTCTTCAATGATTTCTTTAAAATTGCACCAATTGCGAGTGTTTCGATATAGTTCTGAAGTTCCTTTGGGCACAAAAAGAGAACATCCTTCAGTCTTAGGAACAATCCTTACTTCATAAGGCTCTTGCCATTTAAGGTGTAAACGGGAGACTGTACATCCAAGAAATGCCTCACCGGAAATGTTTGTCACGGTCGTTGGAATTGTCAAATCTTTCAATAAAGACCCTGTCGTAAAAGCCTGATTTCCTATTGACAATAGATTCGAGTTATGATTGAGCTGAATATCTTCCATCTTCAGACAACCATAGAAAGCCTTACTGTTGATTTCCTCCACAGAGTCGGGTATTTGAACCTTACTCAGATTTTTACATCCTTTGAAAGCGAATGCGCCGATGATTTTCAGCCCTTCTGGGAGTTTTATTTCCTTGAGATTAACTGCATTTGTAAATATATTGGCAGGTATCTCACCATACAAGTAAATGTCTTCATATTTTTTTGACGGTTTCCAACCGTAATACTCGAATGGATTTTTATCACCGGCAACGATTACAGATTCTGATAGGTCAAGCCTTACAGGTTGCTGCCCATAGCTGTTTTCCGTATTTGAAAACAGACTTTTTATTACAGGAAAATCAAGGCCATTGACCGGACCTTTAATCTTTAGAAAACGTATGTGGTTCAGATTGGCGGATTCATTTCCTAAAAGAATCTGAAGGCTTCCCGGCTTGTCGACAGATATTTCTATATTTTCATTGAACGAAGCCGGCTCTTGAATGATGCAAGGGCCGCTACCTTTGATAGCCGGTTGCTCATCGATTTTAAAATCCAAAGACGCAATACGCCCTAACCCTTCATTCTTTTCAACAAGCAAGGTTATCGTATATTTATTTTTATCATCAGCAGTAATTTTGCCAACCTTTATCCAATCGGTGTTTTTAGGATATATTTCGACAACAGGAAAAGAAGCGGCTTCTACATTGACGATTATTTCCCCCTCCTCGTAATTATGGTAGTAGCTGTTGTTTTCAGGTATAACACGAGGTGCACCTTTTTGCGTAATGCGAATAAGAGTTGTTTCATTATTGGAGTGAACAGTAACTGTTCCTTCTCTGGACGAGATACCGGGATTTTCCGAGATATGAATGTCCAGTTCCCCGTTGCTTTCTGTCATTGTAATGGATGCATCAATCCATGCTTCGCTTGACGAGACAGAAATATCGGCATTTATTGTGATGAAATTCAGAACGATTTCTGCCTTATTATGGGTAAAACTGATTCCATCTTTGATTACTGCCGAAGCCTCCTGAGACCACGATAGGTTCTCAAATTCTTTATCTTCATGGCATCCTGACATGAATAAAGAAAATACAAAACTTAAATAATATAATATTACTTGTCTCATATTTTAATAAATTTAATTGAGGGACAAATTGATCAATACTTCGGTAAATTTTTACCGAAAAATTAAAAGTTAAACCATAGAACCGGCAAAAGTCGGTTCGGAAACACTAAAAAGGTCATTGAAATGTTGTCAAAACGAATGGTTAAGCATGAAGAAATGTGCTGAAAAAAGTATGTTTACCTGCTGATATTAAAGGAGAAAAGTATTGCATAATTCGTTAGTTTTTAGTAAATTAGAAGTTTCTGAACTCTTCTGATTATGACTAAAGAAACACTCCTTATGCAATACCAATCCGA
>ERZ831979.678-NODE-678-length-36940-cov-6.559794_pt1 | contig 36940 bp, 30 predicted proteins | sample MGYA00519952_ERZ831979 | MGnify/ENA primary metagenome ERZ831979 (study PRJEB31850, sample SAMEA3708723) | human gut metagenome | biome: human gut; feature: human-associated habitat; material: faeces | place: China | collected 2014 ...
AGTGCCGCTTTTTGCCGGTCCACGCCATACCGGTCACGGACAGCACCGCCGTCACGGCGTAGATGCCCACGCCCGCGTCAAAGGTCTTGGGGGAACCCTTGGTGCCGTCGGCCTTGGTGCCCGTGGTGGTCGTGGAGTTGTAGTAGTAGCGCGGCGGCTGCTCGGGGGTGGGGTCGGGCGTGACCGGCACGGTATATTTGCCGCGTGCCGCGTCCTTACCGTTGATCTTCACGCCATCCGCGTCAACGGTCACAGTCACATTTTCATTCACACCGTTGATCTCGCCGCCCTTGGTGATAGTGACCTTCTTGCCGCTGTTTGCCGCATCGGCAATAGCCGCGCTGCCCACCGCGATCATGGTCTTGTTCCCATCGACCACGGTAGCCTGCGGCGCATTGGTCTCACCAATCAACGCCGTCACCATGGCATCAGACACGAACGTACCTCCGGTAACAGTCAGTCTGTTCTTATTGTTGGGGCAGAACCGATTTGTGTTTTCCTGTGCAAACACGCCATTAGAGATGGTCACCTCTGCATCATCTCTGATGTCAATCACTTCGTTGGTATCCGTATTGAAAGTAAACTCACCGCCGTTGATGTTCACTGTGCTCGTACCGCTGGCGTGTATCTCACCGGCAAACTTACCGCCATTGATGGTCAATTTGCCATCACCGGCGCAACTCACATCCGTTTTGAAATCTCCATCATTGATGGTCGCGGTACCGGTCTGCACAGAAACGCCTCGTGCGAACGTACCGTTGTTGATGACCAGCGTACCACTGCTGTAGAAGTTTCCACCAGCGCTGAACGTGCCACCGGCCACGGTCAAACTGCCCTTACTTTCAATACTGCCGCTGTAATTCCCGCTGTTTATCGTGACCGCTGCATAGGGATGAATCGTCAGACCAATGCTCATATCACCGTTGAGTACAGCCGTACTTTCAGAAATAGTCCGGCTCACGGTAGCCTTTATCTCGCCGCTGTTGGTATTCGGCGCGGACGCATCATTAGTATACTCACTGTAGCAAATAGCAGAGCAGTTCTCACCCTCAATCACGCCCGTATTGCTGCAATTCACAATCTTCAGTTCATGCCCTTTCGAGTTCACCGACACAATACCTGCGGTCATAATATTCTGTCCCGCATTTGTCGAATGGACCGAACCATTATTCACGCAGTTTTTGACGATACCACTGCCGCTGTCACTGACATTGAACACAACACCTCCGACAAATAGGCCGCTGATCTTCCCATTGTTCGTACAGCCGTTAATGGTAAAATTCGCCCCCTGGGCATATACCACAATACCGGCAGCCCCGTTTACTGTATTGCATTTAATCTCGCCATCGTTCGTACAGTCATCAATGACCACATTGGCGCCATCAATTTTAACGGTAATACCCGCTGCCTTGCTGGTACCTGTTACATTCGCTTTATTGATGCAGTTGATAACTTTGCTTGCACCGTCCAATCGTGCGACCACACCCGCAACATCAGACCCGTTGATAGTGCCGGCCACCGTCAGGTTCTTGATAGTCGCGTCCTTAACCGCGCCGAAGAAACCGGCGTAGCCGCCGAAAGCGGAATCGAGATCACTTTTGATGCCATTGATGGTGACCGTCTGGCCGTTGCCGTCAAAGGTACCGGCAAACTTGTTGTCGCTGCCCTTCTGTCCGATGGGCGTCCAGTCCGCCACAGTGATGCTCTTGCCCAGCTTAAAATAAGTGTCGCTGTACACTGTACCGTTGTTCACGTCCGTGGCCAGCTTATTCAGCCCCGCCTCGGTCGTGATCACATACGGGTCAGCCTCCGTACCGGAGCCTGTCCAGTTTCCCTCCGCCCACGCCATCGTGGTGACGCTCAGCGCCATGACCAGCGCTAAAACAGTTGCTACCCACTTTTTCATGTCCTCTACCCCTTTTCAGGTCATATTTCCGCAGTCCCCCTCGTTTTAATGTCAGTTAAAACGTTAATGCAGAGGTACCTCTGCATTAACGTTTTAATGTCAGTTAAAACGTTAATGCAGAGGTACCTCTGCGGATAGTCAGATTATAGCACAGTCACATCGTTTGTCCAGCCATTTTATGGAAATTTTACATATTTTTTCTGTTACCGGTAATGGAAATCGTACAAAACACCCCCTGACGCCCAAAAGAGACGGCAGCGCCGTCGCTTTTGGTGTTCAGTTATACTCCCGCACCACGGCGGTGACCTTGCCCAGCAGCGTGGCCTCGCGGCCGTCGATGGGCCGGTAGTTCTCGTTCTCCGGCAGCAGCCACACCTCGCCGTTCCGGCGGCTCAGCCGCTTCACCGTGGCCTCGTCCCCCAGCAGCGCCACCACGATCTCGCCGTTGTGTGCCGTGGGCTGGCGGTGCACCACCACCAGGTCGTCCGGCAGGATGCCCGCGTTCAGCATGGACTCGCCCCGCACCCGCAGGGCAAAGTACTCCCCCTCGCGTCCGCCGGTGTCGAAGGTCAGATAGTCCTCAATGCACTCCTCCGCCAATATGGGGCTGCCCGCGGCCACGGTGCCCACCACGGGGATGCGGTCCGCCGCCGGTGCCGCCTCATCCTGTACCGGCGCGCCGTCAGGCGTCTCCCCCTGCATGGGCTGCGCCAGCGTCAGGGCCCGGCCCTTGCCGGCCCCCTTGGTCAGCACGCCCAGCTCCTCCATATGCTTCAGGTGGAAATGCACCGTGGACGGCGATTTCAGTCCTACCGCCTCGCCGATCTCCCGCACCGAGGGGGGATACCCCTGCTCCCGCAGTGCCTGGGCGATGTAGTCGTAGATCTTCTGCTGCATTCTGGTCATCTTCGCCATAGCCATGCCCCTTTCATGCGCCCCGTGTCGGCGCAGGTCCGTTTTTGTATGTGCGCCGCGTCCGCTGTTCTTCCGGCTCTATTATATCACACCCTTTCGCGTATTGCAACATTTGTTCTATTTCTTTTTGCAGTTTTTTCTGAGGCTGCAGCAAAGACGACCGTGAAGTAACACAAAAGCAATGAAAGAAATCCCGTTTCAACGGGCATTTCACTCTTGACAAGGACCGGCGGTATATAGTATAATGATTTTCGCTGACACGGTGACATAGCCAAGTGGTAAGGCAAGGGTCTGCAAAACCCTCATTCCCCGGTTCAAATCCGGGTGTCACCTCCAACCAAAACTCCCGAAACACCTGTGTTTCGGGAGTTTTTTCATGCCCGAAAGCAGGCTTTAGCCTTGTTTTTAGCCTTATTGGGTCAACCGGCGGAAACTGTACGGATAAAACGCTCCATGCGGTCGGCACTTTCGCGCTTCATCTGGTCAGTCACATGACCGTATACGTCCAGCGTGAAAGCAGCGGTGGCGTGACCCAGATTACCCTGCACAGTCTTGATGTCATCTCCGGCGCGGATCGCGGCGACAGCGTAGGAGTGCCGTAAATCATGGAAACGGGCGTTGGGACAACCGATGGCTGCAACGATGCGCTTGTACTCGCGGTAGACTGTTGGCTTCGTCAGGTGTGCACCGAACTCGTTGGTAAAGACCAGACCCTCCGGATTTTGCCAGTCACTACCCAACAGAAGCTTCTGCTGCATTTGCCATCGGCGCTGCTGCTGCAACCGGGCAAGGACAGTCTGTGCCGCGGCGATGGTACGGCTTCGGCCATTCTTCGGAGAAACCAACTCATAGCCCTTGCTCCCCTTGTCCTGATGCAGCTGCATTTGCTTTTCCACAGAGATGATACCTGTATGAAAGTCGATGCAGTCCCACGTCAGACCCAGTACCTCGCCCTCACGCATACCGGTGAACAGTGTCAGGATAAACAGTGTTTCAAATCGGTTTCCCTGTATAGCGGTCAAAAACGCGGTGATCTGCGCGTCATCAAAGGGCTTGATCTTCTTGCGCTCTATCCGCGGCAGGATGCAGGCATCAGCAGGGTTATATCGCAGATAGCCGATCAATACCGCTTGCTGGAGTGCCTTGTGGAGAACGCCGTGGACATTCTTCACTGTTTTTGCGGAAAGACCTTTCGGATTCTGTTCGGACGGCTCCCCCATGGCATTGTAAAAGGCCTGTATCATCGGTGCGTTCAGCGCCTCCAACCGTACCGCACCCAACGCTGGCAGGATATGCAGTCTGATGTCCGACTTGTAAATGTGCGCCGTTCTGGGCTTCACACCGCCCAAGTAGGTCTTTGTCCAAAGTTCAAGCCATTGTGCCAATGTCAGTTTGCACGGCGCATGATACACACCGTTGTCAATATCCAGCGTTACCTGCTTCAGCTTCTGCGCTACTTCCTTCTGCGTCTTTCCAGTGATGCTGCGCTGGATCTGCTTGCCCGTGCCGGGGTCGAAGCCCTCTGTGTAGCGGCCTTGCCAATAGGTATAGGTTTTTCCGTTCCGTGTTGTTGTGATTTTTCTGATAGAACCGGCACCGCCGGCTCCTTTTCCTGCTTTTGTACGCGGCATATACGCTCCTTTCCGCCGCGCGGAATGTACCATCTCCATGATATATCCCGCACGGCTATTGTGCAAGTTTTATTTCCGCGACGAAGAACTTTACTTCCGCAGGAACTCCAGCAGAGCCTCCCGCGGAATACGAATCTGCCTGCCGATACGGACGCTTCGTATCTGTCCGCTGCGGATCAGCTCATAGGCGGTGTTGCGTCCGATGCCGAGAATGGGCATCAAGTCCTCTACCCGCAGGGTCATGGGCAACTCATGTAGGTCACGGTACTTATTCTCCACGGACAGAACCTCCCTTCACGGACGCCAGATAGATGTTCGTCACGTCAGGCCGCTCATGTCCCAACAGGCGGGACACAGTGAAATGGGCGTCCAACGGCGTCATGCCGCCGCTGACGAGGGACGTGTACTTTTCGGCGGCGTAGGTATGGCGCAGCCCATGGAAGGTAATGCGTCTGTCCGCTGCGGTGGGGTCACAGATGGCGTCACGGTGGCGGAGGATGAACTGCTGCATAGCGTTAATGACCCGGTCGGTGGGAACGCCGTCCGGCACCAGCAGCTTGTGGCCGCGCTCCGTTTTCTCCAGCAGCCGTTGCAGCATCATCGTGATACGGTCGTCCTCGATTGGAACAATACGCACCTTGCCGCCCTTGCCTTTCACGGTGAGGGCGTTTTCACGCAGCGCACGCTCCGCCGCGGCGGTGTCCATACGGAAACACTCGTGGATGCGCAGGCCGGCGTAACGAGCCAGATACAGGGCGAGGATGTAGTCCTCCCGCTCCTCCGCCATGGCGCGGCCAATCAGCTTGCCAAACTCCGAATTTGTCCATGTACGATCCTGCTGCCCGAAGCGGCGGCGTTCCAAGGCAACGCCCAGTTCTTCGTTATCCGGCAGCGTGTAGCGGGGATGGGACATCTTATCGTGGAAAAAGCGGATGGCGGAGAGGTCGGTCTTGACGGTGCTGGTGGACTTGCCCTGCGCCTGTAAATAGAGGACATAGCTCACCAGATGCTTGCCGCTGATGTTCTCCAGCTTTTGCAGGTGGCAGCGGGCGGCGAGGTAGGCGCAGAATCGCTTGACCGCCTCGTAGTAGCGATCCTTCGTGCGGAAGCTGCCCTGCCGGTTATGCCGCGCCAGCTTGTCCAGTTGGGTAATGAGGGTGTGGTAAATACCTTTCGTGGTCATATCAAAAAATCTCCTTGTAATCGTAGTCGTGTTCAGATGGGCGCACTTCACCCGTTGGCAAGGAGAGCCGTTTCCGGCGTATCTCCGCAGAAAGGGTAGACTGCCGCAGGCGGAAAGCCTTGGTGCTGCGTGTTTTCCGCGGCTTGCCTGTGTGTCTGTCTCTCTTTACTTGTGCCAGGTCAGTACGCTGCCACATAGGGCAAATATGCCCTGCTCCGACGGAGCGGTGGCGGACACCAGGCCGCTGAACTCGGCTGCGGAAGGCTCCGCCGGTGTCCTGTGATCCGCCCGGCGACGGATCGAAGGATTCGCGATACCCCGTATATCCGGTGCCGCACTCTGACTGCGGCATACAGGGCGGGAGCTTGCCTCTCCCTTGACGATTTTCCTGCCGTATCGTCCTGACGGCTTTTACAAAGCTCCTTTTTCCTGATCTGCGCCGAATTGATTTCGGTGCTCTTTCTTTTCCTGCGGTATCGCGGCGATGGCAAGTGCCGCGACAAAAACGGTAAGCAAAAACGCAGGAAGAATCTTCCTGCCGTTTCGGCTTCTTACGATCCTTCCTGCGTTTGCAGTATTGTTCAATTCTGATGACCGCCCGGTTTTTCCGGGAGGGTTCATTTTGACATACTTCGGGTTCTTACTCAGAGCGAAAAGCTGTTGATAGCCTTCCACCCGTGCCTGCTCTGCTCCGACCTAAATGCTTGATGCCTTAAGTACAGGCACATCATAGCACGGCGGCAAAGCGGCGTACAGGTGGAAAATGCCGCAAGAAAACTTCTCGCAGCATAGTCATTGAATCACGTGGGCGCAATGCCCCATAATTACGAACGAGAGCATAACGCTCCTCAGGTATAATCTTAACAACGTGTGCGATGCAGATCACAGCCCTGCAAATGGTGCACAAATAACTGAACAATTCTTATATACCACAATATGTTGTAGCTGTCAACACTTGTATGCATATATGTACGCAAGTGTTGACAACATCATTTCCCGTTGCCCGGATACCATTAAACCACTAAAACAGTATTGCTTACAATGAATATACGGCAAATCTGTTATTATAAAAGCACAGGCGCGGTTGACCCGCGCCTGTGCTTTTATTCTTTTGAAATCAAACTCCGTGCTATTTTCCTTTCAGTGCCAAACTCTCAGGGCAACTAAATCTCCCGGTTCATAACACCCAAATCAATAGTCATAATTGACTACCGCCCCATTCGCAGCATCAACATAGGCGATTCTACCATCGGTAGAAATTAACTCATACGCCAGCTTATAGGTCGACGAATTTTCCTCAATCGGAGCATATACCAAGCTTGAGCGAAGCAAATTGAAATCGTTATGTTCTGCACTTGACAGAGACGCCAGAGCCGCTGTCTCCGAAATCAACTCTCTTCTACTGATAACGCGAGCATATTCTGCAGTATTTCCTCCGGAGGCTTCCTTCCAATAGTTCTCAACCGTATAAATACCGTTTGCGTCAACGCCTACTACGATAGATGCATCTGAAATTCGTATCCCATTGTATGTGTTAAAGTAATGATAGACACGCTCTACGACGGTTTCACTTCCATCAACCGCACTACCCGTCTCAATGTCTACCGCATCTCTGTATACAGGTGTCTGAACACAGACCAAATCGCTAAATCGATCGGAGCCCAATGCTTGCTTGACAAGAGCATCTGCGGTCGCAGTATCCACCACTAGGTCTGCCGTGGCAGAAATTGACTCTCTGTTTTCGAACGCTACGCCAATTCCAGCGCGTGTTACGGGTTCAGATACTGTAATATACAGTGGCACAGCATCGCTTTTTGCCGCTTTAGAATAACTCACAACTTCCGACCCTGTCAGTCCACTTCTAAATCTATACACAGCCGCATTACTCGATGGCGTCGAGTATGTGTTTCCTGGGAATCCCGGAATACGGTAGTACTCATTGCTGTTATGTGTATAGACAAGAACCGCCCAAGGATAGATAGTATTTGCAAATGTATTTCCATACTGCCAAGAATACTTCACGCTATTTCCGTCATTAGCATATGTAAAGAAATTCTCTGCTATGGTAACATCTGTTGAGTGACCCGGGCCACGTTCATGGTACCCCGCAATAGCTCTGACGGAAGATGCCCTCATCGCCCTTGCATAATAATGCATGATACTGCTGTCCAACTGAAAGCATGCAGCTAACATCAGTACTCTCAGTTTATCTGTTGAAGTCCATTCAGAATCTGCACGCCATGTGCTACTATTGACTCCTAGGGTCTCCGCAACATTGAACTGAGAATACGTTCCGCTTGCAGAGCTAGAGTTACTGGGAACGGTGTTTAAAGTTGCAATTCCGCCAGTCCTTCCGCCATGTCCAGAATAATATGCAAAGTCATAGAGTTTCGAATACAAGAAATTTGTTGCGTTTGCTCTGATTTGATCCATCGAAGACGAGTTTCTGCCGTTGTACGTCCAGCCCGTCTCCACTATGCTGGTCGTAGTATAGCTACCCGAGTCGAGCAAACCATTCTCCGCGGCTCTGCAATCATTCTCTTCGTTTGTATTTCCCTGCATTATACGGGCAGTATATGTTGTTGATCTACTGCCATTACCACGCATGTCCGCAGCGTTTTCAAAAATCGTTTTTTCTGCCACATCACTTGCACCATCGCTGATCGCAAACGTAAAGGTCGGCGAAAGCAACGCAAATACAAAACACAAGCAAATAATTGGCCTCAATTTTCGTATCTTCATGCAGATTTCTTTTCTCTCCAAGAGCGATCGCTCTATCATTTTTAAGCGTCAGAAATAGTACCTCTCGCTGTGTCTTCACTGCAAAAAACTTGGTTGATCTATTAGGGAACTTCTCTACACCCTCCTTTCTATCCACTAATAGATCCTGTATAGATAATACCAGCTGTCGCCGGTGTTGTGCCCCGTCTCATCGGTTACATTGTTGTCCACCATGATGGTGTCGTTATCAAACCAGTCCGCATAATGCTCATTTCCGACTTCTTTCGTATCGCGTTCTATTGCGAAGAGCCGCATCTTTTTGAAATCTATGACGGACAGGTGGCACAGGCTGCCATTGGTAGCGTCCCGCTGGATAAGTGCAAGCTTATCGCCCTCCGGGCTGCCCACAAGTTCCGCATATGGCCAATCTACATCGGGCCACAAAGCTCCCTCTATCATATTCCGCTCTCCGCTTCGCAGATCAACGACATAGATATGGCGTTCTCCGTCCACCTCCAGCATATATGCACCTTCATCGTGCGGCACATATACCAGTCCGGGTGAAAATGGCTCCGTTCGTTCGGTGCCATGCCAGAGGGCATCAGGGTTTGTGAACGCCGTGGCCGCCGTGCTGCCAACGACGCCGGCCGCCTGCCGCTGGACGTCAACGTTCCACGTTGTAATCATGCCGAAGTCTATCGGCGATGCAGGTGTCTCTCCACGTACATACGCCGCAAGGTCTGCCTCATCCACCGCGCCGCCGGTCAGCGAATGGCAGGAAAAGATACCTTCACCGATGTAGCTGCACCCAGTCAGTGCCGCACCGCACAGTTCATCAAGGCAGGTGAGCGGTTCCGTACCGATCGCTGCACAGTAATACCTTCCTGCATTCAAAAGGAGGTATTTACCATCACGCGTTATATGAACAGCTTTGAGGAACGGCAGTTCATCCATTACTGCGGCGGGAATCAGCTCCTGCACGCCATCCTCATACAGGTCGATGATAACGGGATATTTACCATCCAGAAGCAGGAGTAGCTTTTCGCCCGTGCCGGGTACAAATTGCAGCACCGCATATTGACCCGTCACGCTGTCGGGAAGCTCCACATAGCCGAGAGCACAGCGCCCCTCTTTATCCTCCGCCCACTCCAGATATACACCGTAAGCCGTTCCGTTGTACGAAAAGTCTCTGCGGGTGCTTTGCAGCTCGAGTTTGACCAGCTCACCGCCCTCCTGCTTATACAAATCGTAGTGACTCCCTTGTTTGTACTCGATCTCATCGGAGCAGATCGCAAATAACCCATTTGCGGCGTGACCGTTGTTGGGAACACGCACTCTTGTGACGGTGATATTTTTCCCAGCCGCGTCATCGCCTGTGAGGGGTTGATCCTCTACCGGAACGCGTTCCACATGATCCTCTGCGGAGATATGAAAGAAGGACAGGACTGCTGCACGGAACTCCTGATCCACGGCAAAGGCGACGGCGACAATGCACAGAAGGACGGCCAGCACAGCGGCAACACCAACTGTCATTTTTCTGAATCGCGGTCTCGCAGCAGCAGCATCTCCCCTATAGTGAAAAGCTTTTGCGTCCAATACAGCGGCATCATTCACCGCGCCGATGGCATCTATCAGTTGATTGCTGTTCATAACACATACTCCTCACTTACCAGACAATTATGCAGCGCCTTACGAGTCCGATGAAGCATGACCTTTACTTTACTTTGAGAATAGCCAAACTGCTCGCATATCGCGGAAATAGAATCCAGATACCAGTACCGGCAGAGAAACACACGCCGCTCTGCGGTGGGTAGATCGTTGACAAATGTGTTGATCCTCTTTTCCAGATCAGCGGCAAGGACATCCTGTTCAACGTTTTCATGGGAGGGAACGCATTCGTTTAGCTCATCCAAAGCAGCGGCGAGCTCACCGCCTCGCTTTGCTGCGCTACGCTTTCTCCACCGGTCGATAGAGATGCGGCGGGTCAGTTTTCCCAAAAACGCAGATAACGCGGACGGGCGGTGCGGAGGCATAGTATTCCATGCGTCAAAGTATGTATCGTTGACACTCTCCTCTGCATCCTCTGCATCCGCGAGAATGTTGTAGGCAATGCCGTAACAATATTTCCCATATTTGATTGATGTCTCGGTAATGGCGTCTTCCGACCTTATCCAATAAAGATCGACTATTTTATCATCGTTCATACCTTGCTCCTTTCCTTTAAGGGAAATATCCATCATCTATCTACTCGCAAAAAACGCAGAAAGGTTACAGATATTTTAGCATACGTTGAAAAATCATTCAATTTGAAGAAAACCGTCTCTGTCAGCAAGTGTTTTGCTCGGCTTTCCGACATCTGTGCAAAATATCCCAGCATATACTAAAACGCACTATCACAAGAAGAATCTCCAATTCCTTGCAGCACAAGGGATTGGAGGTTCTTCCTTGGCATGAATGGATGCAACGCAAAAGCATCCACGGCTTTTCGGTAAGGGTGAGTCATCCGTCCACCGCGTTTTCTGAGCTAAAGGCACAGGTACATTCCGCACGGCCATAAAATTTAGCCTTATTTTTAGCCTTATAACTTCAAAATCCGATGATACAGTCCGGCAGCATTTAACAGCATGATTTCCTGCAAACCCTGTATTTCAAACACTTCCCGGCATCAGTCAACACAACGCAAAATCGCCCCGCGGCGATTCAAATCCGGGTATCACCTCCAACAATTTCCGCCTAAATCGAAAGATTTTGGCGGATTTTGCTATATCTTTACGGTTTTTTGCCGCGCTTTTGAGGCTTCAAAAAAGACCTCGTTACTGAAAATCTGCGTTTTGCCAACTAAGCGACCAGCTTTTCGGCAGTTGAAAAACCCGCAATCCATTGCAGCACAATGGATTGCGGGTTTTTCCCTTTCTAACTGGCAATCAACTGGCAGTATACACACGTTCTATTGCGATTGCCGCATCTCCGGAGGTCTTGCGTCCCTTGACGTCGTAGTATTTCAGGGTCATTGCGGGGGTCGTATGTCCCGCCTCTTTTTGGGCCAAATTTATATCGCCCATTTGCTCATACACGTCTGTGAGGACGGTCGTGCGGAAACGGATAGGGGTTATATTTTCTTCAAACTCCAAGTCCCATTTTATGCAGTTGCACATACGCCGCACCTGCGTATAGGATAGAGGCTTGTCATCGCCGAACAGAAAATTCTTTGCCATCCAAGCAGAGATATGGAAGCGCAGCGGTTAACAGAAAAATAGCGCGGGTACTGCCGCCCGTTTTCGTGTCCTTGATTTCCGGCTGGTTGCGGGTGGGGTGCGTGACTACGCGGCGAATATGGTCTGTGCGGCTTTGTCCTGCTTCTGCCGGGTGGCGTGGGGTTAGGTGCGCAGGGTGAAGCCCGTATCATAGTGGCCCAATATACTGCTGGCGGTTTTCACATCCACGCCATTTTGCAGAACTAACGCAGCGAATGTGTGTCCTTACGCAAAGTTCTTCCTATGGAACTTGTACGAACGCCATCCAAGTGATATACTTTTTGAAACGCCCCGGAAAGGACTGAGTGTATGGACCGCGTTGCCGACTTGTGGACCTTGGTCAGCAATTTAAAAAATGCCGCTTATGATGAACAGGTACATATTCTGCAAATGCTGGGCGATAAGCTTATCAATGATTGCCGCATCGAGGTCTTTGGCGTGACCATTGAGCCGCTATGGGTAGAGGCCTATTGCTATGACGAAACGCATTTTCCCGACTACAATACCCATCGCAGCCGCAAGCAAAAAAACCGGTTTGGACAGCTGTATTTCCATGAGCGAGGCTACGGCGGTGTGGATATTTGCTTATCAAATTCGGAGGATTTCTGCCTGTCCTTTCTGCTGAAGGCTACTCTCGCCAACGGGCACTTTCTGACGCAGACGCAGCTTCCGCGCGTGTTGTTGAGTACCGGCAAAACGAAAGCGGACTTCGAGCATCTGGAGGACATACTCCACCCTGCGAACGCCCGTCACACTATCTGCCACACGACCCGTGTGAACTTGACCAAGCCCTGTTACAGCGACGCCCCGCTGACCTCATTTGCGCAGGACGCAATTCCCAAGTATGATTTCCGGTTCGCCCGGAAAAACCTTCGAGAGAATGTACGGGCGTACCTGCTGGCCTATATGGCCGCGCATCCAGACTGTACCGAACAAGAATGCAGGGCAGAGTGCCGCCGTGTGTTCGGATGGGTGCCCGACCTGGTGCGGACATGGGTGCACAACTGATGCGCAGCTTGTTATTGCTCCGGCTGCCGCAGGAACAGCACACCCAGGGTGCCGGGGCCGCAGTGTGAGGACACAGTACAGCCAGCCTGGGTGACGAATACCTCCTGAAAGGGTGCCAGTTCCCGTACCAGCTTCGTCAGCTCCTGTAGAGTGCCCTCCGCCACCTCGCCGGAGTGGGTGATGAAAGCGTGATCAGCCACAACTGTCTTATCCGCCAACCGTTCGGTGATATACTGGCGGTACACCTTTTCCATGGCGCCGCGGTACTTTTTGCAGACTGCCAGCTTGCCCTCCCGCATTTCAAGACAGGGCTTCAGCTTCAGCATATTGGCGCCCAGCGCCGTCACGCCGCTGCAGCGGCCGCCCTTCCACATAAACTCCAGTGTGTCCAGTACGAAGCTGGTGTCGCTGCAGGGTGTCAGGCGGCGTAGCTCTGCGGCGATGTCCGCCGCCGTCATACCGCTGTCCCGTAGCTTGGCCCCCTGTAGTGCCAGCAGCCCGCCGCCGGTGGAGAGCTGGCGGCTGTCCACCACGTGGATCTGTCCCTGGCCCGTCAGCTCCTGTGCCGCCAGTACCGCGTTCTGGCAGGTGCAGGACAGCTCCGAGCTGATGTCGATGTGGACGATGTCATAGCCCTCCGCTAAAAGCGGGGAGAAAAATGCCTTGAACGCTTCTGGACTGATCGCTGTTGTTTTGGGCAGGGTGCCGTTCCGGCGGTAATCGGCGTACAGCTCCGCCGAGGTGTAGTTTCCGTCATCAGGGAAGACACGCCCGCCACTCTGGATAGTCAGGGGTATGGTGCGAATATGGAAGCGCTCCAGCAGCTGGGGCGTCAGGTCACAGGTGCTGTCGTAGGTGATGCAGACAGGTCTGGGCATGGGGTGTTCCTCCTATTTTTCCTATGGTAACGGCAGTATACCGAAGAAACCTCAACGTAAGCTCAAAAAATCTCGATTTTTGAGAGCAGGTGTGATAAAATCCAAAAAAACACAAGGGAGGGACAGCCATGTTCCGCATTTTGGTGGCCGAGGACGATGACAACGCCAGATTTCTGATGTGCGAGGTGCTGCGGCGTGCCGGGTACGAGCCGTGCCCTGCGCGGGACGGTGTGGAGGCGCTGGAGGTGATGGAACACTACCAGTGCGATCTGGCGGTGGTGGATATCACTATGCCGCGGATGGACGGCATCACCTTCACCCAGACGCTGCGGGAGGGGAACTGCGATCTGCCGGTGCTGATGGTGACGGCCCGCGTGACCCAGGAGGACAAGCGCCGGGGTTTCCGGGCGGGGACAGATGACTATATGGTCAAACCAGTGGACGAGGAGGAGATGCTTTGGCGTATTGAGGCCCTGCTGCGGCGGTATTGCAGCCGGGCAGACCGACGCTTGACGGTGGGCTCCACGGTGCTGGACCGCGGCTCCCTGCAGGTCATCACTCCGCAGAGTACGTGGCAGCTGTCCGCTAAGGAGTTTTTGCTGCTGTATAAGCTGCTGTCTTACCCCCGGACGCTTTTCACAAAACGGCAGCTTATCGACGACATATGGGATCTGGACAGTGATGTGGACGAGCACACTGTGGAGGTTTACATCTCCCGACTGCGAGAGAAATTCCGGGACAACCCGGACTTCGAGCTGCGGACGATTCGGGGATTTGGCTATATGGGGATGCCCCGGGAGGACGGCAATGGCCAGAAATAAGGTGAAAAAAGAAAAGCCGCCTGTCCGGCTGCTGGGCACCATGTTCCTGCTGGTGCTGGGGCTGGTGGCGGTGTATATGGGGATGGCGTTGGGGATATTTACACTGGTGCAGCGGCTGGTGCATCTGGAGGACGCCAGCTATACGCTGCTGTGGCCCATCCTCATCCTTTCGGTCAGCGCCATCCTGGGCGTACTGCTGGCCATATTCATTTTCCGTGGGTATCTGGCGCCGCTGTCACGGTTGATGCAGGCCACGCAGTCGGTGGCGGAGGGCGATTATACCGTGCGGGTGGATATGCGGGGCGCCCGGGGCGAGGTGGCGGAATATATCCGCAGCTTTAATAAAATGGCGGAGGAACTGTCCAGCGTGGCGCTGCTGCGAATGGACTTTGTGAATACCTTTTCCCACGAGTTCAAAACGCCGCTTATCTCCATCCGGGGATTTGCCAAGCTGCTGCAAAACGACGACCTGACACCGGAGCAGCGGCGGACCTATACAGACACCGTGGTGCAGCAGTCCGAACGACTGGCTGCCATGAGCACCCACGTTCTGGAGCTGGCCCGGTACGAAAACACCGAGATCGTGTCCGACAAGACGCTGTACAGCCTGGATGAACAGCTCCGCCGGTGTGTGCGCCAGCAGGAGAGGGAGTGGCTGAAAAAGAGCCTGACCGTGGAGGGAGACCTGGATCCGGTGGACTATTACGGCAATGAGGAGCTGGTGGAGCACATCTGGTCTAACCTGCTCTCCAACGCTATCCGGTTCACGCCCGCCGGCGGGCAGATCACCGTGGTGCTGCGGCGGGGTGAGGGAGAGGTCACCGTGTCTGTCTCCGATACGGGTATCGGTATGGACGAGGAGACACAGCGGCACATTTTCGACAGGTTCTACCGGGCTGCACCATACCCGGATGACCGGGGCAACGGCCTGGGCCTCTCCATTGTCCGCCGGGTGGTAACGCTGTGCGGCGGGAGGGTGACGGTGTTCTCCCGCCCTGGAAATGGCTCCACATTTACCGTGACGCTGCCCGCAGAGGAATAACGGTGCGATCCGCCGGATAGTGATGTGTATAAAAAGGCGCCTTCGGCTGCACAGACCCCCGCCGCACAAAAGGGAACGACCGCCCATTCGGCGGTCGTTCCCTTTTATCGTGGGGTGGGACAGGCCCCCTGAAATGCCGGAAGCCCGGCCCGGCACAAGGCCGGACCGGGCCCCGGCGCTGGAGGGGACCAGCACCCTTCGCTGAGAGGTCCAGGGGGGGTAAACGCACAAAACGCGGGGAATGTCAGTACAGGGGAATTACGTTATCACTGTGTTATGCTGTGTCAGCCGTTACTTGGCAGCCTTCTTGGCTTCCTTGGCGGCCTTGTCAGCCAGGTAGTACATACCGGGAGTGTTGTAGTACTCCTTCTGCAGGTCCTTCACCTGCTTGCACATCAGCAGCAGGCCGATCATGTTCAGGATGACGATAATAGCCATGAAGCCGTCGGTGATCATGTACATGGTGGTCACGTTGGAGAACGCGCAGGCGATGCCGATGAACAGGGGATACATAAACACCCAGATCTTGGAGAACTTACGGCCGAACAGGATCTCAGCCTGGATCTGGCCGAAGAAGCCGGCGGAAATGATCGTGGAGAACACGAACATGAACACCGTAATGGCGACGAAAATGGCGCCGAAGTTACCGAACACGGACTGGAAAGCAGCCAGGGCCAGCTGGCCGGAGCTCAGACCCTCCTGGGTCCACACGCCGGAGGCCAGAACAGCCAGAGCGGTGATGGTGCAGATAACGATGGTATCCATGAAGACTTCGAAGATACCGAACTGGGCCTGACGGATGGGGTGATCCGTATCGGCGGTGCAGTGACCGGCGATGGTGGAGCCTACGCCCGCCTCATTGGAGTACACGCCGCGGGCAGCGCCCCAACGGATAGCAGCCATGATGGTGGCGCCGGCGAAGCCGCCCACAGCGGCGCGGCCGGTGAAGGCATCCTGGAAGATCATGCCGAAAACAGCGGGGATCTCGCCCACGTTGGCGAAGATGATGATCAGAGCGCCCAGCACGTACAGGCAGGCCATCACGGGCACCAGGATGTCGGTGACGCTGGACACGCGCTTGAAGCCGCCGGCCAGGATAACGCCCACCAGAACGGCGATGATGATGCCGGTGACGGTCTGGTTTGCGCCGAAGACGTTGAACTGCTCAGCAGCGGAAACGCCCTGAGAGGCCAGGGAGGGGACCAGCTCGATCATGAAGAAGAAGGCGTAGCCGACGCCGAACACGACGCCGATCTTCTTGCCCAGACCGCGCAGGTAGTAGGCGGGGCCACCGACCCACTCGCCCACGTCGTTCTTACGACGGTACTTGATGCCCATCGCGACCTCGCAGTACTTGGTGCACATGCCGAGGATAGCCAGGATCCAGATCCAGAACACAGCGCCGGGGCCGCCCAGGGCGATAGCCACGGGCACGCCGACGATGTTGGAAGCGCCGACGGCGCAGGCCAGGGCCGCGAATGCGGCGGAGATGGGACGGACCTTGCCCTCTTCCTTCTTGGCGAACATCTTGCCGAAGGTCTGGCTCATGGCGTAGCCGAAGTGGCGGATCTGGGGGAAGCCCAGATAGATGGTCAGGAACAGACCGCCGCCGCCGATGAGGATCAAAATGGGAATGCCCCAGAACCAGTTACCAAAATCTTGAATAGCTTGCAGTATAACCATACTTTTCTCCTTTCACGCGAAACAATAGGTGATTTTCTCTGTGATTGCGCTTGTGCGTTTTGCGTTTTGTGCTTGGTGCGTTTTGTGCGTTTTGACAGGGTCTCTCAGCGTAGGGGGGATAGCTCAGCTCAGCAGACGCTTCACCGTCTCATAGGTGATATTGGGAACATTTTGGAATGTCTGCCGCATATCCACGCGCTCGGTGAGCATATGTCCGTCACGGCCGAAGGTACCGATATTGACAACGGGGACATCGATCTGACGGATCTTATCCACCGGGTGCGTGTATTTCACGCCGTACTGGGGCATGTTCGTCTCCAGCGCCTGGATAGCCAGGGTGTCGTCGCACACGGCCATAAAGCTGGAGTCGGAGATGTAGGGGTAGAACATACGGGTCTTGATCTGGCGCTGGGCCTCGGGCCGCACCACCTCGATAGCGCTCTCCACCGCGTCCAGCAGAGCCTTTTCCTTGGCCGTGCGGCCGGTCATCTCGATACGGGCACTGAAGATGGAGCCGAAGAACACCACCACGGCGGGGGACTTGTCCTCAGACCACTTCCATGCCTCCTGCACCACACGCAGGCCGAACAGCCGCAGATCCAACTCAGGATCGTCCTCATGCAGCTTCACGGTGAACTCGTGAATGGCTTTCTTGAAGGCCTCGCCGTGCACGGCGGCCAGCTCGTTATAGAACTCGTTCCAGGTGTAGACACGGGTCTTCCAGGGCAGCTGATGGAAGTCCACCTTGCTCAGCTCGCAGAAGCGCTTGTACTGGGCATTCAGGTACTCCACCGTCTCGTCAAAGGCCTCCACAGCCATCTGCTTGCTCTTTTCCAGCACGATGGAAGGACTCCAGCCGTGGGTGAAGAAGTTGTAGTAACCGAAGGCCGTCAGTGCCGTCTGCACGGTGTAGGGGCCCTTGGTGTCCATCTGCTTCAGAGAGATGGGCGGGATGGCGACCTCACCCTGTGCGATGTCGCACAGGTCGGTGTTCAGGGACATCTTCCGCGTGATGTTGGCCAGCACCAGATTGGGGTCCAGCGCGCTGAAGGCCTGCCCCACATGGGCCTCCTTACCGAACACGGCGAAGCAGGGCAGCAGCTTGCCAATGCTGCCGTAGTAGATGTAGCGGTTCTCGTCGCCGGGAGCGTAGTTGGTGGAGTAGTCCGCGTTGATGCACGCCACATACTCGAAGTGCTCCTTCTCCTTCAGCTCCTCCAGCAGGTCCAGGGCGGTGATGATGCCCTTGGAGTTGTCCTCCTCGTCGCACTCGCCGATAGCCAGCAGGTTGCCGTCCAGCTCCTCGGGATGCTCAGAGAAGTACTGGATCAGGTACATATGGCCTGCCACACCGGACTTCATATCCAGCGCGCCGCGGCCGAACAGATACTCGCCGGACTCGATATCGTCAATGACCTCCTGGGGCAGCACGAACGTCTCGCGCAGCTTGGCGGGCAGCTCCTCGCAGCGGAACGCGTACTCGCGGATGGTGCCGAAATCGTCCACGCCCACGGTGTCGATGTGGCCGATGAGGATGACCGTGCGGTTGGAATTGCCCTTGGTGCCCTTCACATAGGCCAGCGTGCTGTGCCGCACCACAAAGTCGTTCTTGGTCTGGAAGCACTTGACCTGCTCGGGATGTGCCTGGAAGTAGGGCAGGGACATATAGAAGTCCTGTATATAGCGGGCCACGGCGCTCTCGCCGCCCGGCTCCTTGTTGATGCTGGGGATGGCGACCATCTCTTCCGTCAACTGCTTGACCTTGTCAAAAGAATTTAATTTCATGTCTTAGCTCCTTTGTTGTGCTGCGCGTATCAGTCGCGGTGATATCTCTCAATGCCGGCCATATAGGTGTTCAGCACCTGGATGTCCTTGATGTCGTTTTCGGGAATGTGGAAGATGTCGCGGTCGATGACCACCATGTCGGCGAACTTGCCGGCCTCGATGGTTCCCATCAGGTCCTGATCGCCGTTGGCGTAGGCCACGTTCTTGCTGTACATACACACCGCGTCATACACGGATACCTTCTCGTTGGGGTGATAGCCGCCCACGGGATAGCCGTCCATATCCTGACGGGTCACGGCGGCGTAGATGCCGATCCAGGGATTGAAGCTCTCCACCGGTGCGTCGGAGCCGCCGGCCATGATCAGTCCCGCGTCCAGATACGTCTTCCAGGGATAGCTCAGCACGGCGCGTTCCTTGCCTACGCGCTCCTCGATCCAGTGCAGGTCGGTCATCAGGAACGTGGGCTGGATATCCAGCACGATCGGCAGCTTCTTCATGCGCTCGATCAGCTCCGGCGTGGCCATCTGGGCGTGGATGATACGGAAGGGGAGACGCTTGGCCTGCTCCTCCGGCGTCATGCCGTCCTTCAGCCCCTGCTGCAGGCAGTACTCCACCGCGTCCAGAGTGACCTCCAGCGCCTTGTCACCGATGCAGTGGGTAGCGGGCTGCAAGCCGTGGCTGTATGCCTTGTACATTCTCTTGGCCAGGTCCTCGGGGCTGATGACCAGAATGCCGGTGTTGCCGGGATCGTCCGCGTAGTCGGTGTACAGCTTGGCGGAACGGGAGCCCAAAGAGCCATCAGAGAAGCTCTTGAAGCTGCCCATCCGTGCGGCACGATAGGGATCATTCCGCTGCTCGGGTGTCAGGTTTTCCGGGTCGAACATATAGTCCAGGCACACGGCCATACGCACCGGCAGCTCGCCGCGGTCGCTGCGGGCCACATAGTCGGCGAAGTCCTCGTCATAGTGCCAGATCTCCGCGGCGTAGGTGTGCATCATGGTCACGCCCAGGCTGGAGGCCAGCGCCAGACCCTTCTTCATGCACTTCTCACGGGTGGCGGGCACCAGGAACGGGTCGGGGATCAGGTTATCATAAATTTTGGAGGCCTGCTCACGGAAAATGCCGTTGGGATTGCCGTCGGCATCCAGCTCCACCAGGCCGCCGGGACCGTATATGTAGCCGTTGGTGATGTTGGCTTTTTCCAGCGCCATGGTGTTGGCCACCGCCGTGTGCAGGCACACGCGCTTGATGACGATGGGGTGATCGGTGCTGGCCTCGTCCAGATCCAGACGGGTGGGCAGTCGGTCCTCGCAGTCCTTCCACTTGGACTGGTCAAAGTTGGAGCCCTTGATCCACTCACCCTTGGGTGTCTCTGCCGCGCGGTCACGCAGCAGCTGCAGCGCCTCGGCGCGGGAGGTGGCGCCGCCAAGGTCCACCGTGGTATAGGTCTGGCAGAAAGCGAAGAAGTGCAGGTGGGAGTCGCCCATGCCGGGCAGCACAGTTTTGCCCTGCAGATCAATGCACTTTGCGCAGTCAAAGTGCTCCAGCGCCTCTTCCTTTGTGCCCACATAGGCAAATTTGCCGTCCTTCAGCACCACTGCCTCTTTGCAGACGCCCGGAGCTTCCATCGTGTAGATCTTGCCGCCATAAAACAACGTATCAGCTTTAACCTTCATTTTGTACACCTCTCCAATTTCAACGTAGTATTATTGTGATTTTGTACAGTTTTGCGTACGTAAAGTTTACCTTAGTTGCCATTATAACGGAAAATGGAACAGGTGGCAATTTGCCGCCTGTTCCCCCTGCGGAACAATTTGTGCAAATTATGTTTCCTGAGCGGAACGTTTGTTGACATATTTGACGTATTTTGCTATAATCGTTAAAAACCAGTGAAAAAATGAGCCTGAATTGATTTTGAGGAAATCACCTATGGACACTGCAAGAGAGAATATCACAAGAGAAGTCGGCAGCCGCATCCGCTACGCCCGCAAAAGCCGGGGTATGTCGATGGACGAGCTGGCTCAGGCCATCTACAAGACCCGTTCGGCCATCTCCAAGTACGAGAACGGACAGATCTCCGTGGATATTGCCACGCTTTACGACATCGCCAACGCCCTGAAGGTCAGCATCTATGATCTGCTGTACCGCAATACACCGGATATTGACCAGGAGTACAACGCGGAGGTGCCCGCCTTTTTCCGGGAGGTCTCCCAATTATATATGTACTTCTTCGACGGCCGGGTCAACCGCGCCCAGTGCACCGTGATCGATATATTCCCCACGGAGGAGAGCAGCACGGCCGAGGTGCTCATGTACATGAACATCAAGAACCTGGCCCACTACCGGGTCTGTGAGAGCACCTACCACGGCACCCTGACCCACTACGAGGCGTTCAGCGCCATGCTGTTCCAGAATGACGATATGCCCATGGACAAATACCAGATCGGCATTCCCCAACCCTATATGGACGACGACCGGAAGTGGGTGCTGACCTATGGCATCTCCTGCCGCCCGCTGATGCCCTCCGCCGCCAAGCGCCTTCTCAGCAAAACACCGCTTTCCATCGACAAGGCGCTGGTCCAGGAGCTGAAGATATCCAAGGAGGATATCCGCCTGATGAAGCATTATAATATGTTCGTCATGGTGTAGCCGGCATCGCCTTCTGTATATGTATGAACAGTCTTACCCGAAAAGGACGCCCCGGCGTCCTTTTTCCATAGGGAAACGCGTTTTTTGAAAAAATTTTCGGTTTTCCTGTCCGCATTTGCTCCGCTGCGCCGTTTATAGAGTGAAGACGCAGGACGGAGACACACTGCCGTCCGCACACAGCTGCAGCGCAGAAGGGAGGAGGGCCTATGCTGCTCTATACCCAGACCATAGAGGATCCCCGGCAGACCCGGCAGTTCGAGGACATATACACCGCCTGCCGGGGCCGTCTGCTGGCGTTGGCCCGCCGGAAGCTCTGCGGCGGCGCGGAGGCCGAGGACGCGGTGCACCAGGCGTTTCTGGCGCTGGCGGAGCACTTCCCGCGGCTGTGCCACCTGCCCCGCCCCCAGCTGGAGGCATATCTGGTGGTGGTCACGGAGCGTAAGTGTATCGACTGTCTGCGGCAGCAGGCCCGCCGTGACGGCGTGCCCTTTGACGAGAACACCGTTCTGGTCACGCCACCGCCTTGCGGCGACCCGGTGGCCGACGCTATGGGGCGCCTGCCGCCCCGCTACCGCGAGGCGCTGCTGCTGCGCTACGGCTGCGGCTACAGCACCCGTGAGACGGCGTCCCTGCTGGAGCTGTCCTTTGCCGCAGCCCAGAAGCTTCTGCAGCGGGCCAAGGCCGCCCTGCGTACAGAACTGGAAAAGGAGGGCATATCTGTATGAGCATTCTGCTCAATGATGAAGCGCTGTGCTGCGGCGCGCGCCGACTGGCGGTGCAGCTGGCGGCGGCGCTGCCGGCGCCGGAGGATGGATTTTCCCCGGCCTTTCAGGCGGACATGACGGCGCTGACGCGCTGTGTGACCCGCCGGCAGGCGGTCCGACGATGGGGCCGACGCGCGGCGGCGGCCACTCTGACGGCACTACTGACCTTTGGCGCGGTGCTGGCGGCCAGTCCGGTGGCGCGGGCGGCGGTGAGCCGCTGGTTCGTGCAGATAACGGAGCTGGTGACAGCCTACCGCATCACCCCGGCGGACGCCGGGGACACGGTGCAGGACTACACCCCCACCGCCCCGCTGGGCTATGTCCTGTCGGGCGACTTTACCGGCAGGGAGAACGGCATCCGGGTCATGCGCTGGACGTCCTCACACGGCGATCTGCTGTTTGAGGCCGTGCCCATGACCGGCGACGAGCCTATCAGCGTGGAGCTGCGAAGCAGCAGCACCGGCGGCCTTTTCTCCACGGAGACGGGGCAGCGTCCCACGGGCGGGGCGGGCGAGCCGGAGGACTACGAGACGGAGAATGTGACCGTACATGGCCTGTCCGCGCAGCTGTACCGCATATTGCCCGCGGAGGGCACCTCTCCGCAGGTGCAGCACGGCTGCGGCCTGTGGTTCTATCGGGGAAGCGACCCCGTGCATTTCCATCAGGTGTCCATCCCGGAGGGCGCATCGGCGCTGGTATGGGTGGATGAGCAGGCCAACTGCTTCTTCCTGCTCACCGGCGGCGAGACACAGAGCGAACTGCTGTCTATGGCGGAGAGCGTGTATCGAAGCGAAAGGAGCGAATGAATATGAAAAAGTATGCTGTGATCGCGGCGCTGCTGGCCCTGCTTACGGCGCTGGCCGCCTGCGGCGTCCAGACCCTGCCCACCGATGAGGATGACGTGCCGCCGGTGGAGGGCATCTCCCAGACGCAGGAGGACGGGCAGACCGGCACGAAGGTAGTCTATATCCCCATGTGGATGCAGGACTACTCCGTGGTCTACTACGACGCCAACTTGAACCGCACCGTTGAAAAGGGCGGTGATCTGACCGAGGAGGAGATCAACAGCCGGGAGGATATCGATCCCGCGCTGATGTACGGCGATGTGCTGGCCGAGCCAAACACGAAGGTGGAGTACGACCTCCACGGCTTTATCCAGAACATCTACTACCTGGGAGGCGACGGGAAGTACTATCTCGACCCGGCCACCGCCGCGGCCATGCAGCCCTGATGCGCTGAGCGCAAAGGCCCGCCCCACCGGGGTGGGCCTTTTGCGTATCTTTATTGTTGCTGCGCCAGTGCTGCGGCCACAAAGCCGCGGAACAGGGGGTGGGGCCGGTCCGGCCGACTCTTGAACTCCGGGTGGAACTGGCAGCCCACGAACCACGGATGGTCCGCTATCTCCACCATCTCGACCAGACGGCCGTCCGGCGATGTACCCGCTACCCGCAGGCCCACGGCCTCCAGCTCCGGCCGGAACACGTTGCTGCACTCATACCGGTGACGGTGGCGTTCCCATATCTCCCGCTGGCCATAGGCCTCCCGGGCCTTTGTTCCCTCCGCCAGCACGCAGGGATACTTGCCCAGCCGCATGGTGCCGCCCTTGGCGGTCACGCCCACCTGGTCCGGCATCAGGTCGATGACCGGATGTGCCGTCACGGCGCTGAACTCTGCGCTGTGGGCATCCGCCCACCCGGCTGCGTGCCGCGCAAATTCGATGACCGCGATCTGCATCCCTAGGCAGATGCCCAGATAGGGGATACCCTTCTCCCGCGCGTACTGTGCCGCCAGGATCATCCCCTCAATGCCCCGGTCACCGAAGCCGCCGGGCACCAATATGCCGCTGCACCCGCAGAGCGTTTCCGTGAGGTTTTCCGCCGTCAGGTGCTGTGAGTCCACCCACTGGATGTCCACCTGTGCGCCGCAGGCGGTCCCCGCGTGGAACAGCGACTCCGCTACGCTGAGATAGGCGTCGTGCAGCTCCGTGTATTTGCCCACCAGCGCGATGGTCACATGACGCTGCTCCGCCGCGTGTATCTGCGTCACCAGCTCTTGCCAGTGCCGCATATCTGGCTCGCCGGCGCCCAGTCCCAGCATGCGGCACACCACCCGGCACAGCCCCTCCCGCTCCAGCAGCAGGGGCACCTCATACAGGGTGGTCGCCGTCAGGTTGGGGATGACGCAGTCCTCACTGACATTGCAGAACAGTGCGATCTTCTTCCGCATGTCCTCCGGCAGCGGGCTGTCGGTGCGGCACACCAGGATATCCGGCTGGATTCCCACGCTCAGCAGCTCCTTCACGGAGTGCTGTGTGGGCTTGCTCTTCAGCTCACCGCTGCCGGGGATGGAGACCACCAGCGGCACGTGGATATACAGCACGTTTTCCCGTCCCTGCTCCGCCGCCACCTGACGGATGGCCTCCAGATACGGCTGGCTCTCGATGTCACCCACCGTGCCGCCGATCTCCGCGATGACCACGTCCGTCTGTCCGTCATCCATGGCGTACAACCGCCGCTTGATCTCGTCGGTCACATGGGGGATGATCTGCACCGTGCCGCCCAGATAGCCGCCCTGCCGTTCCCGGTTCAGCACCGACCAGAAGATCTTTCCGGAGGAAACGGAGCTGTCGCCGGTCAGCGCCTCATCCACGAAGCGCTCATAGTGTCCCAGGTCCAGATCCGTCTCCGCGCCGTCGTCGGTGACGAACACCTCGCCGTGCTGGTAAGGGCTCATGGTTCCCGGGTCTACATTCAGGTACGGATCGAATTTCTGGTTTCGCACCCGCAGACCGCACTGCTTCAGCAGCCGCCCCAGCGATGCCGCGCAGATGCCCTTTCCCAGCCCGGACACCACGCCGCCGGTCACAAAAATATACTTCATCCCGCCATCTCCCCTGTAAAAAATATGCTCCGATGGTACACCCCCATACCTCCGCTGTCAACGGTGCAAAACGCAGATATTTCACCGGAATTATCATATAATATATAGAATTAGGGAGAAATTGTTGCAGAAGCGAAAGTTCTTCTTGCATTGGCGGGCGGATGGTGGTATGGTAATATTGGACTCACCTTAGGGGAGGTTCCTCACAGGAAAAAATAAGCACCCGGAGGCTTATGCCTCCGGGTGCTTCTGCTTATGTCTCGTCGGTGATCTCGCCGCCGGACGCTTCCCGCCGGACCACCTTGATCTCGCAAGTGCGGTGGTTGTCCACCCGCGTCACCAGCACGTCCAGATCCTGGCAGCTGAACCGGTCGCCTACTTCCGGCACCCGGTCGCACTGCTCCATCACCCAGCCGCTGACGGACGTCATCTCCGTCTCCTCGTTCAGATGGAAGAACTCGGCAAAATCGTCAAAGTCCATGGCCGCGTCCACCAGATAGGTGTCCTTGTCCACCTTGCGGATAAAGACCTCCTCCTCGTCGTGCTCGTCCCAGATCTCGCCCACCAGCTCCTCCAGAATGTCCTCCATGGTCACGATGCCGCAGGTGCCGCCGTACTCATCCACCACCACGGCCATCTGGGTCTTGGCCAGCTGCAATTTTTTCAGCAGCAGACTGATGGGCTCGTTTTCCAGCACGAACATGACCGGGGAGAGTATCTCCTCCAGCGGCTTGTCCGTCACGCCGCAGCCTACATAAAAGTCCTTCTGGTGTATGGTGCCGATAATATGGTCGATGTCCTCCCGATAGATCAGCAGCCGGGAATACTTTGTCTGGGTGAACAGGTCCGCCACCTCTTCCTTCGTGGCGTCCACCGGCAGTGCCGCCAGGTCCACCCGATGGATGAGGATGTCCTGCGCCTCCTGCTCGGAAAAGCCGATGGCGTTCTTCAGCAGGTCGCCCTCGTCCTTGTCGATGCTGCCCTCCTGCTGCACCTCGTTCACCAGCATCAGCAGCTCCTCCGGGGACATTTTGTTGTCCCCATCCAGATGGAACATCCTGGCCAGCAGCTTTTTCCACAGGGAAAACAGCGCGTTCAGCGGCATCAGCAGCCAGATCAGGCACCGCAGAAACGGCGCAGCCGTCATAGTCCAGCTCTCGGCGCAGTCCTTGGCGATGCTCTTGGGGGAGATCTCGCCGAAGATCAGCACCACCACCGTTACCACGATGGTGGACAGCGTAGCGCCGGCATCGCCGAAGCTTTTGACGAACAGTGCCGTGGCCAGGGATGCCATGGCAATGTTCACGATGTTGTTGCCGATGAGAATGGTGGACAGCAGCTTGTCATAGCGCTCCAGCAGCCGGCACGCCAGCGCGGCACGGCTGTTGCCTTTTTCCGCCAGCATTTTCAGCCGCGTGACATTGGCCGAGGAGAACGCCGTCTCCGTGGCCGAGAAATAGGCGGACAGCAGCAGGCATACCGCCATAATAATGATATATGTAGTCGTTGACACGATCAATAGCTCCTTTTTCTGTCATCTGTTTCTGTGATCCACACTGGTCTAAAGGCGCAAAAAAGCACGTCTGCCCCGCGTCAGGCGGCGCAGATATGCCGCAAAAAACAGATGGCAGCCCGGCAAGTTCCCGGGATGGTCGCCGCTGTCGGTATCCATATCGCCCTGCATCCTCCTTTTGATATAAATCCCGCCTATTATATACAAAACCACCCACCCTGTCAAGTTCGCCCTTTTCCGCAGAGCGCGGGGCTGGTTGGACAGCAAAAGGGCTTCCCTGTGGGAAGCCCTTTTGAATGCGCGTGTGCATTACAGCGCCCGCAAAAACTCCGGCTTCAGGTCCCGGCGACCGTCCAGCGCCGCGGCGATCTGCGCCAGCAGCGCCTTCCGGTCGCCGTTCAGTGTGCCCTTCAGCGTCAGATAGTTGCTGGCATGGTTGGCGCGGAACACGGTTCCTTCGCTGTCCACGTGCTGTAAAAACAGCTCTGTTTCCTTCAGTACCTCCAGGGGGCTGAGCAGCGTAAAGCTGCCCTCCCGCACCCATGCCTCCAGCGGCGTTCCCGGCTCCACCATCAGCGTCAGCAGGCCCAGATAGTCCGGCTTCATCTCGCTGACGGCTCTGGCTGTGTCCACGGCGTGCTCCCGCCAGTGTGCCACGCTCCCCAGCCCGGAGATGGCCGTCACCGACAGCGCCAGCCCGCACCGCCGGGCCTTCTGCCCCGCCGCCACGATCTCTGCCGCCGTGTGGCCCTTCTGCATCTTCTCCAGCACCGCGTCGCACCCGGACTCCAATCCCATATACACCATCTGCAGGCCCTTGCTCCGCAGCAGGCGCAGCTCGTCCTCGGATTTGATCTGCAGGCTGGTGGGGGAGGCGTAGCACGTTACCCGCTGGCACTCCGGAAACAGCCCATAGACCAGCCCCAATATCTCCACCAGGTCGCCGGTCCTCCGCATCAGTGCGTCCCCATCCGCCAGAAAGACACGCTCCACCCGGCGGTATACCCGCCGTGCCAGCTCAAAGTCCTCCCGGATCTCGTCCATGGGCCGCATGGCAAAGTGCTTGTCGTCGTACATATCACAGAAGGCGCACCTGTTGTGGCTGCACCCGTAGGTCACCTGCACGATCAGGCTGTACGCCTCGCTGGGCGGTCGGTATACCTTTCCCTTATAACGCATGGTCATCACTCCTTTTGCTGTATTATGCCATACTTTGAACGCTTTGAAAAGGGGGCATATTCCCGCCCCGCCCCACATAGGCTGTGACATCTCAACAAACGAGGTGTGCTATGGAGCTGAATTACAACCGCGTGGAGCTGCGGGGCGTGGCCGAGGACGCGCCGTTGCTGTCCCATGTAAACCACGGCTGTGCGTTCTACCGCTTTACCCTGTCCGTCCTGCGCCTGTCCGGTCAGGCGGACAAGCTGCCCGTCATCGTCCCCCGGCCGCTTCTGCTGCTGACGCCGGTGTCCCCCGGCGACGGCGTACATATCACCGGCCAGCTGCGTTCCTTCAACAACAAAAGCGGCCAGGGCAGCCGTTTGGTCATCTCCACCTTCGCCCAGACGCTGACCCATGACGCCGGCGAACCGCTGAACCGCATTTTCCTCAGCGGCGTGCTGTGCAAGCAGCCCGCCCTCCGCCGTACGCCCCTTGGCCGCGAGATATGCGACATGATCCTGGCGGTGAACCGCCGCTACGGCCGCGCCGACTATCTGCCCTGCATCGCCTGGGGCGCCGTGGCCCAGCAGGTGTCCCTGCTGCACACCGGTGCCCGGCTCACCGCCGAGGGGCGGGTCCAGAGCCGTGTCTACTCCAAAACGGAGAACGGCGTCACCACCGACCGCACCGCCTATGAGGTATCCATCATGCGTCCGGCGGACCGGACGGAATTCCCGGAATAACGCGCTTCCTCCGTCCATTCCCGCCCATTCTGCGGCGCTGTCTGCGCCGAAAAACCGGCATTCTCCCTGTTGCGCCCCGGCTGGTATTATGGTAAAATTCCTGTAAAGAAGTATGTTACAAGGAGAGCCTCCATGCGCCATTCCAGCCATCTGCATCTGCACTTCCACACCCACCACCGCGCCGCCCGTTATGACGTGGACATGACGAAGAGCAGCATCACAAAGCATCTGATCAACTTTGCCCTGCCGCTGATGGTGGGCAATCTTTTTCAGCAGCTCTACAACATGGTGGATACTTGGGTGGTGGGCAACTACGTCAGCAACGAGGCCTTTTCCGCCGTGGGTACCGTCACCCCTATTATCAACACGCTTATCGGCTTTTTCCTGGGATTGTCCAGCGGTGCCGGCGTGGTCATCAGCCAGTATTACGGTGCCGGCCGCGAGGATAAGGTCCGCCAGGCGGTCCACACCTCTCTGGTGCTGACGCTGCTGATGGGTGCGGTCTTCACCGCCGCCGGCATCGCCATGACGCCCCTGATGCTCCGCCTGATGAAGACCCCCGCCGAGGTGGCACCGGAGCAGACCACCTACCTGACCATCTACTTCGCCGGCGTCATGGGACTGCTGCTCTACAACATGGGCTCCGGCATCCTCCGCGCCGTGGGCGATTCCCGCCGCCCCTTCTACTTCCTGCTGGTCTCCGCTGTGCTGAACACGGGATTGGACCTGCTCTTCGTGCTGAAATTCGGCATGGGCGTGGAGGGCGTGGCCTACGCCACCATCATCGCTCAGGCGGTGTCCGCCGCGCTGACCATCTGGGTACTCATGCGCGCCGCCGGCTGTATCCGCGTGGAGCTCCGCGCCCTGCGTATGACCTGGTCCGTCCTCCGTCAGATCGTGTCCGTGGGTATACCCGCCGCCCTGCAAATGGCCATCACCGCTTTCTCCAACGTGTTCGTCCAGGGCTATATCAACTATTTCGGTCCGGATTGTATGTCCGGCTGGACGGCCTATACCAAGGTGGACCAGCTGGTGATCCTGCCGGTCCAGTCCATCGCCATGGCCGGCACCACCTTCGTGGGCCAGAACCTGGGCGTGGGCGACACGGCCCGGGCCAAGAAGGGCGTCCGCACGGCGCTGTACCTGTCCTTCGCCGTTACGGCGGTGCTGTTGGTGCCGGTGCTGCTGTTGGCCCCGGACCTGACGGCGTTCTTCAACAGTAAGGCCGAGGTGGTGTCCTACGGCGCGCTGCTGCTGCGGCTGCTGTCACCCTTCTATTTCTTCTTCTGCATCAACCAGATCTACTCCGCCGCCCTCCGCGGCGCGGGCAACAGCCAGGTGCCCATGTGGATCATGCTGGGCTCCTTCGTGGTCTTCCGCCAGATATACCTCTACATCGTGGCCAACTATGTCTCCAACGAGATCATCCCCATCGCCATGAGCTACCCCGCCGGCTGGTTCGTGTGCAGCGTGGCTACGCTCATCTACTACCGCTTCTGCAAATTCGACAGCCACCGGCTGGTGGAGGACGTATGATGGACAAGTGTGAGACCTGCGTGTGGTATGTCTATGACGAGGACTACGACGATTATATCTGTGACATGGATCTGGACGAGGACGAGCTGGCCCGCTTCCTGGCCGCCGATACCCGTTCCTGCCCCTATTGGCGTCCCGGCGACGACTATATCACCGCGCGAAAGCAATAAAACACACCCCCAGGCGGTCCCACCTGGGGGATGCGTGCCTGTTCCGCCGAAAAAAACACCACCCATTAAGCGCGGTGAGATAAGAAAACAAGCGAAAAGCCTTAAATCATCGCGTTTATGGACGGCGGGCAAACAGGTTACAACTGAATAACCGAGCAAAAGGGGCGTTATCAGACCGATAGAGTCCCTTTCTGCATATTGGCATACTCGTCTTGCAAACCCCCCTTTTGGCCATTTTTCCGGAAACTTCTCAAAACATTTTTTTCGCGGCTCATGCTGCGCTCCTTTCGTCCTGTTCGGGTGGATGTTCCTTCCAGAACGAAGGGCGGCGGGGAGCGGCAGCCCACGGCGAAGAAGTGCCGTGGATGACAAAAAGCACCTATAAAGGCTCCAAAATCTTCATAGGTGCTCAATAGGCGCAATGAAACAGCAGAAAGGGCAGGCGGGCGCAGAAAACTGCTTTCATTCCGTATTGGTCCGGTTATGCGATTTGTGCGGCGGCAAGCCGCATCAGCGACACCTCCCGTACTCTTTTGTCATAGACTGATTTCCTTTCTGTTCAAATCGGATAGATATGGCGAAAGGCGGTTGTTCAAAAGAGCAACCGCCTTTCCTGACGAATGAAATCGAAAAGGGGCGCGGGGCTGTTTGCCCGCGCCCCTAAAGGTGAGCCTGTTTACTTTTCGATGCTTTGCAGCGATTGTTCCTCACGCCGCCGCCTGATCTGCCATGTGGTCAGCGCAAGGCATCCGGCAAGAGATGTACAGAGGGAGAACCCCCACAAGCCTAACACGCTGCTGTCGCCGGTCTTTGGGATTTGCAGCCGCTTCGGGTCGATCCAGCCCATCAGGCCGCCGGGAGCCTTGCCCTGCACCAGCTCATACTTCTCAATGAAGCGGTGGAGCATGGCGGCGATCTCAGCGCGGGTCGCCGTACCCTGCGGGTCAAGCAGATTGCCGGATTTTCCCTTTACAAGACCGCTGCCGACCGCCCATTGCATCGCCGTCTTTGCGTAATCCGTGATCTTGTCCGCGTCCTTGAACTTATCCAGATTTCCCTTGACGGTCAGATCGTAGCCCTTGTAGTCCGCGTAGCGGTAGAAGATGGCTGCAAGCTGTTCGCGGGTGATGGGGTCGTCCGGGCCAAATTTGTCTTTGCCGTAGCCCGCGAAGATGCTGTTCTCCGCTGTCCATGTGATGGCATCGGCGTACCACTTCCCGGCCTCCACATCGGTAAAGCTGTTTTTGCCCTTCGGCACGGGGCTGCCCTCCATGCGCCAGAGAATGGTCGCCATCATGCCGCGCGTCGCCGTCCCATGCGGACTGAACAGGGTCTTGCTCGTGCCGAGCGTCAGTCCGTTTTCGTAGACGAACATCACATCGCCGTAGAACCAGTCCTTTTCAGAAACATCGGTAAAGGGATTTGCGCCTGTGTTCGGATTTTCGTCCACGCGCCAGCCTGCATACACGGTCATATCCCTCGTCAGATAAACACCGGAAACCTTGTTCATCAGGCTGCGCTCGCTGTACCAACCGATAAAGGTGTGGCCTCGCCAAGTGGGGACATACCCCGTCAGGTCAATGTAGGCATTGTACGCTTCCCGCACGCTGGGAATATCACTGCCGCCGCCTGTTTCAAAGCGCAGCGTGTAGTAGGTGACGGGCGGATAGTAGTAGCCGCCGCCCGTATACGTCCAGTGGGCGTAGACGGTGGTATTTGCAGAGAATACGGTATCCGTCGTGACCTTCGTACCGCCGTTCTTTTCGGTGTACCAGCCGTCGAAGCTGTGCTTGCTCCGGGAGGCACCGGGCAGCAAACTTAGCTTCTGATTGGTGGTGGTCATGCTGCCGACAGAGGGCGTACCATCGCCCGCGTCAAAGGTGACGGTATGCTCGTTGCGCTTTTCAAACGCTGCGGTGACAGTGACGTCCTTCCCCGGCTGCAGGAAGGTATAGGTATCGTCTCCAACCGCAACGGTGGCGGGGATACCGTTAACGGACAGCGCGCTGAGCATATAGCCCTCGTTGGGGGCGATGGAGAGCATAACAAGCTCGTCCTTGCAGAACAGAGGCGTGCCGTCCTCGGCGGTTTTCGCAAAATTTGTCACCGTAACTGTGCCATTTTCGCTGCTCGTAGCCGTTACTCTGTACTGCGGCGCACCGGCCACCGTCACCTCTACCGTAACCGTCTGCAAGGATTCCTGCTCCGGTAGGACGACAATGTCTGTGCCTGACAGATCCAGCGTTCCGTTCACGGTAAAGCTCTGCTCCCGCTTTGACGCCTGCTCATACGTCTCTGGTATTTCCCATATCACAGGGATATTGGTAAACATAGAGCTGTCTCTTGCCGTGAGAATCCGAACCGTCTTCGGGAGACTTTCCTCCAGATTCGCACCGTTCGGTAGATTCAGGGCAGAGGGATTATCCCTGCGGTCAAGCGTGTTCATACGTATCTCGTTGATATACGCAGTTCTATTGTTGCCGGCGTCCATGATAACGATCTCGTGCTTTATGCCCTCGTCCATGTCCGCTTTTATCGTATAGACGCCATTCTCATCCGGCTCCAGAGGCGTACTCCCGTCCTTTACGGTGAACTCCGATTCATCAACCACGGTGAATTGCAGATCGCCCCAGTATGTACCGCTCTCGGTTTGCCCATACTTGCCGGTAAGTTCCTTGCCGGAGGGATATTCCAGCGCCACCGCCGGGTCGGCGTCTATGATGATGTTCGGCGTTGAAACGTATCTTGTCCCCACCTCGTTTGTCGCTTTCGCATAGTAGTACCAGCTTCCGTTATATTCCTCATAGGAAATCACATCGAATGTCAGGAGCGAGGTCGTGTCGAACTGCGTCCACTTGATTTTGCCCTCTGCATCCAGTGCTTTCAGCTGCTCCTGCGTGTAGCGTACCGGCGATCCGAAGTAGTAGCCGATTTTGTTTGATGTGACGCGGATATCCATAAGATAGCCTTCCTCAGTCTTTGACGGCATATCCGCGTAGCAGAAATCGCTCTCCGAGTCTGCGTGATAGCCCCAGAAGCGCCTGCTTCTGAGCCCTAACTCCAGCGTTGGCAGTTCAGTCTCCGGAATCACCTGAAGGAACGTCCGGTTCGAGTTGATGATGCCGAGGTTATAGTAATTATTCTCCCCGCGGCTTATTTTGATGTCCTCGTTATCCCAGTCGACAAAATAGGCTTCCTTCGGCAGATGATCGAACGGCAGTTCCAGTTCAGACCCGTGCGGCACGCCAAGGTGGAGGATCGTGCTGCTCGGGTCGTTTCTGTCACTCAGGATCAGGACCCGGTGCCTTCTGTACAGAGTTATCTTTGTTGTGGTGCTGTTGCCCGCATTATCCGTAGCAACGACCTCATACACAAGTCCTTCGTCATTGTTGCCGCCGTCCGGCGCGGTCAGCTGATAAGCCTGTCCGGTCTGCACGGTCTGCTCCTCACCGTTGATCGTCACAGACTTGACGCCGGAGGACACCTCCTTGTCTCTCACCGGGTCGCTGACTGTGAAGCTGATCGTACCGGGCTGCCCGTCGTCGGTGTCGTCGGCGGTATACTCCATTCCATTCGCAATTCCCTCGGTCACCGGAGGCGTGGTGTCCTTCGCCGACACAACCCCGCATACGGTGCACTTCTTTTCCTGGTTTTCCCACTCTCCGGGAATATGCTCACCGTCCGGTACAGGTCCACGCTCTAGCGGATTCCGGGCCGGGCAGCGTGTGCATCCCCAGACATGACAGCCATTCCGGTTTTTCCAGCCGTAGGTATGGTTTCCCTCGCAGGAGGTCTCCATCATTTTCACATCAAGATCAGTGATCGCCCATCCGTAGTTCTGCGTGTATGGCAGAGTCAGCAGTGACAGGTCAATCATTCCGTCGCTGTCCGGAATCAGGAAATCAGTGAGATGCATGAAGTAGCTCGGTTTCCCATCCGTTCTGAGCGCGTAACCGTTAGCCGTCAGCATGACGATCTTTCCATCCTTTGAGCCGACCTTTATCCGGTCGTTCGTCGCGATCGACGGATCCGCCACGAGCTCATCCGGTTTGTAAACAATGTCGCCGTAGCCGACAGCCGCCGCGTCCGAGCCGTTGCTGCGGTAATTGGTCGACAGATTCAGGGTAGCGTCGGTAAGGGTTATGTCCATTCCGCGGCACCAGCGGCCGCCGCCTATCGCCGCTCCGTAGTGTCCCGTCGCCGTAACAAAGCCGCCCGTCACCGTGATATCACGGGCGGGGACATACTGCCCGCCGCCGATACCCGCGCCGTTGTGGCCGCCTTTAGCCGTGACCGTGCCGCCGGAGATGTAGATATCGTGGGCGGCGTTGATGCCATTCATGTCCTGCTCCGTTGTCCAGCAGCCACCGCCGATACCAGCGCCTCCATCACCGCCTTGAGCGCTGACTGTGCCACCATAAATATAGATCTCACTGCCGCGCCCCTTATAGCTGCCGCCGATGCCGGAGGCCAAGCGGCCGCCGTTGGCTTGCACCGTGCCGGAGTAGAAATACAGTTTCTCACCGCTTCCGCCCTGGCCGCCGCCGATGCCTGCGCCGCCATTGCCGCCGATGGCCGCTATGGTGCCGCCCCAGTAGTCAGGATTGCTCTGAGAGCCGAAGTGCATATTCACGCCGTGGCCGTACATATCTCCGTTGTAATAACCGTTGGAAATATTGCGGGTCGCGTAGCTTCCTCCTATGCCCGCCGCTTTGTCGCCGCCCTTGCAGGTCACCGTGGTGCCTGTGCGCGCCAGAACATAAAGCTGACCCTCGCTGCGGTTTTTCTGTATTGCCGCGCGGCCGTCGGCACCTTGCAGGGAGCTGTTCTTGCCGATGAAATAGATATATGCCGAAGCCTTCTTATTTAATTCAATAGCCGGCCCCTTGGAACTGGGACTCATCTCGATATTTACGCCGTCAATAAATACGTGCGGCGCGGTTTTATCTCCCTTGATGAATATCTTCTTATCCCATGCCCATGTGTCCCTGAGCTTATCGGGAACGGACGAGTAGATATAGTAGCTCCTACTGTCCTTAATGGATATGTCCGATGTCCGGTTGTACACGTCAATGCTCACGTCGTACTTTGGTATGGTATCCATCGGCCCGTCCGCTGCCAATACTGTTGTCGGAAGCATGGTCAGCACCATGCAGCACAGCAGCAGGATACTGAATATTCGTTTTTTCATTGGCTTTTCTCCTCCTTTTCGTGTCGGGTGGGCTTGTCCGTCCCGTCTTTTTTCTGGTTTTCTCTGATTCTGAGCCGGAAGCACAGCGCGGTGATCGCTGCCGCCGCGGCAAAGGAGACGACGCCTACCAGCACATAGCCGCCCGCGTCCTCCCGCAGCAGCATCGCGCCGAACACGCCCCATGCGGCGGTCTGTCCCGGAGCGATGACCGTGCCCGCCGCCTGCGTCAGCACCACGAACAGCAGCATACACGCTGCACTCAGCCCATATATGCCGCGCCGCTGCCTCCGGCGGGTGTTTTCCCGCACCCGCTGCTTGACGAGTGCGACCCGTCTTGCGGTATCGTACATTTCGTTTGAACCTCCTCTCTGGATTTTTTGAAATGCGGCTTAAAAACCCCTTCACTTATATAGGTACAAAAAATCGAAAAAACTCTCACCCAAAACGCAAAATTTTTCAAAAAAATTTTGAGAGCCGCCAAAAAGCAGCTCTCAGGGAGTAAATGTTCGGTTATTTCCTCTGCGATAAGCGGAAAGCGGACCATCTTCCCGCTGCTACCAGCAGCACCGGCAGGACGTAGGCCACATACTGCGCCGCGCCGCCGTAGGCAATCAGCAGGTTATAGATGGCGTGGTAGATGATGGCGACGCAGAGCAGGCCGAACAGGCACGCCGCGCGGAGCGGGCGGCTGCCCCATACGGGGCGCAGGACGCGGCCGTACACGCTGCCGCAGACGATGTGCATCGCGCCCGTACCGAAGCCGCGGATGAGCAGATAAACGAACTGCCCCGCGCCGTTCTGCGTCAGGTAGCAGACGTTCTCGAAGGTGGCGAAGCTCGCGAGCCACGCGAGGTCGGAGACGTAGAAGACCTGCGGCGTTTCCTGCCGCAGCAGCAAATGCAGCGTCCAGTAGAGCGTTCCGAGCGCGAAGGTCGCATAAAAGCAGGTCAGCAGGAACCAAGGCCGGCGGCGCGCCCGGTAGTATTCCCGCAGCGCGGCGCAGAAGCCGTAGGCCGCCGCGCGGATCGGTAGAGGTATGCTCGAAAGCCGCCGTCGCGGATGCGGGGCTGTTTGGCGATCAGGTAGGCGAACACTTCGATCATCAGGTCCTCGGACTCGTGGAGATCGTGAAGGCAGCCGTCGAGGTAGAGCGTGAGTTTGTCGCCGTGGCGCTCCATGAGAGCGCTCAGGCTGTCCTCGTCGCCGCCGAGATAGCGGCGGTAGAGAATATCGTCAGTCACTATGACGCGCCGCCTCCCGTGCTTTTTTCTCCATTATAGGGGATAGCGGTCCCGCTTGCAAGGGGAAACGTCTCTGCGGAACGACAGAAAAAACCGGCCGCCGAAGCAAGCGCTTCGGCGTCCCATGCCGCTGTGGTCAGATCCTGGTGAGGTAGATGACGCCCTCGACGGCGCTGAGCTCCCGAAGGATATCGTCGAGCGATGTACGGCCCTCCGCCCAGAGGGTGAACGTGCCGCACACGAGGTTATCGCCGTAGCCGGAATC
>ERZ831979.679-NODE-679-length-36928-cov-7.313481_pt1 | contig 36928 bp, 29 predicted proteins | sample MGYA00519952_ERZ831979 | MGnify/ENA primary metagenome ERZ831979 (study PRJEB31850, sample SAMEA3708723) | human gut metagenome | biome: human gut; feature: human-associated habitat; material: faeces | place: China | collected 2014 ...
GACCATCGACCTGAACGGCCATGTGCTCAAGATGACCGGTGACGGCAGTGTGCTCTATGTGAAAAAGGACGGTTCGGACACTGTGGCCCTGACCATCACGGACAGCCGTCCCCAAAATCCACATGGATCCTATGCGGGTTTGCCTGCCGGCGGTGTCATCACCGGCGGAACGGGGACGAGGGAGAGTTGGACTCATTATAATACTTTTGGAGGAGCCGTATTCCTGGAGAAAGATACAACGCTGAAGCTGGAGGGCGGCACGCTTACCGGAAACAGCTGCAGCAGCATCTATATCGATGGTGCGACCTTCGTAATGTCCGGCGGCACGATCACCGGAGAAACTGTCGGCGTACATAATAATGTGGGGACCTTCACAATGACCGGCGGCCGCATCACAGGGTGCAGCGAGAAGGGCGTATATATGTACAATGGGAATATGACCATGTCCGGCACGGCGTATATCGGTGAAAATCCGAATGCCAGAGAAGATATTTACGTATATGAGTCGGACCATAAACATACCGACTTGTCCGTTACCGGCGGTACCATTGCGGGAAATGTGCGTATCGTATTCCTCGAGAGCTTACGTCCGACACAAGATGAATTGAAAGCAGCGGCCAATTCCGTTGTGAAAGAGCAGGGGGTGTTTGACGGGCATATCAAAGTGGAAATAGGCATTAGCGGCACTTGCGTGGACTACAACAGCGTCAATTTTATTGACGAGGTCGCTAAGACAAGGACCCTAAAGCTTGTTTTGCAGCCTAATGCAGTTGAGAAGCCGGAAACTCCCACCACAGTAAATGGCCGGGAATTTATGTACTGGACGAAAGAGGGCGTTTCCGAAGCGTGGGATTTTAGCACCGAAATAAAAGGGCCGCTGACGCTGTATGCCGTGCGGACCCCGGCCTCCTCCGGCGGCTATTACTACTACCCTACCACCGATACTAAGGCCGACGATGCCAAGGGTTCTCCCAAGACCGCCGACCCCGGCGTAGCCCTCTACGCCGCCCTGTCTCTCCTGTCCCTCACCGGCCTGACCTGCACCGGCAGAAAGAAATTCTGAGCACATAAAAAATGAGCACCCGAGGGGTGCTCATTTTTTTATGCCTGAAACCAGCTCCACGGCGTCTCCTGCGGCGGCGCCAGCTCAAACGCCATGGCCTCTCCCGTCTCCGGGTGCCGGAACGCCACGCCTGCCGACCACAGCGCGATGGGCGTGTCCGCCTCCGCCGCGTCTCCGTACCGCCGGTCGCCCACCAGCGGCATCCCCCGTGACGCGAACTGTACCCGGATCTGGTGCGTTCGCCCCGTCAGCAGCCGGATCCGCACCAGCGCGTATCCCGCTCGTCGGTCCAGCACCCGGTACCACAGCCGCGCCTCCCGCACGTCCTTTCCCGGCCCCTCGGCCACATAGGTCATCCGCCGCGTCTTGTCCCGGCCCAGCAGGTCCGTCAGCTCTCCCTCGTCCGCCTTCGGCATTCCCCGCACCACCGCCAGATACGTTTTCTCGAATTCCCCCTCCCGTATCTGCCGTGACAGCTCCCCGGCGGCGTAGGCGCTCCGTGCGAACACCATCAGTCCCGCCACCGGCGCGTCCAGCCGGTGTACCGTCCGTATGCACGCGGTGTGCAGCGTCTGCCGCAGCAGCGCAGGCATCCCGCCCGGTTGATCCACCGACACCACCCCCGCCGGCTTTACCGCCACCACGATCCGCTTATCCTCATACACGATATCCATGCTGCGCCCCTTCCGTACCTGTTTTTGCTGTGCCTGACACATAGCTTACATGTCCCTATAACATCCTCTGCACTAAGGTATCATAAGCGTACAAGAAAAGTAAAGTAAAAGTAACACAAAAAGCAAGAAAAAAATACTTGACAGGACGGGTCTAATGCGTTAGACTAAAAACGGGTCTACTACATTCGACCAAGGAGGAAAACCCTGTGGAAACACCGAAAATTTTTGACAGCGAACTGCGCTTCTGCGAGATACTGTGGTCCCATGAGCCTATAAAGAGCAGTGAGCTGGTCCGCCTCTGCGCCGAGGAGCTGGGCTGGAAAAAATCCACCACCTATACGGTCATCAAGCGTCTCGCCGAGCGCGGCGTGGTGCACACGGAGAACGCCGTGGTCACGGCGCTGGTACGGCGGGAGGACGTGCAGCGCGCCGAGAGCCGCGCCTTTATAGCCCACAACTTCCACGGAAGTTTGCCGGCATTTCTGACGGCTTTCATGGGAAATTCAAAACTTTCCAAAGAGGATGCCGATGTGCTCCACGCCATGATCGACCGCTTCGAGCAGAAGAATTCCGGACGTAACTGAACCGCGCTGCGGCATACAGTGTTATGCCCTGTGCCATAAAGGAGAAGAAAATGAATAGCCTGTTTACCTCCGTATTGGAAATTTCCTGGCAGGCGGGACTGATCGCGCTGGCGGTGATAGCGGTGCGGCCGCTGCTGCGCCGTGCGCCCCGCCGGGCCGTGTGTATGCTGTGGCTGCTGGTAGCCCTGCGGCTGTTGCTTCCCGCCCGATTGACAGTAGAGAGCCCCGTCAGCCTCCAGCAGCCCGAAAGCCCGCCCCTCCAGGCCTATCAGGAGCTTCGCCAGCAGGAAAAGGTCTATGTTTCCGCCCCGCCGGAGCAGCGCCTGGAAATGGCAGGACCCGCTGCGGCACAAGGCTTTGCGCTGCTGGATCAGCTGCCCGCCATCTGGCTGACGGGCGTGGGCTGCATGGCGCTGTACATGGCCCTTAGCCTGCTGCGTATGCGCTGGCGGCTCCGCGCCGCCCCCCGCATACAGGACAATGTCTATCGCTGTACCGACTGGTCCACGCCCTTCGTGCTGGGCGTGCTCGCACCCCGCATTTATGTGCCGGAAACCGTGTCGGAGCAGGACTTTCCTCAGGTGCTCGCCCACGAAAGGTGCCATATCCGCCGCTGGGACCATGTGTGGAAACCGTTGGCATTTCTGCTGCTGGCGGTCAACTGGTTCAACCCGGTCCTCTGGGCGGCGTATGTCCTGCTGGGCCGCGACATGGAGCGCGCCTGTGATGAAATGGTGTTGAAAAACGCAGATGCGGCGCAGCGGGCCGCATACTCCCGCGCACTGGTGTCCTGCGCCGCCCAGCCGAAAATGGCGGCGGTGTGCCCGCTGGCTTTTGGCGAAGTGGCTGTGAAAGAAAGGGTGAAGAACGTGCTCAACTATAAGAAGCCCGCCCTCTGGGCTGTCATCCTACTGGTCGTCGCGGCGGTCATCATCGGCGTGTGTCTGCTGACGAAGCCGGCGGAGGATAAGGGCGGCTATCCCCTGGACGCGAAGAAACTGTACGCCCTGCGGACGGAGTATATCGGTGACAATGCTGCCGTCAGCGGCATACTGGACGCGCTGGGCTTCCGGGCGGCCGGCGCTGCCGGCGATGGTCAGGCGTATACCTACTCCTTTGAGGTCGAAACAGCCAGCGAGCCCTACGGCGTGGTGGTGCGCTACACCTTTGCAGGCGCGCTGCCGCAGCGCAGCGCGGAGTGGAACCGGCAGATGGCGCAGCGGGGCTATATCGCGCTGGCGCTGATCGACAACGCGGAATGGCTGCGGTGGGAGGACATCGGCGCGGAAGGGGAGACCCCTGTGTCCGGCACGGTGTACGCCGGGGACTATGTGGCGGCGGACTACAACGCCGTGCGGGAGAGCGCGGCGGGTCTGCAAGCGCTGATGGATGTTTTACAGGCGCGTCTGGAGGACGGCTCCATCGTGTACTATCCCGGCGACGCGCAGCCGAGCTTCGAGGAAACCATGCCGTGGAGTTCTACCGGTGAGAACGACCCGTGCAGCGTCCGGGCGGAGGACTACGGCATCGTGTACGACGCGGCGCAGCTGCCAGACTGGGAGACCGTGCCCCTGAGCTATCTGTGCGCGTACTACCTCAACGGTGACGGCGCGTATGCCGAGGGTGCCATGGACGTGCTGGCGCACCGCTACCAGCAAGCCCCCAACACGGTGAAGGCGTATCTCCGCCGGCTGGCGGGACAGCAGGTCCCCGATGGCCGGGGCGACGCATCGGAGGTGCTGCTGCAGGATATTTCCCGGTATGCCATGTCCCAGTTGACCGGCGGGCTGCCGGTGGCCGCCAGTTATGAGAGGGACCAGCTGAGCATCTCCGTGTCGGAGGTCTATTCCGTGACGTACCGCACGGTGACATACGACGAGAATTACAGCGAGGACATCCCGGTGTATGAGGTGGGCAGCGGCGCGCAGCTGTCCGTGATAAAGGGTGAGGGCTTCACCCTGTACGGGCGCTACACAAGTGAAAACAGGCTGCTGCATGACGGCGAGGTCATCGACCTTGCGCAGGCATATACCGGTATCGGCATGGACGGCCTGTATAACGTACAGTTCCGGTATATCGACCGGACGGAGGCGGCGCGTCAGGACACACTTAGCTTCAACGACAACGGCGCGGGGTTAGTTTCTTATCCCGCTGCGTGGTACAGCGGAAGCGGCTACAGCATCTGCATCCTCGCCGATGGGTGGCACCGGCTTACTCCCATGGACGGCTGGAACGACGCGACGGTGGATGGCTCACCTGTCCTCAACGGCAAGCCTGTCGAGGTCTGGGAGAGCACCGAGGACATCTTCGCGCGGCTTTATGTGGCGCATCTGGGCGCTATGACGCTGAAGGAGGCGCAGGACTGGGCCATCGGCGCGGCGGGGAGCAGCTTTGCCCTCATCGAGAGCAAGCAGGGGGATATGTCCGGCACGGACAGCGCCGGGAACCAGGACTGGACGGCGGCTTTCCGCGGCTCGGACACAGAGCGGTTCGCGGTCATCAAGACCTATCCCGTGGCGCAGACGGAGCATCTGGGATATGCACTCAACGCCATGGCGGACACGTTTACGGTGCAGTGAACAAGAAAAAAGCCACCCTGAGGGGTGGCTTTTTCGATGGGCGCGGGTCAGACGCGGTAGTAGCGCTTGGCGCAGAAGTCGCGCTGGACGCGTACCTTGCCGGTGTCGGTGAGCCAGTCGGTGAAGTTGGTGAAGTTCCGCTCCACGATGCTGAATTTCAGCTCCTGCCGGGTGCGGATGTTCTCCCGCTGGCAGAAGGCGTATATCCAGTCGGAGAACGTCATGCCGTCGGTGAGGTCGTCCAGAAGCTCCCGCTCCTTACGGTGGATGAAGGCGATGTTGCTGTCGATGAGGGCAGACAGCTCCGCGCGGTCGGTGATGATCTGCTTGTGGGCGACGATATAGGCGGGGTAGTCGGTAGAACGGAGGGAGGCCTTGCTCTCCAGATCCCTGGCGACGAACATACTGGTGGGCAGCTTGGCGCCGTCGATCAGGGCCTGATCGATGAGGCAGTCGCCCAGATAGGCCGCGCCGTCCGGCGTGACAAAGCCCAGCTGGCCTGCCGAATGGCCGGGGAGAGACAGTACACCGAACCGGGCGCCGTCTACATCGATGTGGTCCTCCTGGGGGAAGATGACCCGATCTGCGGTGAAGCACTCCTCCAGAAACAACTCACGGCTTTTGCCGTAGGTCAGGGCCACGTAGTTAGCGCGGTAGCTGTCCGGGTTCACAGAGATACCGGCTTCGATCAGGGAGATGGCGGCTTTCGCGCCGTATCGCTCCTGCAAATACCGGACGTTGCCGGTGTGGTCGAAGTGGGCGTGAGAGCAGAGAATGGCGCGCAGACGCCAGCCGCTGCCGTCGATGAGCGCGGTCAGGCCGGCTCTGTCCAGCTTGGCGTAGCCGGTGTCGATGAGCACCACATCCCGGTCATTGAGTTTATAAACGGGCAGTAGAGCGGTGGCGGCGACGGCCGCATATGTATTGCCCAGCACGTGCAGAAGTTCCATGAAAATCAGCCTCCGGAAAAGTGTTTTCCCTATTATACACCGCCAGTGGAAAAAAACAAAGCCTTTCGTTTTGCATCATGCGCCGCAGGCGCAGGGCACGCGGGAGAATGTGGAGGGATCTGCAAAAAAGAATTCAGAAAAATTTTCGATTTTCCCCCTATGCAAAACGGGAGAAATAAGGTAAAATACCTGATAGAAAATTAGGGAGGAACGGCGATGGAGCAACCAGTATTCAAGCGGGTGCTGCTGAAGATCAGCGGCGAAGCGCTGGCCGGCGATAAGCACTTCGGTCTGGACTTTCAGGTCATGGGCCGGGTGGCGGACGTTATCAAGCAGTGTGTGGACATGGGCGTGCAGGTGGGTATCGTCATCGGCGGCGGCAATTTCTGGCGCGGCGTGAAGGACGGCGAGGGACACATCGAGCGCACCCGGGCCGATCACATGGGTATGCTGGCCACGGCCATGAACTGCATGGCCATGGCGGACGTGCTGGAGCAGAAGGGTGTGGACGTGCGTGTGCAGACGGCGCTGGAGATCCGGGCTGTGGCGGAGCCGTATATCCGCGCCAGGGCCATTCGACACCTGGAGAAGGGACGCGTGGTCATCTTTGGCTGCGGCATCGGCTGCCCGTTCTTCTCCACGGATACCGCGGCGGTACTGCGTGCGGCGGAGATCGACGCGGACGTCATCCTGCTGGCCAAGAACATCGACGGCGTGTACGACAGCGACCCGGCCAAGAATGCCGATGCGGTGAAGTTTGACAGCATCACCTACGACGAGGTGCTCAAGCGGCACTTGGCTGTGATGGACTCTACCGCCACCAGCCTGTCCATGGACAACCATATCCCGGTACTGGTATTTGCCCTGAAAGACCCGGAGAATATCATCCGCGCCCTGCGCGGCGAAAAAATCGGAACGATCGTGAAGGAGGACTGACCCCATGTTGAAGGACGAGTACAAGGTTTACGAGGAAAAAATGAAGAAGAGCATTGAATCCGTGATGAGCGACTTCGACACCGTGCGTGCCGGCCGCGCCAACGCTTCCGTGCTCAACCGCATCAGTGTGGACTATTACGGTACCCCCACGCCCATCCAGCAGATCGGCTCTATCGGCTCGCCCGACCCGCGGACGCTGGTCATTACCCCTTGGGATGCCAGCATTCTGAAGGGTATCGAAAAGGCCATTCAGGAGTCCGACTTGGGCATCAACCCCCAGAACGACGGTAAGTGCATTCGTCTGGCTTTCCCCCAGCTGACCGAGGAGCGCCGCAAGGAGCTGGTCAAGCAGATCCACAAGTACGCCGAGAACGGCAAGGTGGCTGTGCGGAATATCCGCCGGGATGCGATGGATAACTTCAAGAAGCAGCAGAAGGCATCCGAGATCACCGAGGACGAGCTGAAGATCGCCGAGAAGGACCTGCAGAAGCTGACCGACGACAGCTGCAAGGAGATCGACAAGATCCTGGACAACAAGGAAAAGGAATTGATGTCTGTTTAATGGGACTGTTTACGAAGAAAACGCCCCATACGGCGGGGGAGGGGGACAGGAGCCGCCTTCCCCGCCATATCGCTGTTATTATGGACGGCAACGGCCGCTGGGCGAAAAAACGCGGCCTGCCCCGCACGGTGGGGCACAAGGCGGGGGCAGAGGTGTTCCGCGACATCGCCACCTACTGCAAGGAACTGGGCGTGGAATACCTGACGGTATACGCCTTTTCCACAGAGAACTGGAAGCGGCCCGCCGATGAGGTGAATACCATCATGGGCCTGTTGGAGCAGTATCTGCGGGAAGCTATCGACACCATGGAAAAGGAGCACATCCGCCTGCGGTTCTTCGGCGACCTCAGCGCACTGTCCCCGGAGCTGCAGGCGCTGGCGCATGAGACGGATGACATCTCCGGCCGCTATGCGGGGTTCCAGGCCAATGTGTGTCTGAATTACGGCGGCAGGGCGGAGATACTGCGGGCGGCGCGGCTGTGCGCGGAGCAGGGGGTGGACTGGACGGAGGAGAACCTCTCCGCCAATATGTACTCTGCCGGTATCCCTGACCCGGAGCTGATCATCCGCCCCAGCGGCGAGATACGGCTGAGCAATTTCATGCTGTGGCAGTGTGCCTACAGCGAATTCTATTTCTGCGACACGCTGTGGCCGGATTTTACCCGGCAGGATATGGACAGAGCGATCATCGACTATCAGCGGCGGGATCGCCGGTTCGGCGGCGTAAAGTGAGGTGACGACCATGAAACAGAGAATACTGGTGGCGATCATCGGCGTGCCGGCATTGATCGGCGTGCTGTGCTTCGCACCGGATTGGGCCACGGCGGTGCTGGTGGCGGCGCTGTGCGTCATCGGCTGCCATGAGTTCATGGCGGCCGCCGCGCCGGAGAAAGCGGCGCGCTGGTGGGGGCTGGCGGCCACGCTGGCGGTGTTCACCGTGTTCACGGTGTATTTCGGCGGCGGTGACTTCACGGGTACCGCCATACATACGATCATGGTATGGCTGCTGGCGGCGCTGATCGTGGTGATGTTCATCGCGGCGGTGCAGGCCTTCGGCAAAGACGACGAGCTGGATTTTCCGGATATCAGCGCTATGGCGGTGTCCGGATTGGTGATCCCGCTGGCGCTGGGTTGCCTGGTGCGGCTGCGGATGCTGGAATACGGCGCCGGACTGGTGCTGATCCCGCTGGTGTCGGCGTTTATGAGCGACTCTCTGGCGCTGTTCGGCGGTATGCTGTTCGGGAAAACAAAGCTGGCGCCCAGAGTCAGCCCGAAGAAGACACGGGAGGGTGCGGTCAGCGGTCTGGTGGGCGGCATGGTGGGAATGATCCTGTTCCGGATATTCTTCTTCCTATGTACGGAGGTGCAGCTGCACATCGGCTGGTGTGTGCTGTTGGGCTTCGTGGGCGCGGTGCTGGGGCAGCTGGGCGACCTGAGCTTCTCCTGCGTGAAGCGGCAGTGCGGCATCAAGGACTACGGACGGCTGCTGCCGGGCCACGGCGGCGTGCTGGACCGGTTCGACAGTGTGATCTTCGCTGCACCGGTGACGTGGATGCTTATCAACGCTGTGACGCTGTATTGAGGAAGGACCTATGACGAAAACCATCGCCCTGTTGGGCGCTACCGGCTCCATCGGGCGGCAGACGCTGGAGGTGGCCGGGGAGCTGGGCCTCCGCGTGGTGGCGCTGACCGCCAATACACAGGTAGACCTGTTGGAGCAGCAGGCGCGGCAGTATATGCCGCGCCTTGCGGTGCTGTATGACGAAAATGCGGCGCTGGCGCTGAAAAAACGGCTGCGGGGGACCGGCATTGAGGTCATGGCAGGGGAGGAGGGCCTGTTGGCTGCCGCCGCTATGACCGAGGCGGACACGGTGGTGACTGCCGTGATGGGCAGCGTGGGGCTGCGTCCCACACTGGCGGCGATCCAAAAAGGCAAGCGCATCGCGCTGGCCAATAAGGAAACGCTGGTGTGCGCCGGTGAGCTGGTGATGGACGCGGCGGAGAAATACGGCGCGGAGATCGTGCCGGTGGACAGTGAGCACAGCGCGGTGTTTCAGTGCTTGCAGGGCTGCCGGGACCGGGGTGAGGTGCGGCGTATCCTGCTGACCTGCTCCGGCGGGCCGTTCTACGGAAGGACCTTCGACGAGCTGGAGCACATGACGGCGGCGGATACCCTGCGCCATCCCAACTGGCACATGGGACCGAAGATCACGGTGGACTCCGCCACACTGATGAACAAAGGACTGGAGATCATCGAGGCCATGCGGCTCTATCGCCTGCAGGTGGAGCAGGTGCAGGCGGTGATACACCGCCAGAGCATCGTGCATTCGCTGGTGGAGTTCCGGGACGGGGCGCTGCTGGCGCAGCTGGGCACGCCGGATATGAAGCTGCCCATCCGCTACGCGCTGACGTATCCCTACCGGGCCGAGAGCCCGGATAAGCCGCTTGATCTGCTGACCTGCGGCGCGCTGACCTTTGCCGAGCCGGACGAGAGGGCGTTCCCCTGTCTGCGTCTGGCACGGTATGCGGCAGCGGTGGGCGGCACCGCCTGCGCTATACTCAACGGTGCCAACGAGGCGGCCGTGGGAATGTTTCTGCGGGGTGAGATCGGCTTTAACGATATCTCCCGGCGGGTAGAGCGCGCGTTGGAATGGGTGCCGGTGCAATATCAGCCAAGCCTTGCGGATATACTGGAAGCAGACAAGGCGGCGCGGCGCGCTGCCCTGTGACATCCGGAAAAGGAGCTTGCATACATGATCGTATATATCATAGCGGCCCTGCTGGTGTTCGGTATTTTGATCGCCGTCCATGAGCTGGGGCACTTCCTGGCGGCCAAGGCCTGCGGCGTGCGGGTCAACGAGTTCGCCATCGGCATGGGACCGGTGCTGTGGAAAAAGCAGCGGGGGGATACCCAGTATTCTCTGCGGGCTTTTCCGGTGGGCGGTTTCTGTGCCATGGAGGGGGAAGAGGAGGACTCTGACGATCCGGCGGCACTGAACCGCCAGGGCTTTTGGAAAAAGCTGATCATTTTTGCCGCCGGCGCGGCCATGAATTTTCTGGCGGGGCTTATTATCATCTTCTGCCTGTATGCGCCGGCGCAGGGGTTCTATCAGCCGGTGATCTCCGGCTTTGCCGAGGGTTGTCCGTTGGAGAGCGCCGACGGATTGCAGACCGGGGACCGGCTGGTGTCCATCGATGGGGAGCGCGTGTACATTTACAGCGACGTGAGCCTGCTGCTTGGCCTGAATAAGACCGGCACATTCGATCTGGTGGTGGACCGCGGCGGGGAGAAGGTGCGCCTGGACGACTTTGCCATGACGAGACAGACGTATACCGATCAAAGCGGAAATGCGTACAGCGGCTACGGAATATACTTCGGTGCGGCGGCGGCCACCTTCGGCGACAAACTGGCCTACACCTGGAACAATGCTGTGGATTTTGTGCGTCTGGTGCGGCTGAGCCTGCAAATGCTCTTTACCGGACAGGCGGGCCTGCGGGATCTGAGTGGCCCGGTGGGGATCGTGTCCACCATGGTACAGGTAGGTGAGCAGGCGGAGACGACCCAGGCGGCGGTGGAGAACATCGCCTACATCGCGGCGCTGATCGCAGTGAATCTGGCGGTGATGAACCTGTTGCCGCTGCCGGCGCTGGACGGCGGGCGGATATTCTTCCTGATCATCAACGCGGCAGCCATGCTGCTGTTCCGGAAGCAGATACCGGCAAAATATGAGAACTATATCCACTTCGCGGGACTTATTCTGCTGCTGGCGCTGATGGTGGTGCTGGTGTTCAGCGACGTGGGAAAGCTGATCCACTGAGGAGGCGGGAACAGTGACAAGACGCATACAGGTGGGCGCGGTACCGGTGGGCAGCGGCGCAGCCGTGAGCATACAGTCCATGTGCAATACGCCCACGGAGGACGTGAACGCCACGGTGCGGCAGATACAGCGCCTGGAGCAGGCGGGCTGCGAGATCGTGCGTGTGGCGGTGCCCACGGAGGAGGCCGCACGGGCCATTCCGAGCATCAAGGCGGCTATACACATCCCGCTGGTGGCGGATATCCACTTTGATTACCGGCTGGCGCTGCTGTGTGTGGACGGCGGTGTGGATAAAATACGCATCAACCCCGGCAACATCGGGTCGAAGGACCGCGTGCGGGCCGTGGCCGACGCCTGCCGGGAGCGGGGCATTCCGATCCGTGTGGGCGTCAACGGCGGGTCGCTGGAGAAGGACCTGGTGCAAAAATACGGCGGCGTGACCGCCGAGGCGCTGGCCGAGAGTGCACTGGGACATGTGCGCCTGTTGGAGGAGTGCGGCTTCGGGGATATCTGCATCTCCGTGAAGTGCTCCCGGGTGCCGGTAAATATGGCGGCCTACGAGCTGCTGCACGAAAAGGTGGACTATCCGCTGCATCTGGGCGTCACCGAGGCCGGCACACCGGAGATGGGGGTGCTGAAGTCGGCCATCGGCATCGGCGGACTGCTGTGTCGGGGTATCGGCGATACGCTGCGGGTGAGCCTGACTGCCGACCCGGTGGAGGAGGTAGTGGCTGCCAAGCGTATTTTGCAGGCCTGCGGTCTGCGGCAGACGGGGCCGGACCTGATCGCCTGCCCCACCTGCGGGCGGACGAAGTATGATATGCTGCCTATCGCCCGGGAGGTGGAACGGCGGCTGAAGAACTGTGACAAGCCCATCACCGTGGCAGTGATGGGGTGCGTGGTCAATGGACCGGGTGAGGCCTCGGCCGCGGACGTGGGCATCGCCGGAGGCAAGGGAGAGGGACTGCTGTTCGCTAAGGGAAAGGTTCTGCGAAAAGTGCCGGAGGAGCGGCTGGTGGATGCGCTGTTCGAGGAGATCGACAAGCTGTGACAAGAGATACGATAGGGGAGAAACATGGCGGAGAGAGTACCGTTTTTTACGCTGTTTGAGAGCTTTCAGGCGCCGCGGCAGCTGCGCCTGCTGCTGCACGATGCCTGCATCATCAGCGGCGCGCTGGATATGGCGGGCCGGACGCTGGAGGTGCAGATAGAGAGCAGTGAGACACTGCCCCAGGCGGCGCAGGACGCCCTGCAGCAGATGCTGGCGCAGCAGTATGATCTGCGGCAGGTGCTGCTGCATTTCTGCGGCACCGGCGAGCAAAAGGGCGACAACGGGGTGATCTGGGGCAAGACGATCACCGGAAAGCTGACGCCTATCGGCGAACTGAATATCAAACAGGGCAGCGCTATTGTGGAGGGCCGGGTATTCAAGGCAGAGTGCTATGAGACGCGGCGCAAGGGCATGTGGACGCTGAACTTCAACATCACCGATGAGCATGGCTCCGTGGCCGTGCGGAAGGCCATGGATGAAAAAGAGGCCAAGGTGCTGGGCGGCGCGATCAACGACGGGATGTGGCTGCGCCTGCAGGGCAAGGTGGAACTGACCTACGACGGGAAGGATATCCTGCTGCGGCCGGTGAATATTGTGAAGATCAGCCATACGGCCCGGCAGGACAATGCACCGGAGAAGCGGGTGGAGCTGCACCTGCATACGCAGATGAGCAGCATGGATGCTCTGACGGATGTGGGCAAGGTGGTAAAGCAGGCGGCAGCCTGGGGCCACCCGGCTATTGCCATTACCGACCACGGCACGGTGCAGGCATTCCCAAAGGCGCGGGACGCGGGCAAGGGGAAGATCAAGATCCTGTACGGCGTGGAGGGGTACTACGTCAACAACCTGGACGACCGCATTGCCGTACACGGTGCGCAGGATCAGGACTTTGACGACGAGATCGTGTGCTTCGACATCGAAACTACCGGATTGAAGGTACAGCGGGAGGCCATCACGGAGATCGGCGCAGTGGTGCTGAAAGACGGGAAGATCACGGATACGTTTCAGACCTTCGTGAACCCCGGCCGTCGGCTGACGCCGGAGATCATCGGCCTGACGGGCATTACGGATGCCATGCTGGCGGACGCGCCGCCGCCGGAGGAAGCACTGGCGGCGTTTTTGAAATTCGTGGACGGGCGACCGCTGGCGGCCCACAATGCGGAGTTCGACATCGGGTTCATCCGAGCAGGGTGCCGCAGGGCGGGGCTGGAATTCGACCCTACGTACATCGACAGCCTGATCCTGGCGCAGAACCTGCTGCCGGAGCTGCACAAACATAAGCTGGACATCGTAGCGGAGCATTTGGATCTGCCCGCCTTCAACCACCACCGGGCGTCGGACGACGCGGGGATGGTGGGGTATATGCTGATACCCTTTTTTGAGAGAATGCGGCGGGAGATGGGAATTTCCCGTCTGCAGGAGATCAACGGGCAGATGGAGAAGCTGCGGCCCCGGGGCGGCGGCAGCCGGCACCCCAAGCATATTATCATCCTGGCGAAGAACAAGCTGGGCCTGAAGCACCTGTATCAGTTGATCTCGGCTTCCAATCTCAAGTATTTCAAGCGTGTGCCCATTATCCCCAAGACGGAGCTGATCGCCCATCGGGAAGGCCTCATTATCGGCTCAGCCTGCGAAGCAGGCGAGCTGTTCCGGGCGGTGGCGGACCGCAAGGACTGGGCGGAGCTGAAGCGCATCGCATCGTTCTACGATTACCTGGAGATACAGCCCATCTGCAATAATATGTTCATGCTTCGCAACGGCACGGTGCAGTCAGAGGATGAGCTGCGGGAGTTCAACCGTACTATCGTCCGGTTGGGCCGGGAGCTGGGCAAGCCAGTGTGCGCCACGGGTGATGTGCACTTCCAGGAGCCGGAGGATGAGGTATACCGCCATATCCTGCTGGCCAGCAAGAAGTTTGCCGACGCCGACGCACCCCTGCCCATTTACTTCAAGACCACGGAGGAGATGCTGGCGGAGTTTGCCTATCTGGGCGAAGAGGAAGCGCATCGGGTGGTCATCGACGATCCACGCGGCATCGCCGACCGTATCGAAAATATCGAGCTGCTGCCGCCGGGACGGTTGTTCCCGCCGCGGCTGGAGAATTCGGAGCAGGAACTTCATGATAGAGTGTGGGACAAGTGTCACGAGCTGTATGGCGACGAGCCGCCTCAGCTGATCGTGGACCGGCTGAACGTGGAACTGAAAAGCATTCTGGGCAAGTACGACGTGGTGTATATGTCCGCCCAGAAGCTGGTGCAGCGCAGCCTGGAAAACGGTTATCTGGTGGGCAGCCGGGGCAGTGTGGGGTCCTCACTGGTGGCGTATATGTCCGGCATTACGGAGGTGAACTCCCTGCCGCCCCATTATCGCTGCCCCAAATGCCGCCATACTGAGTTCATCACCGATGGCAGCTACGGCTGCGGCGCGGATATGCCCGATAAGAATTGCCCGATGTGCGGGGCAAAGTACGCTAAGGACGGATTTGACATCCCCTTTGAGACGTTTTTGGGCTACGGCGGCGGTAAGGTGCCGGATATCGACCTGAATTTCTCCGGTGAGTACCAGGCCCGGGCACACCAGCACGCCATCGAGATGTTCGGCAAGACCCAGGTGTTCCGCGCGGGGACCATCGGTACCCTAGCGGAAAAGACCGCCTTCGGCATGGTGAAGAAATACCTGGAGGAACGGGGCGAGACGGCCTCCAACGCGGAGCTGGACCGCCTGACGCTGGGCTGCGTGGGCGTGCGGCGTACTACGGGGCAGCACCCCGGTGGGCTGGTGGTGGTGCCGGATGATATGGATGTGGAGGATTTTACCGCGGTGCAGCACCCGGCAGACGATGCCAACAGCGACACTGTGACCACTCATTTCGAGTATCACTGCATGGAGGACAACCTCCTGAAGCTGGATATGCTGGGACACGATGACCCCACCATGATCAAAATGCTGGAGGACCTGACCGGCGTGAACGCGCGGGCCATCCCCTTGGATGACCCGGATACCATGAGTATTTTCACCTCGTCCAAGGTGCTGGGCTTTGAAAATGACGAGATACTGGGGCCCACCGGCGCCGTGGCTATCCCGGAGTTCAACACCCGGTTCACCCGCGGTATGCTGATGGATACCATGCCTCAGGATTTCAATACCCTGGTACGGTTGTCCGGCTTCTCCCACGGTACCGACGTGTGGCTGGGCAATGCCCGGGACTTGATCGTGGGCGGCACGGCCAGCGTTTTGGAGACGGTGGGCTGCCGCGATGATATCATGTTGTACCTGATCTCCATGGGGCTGGAGCCGAAGATGAGCTTTAAGATCATGGAGGCGGTGCGTAAGGGCAAAGTAAAGAAAAAGGGCTTCGAGGACGGCTGGGAGGAGGCTATGCGGGAGCATCAGGTGCCGGATTGGTATATCGGCTCTCTGGCCAAGATCGGCTATCTGTTCCCTAAGGCCCACGCTGTGGCCTATGTGATGATGGCGTTCCGTATTGCGTGGTTCAAGGTGCATGAGCCGCTGGCCTTCTACGCTACGTTCTTCTCCATCCGGGCCAAGGCCTTCGACGCGGAGTACTGCTGCGCCGGCATGGATGCGGTGAAGCAGAAAATCAGGGAGATCGAGAACAATAAGGACGCCACCGACGTGGAACAGAACCTGCTGGTGACGCTGGAGGTGTGCTACGAGTTCTATCTGCGGGGCTTCCATTTTGACACCATTAGTATTTACGACTCCGATGCCACACACTTCAAGATCACGGAAAACGGCCTGCTGCCTCCCTTTGTAACGGTGCGCGGTCTGGGTGAGACGGCGGCGCTGGACACGGTGGAGAAGCGAAAGGGAAAAACCTTCATCTCTGTAGAGGAGTTCGCCACCATCTGCAACAAGCTTAGTAAGACCCATATCGAGCAGCTGAAGGCGCTGGGCGCCTTTGCCGGTATGGCGGATACCAGTCAGGTGACGCTGTTCTGAGACAGCCAAAAGCGCAAAAAAGAAGCCCCCGTCGGGGTGTTTCTCACAGGTACACAAAGTGACATGACCTTTTGTATGGGCAGGCAGTGGCGCAAGCCGCTGCCTGCCTGTTCTTTTTCTGTCTTGATTTTATCTGTTCTGCGCTTACGACACCTGCGTCTGCGCTGCCATCTGCTGCACGACCATTTCCAGAGAGGGAATGAAGTGGACTTCGGCACTCTCGCATCTTCTGCGGACATGGTGCTGTCTACGACACCGATGTCGCGGTAGATGATCCGCACCTCCTGCATACCATTGCGGTTGTAGCGGCCCGGCCTCTCGCCAATGTCGATGCGTTCAATAAACAGCCACAACAGCTCCGGCGTCAGCTCGGTTATCTCCGTGTAGCGACTGGCCTTCTCAATAAAGGCGTCCACATTGGCAGCATCGGCTTTTAGTTTTTCCAGCTTTGCTTGCTTCTCCGGGATGGCTGCGGCCAACTGCTTCTGCTCGGCGTTGTAGTCGGCGGACAGCATTCGAAACTGCTCGTTGGAGATCTTGCCCAGCACGTTGTCCTCGTAGAGCCGCTTGAAGAGAGTAGACAGCTCCGCGTTCCGCTTCACCATTTTGTCCAGTTCCCGCTGGATGGTGGTCATCTCCTTGCGGAGCTGTGCCGTGTTCTTACGGTTGATGTAAGCGGCGAACTGGTGCTTTTTTGTTCTCGCGAAGTGCGTCACCCGCCGCAGGTCATCCAGTACGATAGCATTCAGGTTGGCTTCCGTGATATGGTGAGCCGTGCAGGCATCCTTGCCTCGCTTGCCGTAGGTGGAGCAGCGGAAGTAGTACCGTTCCGGCTTCATCTTGCCCGTGCGGCACAGCACCATGTACCCGCCGCAGTCAGCGCAGTAGACTAATCCGGCGAACAGTCCCGGTGCATCCATGTGCTTGGGCGGACGGCGTTTGTGTTCCCGAACGCGCTGCACCGTGTCCCATAGCTCTTGGTCGATGATGGCCTCATGGGTGTTCTTCACCAGCACCTGCTCCTCCGGCGGACGGTGGAATATCTGCTTGTTCTTGTAGGACAGGGTGCTGCTCTGCATATTCAGTGTGTGACCCAAGTACACAGAGTTGGAGAGGATGTTCGCCACCGTTGCGCCGCACCAGTTATACGGGCGTGTGGTATCCAGCCGTGTGCAGGCTACGCCGGTCTGTTGGTAGTACTGGTTAGTGGGGTTCAGCACATGGTCGTCCCGCAGTATGCGGGCGATCTGATTCGGCCCTTTCCCCTCAGCACAGAGCTTGAAGATGCGCTGGACGACACCCTTTGTCTCCTCGTCGGGTACGAGTCGCTTGCTGTCATCGTCCCGCTTGCGGTAGCCGTAGGGCGGCTTGCCGCCTAAGCGTTCTCCGTTCTCCGCCTGCATCCGTTTCACGGAACGTACCTTGCGGCTGGTGTCCTTGGCGTGGAGTTCGTTGGCCCAGTTGCGGATGGGGTTGAAGTCGCTGCTGCTCTCCACCAGCGAATCCACGCCATCATTGACCGCGATGAAGCGGACACCCTTGGACGGGAAGTACAGTTCCGTCAGTTCACCGACCTTCAGGTACTCGCGGCCCAAGCGGGACATATCCTTCACGATCAGGGTACGTACCAGCCCCGCCTCGATAAGCGTCACGATGTCCTGCCACGCGGGACGGTCGAAGTTGGTGCCGCTGTAGCCGTCATCCGCCATGAACACGGGGTTCTGAAAGCCGTTGTCGGCGGCGTACTTCTCCAGATAGCTGCGCTGGTTGACGATGCTGTTGCTGTCACCGGCGTGGTCGTCCTCCTGACTCAAGCGGCCATACAGGATGTCCACCGGCTCTCCGTTCTTGATGATGTTGGCTGTGATTTGACTTGCCATGTTTCCTCCTTTCTCAAGGGCAAGCCGATGCGGTACACACACCATACCGCAAGGCTTGTCCAAAGTCTACTGAAAGAATTACCGTTTTTCTTTCTCTACGCTTGCGTCGATATAGGCTAACAGCTTCTTCGTGGCGGTGGCCGTTGGTTGGCTGGGAAACACAGAGGTGACATGGAAGCAGTGCTTGCCTACCATCATGTCACGCTCCACGATGACAGCATCCTCGTCATAGTGATAAGTTGTATCACGGAATACAGGCTGCACACCATCGTCTGTCTCACGCAGCAGAGCACGTTCCGGCCGGTAGCTGCCCAGCATACCGGTCTGCTTGTATTCTTCGTATTCAGTCATAATAGCCCTCCTGAATCACATCTTTCAGTGAGATCGTGCCGCGTGTGCTGGTGACCTCACGAACACTGCCGCCGCGCAGCTTGTTGTATTCCTCGCGTGTCATGTCCACGTCTGCTGCCAGCAGGTGGTTGGTGATGTTGTGCTCCACGACCAGGTTGAACAGCAGCTTGGCCATACGGTTTTCGAACACGCCCAGCGTACCTTCCAGCACATCCGCCACTGCGTGTGGCAGGAACGCACCGGCGTTCTGCACCTTCAGGTAGCCGTTATAGAACCGAACCGCCTTCTCCACGAACTCACTTTGGCTGCCGCAGTTGGCCAGCGGCGCGTTTATTTCTATCATTTTTCTCGCTTCCGGCGTAAGCCAAAAAGCGTACTTTTCCTTGTTATTTGTCATCTCGGCTTTCCTCCTTGAATTTTTGCCACGACCCCGCAGCTTTTCTCGCAACTGCGGGATCATTTCTGTTCTCGACCCCACCGCCCGCCGAAATTCCCCTTCTACGACGCCGGTGGTGGAACGGCGCAACTGCCCGCACTGTGGGCAGAAGTGACCGGGGCGGGGGTGTCCACGACGCCGCCCCTTTCTCCTGCTTCGCTTTCGGCGCATCGAAAAACTCCCCAACACGCACCCAAATAGGCTGGGGGGGTATCCGTACCCCACCTCCGCCCCACGAGGCCACACAGCGGCCCACAGGCGGCAACACGGCGGGCAACGGGCGTGAGGCGCAGTGGGACTGTGAATTCCTCTTTTCCTTCCCTGGGTTTGCTCCAAAATCGCGATTTTCCGGAGCGAAATAGCATCGTGTGCCTCTGTCAAAAATCGGTACATTTTCGCTCTGTGACGGCTGTGACAGGTGTGACGGCAAATTCAACACAGGCACCATATCAGTTTTCCCCGTCACTGCCGTCACTCCCGTCACACGGAAGGCAAAGGATACTCAGCGTCCGCGTTGTCCGTGTGCGTTCGCTGACCACGCGGATACCGTTCTGCTCCAGCACCTCCGCATACTTCACCAGCCGCTTGGACAGCACACTGGGTGTCAGCTTTTCGCCCGTCTGTGCTTCCAGCAGCGCGCTCAACTCCGTAGCCGTTCCCTCGAAGCTGCCCAGCCCCCGCAGAAAGGCAGAGAGGGAAATTGCCTCCGGGTCGATAGAAATGCGCTCCCCCTCCACCGGCTCTGTCAGCCGCCATGTGTAGCCGCTCTTATCGAATACCAACGACAGCTCGCGGTATTCTATGTCCCGTCCGGTGCAGTACAGGGTCGCTTCACCGCTGCCGCGCCTACGTTCCTTCAGCACGAAGTTGCTGTCTGTCGCCCCGCTGATGCCTGTCGTGCCGGAGATCATGTTCATGGGGTCATCATCGTTCATCTTACGGAGGTGGTGAATGAGCAGGATGGCGATGTGGTGCTTGTCCGCCAACGCTTTCAGTACGGAGATGTCACGGTAGTCGTTGGCGTAGGGATTGCCGCTGTCGCTGCCGGTGCGGATGCGCTGTAATGTGTCGATGACCACCAGCGAGGTGTCGGGGTGCTGCGTAAGAAAGTTGGTGAGCTGCTCCTCCAGCCCCTCGCCGATGCCGGCGGCGATGGTGGCGAAGCGCAGTGCCTCCGGCGCGTCGTCGGTGATCTGAAACAGGCGGCTTTGGATACGGGTGAGGCTGTCCTCCAGGCAGAGGTAGAGCACAGTGCCTCTATGGGTCGGGAAGTCCCACACGCTCGTTCCCTGCGCCACTTGCAGACACAGCCACAGAGCCAGCCACGACTTGCCCACCTTCGGCGCTCCGGCAAGGATGTGTAACCCCTGCGGCAGCAGCCGGTCAATGATGAAGCGTGTGGGCGGCAATGTAGTGGACAGCAGCGTGTCCGCGTCGATGGTAGAGAGCGTTTTTCTTGATGTCATAGCAGTCCTCCTTTGACAATTTATATCACCTACGATTATTCGAGTGCTGCGATGGTACCATTTTCCTTGACATTTGGCAATAGATAATTTACAATATTCGCAGATACACTATTATTCGAAATAGATTATCAATCGCGGGAGGGAGCGAGCCGTGGGTATCTTGGGAAAAGATATGTTCGATATGGACAGGATGTATACCAACACACGCGTTGAGTTTGGTGCGGCGGGGTACTGGGTGGAGGAGAAGGTGTACCCGCTGCCATACGGATTTGTGCTGACGGAGATCCTCAACATGGACGTCACGCCGTTTCAGGAAGCATTGGATGAGCTGGAGAGCGTGATCTCCCAGAGCCATACCGAGGCGGTATTGGGAACGTTTTTCAATACTCTGAAATGGTTTGGGCGGCTGCCGCTGTACCGCACCTATCTGTATCTGGCGCAGGATATAGAGATGATTTCGGTGGAGGAACTTTTTACCGGCGAGCTGAGAACGGAGATCGAGGAATTTGTACTGCAGCGCAGGAGCAAGCTGATCCCCTTCATGCAGGAGCAGGTCAAGGCCATCCGCTTCGTACAGGAACGCTACGCGTGGTTCTTGGATGAGCTTTTCAGCAAGGCCGTTTTCGAAAAGAAGAAAGGGCAGCGGAAGCTGCCCTTGGCGGAACACATTTTGCAGGCGCACTTGGAGCCGTTTATCAGCGGCGTCAGCCTCGGCGCGGACAGAGAGGTAGATGCGCCGCAGGTAAAGACGCAGTACATGCTCAAGGGGATGTACTGTACCGAGCCGGAGATCGTGGAGCGAATGTACTTTGACGGGCTGCTGGATTTCGTGTATGTGGAGTTTATGAAAGGTTTGCAGCGGGGCTTCGTGCCAAAGCGATGCGCCCACTGCGGACGGTGGTTCTTACAAAAGCCGGGAATGAGCTATACCTACTGCGACAGGCCGTCTGGGCAGCTGGGAGGTAAGACCTGCCGGGACGTGGGGGCTATGACAAGTTTTAAGGAGAAGTCCAAGAACGATCCGCTATGGCAGATACAGATCCGCGCCTATAAAAAATACTTTGCCCGTGTCCGTAAGGGGACAATGAGCAAAGCGGATTTTGAAGTATGGTCACGGCAGTCGGAGCAGCTCCGCGACGCGGCGGTGGAGCGATACCGTTCCGCACGCACAGACGAGGAAAGAAACGAGATCGTCGATACGCTGAGAGTAAAACTGAATGAGGTATGAATATGATAGGGAGCCAGTCGAACGACCGGCTCCCTATTTTTTGCTTACACCGACGCAGAAGCTGCTCTGTGTATATCATCCGTACAGCACCACCACGATGTACTCATCTCTCGCCGCGTTGTAGTGGACGGCGCAGTTGAACCGAGCGTATGCGCTGACAATCTCCGCACCGTCCAGCGCCGCAAGACAGGCGAAGGTGGCATCTACGTTGCCGCAGACGGCGGCGTTGAGGGCAGCTTGCCCGCCGTGTTTTGACAGCCACGCCACACTGTCCGCTGTGCCTGGGTAGTAGCTGGATTCAGCGGTGGTCATACTGGTGTCGATGGTCGCGCCGTACTGTGCCTTGGCGTACTCGTTGCCCACAAGCACGGCCTCCTCGACGGAGTAGATGTCACCGGTGGCGGGAGGCACAGAGGACGCTTCCTCTGCCGTCTGCTCCGGCATGGTGTCTAAGCCTGTATTGGGTGCAGGTTCGGGTGTCTGTGTGGGTGTGTCCGCTGTTGGCTGCTCGGCTGGCACAGTGACCGCGGGTTCCTCCAGCGGCGCAACAACGGGCGTTTGTTGCGACTGCGCGGGGATTTCTGATATGGTTGGTTCGACAGCTACTTCCGCTATTCCCGTCGGCACATCTTGTGTGTCAGTTGTGGGGATAGCCTCCTCCTGCACTATCGCAAGAACGGTGCCCACTTCCGGCGCAGCAGCCTGCCCGCAGCCTGTAAGCAGCAAGATGGTACAGATGGTCAGCAGTATCAACTTTTTCATAGTCGTGTGCTCCCTTCGGTTTTGGTAGCAAACACAACTACCACACAACCACAAACACGTCAATGGGAATGTGAAAGCCAGAGATGGTCACAAAGGGCCATCCCTGGCTTTTTGTACATTATTTTGTGTTGTCTGACCGTATGGTCAGGTGGCCTCTCGAATATCTCCAGAGGCCAATGTGTTCCGGGAACTCCGCTTCCTATATCAGCGTTTTCTATATCCTGGTGCCTCCATTATCCTCCCATACCACTGCCGAGATCTTCTCCCAGGTCACAGGTATAGCACCACTCCACGACGTCGCCGTCCTTCACCTGGTAGCGGGAGCAGCCGTAGTTGGGATACCAGCCGTTGACGTTGTACATCCAGCCGGACAAACTGCCCACGTCGAACTCATAGAGGTTGTTGATACCCTCTACATACGCGCTGTTGTACATGGGTGTCCAGTTGGACTCCATGTGAATAGCGTTGTCACGGCATACGCGCTGGAGTACATCGAATACGCTCTCGCCCTCGCTGAACTCTACCTCCGTGGCAGGAAAGATAACGCCGTCCGCCGGTACGAGAAACTTCTTGTTCTCCACACATTTGTCCATATTATCCAGAATGGTCTCGCAAGAGATGGAGAAAGTACAGGTGTGGGTCGTAGTGGTATCCACCGTCGTATCCTGCGGCTCTACCGGATCGGGCTTGCCATCCGGGACAGGCTCAGTCATGTACTGATCCTTGTCGCCGGTATCCTCCGGCTGTTCTGTCTGCGTCTGGCCACAGGCAGCACAAAATAGCAGCACTGCCGTTAAGAGCAGCAAGCAGAATGACTTCTTTTTCATGTTGAAACCCTCACAAAAGCACCTTACGCAGGGACGCTTCCGCGCCCCTGCGTTGGTGTATTCAAGTATTACTCCGCATCTCTGCCATGCCGTTTTTTGCTGGTCACCGCCAGTGCGGCAATACCACCGACAGCCACCACGCCGATGACTACCCACAGCACCACCTGTCCGCCACTTGAAGTATCTTCGACCTCCGTGTCGGCAGTATCATCCGACTTGTCGGTATCATCGATCGGCTCTTCGGCCTTGACGCCCTCCAGTTTCACATCCGTCATGTCATACAGGCTGGTCTGGCCGTTCAGTAGCCGGTAATATGCCACCAGTGCATAAAACCCCTGCTCCGTCGCCATGCCGTTGGCACTTGTCTCGGTGGCGAGGTGCTTGAATCCTCCGCCATTCACCGCGAAGCTGCACAGCGCGTCCAGCACGCTGACACCATTCTTGATGAACCGACTGTCCTTGGTCGGGTCAATGCCCAGTGCAGTCAGCGCAACGATGACCTGCGCGCAGGATTCGCTGTTGGCTGCGCCCCAGCTGGTGAATCCGCCGTCATTCTGCTGCACGGAGCTGAGCCAGCTCAGTCCCTTGTCCACAGCCTTCTTTGCGCTGCTGTTGCTCTTGTAGTAGGCTGCCAGCGCCTGGATAGCCATGGCGGTCATGTCCACATCGGCGTTCTTGCCGTCCAGGCTCCAGCCGCCGTCACCGCTGATCTGCGCGTCCAAAATAGCCTGTACCAGCTTGTCGCGGGTCACATCGCCGGCAGGCGTGTAGCTGTGGCTGTCCAGCGCGATCAGCGTGAATATCGCACCGTTGATGCCCTGCTTGGAGAGGTAGGACATCTCATTCAGCCCGGCCAGCAGGTCATGGCCGTCCACATTCGTCACATCCTTGCCGATGGCCGTCAGCGCCAGGATAATGCGGGCGTTTTCGGTGGCCTTGTTCTTGTCCAGCCGTCCGTTGCTGTCGATGTTGTCCTTGACATACTTGACCACAGCGTCATAGTAGCCCTCTGGGACAGTGCGACCACTGCGGGCCAACCCCAGCGCCATCCACTCGCCGCCGATGCTGCCCACGCCGGGTGTGCCCAGCTTTGCCAGATAGTCGCCGGTGGTCTTGTAGATGCTGTCCGCCTTCTTGCCCAGCTCGGCCACCAGCTTGGCGTAGGCCGCCTCAGCGTCCAGGAGCGTCTGATAGTTGGTCACCAGCTTCTTGTCCGCCGCGGAAAGCGCGTCATACGCGGCGCGTGCCTTGGCGATGACATCGCCCTTGGTCAGATCCACCACGCCGATGGCGTTGATAAGGGCGATGACCTCATCAGCGGTCTTTTTCTCCTCCGGCGCGGGGCCCATGTCCGCCGCCTCCAGCGTGTAGTCATCCGTGTAGTGGAACACGATGACGTCGCCCTTCTTCAGATACTGCTCACTGACGCCCAGCATGGGGTACTTGCCGTTCAGCGTATACATCCAGCCGGAGTTCTTGCCGTTGGTGAACTCGCCAATGGTCACACCGCCGTAGGTCACGCTCTTGATGTAGTTGCCGGTGGGGTTATCCCATGTTACGCCGGGCAGCTGCTGCAGCGCGTCCCACACAGTCATGTTGGTGGTCACTTCCACCTTGTGGCCGCTGACCCACGCGGTCAGGCCGCCCTTGGATAGTCCGTGTACCTGGCCGTTGTCGCCGTGGGCCTTGTCGCCCAGCAGGGTGATGGTCACGGTAATGTCCTCCGGCTCTTTATACAGCACGGTGACGACGATCTCTACCTTAGCCGCGCCGTACTGGAGCGTCACCGTCTGCTGGCCGTGCTTGCCGCTGTCGTAGCCGGTGATCTTGAGGTTGGGATCATTCAGCGGTACATTGGTAATCGTACCGTCAGACCACTTGGCCGTCAGCGTAAGGCCGGACAGATCCAGGGCATCGCCGACATAGTGCTGGTTTTTGATTTCGCCTCCGACAACAAGCTCGTAGGCAACGGCCTCTTGGCGGAGAATCGGCCCGGTCGCACCTTGAATCCAGTTGCGGAAGCTGGTTTTAGAACTGTTGAGCAGTGCAACAACGGTTTCATTTGTCAGGTCTTCCTTCGTGACACGCTTTACCAGTTTATCTGCATCTTTACCTACAGGGTCATCAGTGCGATTATAACCACCTCTTCGATCAAAACCGAGAATATCCGGGACTTCAATTGCGGTATTCACATAGCGAGTGTTGCTGTCTGTTTCGTGTTCGGCACTGGTATCAACGATAGCGATCTCGCCAATGCCCTTAGCCGCACCGCTATCTTCGCAATAATAGTTGTCGCTGACCCAATTATTCTTATTCAGCGACTGCATATAGCCAATGACACCGCCAACAAATTTCCCTTCGCCAGTGGCCGTGATCGTACCGTAGAATACATTATCGACTATATCACCAGCACCATTGCCCCACGCTTGTACGACACCGGGTTCACCACCGGTGATACCGCCGATTTTATCAGCACCTGTAATGCTGCCGCTGACAAAACAATTGCGGACTGTTGCCAAAGGCGAGTTCGGTGCAGACCATGCATTATATCCCGAACCCAAAATGCCGCCGACATAATTGCCAGTAGCGATGACAGCACCGGTAAAAGAGCAGTTTTGAATTTGGAATAAGCCCATAGACTGGCCTTTATTTCCGACTAGGCCGCCAACTCGGTTCTTGCCCTTTACCGTGGCAGAACTGGTACAGTTTATGAGCATACCATTGAACTCACCGCCAAATGAACCAATACTGCTTTCGTCGCCGGTATATCCTATCGTGACACCTTCCTCTATGGTACAATCAATGATATACACATAGTTCTTGCCTGACGCATAACCCCCGATAAAGCCCGACTTCAGGGTGGAAGAGCCTTTTAGCAAGCGGCAATTCTCGATCCGAATGGTTTCAGGAACATCGCCAACATTATAGTCGCCGTTGTCCCCATAATCAACCACATAGTTGTTTAAGAGGCCGTAACCATTGATTTCTTCACCATAGATATTAAGGTTTTTTACGACCGCATCCCGTGCATATCCAATCAAAGGCAGTCCGCCCTTTGGGATGATGATTTTATGCCCGTCGCCGTCTATGATTCCACTGAAAGCATTGATATTGACGCCCCGATCGGGAAGGGCAGTGCCTTCCTTCAGGCTGCCCAGCGGCTTCCAATCCTGCGGAAGTTCAATATCATTTGCAAATTTGAAGTAGGTATTTCGGAAGGGTTTGCCATCCCCGTTGGCTACAAGGTTTTGCAGTGCTGCCAACTGTGCGCCCGTTGAAAAAATATAAGGATCTTTTTCGGTTCCGCTTCCTGTAACGCCTTCCGGCATTCCGCCAGTTACTTCGACCCGTACAATATCTGAGGTCACTTTGTTACTGGCGATTTTGCTTTTGCCCGCACGATATGTATCCTGCACGACGCAGTAATAGTAATATATGCCACCCGTTCCTGTGTCGGGAATGTATTCGTTTTGGTTTTCGCTTTTGTTTTCGACAGGCTCGGCTCCGTCGGTGCTACATTTAGCGTTTTTGTACCATGTATATGAAAGTTTTCCGCCTGCAGCTCCTTCCGCCACGACACACAAAGGAGAAGCCTTGCTGCCTGTTTCGTATGTCGCTGAGACAGGCTGACTTGTTATAACAGGATCTTTTAGTGCAGTTCCATCCACTTTGGCAAGAACGGTTACTGTACTGGTATACCTCAAACCATCCACCACAACGGATGCTTCAAATATGTACTTGTTTTGTAATTGGTTTGCTGGATTTGTTGTATCTATTTCAACCGTATTGGTTGTGCTGACGATTTTCCCACCATGCGTCCATTGAAGGTCTGCGCCCGGCGCAGAAGCCATTACCTTTACTGGGATATTCTCACCAATGTTCCTTGATATTCGAATCATTTTCGCCGCAACCTTGTTGTCATAGGTTAATTCCGGAAAATAATCTTTCTCAATCGGGGCGAGCAGAAGTGTATAGGTGCGGTCCTCCACGCCCCATTCTTTGTTACAGCTGGACACAATAGTCACGGTGGTTTTTTCGTTGATGCTATATGCCTTTTGACCATCAGTCCCATCCACCGACGCATATCCTCCAAGAGCACGGATATTGCTGTTTACACTTGGCTGAACAGTTATTGTCTTGCCTGTTGGAGCAGTAGCATAATACTTGAACTGTTCTATTTCTTCGCAAGGGCGTGTGTTGTTCAAACGATATGTGGGGAGGGGCGTGCTTTCCATAACCGCTACTGTTTCAAGGTCACAATACGGCTGCACAGATATATTGTAGGCCGCCCCATCAACATACAGCTGCATACTCCGTGAAAACATCAATTCCGTCTCTCCCCAAGAAGGCGCACTCCCAACCGAATAGGCTTCGGCGGTAAGTATTCCTTCTTCAGATTTTGCTTCCCATGGAGAAGGGGCCATTTTATGCGCTCCCGGCACATAACAGTCGTATTTTAACGAAAAAATTTCCGTGTAGCTCTCAGGAGCGATTATTTTTATGCAGTGATTCCGATCTACGACACCACTCACGGGAATATAGAGTGTATAGGTTCCGTCCTCTGCTTGGCGCAACTCTAGCGAGGTCGTCTTGGTCGTGCTGACATCATAAAAAGAAAATTCGAGAGGGGACGGAGATGTTTCCTCGATGCTTTGTGCCTCCATCAGGGCTAATGTTTCCGTAGTAGGCGCGGCATCCTCTTGCTTTGAGTAGGTCGAAGAAGGAAGAGAATCTGTCGCACCTGTTTCTGCGGAGTCCTCACTGCTTGTGGAAACGTTCAATTCCTCGCCGATGTACTCGACCTCGGCATTTTGCCCCACTGAAGGTGTTACCTCCTGTGGCAGATCATTTTCTGCGGCAAAAGCACTTACCGGCAGCAAGCTGAGTGTCAACACGGCAGCTAAAAGCAATGCCTGCGCCCTTGCCAAAAAATTCTTTTTCGTAGACATATTACACATCCCCTTCTGCATTAATAGGGAGATGGGGCAGATTTCCCGCCCCATCTCCTTATCCGCTGTGATTATTTAGTTGTCGGTGTGAACCTCATAAATGGTATAGGGGCTAAAGTCGAAAATAATGACCATACCATTTACCAGTTCGACATTTGTACCATACACCTCAGCCGCGCTGATATTATTCAGGCCCATGCCGTAGGCAATATTCCAACCTTGGCCGCTATACTTGTCGTAGACAACGCCGTTAATAGTTTCGGTATCGGGATTGTCATATACGGCGTAGTTGGGATTAACGCCATTGATATAGCCACCAGCAGGTCCGCTAACAGGATTTGCATCCCACCCGGCGACTACGTCGGAGAATATATCCACGTTCGCATCAAAGAACGCCGCAAGGATGGCATCCAAAATGTTCGGAGTCTTCAGGGTAGTTGCAGATTCGGGAGCCTCGTAAATCAGCTGCGTAGAACTGACATAATCCGTCGCGATAGTATTGATGTTAAGTTCATATCCCATGATGCTAAAGTTGGGGTTTGAATAGATCGTGCCGCCCTTATAAGTCGGGTATTCATTTATACCGCCTGTGGTAAACATACCCGTGGTGACGTACACCGTCACAGTGCCGCTTGTGTCTGTTGTGGCAGATGCCGGAACCACAAGGGCTACGAGCATCATGACTGCCATCAGCAGAGACAGTACTCTCTTCTTCATGTCATTTTCCTCCTTAAAAATTTTATAAACTCGTCATGTGCCATCATGACGTGCTTACCGGGTAACAGTTTGAGGACGGCAGGAGGGGTCGGCGAACCCCTCCCGCCCTTATGGAAAGCTGACAGTCTCCGTTCAGACCGTCATGGCTTGACAAGGGTTGGTGTCTTTTTCGGCAGCCGCTTTCTTTGCTTCGGCGGCTTCCCGCTCTGCGCGGCGCTTCACGGCCTTTTCGCGGGTCAGTTGGCCCTGCCGCAGGTTCTTCTCGATCTGCTTCTGCCGCTTCTTCTCCTTGCGTTCGGAAAGAAACAGCGGCAGCAGCTTTTCTTTTTCCATGCGGTAACGCAGTGTGTTGTTAAGTTTAGGTGTGGTTTTTGGCCGGGGCAATCCTGCGGCTGTCATGGCATTATCCCAGCTGCCGAATCGCTGCTCGATAAACGCACCACCGTCGATCTCTGTGGGGCTGGGACTATGCCCCAGCGCAGCGGCACATACATTTAGATACTGCGTTAGGGCCGCACGAGTCACCCCGGCATTGTTCTCGGCGAACGCTGCATCCCGCGCTGTCAGCGAGGCTTTAGCTCGTTCGGCGACCTGACCATTTAACCAATTTTGATAGTCAAATCGTTGGCGTGGATCTCTGTTTGACATATTTTCCCCCTCAATGATGACAAATGCCGCCTCTTTCAGCTAAACTGAAAAAAGCGGCAAGCACCCAAAATAGAAGTGCGTAAACAAGCTATGATAGCTGTCACAACAAGCACTCCTGTCACAACGCGTGGAGAATCCGCCCACCGCTAATGGTCCTAATCATACAAGTCTCCCGCCTCGCGCCACGGAGCTGCTGCTCCTCGTTTGCTACCTACCTTCTCAAGGGGCATCCCTCAATGGCGGACTTTCGTCCAACAGCTACTGCTGTTTTGGTGCATTCTTGCGCCCACGGTGCCGTTCGCGTGGGATTATTATTCCCGTTCCTTTTATGCAATTACCTGACCGCGCACAGAACGCAGTTCGGATAACCGCTGTAAGACATCCCAGGGCCTATGAAGTTTTTATGTGTATCAGCAGGGTATATTAAGGCATAATACAGAAATGTAATGGCCTTCCTGCCGCACTTCCGCAAAGTAAACTAACTTTGCGGAGCATCTTGTGATATAAATGTACTACACTTATTGGCAGAAGTCAACAGGAAAGTGCAATAATCGATTGATTAATGGAAGTTCTCCAACATTCGAATATTGTAGACAAATTTGAGATTGATAGGCAAAGGAGGATGACTATGCAGCATTGCAAAAGAGAGTATTGTAATGCAGGAACACGGCAGTGGTCGCAAAGAGGCATCTACATCCGCAAGGCATCTAAGGCCAAAAACTCAGAACAGATAATTATTAGGAGCAATGATTCACGCTACAGGGGTTATCCTAAAACTGAGAAGAATGCCATTCAGCAAAGAGGTGTGGTCACTATCCAAGAGGCCGTAACAGGCTTCTTGGCCGAAAAGGAAAACACTATAAAGCTCTCATCTTACCTGCGCTATGAGCAGATGCTGCGAAAGCATATTCTCCCATCGTTGGGCCGTGTATGTGTAGATCAGTTATCAACAAAAGCATTCACATCTTTTTTGCAGCAAAAACAGATAGATAGCGAGCTGTCACAGAAGACGTTGAAAGATATAGGCACATTATTGAAGGGCGTTTTAAAGTATGCAGAGACTACATTCAATTGCAGCAGTCCTGCACATGGCGCAAAACTCCCGAAGTATCGGCAAAATATGCCGGAAATCTTTTCAGATGCAGAGATAAACTCCATTGCCAATAGAGTACTCGATGTACCGAGTATTCTAGGAATAGCTATTTTGCTGACATTGAACAGTGGTTTGCGTTTAGGAGAGTTGTGTGCTCTACGGTGGTCTGACATTGACTTTTCGTCGGGAGTAATTTCTGTCCAGCGCACAGTACAGAGATTGACCGTAGATGGAGTAGGCAAACTGGTGATCCAGCCCCCTAAAAGTTTATCATCCCTACGACGGATACCCATTCCTGCAGATATGTTAGCGTTGCTGAAACAAGTGCGTCTTTCTAATTCAATAGATAGTTTTTTGATGACAGGCACGGACGCACCTATGGCCCCTCGTACCTGTCAATACCAGTACAAGCTGTTTTTGAAGGAATGCGGAGTTCACTATCGAAATTTTCACATTCTGCGCCACACCTATGCAACTCGCTGTGTTGAACGGGGAATAGATGTGAAAAGTGTGAGCGAAATGCTCGGACACTCAGATATTAAGACGACTTTGAATCTGTACCATCACCCATCATTAGCCCATAAGTCACAGGCCGTACAAAACATCTGCTTTTTACCTGTACAAGAAACGTTTATACCAACACAACTGATGGGTAGTGCGCTCATGCAACGTTTATGAGCTGCGAGTTCCGCAAAGTTAGTTTACTTTGCGGAATTTTTGTATTCATCTTTCTTAAAACGCATTAAACCTCCTATTGCTCTAGTAAAACGGCCAGCAAGCTTTTACCAGCATATTGCAATAGGAGGTTTTACTCGTGTTAAAGATTTTTTCGTTCCCTTGTTAGAGCTGTGGTTTTATTTCTTTGCCTAAAGATGTCAAAAATGCCCCGCCGCAGGAAATCCCTGCGACGGGGCATTTCGCATCAGCCGCCCTTGTGCCACAATTTGTACTTATGAAGATGTGGCCTGCGGCGGTTTCTTTTTTTGCTCTATTCGATCGTGCCGAACAGCGCCCAGGTATTGCTGTCGGTGATCTTTATATCCCGGTATTCGCCCAGATCAGCCCGGTCGCCGGTGCAGTGGACCAGGCGGCCGCCGGCGGTACGGGCCGTCAGTGGCCAGCGGGCGTCGTCGCTCTCGCCGTCCACCAGACAGCGCAGCGTCTGCCCCACATACTGGCGGTGCAGCTCCTCGGAGATACCGTTCTGCACGGCACAGAGCCGGTCAAACCACCGCTGCTTCTCCTCACGGGGGACGGGGTCGTCCATCTTCGCCGCCGGGGTGCCGGGGCGGGGGGAGAAGATAAACGTAAACAGGGCGTCGAAGCGGACCTTCTCCACCAGGGCCACCGTCTCCATGGCCTCGCTCTCCGTCTCACCGGGGAAGCCGATGATCACGTCGCTGGTCAGCACCAGCTCGGGCATGGCCCTGCGGGCGTAGGTGATCAGGTCCAGGTATTTGGCCACATCGTAGGGGCGGTTCATGGCGCGGAGCACCCGGTCGCAGCCGGACTGGACCGGCAGGTGCAGCTGCTTGGCCACATGGCGGCAGCCGGCCATAGCGTCGAACAGCTTATAGGTGGCATCCTTAGGCTGGGAGGACATGAAGCGGATGAGGTAGTCGCCGTCGATCTTGTCCAGGTCGGTCAGCAGATCGGCGAAATCATAGCCGGTGCCCAGATCCTTGCCATAGGAGTTGACGTTCTGCCCCAGCAGGGTGATCTCCCGGAAGCCGTCGGCCACCAGCTCCCGCACCTCGTCGATGATCCTCTCCGGGTCGCGGCTGCGTTCCCGGCCGCGGACATAGGGCACGATGCAGTAGGAGCAGAAGTTGTTGCAGCCGTACATGATGGACACCCACGCGCGGGTGCGGCCCTCGCGGACCACGGGCATACCCTCGGCGATGGCGCCGTGCTCATCCTCCACGGAGAACACCCGCCGCCGCTGGGTATAGACCTGATACAGCAGCTCGGGGAACTTCCACAGGGCCTGCGGGCCGAACACCAGATCCACATGGCGGTAGGACTGGCGCACCTTCTCGGCCACCTCCGGCCGCTGCGCCATACAGCCGCACAGGCAGATCACCTGCGCCGGATTGGCCTTCTTCGTGTGGGTCAGGGCGCCCAGATTGCCGTACACCCGCTTCTCCGCGTGGTCGCGGATGGCGCAGGTGTTCAGCACCACCACGTCCGCCTGAGCCGGATCGTCGGTGAACGAGCACCCCATAGCCCGGAGCATACCCATGATATACTGGCTGTCGGCCACGTTCTGCTGGCAGCCGAAGGTGTCCACCAGCGCGCGGAGGGGCCGGTCGGCGTGCATCTCCTTCAGCTTTGCTTCAAAATCCCGCTGGCGGTCCAGCTGCGCGGCGGGGATCTGTACCTGTGTTCTTTCCAAGAGGACCTCCCTGCCCCCGGCGGGGGCGAAGTTAAAATATCGTGGACAGTATAGCACACCCGGCGGGGAAATACAAGGACGGCGGGGCCATAGGCAAAAAGACGCCGCCCCCGGAAGGGACGGCGCAAGCGGGTGGGATATTGGAAAGCCTCCGAACCGTATAGTACACCGGGGCGAAGCGCTTGTAAATAGGAGCTTTTGCCGCATTTTGGCGGAAAAAGTCGAGACCTGTCGAATTTGACCGTTCCGCGATTTTTTTGTGAACATTTCACAAATTCTTCCAAACCCTCTTTTCAACGCAAGACATATTTGCTATAATTAGTCAAGGATAAGGGGAAACCACTCCCTGACCCTTGCACCGTTACCCGTTACGGAAAGGAGCAAACACTATGAAGTTCACATTCGCCTGCAAGAAGATCTCTCTCAACGACTCCATCAAGGAATACGCCGAGAAAAAGATCAGTAAGCTGGACAAGTATTTTCCGGAGGAGGCAGACGCCTTTGTGACCTTTGCTGTGGAGAAGAAAAACCGCTGTGTGGTGGAGCTGACCATCCGCGCCGCCAACGGCACGCTGTTCCGCGCCCAGACTGAGGATCCCGACGGCGATATGCGCAGCGCCATCGACGAGGCCGTCAGCTTCATCGACCGCCGCATCCGCAAGAACAAGACCCGCCTGGCCAAGAACCTGCGGCCCGACGCGCTGGTGTCCACCGTGCCCGCCGAATTCGACGTGGTGGAGGACAACGACTTCGACATCATCCGCACCAAGCGCTTCTCTGTCAAGCCCATGACCACCGACGAGGCCGTTCTGCAGATGAACCTGCTGGGGCACTCCTTCTATGTGTTCCGCAATATCGAGACGAATGCCGTGTGCGTGGTGTACCACCGCAACAACGGCGGCTACGGCCTGATCGAGACGGAGGAGTAATTCACATACACGACACGAGAGAGCACCGCCGAAAGGCCGCCTGACACAAGAAAACACACGGTTTTGCCTGTGTCTATCCGGCTGAAATCGACCGCAAAAACGCCCACATGCGTCAGCATGCGGGCGTTTTTGCAGCCAATTTCAGCTCGAATTTACTTTGGCAAAACTGCTTCGCACCGAAAAAGAGCGCGTTTTGTGCAGAGCCGAGGCGCGCCGCCTGCACCGCGCGGCATGAGCTCTCCCGACCACATACATTTTATACATGAATAAATATTCACTATATACGGAAGGATATACGACCATGAAAAAGTTTGTTTCTTTGCTTCTGGCGCTGATGATGGCGCTTTCTCTGGTAGCCTGCGGCAGCAAGGCTGATACGACGACCGACGACACCGTGACCGAGCCGGCCAACGCGCTGGAAAAGATCAAGGCCGATGGCGTGCTGACCGTGGCCCTCAGCCCCGACTTCTCCCCCATGGAGTTCGTGGACTCCTCCAAAACCGGTCAGGACCAATATGTGGGCTTTGACATCACGCTGGCCAAGTACATCGCCGAGAACCTGGGCGTGGAGCTGGTCATCGAGCCTATAGGCTTTGACGCCAGCCAGACAGACGTGTACACCGGCTCCGTTCCCATGAGCATCTCCGGCTACTCCTGGACGGAGGACAGAGCCCAGAACTATGAGCTCAGCGATTACTACTACGCCGGTGAAAACGAAACGAGACAGGCCCTGCTCATTAAGAAGGAGAACGCGGATAAGTACACCTCCCCCGAGGATCTGGCCGGTCAGGACGTGGGCGCGCAGAACGCCTCCCTGCAGATGCAGCTGGTGACGGAGCAGCTGACGGACGCCAATCCCATCTCCATCGGCGACATCACCGTGGGCGTCATGGAGCTCAAGAGCGGCAACATCGAGGCGCTGGCCGTGGCCTACGGCAACGCGGAGATGATCGTGGACGCCAACCCCGATCTGGTCATCTGCACCTGGGAATTCGACGTGAAAGCCGAGTATTCCGCCAACGTTATCATGATGCAGAAGGGTGAGACGGAGCTGCTGGACGCGGTGAACGCCATTCTGGCACAGGCCAAGGAGGCCAACCTCTACGACGGCTGGTACAAGAACGCCGTAGAGCTGGGCAAGAGCGAGAACGCACAAGAGCTGACACTGAACTGACACGGATATACACCGCGGCGGCGGGTACGAAAGCCGTACCCGCCGCCGCATACACAGTAAGAGGAAATCACCATGAAATTCATTGACTTTGAAAAGCTGGCGGCCCTGTTCCTGAAATACTGGGACAAATTCCTCATCGACGGCGTGTCGTACACGCTGGCGCTGGCCGCCATCACCGTGGCCTTCGGCGCGGTGTTCGCCTCTGTGCTGGCACTGATGAAGATGTCGAAGATACCGCCGCTGCGGTGGCTGTCCACCATCTACATCGAGATCATCCGCGGCACACCCATGCTGCTGCAGCTGTATTTCTTCTATTTCGGCCTGCCCATGCTGATCCCGGCGTTGAACAAGCAGAAGTTCCTCTGCATCGCCATCGCCCTGATCTGCAACAGCGCGGCCTATGTGTCCGAGGTCATCCGTTCCGGCATCCAGGCGGTGGATCCGGGGCAGAAGGAGGCGGCGCTGAGCCTTGGCTTCAGCGAGAGCAAGGCCATGTGGTTCGTGGTGGTGCCCCAGGCAGTGAAGAACATCCTGCCCGCCCTGGGCAACGAATTTATCATGATCATCAAGGACACGTCCCTGGGCTCCACGTTCTTCATCGGCGACCTGATGACCCAGTATCTGGTGGTCAAGGGCGCCACATACCTGCCCATCGAGCCGCTGGTGATCGTGGGCGTCATCTACTTCATTATGACGTTCGTGCTCAGCAAGGTGTTCGGCCACTTTGAAAGAAAAATGAAGAAGGCCGACCGGAACAACGGCTATGGACGCAAGCGGAAGCAGCAGCGGGAGGTGCATATCTGATGGCACAGACGCTTATCCAGGTCAAGGACCTGAAGAAATACTACAACGGCGGCGACGTCAAGGCGCTGGACGGCGTCACGGTGGACATTGACCGGGGCGACGTGATGGTGGTCATCGGCCCCTCTGGGTCCGGCAAGTCCACGTTCCTCCGCAGCCTGAACCTGCTGGCAACGCTGCCGCTGCCCCGACAGGATTACATGGTGCTTTATGCAATCAGCTGCCTGCAAAAGGAACATCCCGATTCCTGCACCGTTTCGATGATTGCCAAGAAGATGCAGATTCCGCAGCCAGCGGTGTCCCGTACCCTGCGGAGTCTGGAAAACGGCGGCTATTTACAGCGGGAAGTCTGCCGTTCCGACCGCCGGAATACCTATGTATCATTGACCGATGCCGGAAAGGCTGCCGTACAGGAAGCCGACCAGACGCTTGCTACGTTCCATGAAGGCATCCAAAAGCGGTTCACCAAAGAGGAAGCCGAACAACTCATGGCACTGCTCCAGCGACTCTATGCAGCGGCTGCGGAGCAGTTGGCAGAAATGAAGGAAGGAGCACAGAAACCAGATGGGAAAACTCTTTAAAAACCTCAAACCATACTGGAAGTCCGTGCTGGTGATTGTGGTACTGCTTGTGGTGCAGGCATTTTGCGACCTGTCCCTCCCGCAGTATACCTCAGACATCATTGACACGGGCATCCAGAACAGCGGTGTGGAACACATCCTACCAGAAAAAATCACGGCGGAAGAGTTCCAGAACGCCCAGCTTTTCATGACAGCAGACGAACAGAAAACATGGCAGGATGCCTACAACGGTGATGGCGACATCCTAGACCGCAACGACTGCTCCAAAAAAGACTTGGAACAGTTCGACAGCGACCTCATCGTTCCCATCCTGCTGAATTACCAGATGTCCATGATGTCCGAAGACAGCTTTCGGGAAATGCTCATGCAACAGCAGCAGGGCAATCCGCAAGCAGCCGAACAGCTGAAAACCATGTCCATTGCTGACATCGGAAACAGCATGGGCGTAACCCTCACGCCGTTTGAACGCACCGAAGAGGACGACGACGGCAACAAAACCACTGTTACTTGCG